>Ga0315310_10000841_pt1 | contig 19412 bp, 26 predicted proteins | sample TDP5_MG_FD_203630 | JGI IMG/M metagenome (GOLD analysis project Ga0315310, IMG submission 203630) | Freshwater sediment microbial communities from Lake Towuti, South Sulawesi, Indonesia - TDP5 | ecosystem: Environmental > Aquatic > Freshwater > Lake > Sediment | place: Indonesia: South Sulawesi... | reverse complement strand
AAGCTTTACGAGTTAGGCGCCATAGAAGAAGATCAGCTTAAGACGATTCTGAGGCAAGCAAAAAAGAAATAGCTCAGACAGCACAGCGTTGGATGCAGCCTCTTGGTCTGAGGTCTATGAGTATTGTAAGGAAGTTCTACGACGACATCGCAGAGAAGGAATGGAAGAGGCTGACACATGATGCCTATCATCGTTTAGAATTCATCGTAACCATGCATTTTCTCGAGAAATATCTTCCCAAGTCTGGTCTTGTGCTTGATGCTGGCGGTGGACCAGGTCGATATAGTGTTGAGTTGGCTAAGAAAGGCTATGATATCGTCTTGTTTGATCTGTCGCCAAAATGTCTTGAACTTGCCAAAAGAAAAATAGCAAGAGCACATGTCAACGCCAAGGTTCGGCAGATCGCTGAAGGCTCAGTTACAGACCTGAGTATGTTCAATGATGAGAAGTTCGACGCTGTACTCTGCTTAGGTCCTCTTTCACATTTGATTGAAAATCAGGATAGAGAAAAAGCTGCAAGTGAGATTGTGAGGGTTGCGAAAAAGGGTGCGCCCTTATTCATTAGTGCGATTGGGCTTCACGGTGTCTTTAGAACGGTGCTGCAGCGTCTTCAATACGAGCTTACGGAGCCATCACACGAAGAGCTTTTCACCAGCGGTGTACACAGATGGCATATAGATCGTCACAAGGGAGCTCGGGGCTTTCCTGACGCTGTTTTTTGGCACCCTAGAGACCTGAGAGAGCTTTTCGAGAGAAGTGGAGTGAAGACGCTGGAAATGGCAACCTGTGAAGGTTTGTCGTCGCATCTTCAGGGACCAACTAATAGGCTTTATAGGGACAAGGAGAAGTGGGCGAAGTGGAAGGACTTGGTTCTCAAAACCTGCACTGATCCAACATTGCTCGGTATGGGAGAACACTTTCTATACGTTGGCAGAAAGTAGCTGGTTGGTTTATCGGGCGAAGATTCGGAAGGCAATGTGGCTTAGGATGAAGACTGCACCCGATGTCAGGAAAGCGTAGAGAAAGCCGTAGTTGTCTGCTATCAAGGGTCCGATTAGGCATCCCATTGCTCCGCCGACACTTACTAAGACGTTGAACAAGCCTGCTTGCCCCTGCGGTAAGACTTCCATGGAAATGGCTAGTGTGCTTATGAGAAACACAGCATAGGCGAATCCCATGAGGACCAAGGCGGCTACTGCTAGAAGACTTGAGAGCATTGAAGCATAGACTGCTGCAACTGTCATCACAAGCGCGAGTAATCCTCTTATAAGGGCAATTCTGGTGACTGTTTGTTTTTCATGGCCCAGTTCTGTGTCTGTTCTGTTTCTGGCGAACAGGTAGCCGAAGCATCCTCCAATAGCGTTGACGACGTAGACTGCGAATACGACAGTGGAGGTTAGGGCGAGGTTTTGTGAGAAGAAGACTGGCAGCGGCGTGAACAATATGCTCGTGGCCAGCCAGAACAGAATGAGCCCTACGTAGTAGGCTGAGGCGCCTTCTCTCTTGAACCGTTCCGTTACCTCTTGTCCTTCGCTCGTTCTTAGCATTAGAGTTATGCCTCTTTGTGCAAAATCGAGTGTTCTCTCCATGCCTGCTAGTCCTCGTTCCAGAATCAAAGGTGGGTCAACGACGAAGATAGTTGCCGAAACGAAGGCGATGATGTTGAGGGCGCTGCAGAGTAGCAGAATCAGGAAGCCGCTGGAGCCTGACAATGATAGGAAGAATCCTAGGGCAAGTCCAATTAAGGCGCCTGCTTCGGTGAGTAGTTCATAAGATGCGAAGCTTCTTTCCCACTCCTCGCGCGAATGCCACTCAGCTATTAAGACGTTCTTGGGTGTTTCATGTGCCACGTGGAATATGGCTATGAGCCCGTAGAGTCCGATGAGCCATGGTATGCTGGTTGTCGACGAGAACAAGTACAGCAGAACTGCTAGTGCTGAGAAGGACAGGAGAATGAAGGGTTTGAAATGTCCAGTCTTGTCGCAGGCGTAGCCCCAAAAGTATGAGAATGGAATTGCAAGGAAAGTTGCTAGGGAAACCATGATTCCAACATCAGTCAGAGAGCCATTCACAGCGCTACTGATGACGTAGAGTGGCAGGAAAATCGACAGTAACGCAAACGCCATTTCATGCAGAAAGAAGCCCAGCCGCCACATGGCTACTCAGCGACTACGTAAGAAAAGAAAAACCTTTCGAAAGAGACGGTCTGTGGGTCTTTTATGTGTTTTGTTGAAGCCGCCTTTAGACCGCAGAATTTGAATGAAGCGGGTTATTGGTTCCTCGTAGTTTAGGTAGAGCTGTGAGAGTCAAGCGACTGTTGCCATGGCTTGCTTGTTTCGACGTAGCTGTAGTCGGCATGTTTGACGCCCCAGAACATGAATTCGCTCTGATGTTGTCGATTGCTTCATGCTGAATTCGAGGCTTGATTTGTCATGGTTTTTGCGTATCTTCCACAAGATTCCAGATGTGACCGCATCGTAGTAGTCGCATGCTGGAAAACGGTTGAGAACATCAATGTAACCCGCCCAACAAATAGCAGGGTTGTAGGCTGGATACTGAGCGCTGGCTCGAATTGTGTTGATGAAGTTGTGGACATTCTCAACGGTTAAGCTCCAGCCTTTGTAATCGTAGAGCCTGAGTAAACGTAGGCGAAGGGATCATCGTAAATCTCGTTTTCGGTTAAGACGACTCTGTGCCATGACCCGTCGTAGGTTGGCGGAGGTCGATATTCAAGCCAGAGGTTTTCAAAGCCATCCCGCAAGAAACTAACTGATTCTGTCATCATGATGTTGCATAATGTGGCGTTTGCTGGGTCAGAATCCAGTCGGCAAGCGAGACAATCTTGTTGTAGATGTCTGTTTGCTTGGTAACGTATTGTGGGTCTGAGTAGGCTTCGTAGAGAAAGTCGATGGCGAAAGCCGCAGCGAAAGCAGCTCTGCCCCATGACGGGTCTGGACCGGAGCCTGGAATAACGTAGACGTAAGGCGCATAGTCCATGATGAAGTCGTAGTAAGCGTCAGGAACATTCAAGCCTATGTCATCTCCATCGTAGGCTCACGAATCCTGTCCAACATGCGGTTCAGTTCAGCCTGCAGAACATCCAGCGGAGGAGCCTTACTGAGCACGCTGACGTTTTGGTCTCCGACAGAGAAGCTAAGCCCTACAGCTGAGCCGCCTGTAAGATAACAAATGGCGTAGATGGCAGCCAGAACCGTGATGGACTCTTTCTCAGCGTCTGTGCAGTTGATGTAGTCGATTTCCTTGCCTGTTTCAAGCTCAAGCGCCACTTCAGCACGCTTAGCCATCTTCAAAACCTTAACGTCAGGAACCTCAGCAGAGCTAACATTAATCACGTCGCGTACATCGTCTGCGCTCACGCTTGCCAGACTCTGGCCCCAAACAGAAGCGGGAAAGAAGACGAATTTAATCTATTTTGGCGAAAAGAACTGAGCGTAAATGACCAGGTTTTTCTGACTTAGAAGCTGATGCTTTGGTGTGGCGCGCGCTGAGAGGGTTTACGCGAATTTCGTAACCCTATCAGGGAAAAACGGAAAATCCCCCGTGAAGTCAAGAAGTACGTACCGCACAGGATTAGGCTCTTGTCGATCGTACCAACGTTTCTTCTTGGGTGCTGGATAGACAAAGACTCTCAGCTTCATTGGAATGCCAATCTGCTTTGCGAATAAAGACCAGAAAGATTCAGCTGCATGGAGGAAATAAAGTTCATAATAGGGTCCCTTTAATTCCTCCTGCACATCATCCATGTCCATAAGTGCAAACCGTGAAACGTCGCCGACATGAAACTCACTCGGAGAACGCACTTTCAAGCACTTCATATTTGGATAGACAGCCTCAACATGAACGTCCAAGTCGTAAAATTTCGTGCATCCCTTGATATAAGAGTCGAGTTCTTCGCGCGCCTGCGCCAAGTTTTGCTGAATCTCTTCGTCGGACATTTCGTGGGACATTTATACTCTATTTGCGGTCTTCTTCTTATCGAGAAAAACTTTATGAATCTTACATCTGAATTTTAACCCATAGTGCAGAAGTAACGCGCGCTAACCTCTAACCCAGGATTTCTAATAGTTTTTCTCCTTTTGATGTGATTTTGTAGATTCCTCGACTGACGCGTCCCAGATAGCCGTTCAGAAGTAAGTAATGATAGAACTGTTTTCTGATCGTGTTTGATGTTGCGAAGCTTAGGCATGTTGCACATGCTTTTTTCTCAATATCCGTGTAGTGCACATGACCTTTCTTAACGAGTTCAAGAATAGTTTTACGGAGAACATCTCTTTCCTGGTCTTTCATGCTAGTTTCACTTCCACCGGCTTCAGATTACTGTAGTATGGTGGCGTGTGGTTGTAGCAGACGTAGAGCGTTTCAAGATTCCACTCAGCCTTCTCTAAGGCTTGACCCTTAACGCCAAACCTGTCCTCATTACGATAAGTTATAGGATTAGCATTGTCAGGAGTGAAAGGCGTCATAGGCACAGTCCAAGGCGGACTACACAACGGACAATACTTGTAACAGTTACAGAGCACAGAGTCAGCTGGACCTTTAGCATTATACCCTCTTCCACAAACGCCGCATTTGCCGTAGACATAACCAACTTTTGCTCTCACCTATAGCACCGGATACAATTCGTTGTCTGGATCAGTTTCATTAAGGTTCAAAGCTGGTTTGCCATCGACAAAGATGAGGTCTATTGCTCCTAGAACCATTTTGACTCCCGAATGGGCAACAATATAGTGAATGTACCACGATTCAATATGGCTACAAACCAGCCAGAAACAGCACCATACTCAGAGTTGAGCCCAACCCACTGCAGCAATCATGCCAACGAAAACACCAGAACAGCTACAACAGGAAGCAGAGCAAAGAAGTAGTCAACGTACACGCGGCTCGGACAACTACTTCTAAACCTAAACCACTTCGGTATTATTACCAACATTGCGCGGAAGTTAATTACATCTGAAACAGAAAAAGGCGCTACAATGCCTTCGTTGACGAAGCCACGGGTAAACGGCGACGAAGAAAAGGGATGCGAACAGAACCCAAAACACCATAATACCCAACTGAATAGACCCCAAAAACACAATGCTCAAACTTGATGATGTCACAGAGAACACACTGACGACGATGTCCACACAGCCTCAGCCAGACTCATAAGTGATGATGATGAAACTATAGCGCAAGTCAACTTCATCACGCACACTGTTTCAACACTGGTAGAAGACGATCTTAAGGGTACGTCACCTTCTTCTTCCACACAGCCCTTCACATAGAGGCTCGCATCAACATACTCAAAAGCCACACATGCCAACATTAAACGTCACGCAAACCAACATAGAACGTCACGCAAAACCAGCAAAAACACAACCCAACCCACACACAGAACCACCAACAGCCCCCAGAACACAAACAGAAAAGCAGAACTTCAACTGCAAAAAATTTTTTCCAAACTCATACTAACCATCGTTCAGCCTTTCAACATACACGTAAGACATATATGGAACCCTTCTGCAGTGTGAATGCACAGCTAGGAGAAAAACAGACCAAAAATGCCAGAATGGGGATACTCAATCACAGACCTAGACCCAGCAAAAACCGTCAAAGCCGCAGGCCGAGAACTCAGAGTATCCCATAAAGCAGCACGCGAAGTATGCACAGCCATAAAAGGCAAGACACTCAACCAAGCCAAAACATACCTAAACAACGTAATAAACAAAAAACAACCCATCCCCTACCGACGATACAAAAAGAAACTAGGCCACAGACACGGCACCGACCAAGGAACCTTCGCAGCCAGATACCCAATCAAAACAGCCCAAAAAATACGCCAAATCCTAGAAGGAGCAGAAGCCAACGCCGAATTCAAAGGCTTAGACATAGACCGACTACGCATAATACACGCATCCGCCTACCCAGGCATGAAACTCAAAAGATACCAACCCAGAGCCTTCGGACGCTCATCACCCAGACACCAAACACTAACCCACATCGAACTAGTCCTACAAGAAACCGAGGAGACAACACAATAAAATGTCCGTCGTCAAACACTTCGTCTCCGAATCAGTCAAAAAAACCGAAATCAACGAATTCCTCCAAAACCAATTCGAAAGAGCCGGATACGGCGGAGTAGACATAGCCAAGACGCCACTAGGCACACACATAGTCGTCTACGCCATGAGACCCGGCATAATAATCGGAAGAGGCGGCGAAACCATCAAAGAACTCGCCACCATCCTAGAACAAAAATTCAACCTACCCAACCCACAAATAAGCGTAGCCGAAATCGAAGTACCCGAACTAAACCCATACGTCATCGCATCACGCGTAACATCAGCCCTAAAAAGAGGCATACACTTCAGACGAGCAGGATTCTGGGCACTACAACAAGTCATGGAAGCAGGCGCCCTCGGCGCAGAAATCATCATCAGAGGAAAACTCCGCACCGAACGCGCCCGCTACGAAAAATTCCGAGAAGGATACCTGCCCAAAAGCGGCGACCCAGCCCTCAAATACCTCCGCGAAACCGTATTACACGTTCAACTCAAACCCGGAATATACGGCGTCAAAGTTCGCATCATGCCCTCAGAAGCGGCATTTCCAGATCAAATAAAACTACCAGACATCGTTCCCGAAGAAAAAGAAGAGAAAGCCGAGAAACCAGAAGAAGTAAAAGAAATAGAAGCAGCAGGCGAACCTGAAGAAGAGCCAATCGAGACAGAAGCTGAGGCAAAAGCAGCAACAGAAACCAAGGATTCGAAACCCAAGACAGAGACACCACCTCCGAAACAAACGGAACCAGCCTCGACTAAGGAGAAAAATGAGGAGGCTGAACAATAAGAGTGCCCATCATAAGGGTCAAAGAAATCAGGGACATGTCTAATGAAGACCGACTGAAAAGACTAGGAGAACTGCAGACCGAACTGATGAGACTAAAAACTATGGTAAAAGCAGGCGGCTCGATCGAGAACCCAGCACGAGTACGCGAACTACGGAAAACCATAGCTCGCATTCTAACCATTGACAGCGAACCCAAGCCCATCAAGAAAGAAGAGAAGACAGAGAAGAAGGAAGAGAAAGAAAAGAAGGCCAAGAAAAAGAGGAAGAAGCAACCTAAGGAAGGCAAAGAAGAATGAAGGCTGCAGCCACAATTGTCCAAGGCGAGCTAATTGGACTTGACGCCAAAGTCGTGAAAAGCGCTAACCCAAGCAACCTAGGTATATCTGGAAAAATAATAGACGAAACCCGGAACACGCTTGTAATAAGACAGAACGAAAACGACAAGGTAGTAGCCAAAAAGACCGCGATTTTCCAATTCACCTTGCCCAATGGCGCTGTTGTTGAAGTGGAAGGCGCAGCCATTATAGGACGGCCCGAGGATCGAGTGAAGAAAAAGCCCAAGAGGCGGTGGTAAAAGATGACAACGCTAGCTCTCAAAAAACCTAAGAAAACATGCGATGACCGAAACTGCCCATTTCATGGCACACTCTCAATACGAGGGCGAATTCTTGACGGCGTTGTCATAAGTGCTAAAATGGACAAAACCGTTGTGATACGGCGAGACTACCAGTTCTACGTGCCTAAGTTCAAAAGGTATGAACGCCGCCACAGCCACATCAACGCTCACAACCCGCCATGCCTCAACGTGAAAGAAGGCGAGCGAGTAAGAATCTCCGAATGCCGCCCCCTTAGCAAAACCGTTTCCTTTGTAGTTGTAGAACGAACGGAGGAAAAGTGAGATGGCTGCCAGGGCAAAAGGACGAGCCCTTGTCGCCAAGGGAGCAGTTGCGCAGCGGGCAAGAGTCTCCCGTGGCATACCAGTGGGCGCAATTGTAAAATGTGCCGACAATAGCGGCGCACGCGCATTGCGCGTAATTCAGGTTACGGGATACAAAGGACGGCTGAGACGTGTACCTGCCGCCGCAGTGGGCGATATGATGACTATTTCTGTCAGACGCGGCACACCAGATATGAGGAGAAAGATTTTTCAGGCAGTTTTGATCCGTCAAAGAAAACCCTACCGCCGAAGCGATGGCGTCTGGGTTCAATTCGAAGACAATGCGGCTGTGGTTATGACACCTGAAGGCGACATGCGAGGCTCGGAAATCCGGGGACCCGTATCTAGAGAAGCAGCGGAAATATGGACTCGCATTGCCAGCGCATCCAGCATAATAGTGTAGGGAGACCAGCTAAGGTGAAAACAACTCAGCCTCGAAAGCAACACAAAGCGTTGTTTAAAGCGCCTTCCCATTTGCGGTATAAGCTTTTTTCCGCGCCTCTTTCACCTGCTTTGAGGGCTGATCACAAAGTGAGTTCCATTCCAGTTCGAACAGGTGACACGGTCAGGATTATGCGAGGCGATCGAAAAGGCACTGAAGGAAAAGTCACGCAGGTCGACCGTAACAGGTATCGATTGTTTGTTGAGGGTGTCACTAGAGAGAAGGTTGATGGTACAGCAGTTCAAATCCCATTACATCCATCAAAAGTCATGATTATGAGTTTGAATCTCGATGACAAGTGGCGTCGGGAATCCTTGAAAGTAGAGGTAACGAAAGAAGTCGAAAAACCAGTTGAAGAGCCGAAAAAAGAGCGAAAGAAGAGAAGACCGCGAAAGGCTCCATCCAAAAAGGCAAGAGCACCTCGAAAGGTAAAGACAAAACCATTGGAAGAGAAGAAGGAAGGAGAGGTGGAAGATGGGTAAGAAAGGTGGAAAAAGACACCTAAAACGAAAACCAGCGCCAGCATTCTGGCCTATCCATCGAAAAGAGGCAGTCTGGACTGCTAAGCCCAATCCAGGTCCACATCCAACTGAGTGGTCACTTCCATTGACTCTCGTTTTACGAGAAATCCTTAGTGTGGCTAGAACACGTGGCGAAGTTAAGGCAATTCTGTCTCACAATAATGTTACGGTAGACGGAAATGTGGAAAAAGAAGAGCTGTTTCCAACGGGCTTGATGGACCTCATCTCCATACCTGGATTGGAGCGATGGTACCGTGTATTGCCCTCGGAGAAAGGACTGACTCTTCACTCCGTGACAAAAGATGAAGCTGGATTCAAACTTTGCAGAATCGAGGACAAAAGTATCCTACGCGGCGGAAACGTGCAGCTAAATCTACATGATGGCAGAAACATAATGATTAAGGTTAAAGATGCAAGTAAGCCTGAGGAAGACGTTTTCAATACCATGGACACAGTGAAGCTTAATCTTCCAGACCAAGAGATTCTCGGCCATTTCAAACTTGTGGAGGGTGCGCCGGCATTAATCGTGGGCGGCAAGAACATTGGAAAACACGGCAAGATCATGGCTCTTGAACGACGAGAAGTTCGGAAGCGAAAGAATGCCCTTGTTACCATAGAGGATGCCAAAGGAAATCGTTTCCAAACCACAGCTGAATACGTCTTTGTGATCGGTGACACCAAGCCTCATATTTCGTTGCCGGGAGCGGCTTAACATGGCTCTGGAAGCACCTAAGCGACAAGCAACTAATCCGATGCTAAGACCTAGAATCGAGAAGGTAATAGTCAACATGTCAGTGGGCAAGTCTGGCGAGCCATTGGAAAAGGCTGCAACGGTTATGGAGCAGTTAACAGGTCAGAAACCCTGTAAGCGAAAGGCAAGAAAAAGCGTTCGAGACTTCGGTATAAGAAAAGGCGAACCCATCGCCTGCATGGTAACGCTCAGAAAAGAGAAAGCTAAACAATTTATCAAGAGAGCTTTGCAAGCTGTTGAAAACAAGGTTTCAAAGGAGTCCTTTGACAGCTGGGGGAATTTTTCTTTTGGCATTAAGGAGCACATTGACATTCCCGGCACTCGATACGTGCCTGAGTTGGGAATTCATGGAATGGATGTCTCAGTGGCTTTGTCGAGACTTGGACAGAGGGTAAAGTATAAGCATCGATCAAAATCAAGAGTCGGCGTCAAACATCGATTGACCCCTGAGGAAGCCATAGAGTTTGTACAAGCTGAATTCGGAATTCAGGTTACATAGCTTGGTTGAGGATGAAATATGGTTAAACAGAAGCCTAAAAAAGAGCGCAAGTATGGCAAGGGCAGTCGACCCTGCCGAAGATGCGGCTCATATGGTCCCGTCATTCGCAGGTACGGTTTGAACTTATGTCGTCATTGCTTCCGAGAAGTTGCCAAGCAGCTAGGCTTCAAGAAATATCAGTAAAGAGAGGTGAGGCAGCAAGTTGACTGCAATTGACACATTGTCCAACGGGTTGACAACATTGATGAACAATGAGCTTAGAAACAAGTCCTCCTGTGTGATTAGCCCAGCCTCTCGACCTTTAGGACGCGTCCTAAGGGTTCTGCAGCTCAACGGTTACGTGGGTGAGTTCGAGTTTATTGAGGATGGGCGAGCAGGCAAGTTTAAGGTTCAATTGCTGGGACGAATCAACAAATGCGGTGCCATAAAACCACGTTACTCTGTCAAGGCTGATGGCTTTGAAAATTGGGAGAAAACGTTCCTTCCTGCCCGTGAAATGGGCATTCTTGTGGTTTCTACGCCGTTTGGCGTCATTTCGCATAAGGAAGCGAAGCAGAAGAGCGTTGGAGGCAAGTTGCTCGCATTCGTGTATTAGGGAGTGTTAGATCGTTGAGGGCTGTTGAAGCGGCTAAAACCATCGATGTCCCAGATGGAGTCGAAGTCAAGATAACCGGGCGAGCAGTGTCGGTGAAGGGAGAGAGAGGAGCCTTGACCAGAGATTTCTCAGAGACGCCTATAAGCCTTCAACTTGAAGACAAAAAAATAATGGTTCAAGCAAACTGGCCTCGGAAAAGGGAAGCTGCTTTGGTGGGCACGGTTGCTGCTCTCATTCAGAACATGATTACAGGGACTACGAAAGGCTACACGTACAAGCTCAAAATTGTCTTCTCGCATTTCCCCATCTCGGTTAAGGTTAAGGAACGTATGGTTTCGATAGAAAACTTCACGGGTGAGCGAAGTCCTCGATCGGCAAAAATAGTCGGCGATGTCAAGGTTTCAGTTAAGGAAGATGATGTCATAGTCCAAGGCATCGATGTTGAAGATGTGAGCCAAACAGCAGCCAACATTGAACGAGCGACCAAAGTGAAAAGCAAAGATCCTCGGGTTTTCTTGGACGGAATCTTCATCTACGAAAAGAAAGAGGGCATGGAAGCATGAGTCACAAGCCAACCACAGAGCAAGCATTGAAACTGCGCACTCGACTTAAAAGCAAAAAGCCAAAATTTAGACGTCAAGAGAGTTGGCGGTACAAAAGAGTGTCTCAAGTTTGGCGGATACCCGATGGTATAGATAGCAAGATGCGCAGAAGGGTTAAAGGTTGGCCGGCCACTGTGGGAATTGGTTATCGGGGACCTCGAAAAGCTCGTCATCTTCACCCTTCGGGCTACGAGGAAGTCATTGTTAGAAACGTGGATGACTTGGCTAAGGTTGATCCCAACACACAGGCCATAAGGCTTGCTCACACTGTTGGCATGAAGAAACGTGCTGAAATCTCTGTCAGGGCGGAAGAAAGGCGCATTCACATTTTGAATCCCTTGCCTGAAGAAAAGCCCGCAGAGGAGGAGGCAGGAATCGAAGAAGCAGCATCTAAGGGAACAGCGGCGGAGGAAAGCGGGAAAGTAGAGAAGGAGGCAGAAGGTGCCGTGAAGACAGAGGCTGAAGGTGAAAAAGCAGCAAATGAATCGCAGGAGAGTAAGGATTGAGTCTTAAGAGTCAAAGACGTCTAGCCGCTCAGCTTCTAAAGGTGGGTACGAACAGAGTTTGGATTGACCCTAATCGTATTGAGGATGTTGAAGTTGCCATCACACGTAGTGAGATAAGGAAATTGATTCATGAAGGCGCAATTAGGCAGTTGCCAGCTAAAGGCGTTAGTCGAAGTCGGGCGAGGGTTCTGCAGGAAAAGAAAAGGAAAGGGCTGCGTCGTGGGCCAGGGACGAGAGAAGGCTCTAGTGGAGCGAGGGTTACTAAGAAGGACGCTTGGATGCTCAGGATTCGTGCGTTAAGGAGGAAGTTAAAGGAGTGGAAGGCTGACCGCGCTGTAGCCGACGACAGTTATCGGCAATTGTATCGAGTGGCTGGCAGCGGAGCCTTTAGCTCAATTGCTGATATGGAGCGTTACGCAAAGACTCGTGGCATGTGGAGGAAACGATGAAGTATGGCGACTGGTCCGAGTTATCGTGTTGCTTTCCGCAGAAGAAGGCAAGGGAAAACTGACTATCAGCAGCGTCGGGGTCTAGTTCTGTCTGGGCTACCTCGCTTGGTGGTTAGAGGTTCACTGCGAAACATGACAGCTGAATTAGTTAAAGCGGAATCAAGCGGCGACAAAGTCATAGCGTATGCTCATTCAGCCGAATTGACAAGGAAGTATGGTTGGCGAGGTGATACTGGCAACATCTCAGCTGCTTATCTTGCGGGTCTGCTCTGCGGATTTAAGGCTGTGAATCAAGGGATCGAAGAAGCAGTCTTGGACATCGGGTTGCATCACCCATCTAAAGGTTCGAGAGTTTTTGCGGTTCTGAAGGGCGCGCTTGATGCTGGATTGCTCATTCCTCTTGATGAGGGGAAGTTGCCTGATCAGAAGAGAATTACAGGTGAGCATGTGGCTGAGTATGCGAAGCTACTGTCTTCCAATCCTGAGGCATACCAGAAAAGGTTTTCTGCACAATTATCAAGAGGCTTGAAACCCGAGGAGTTCGGTGCTCATTTTGCTGAAGTTAAGGAGAAAATCGTTTCGTCCTTGAAGAAGGTCGCCCTGTCAACCGAGTCATCTGAGAGAGTGCAGGAGACCAAAGAAACTGTGGAGGAAGATTGATGTCGCGCAGAGGTAGAGGGAGAGGTGCAGGAAAAGGGCCACGTAGTGAGCGACCTAGTGAACGAGCTGAGACTTGGGTTCCACGCACTAGGCTCGGGAAGATGATTCAAGAAGGCCGAATATCCTCTATGGAAGAGATTTTCATTGAAGGGCAGAAGATTAGGGAGCCTGAGATAGTTGATGTGTTGTTGCCTGATCTTCAAGAGGAAGTTATCAACATTAATCTGGTGCAGAAGCAGACTGATGCTGGTGAAAAATCGCAGTTCAAGGCGATTGTAGCCGTAGGTAACCGAGATGGCTATGCAGGGTTAGGTTCGGGCAAAGCCAAACAGGTCCGCACAGCTATTGAAAAGGCTGGAATGGACGCACGTCTAAACATAACGTTGGTTCGCAGGGGGTGCGGCAGTTGGGAATGCGGATGCGGTAAGCCTCACTCGCTTCCTTTTCAGGTTCGAGGCAAATGTGGAGGCGTCGAGATCCTGCTTGTGCCTGGACCTAGAGGATTGGGCATCGTTGCGAGTGAAGCGGCTAAGGTTATCCTTGGGTTGGCTGGCGTGAGTGATATTTGGACGCGAAGCTTTGGTTCTACTCGAACCGTGCCTTCTTTTGCCTGTGCCGTGTTCGACGCTTTAAGAAAAACGTATAGTCTGGTGACTCCTGTGGAGTGGGTGAGGTAAAGACATGGCGCAAGCTACGTCCAAGTGTCTAGTGGTCATTCGGGTTCGGGGAGTTAGCGACATTCACAGAGAAATCAAAGAGACAATGAACATGCTGCGTCTTCAAAGGAATTGCCACGCCACACTCGTAGACGATAGACCGGCATATTTGGGCATGCTACAGAAGGCGCAAAACTATCTAACATGGGGCGAGATCTCAAAAGAAACCTTGACACTTTTGCTGACGAAGCGTGGACGACTTGCAGGCAATAGGAAATTAACTGATGAATACGCGCAGGAAATCGGAAGGAAATCGCTGAATGAGTTGGCGGAAGCCTTGGTTAGAGGTGAAATGGAGTTTCACAGTCTGCCGAATATAAAGCCCGTTTTCCGGCTTCATCCTCCAAGTAAAGGCTTCAAGGGAAAGGTGAAGCGAAGCTACGCCTCAGAAGGAGTAACAGGTTATAGAGGCGGAGCCATCAACAAACTTCTTGAGAAGATGATATGAGAGAGTAGGCATCTACGTCCTTGCTATTGTGAAGGCTACTTTTTTAGGCATGGGCTGTTGTAGTTGCTTCTCTTCAATTCTTCAAGATACTGTTTCTCGCCAAGCTCGTTGGCAAGACGCTGATGTGCGTTGACAAACTCTAGTAGGTGATACATTGTTTCCTCGCCGGTTATTTGTTCGTTGAAATAGCATCCTTTCTTGAAGCCGTTGGGTTTCAGGTGTTTGAAATACTCCAAAGCGAGCCGGCAGTGTCCAACGATTTCGCATGAGGCGCATTTTGGGTTGTCGGGGTAGAAGCAGATGCCGCACGTAACATGGCACGCTCTTCGGCCTGGGTAAACCATATCTTTGACGTCGCTGCCACAACGGCAGCAGACATTCTCCCATGACTCAGGCTGGGACATTTCTGATCCTTCCAAGTAATCAATAATAAATATAGAAAATTTGATAATAAACATTTCCCTATTCAAGAGACGTAGACCAGCTAGAATCGTGCTGGAACGAGAACTGACGTTCTACAAAGCTTTTGCCCCGAAGTTATACGTGCCTACATCGGGCTTGCAACGCTGGATTTTCTAGTTTTATACTAGATATTTCATGCTGCAGATGATACGCATGATCTACTCAAGTCGTTGATACTAAGCGGGCAAGAACAACTAAATGCTTTCTTGCTGGTGATCACTTTACCTTTCAAATTGTGCATACGCTGACTTCTTATCCTGACCCAGCCAGCCCGCCGCCGTCAACTACCAGCACTGTGCCGGTGATGAACGACGATGCGTCGCTGGCCAAGAACAGTGCTGCCTGAGCGATCTCTTCTGGTTTACCAATCCTTCCCAATGGGCGCCGTGCTGATTCGAACAGAAACTGTTCCTCGGGCTTGCCAAGCTGTTTAGCTTCACTGCGCAGCATAGGTGTGTCTGTGTCACCAGGGCAGATGCAGTTGACGCGAATATTCTGCGCAGCATGATCGAGGGCCATAGCTTTGGTCAGCAGCACTACTGCTCCCTTTGACGCACAGTACGAGGCTGCTTTTGGTCCACCAACCATCCCCCATCCCGATGCGGTGTTTACGATCACGCCCCCGCTCGCCTTAGCCATGATCGGAATAACATATTTTGAAAGCAAAAAGACCGACTTGACGTTGGTTGCCATTATCCGATCCCATTCCTCTTCACTGGTCTCCAATACCGACGCGCGCCGAATTATTCCTGCGTTGTTGAAGAGGATATTCAGTTTACCCAGTTTTTCAACGGTTTGCCGCACAGCTAACTGGCAATCTGCCGCCTTGGTCACATCGCAGCGCACAAAAATGGCCTGTCCCCCATCGTCGATGATCTTTTGAGCCACGGCCCGTCCCTCAGGTTCGTTCACGTCAACAATTGACACTGCGGCGCCTTCTCGGGCAAAGAGCAACGCTGTCGCCCGCCCAATGCCTGAAGCGCCTCCAGTGATAAGGGCGACTTTGCCTTTCAACATTCTATGAGATTTAGGCTCGACAGAGTCTGGCATCTATCCAAATTCACCTCTCTGCACATTAAAGTTAACACAGTCATTCGGACGTGCCTTTCGTGCTTTCTTGCAATATGCCCTCCACGTTATTGCCCATTGCGACGGATCGTCCAATGGCGCGTGGTGGATTTTGTGAATGGTGCTGTTGTGAGGAGCGCTCCTAACCAACTCAGGGTTCTTATGCGCCTCGTTGGATACATGCCTGAGTATTTCAATGTATTCATCGAGTTCAGCCTTGGAATAGGATTCAGTCGGTTCAAGGGTGCAAGGCTCCGGAACTATCCACGGGTGGTGACTTGTCCAGTAATGGACACCGAAATCTGCAGCTCTGAGTCCAATCTCCTCAGAATGAACCCCCGTGTCTTTCGTCAATTTCTCCCAACTATACCTGACCTGTTCAATCCGACGTTTGCCTTTAGCGTAGGGTGCACTTACTCCTGGTATCTCCAGCATCTTCTTGAGCAGGTAATTGTTGTTGAGGACAGCGATCTCAGCGACCTCTTTCAGACCCTCTGCGCCAAGACTCATCACCCATGCATATGCTTTCAAGACTGCGGGTGCGACGCCATAAAATGATCTTACCTTTCCTATACTCTCAGGCCTATCATAGTTCAAATGATATCGGCTACCATCAAATTCAACAACAGGAACGGGCAGGAATTTGGCAAGTTCTTTGGTGGTGCCAATGGCACCGACTGCGGGTCCACCGCAGGCGTGGGGCGCTGAAAATGTCTTATGCAAGTTAAAGTGACAGAGATCAAAACCAGCCTCTTTAGCCCTAGTCATACCTAGTATCCCGTTAGCGTTTGCCTGGTCATAGGAGCACAACCCTCCTGCCTCATGGACAATCTTGACGAATTCTTCGATTTTTGGATTGAAGATGCCTGTGTCCTCTGGGTTTGTCACCATTAGCCCAGCCGTACGCTCTGAGACAGCCGCTTTTAATGCCTCAAGATCAGGATAGCCCTCATGATCGGGATACAGGGTTATGATCTTAAAACCTGCTGTTTTAGCACATGCTGCATTTGAAGGATGAGAGAATATTGTTGTAATGATCTCGTCTCTCTGATCTGCTGCTCCCTTAGTTTTATGGTGTGCTCTTATAATCGAGGCGTTCGCATATATGGCCGCCGAACCAGAACCAGGTTGGAGGGAAAACTGGTCCATCCCCGAAATCTCCTTGAGCACCTGTTCAAACTTGTACATCACCTCAAGTATACCCTGCACAGTTTCTTCATCTTGTAAAGGATGGATCTCCGCCATCTGAGGCAATCTGGCTAATTGCTCGTTGATCCTCGGGCTGTACTTCATTGTACAGGTCCCCTGTCCTACATCAATGTTCAGATCTGTCCCCAAAGTCTCTTGTGATAGTCTTACGTAATGTCTCAACACTCGTTGTTGGGAAAGTTCCGGCAATCGAGGCGGCTGTTTCCTTCGGATAGTTTCAGGTATGGTTGACAGAACATCTCCGACCTCATTTATTACCTCATCCTCAACTTCTGGCATAAGGATGCCTCTCTCTCCTTCGTTGCTCAATTCAAAAATTATTGATTCATCCCACTTGGCTTGATGAAACCGCCTTAGTCTTGGTCTTTCATCCGCACATCGTTTCTTGAGTCTACCGTCCATCTTATTCCACAACCTCTTTCAGTGCGTCGGTTAACCTATCAATGTCATCTTTGGTGTGGACTTCAGTGACGCAGTAAAGTGCACTATTCCCTAGCTCGGGAAATTCATTTTTCAGTTCTTTCCCGCCGAATATTTTGTGCCTCAATAGAGCTTTGTTGATTTCCGCAACCGTCTTACCGGTTCGATCAAAACTGACAACAAATTCCTTAAAATGAGTCGACTGAAAAATGGGACATTCAACGCCCCTTACTTTAGATAGCTGCAGAATCGCATAACGCGATCTTTGCATTATACTTTCTCCGATTTCCCGCATACCCTGAGGCCCCACAAGTGCTAAGTAAACACCAGCCGTTATGCCCCATAGAGCAGCCGCTGTGCCTACAAACTCTTTACCTTCCTCTCTCAACGCAAAAGAAGTCCTCTTATAGGCAACGTCTCCAAATCCATATTCTCCTTCAACTACAGTCGGAGCTATTCCAAACAGCCTAGAAGGATACTCCATCACGTATTTCTCTTCATCCCGAGTTGCAATGAATCCAGCATGCCCACCGCCAAACTGCATGTGCATACCAAGCGGCTGTAGGTCGCCGCATACTATGTCAGCTCCATACTTGCTTGGGGGAGCCAGGATTCCTAGCGAAATCGGATCGACTCCGACGATGGAGAGCGCGCCACGGTCATGGGCTATCTTTGAAATCTCATTTCCACGAGCCTCAATAAAGCCGAGGTAGGATGGGTTCTCGAAATAAACTGCGGCCGTCTTTGTAGAAGTCTCAGCCTTGAGGGAATTGAGGTCCAGCTGACCGGTCTGAGAGTCATAGTTTAGTAGTTTAATCCTTATGTTGGGTTTGCAATAGTCTCTGATTTTCGACAACTTATCAGAGCTGATTGTTCTAGACACCAGTACTTCCCGTCGACCTGTGATCCTTGATGCCATACGAATAGAAGTAGCAGCTGCTTGTAACCAGTCATACGTTGGAACATTCACAACATTCATGTCTAAAAGCTCTCCCATCATGCTCGCGTACTCGAAAAGTGCTTGAAACCTTCCGTGATCGTCATAGGGCTCTCCCGCGTATGCCGTCAAGAACTCTCCCCGCTGATTAACTTCATCACATATTGCTGGAACATAATGTTGCCAGCATCCAGCTCCCAAAAAGTTGAGATATTCTTGACAGGTCTTATTTTTTGAGAGAATTCCTTCTATGTGCCTTCTCAAAGAGTATTCGGATAAGAGAGGAGGGGGCAAATTTAGGCTCTTTTTGAGTCTGAGTTTCTCAGGGATATCCTCGAACAGATCCTCTACGCTCTTTGCTCTAACCTCTTTGAGCATCAGGCTCTTCACTGTAGAGACAGAGTTCGGGATATATGGAAAAACAGTTGGCTTTTTCTTGCTCACACCTATTCCTCCAGTGATCTTTCTACTTACTGACGATTGAGGGTTTCTTTTCAGACTATTTAAACGGTAACAATAAAGTCGCGAGCCTACTTACAGTCTTCAAGAAACGCAAGTGTGCAGGTAACTCCCTAGCAGAAATAGAAGGTGGGCCGGGAGAGATTTGGACTCTCGACCTTTCGGTTATCAGCCGAACGCTCTAACCATGCTGAGCTACCGGCCCTCTAGTCTGCTGCCAGTCTAGAGTAGTCTGTTGCTGTTTATTAAAGAGTTTTCAACAATGTTGTGCCTTTGCACATGCCTTTGGGCGGAAAGAAAAGGAGCGTGAGGACTACGCTGTCTACTCGTAGTAGATTAGTTTCTCGTCTTCCAGTCTTTGATGCAGTTTGTTCACCGCGTGGTAAACATCTTCTTCTCGTTTGGCGCCTGTGCACACTAGTTTGCCGCTTGCGAAGAGCAAGATTACCACTTTGGGGTCATCCATGCGGTAGATTAGGCCTGGGAACTGCTCTGGCTCATACATTGTGCGTCCCAGGCTGTAAGCTGATTTTTCCAAGTCTATCATTCCGCCCAAGCTGGCGGATGCTACGATGTTCTGGATTTTCAGTTCTGGCTTGCTGATGATGATTATACCGCTTTTCTTCAATTCTTTTATGACACGCATCACAGCACGCCGCGCTTCTTTCTCTGATTTGGCTCCTGTGCAAACCATCTTACCTGAATTAAAAATCAACGTAGCCGTCTTAGGACGCTTCAACCGGAAGACTAAGCCTGGAAACTGCTCTGGACGATATTCCACACCCGGGTAGCCTTTAACCACAGCGTTGAGATCGACTCTCTGTTTCAGTGTGGCTGATGCAACCACGTTTTCTATGTTGACTGTAGCCTTGACTTTAGGCA
>Ga0315310_10000840_pt1 | contig 19456 bp, 19 predicted proteins | sample TDP5_MG_FD_203630 | JGI IMG/M metagenome (GOLD analysis project Ga0315310, IMG submission 203630) | Freshwater sediment microbial communities from Lake Towuti, South Sulawesi, Indonesia - TDP5 | ecosystem: Environmental > Aquatic > Freshwater > Lake > Sediment | place: Indonesia: South Sulawesi... | reverse complement strand
TCTGTAACCGAGCTCTTAGAGGAGTCGTCTAAACGGGAGAAGACCTTTGAAAGGTTTATCGACAATGGGAAGGAACTCGACCGACATTATATAGGATCAAGGTATCCCAACTTCTACCCGGAAGGTCCGGCATACAAGTATTACACGAAGGAGATTGCGGAGAGATGTATAAGTTACGCAGAGTCGATATTGAGAGAAGTAGCGAAGTTTTTGGAAAGATAGAAGACTACGTGAGGGAAGTTGTTAAAGAACTTAACCCTTACCTAGTTGTTCTTTTCGGCTCTTTCGCAACTGGGGATGTAAATGAGGGCTCTGATGTGGATATCATGATCATTGCCGATTTTAAAGAGAGTTTCCTTGACAGGATAAAAAGGTTAATGGATATAAACACATTTAAGATACCGATCGAGCCGATTGGCTACACGCTTGAGGAATTTAGGGAAATGATGAAAAGAAAGAATCCATTCATCATGGAAGTCATGGAAAAAGGCAGGGTCATGCACAAGCGGAACGAACTTTCGATACAATTCCAAGAATAAAGAGGATTGACCCGTGTAAGCTTTAGCTTGCTCGCATCGTCCATTTTACGCAGTTATTGCGTAAGAAAACGTCAAAAGGTTCGATTTTCTAGGTGTCATCTTGAAATGATTGAGTAGAAAGTTATGCGTAAAAGTTAAATAGTATACGTTAAAATCATTCTGTTTGGAGAGAGTTTGCGATGTCTAAAAAAGCTGTTGTTAAAACGTCCACTATCTTCTTGTTGATAGCTATAATCTTGGCCGCTGGACTTACTGGAACTATCATATATTATACAACGAGGCCTCCGCCACCAGGTCCCGCTACAATCACGGGGAAGGTTACGGATGCTAGAACTGGGTCTGCGATTGCAGGCGCAACTGTAACATTGGATGGGCTAAAATATACTACGGGATCAGATGGAGTTTACTCCTTCAGCGTCAAAGTAGGTAAATACAACGTAATGGCGAACATGACGGGATACGAAGCGAAAACGGCTTCGGTAGAGGCATCGGAGGAAAAAACCTACACGGTTAACGTTCCCTTATCGCCTCCTCCGCCTCCGCCAAAGACCTTCCATAAACGGTTCGTAGTCGTGATTCAGAACGATGAAGTAACAAGGATTCAATTGTTCCAAGCTGGTGTCTTTGATCGAGCTACTGTCACACCTGCAAGGCTGAAAGATGTGAATGGAACAAAGATCGGCAAGTATCAAATCTCTTGGACAAAGGATCCCTCTAAAACCGATTTGGCAATAGCATACGTCGGACTTAATAACCAGAAGCCGCCTTTAAACAATACAAAGGTAAGGCAAGCGATCGCCTACTTGACCAACTACCCGATAATCTTCGATCAAATATTGGCTGGCGTCTACTTCCCAGTATGGGGAATCGTGCCGAAGACAATGTTGGGGTACACTGAGTTTGGGACCGTACCTTTTTCATATAGTAGGGCAAAAGCTGAGGCATTGATATCGGAGTCTGGAATTAAACCAGCAGACTATACCCTTGAGATTACCTATAACGCCGGAAACGTAGCTAGGGCTCAAATAGCTGCTTTGCTCCAGACAGAACTGGCCAGGCTGGGATTCAACGTTATGGTCCGGGCTCTTCCATGGGCAGCATACCTCGAACATGTCGACAAATTCCAGACTGACATCTTTATACTGGGCTGGCTCGCTGACTACATCGACCCAGCCGACTATGCACACCCCTTCATGTGGGGTGGACATGTATTTAAAGAAGTCACTGCTACAAGGGTTGAAGCCGCAGCAGATGTCAGCCAGCATCTCAAATCAGTAAAGGAAAGCATCGAGACTGAAAAGTTCTTCGTCGTCGTGGGGGAGAAAGGAACAGGTGCCACACCACCAACAGTGACGGGCAAACCACTCATAGTCGTCCCCTACGTCTTAGATGAAGAAAAGACGGCGGAAAACTGGGCGGATCCATATGCGATGGTCACGGTGGGTCAATTCAATTACCGTAACATTGCAATTGACGCCTTAGATGCGGTTGGGCTTGAAGTCGTCGGAGAAATCAGAGCAGCAGTATATCAGGCCATTCACATTGCGTCAAATCGCGATGCACCTTATATCCCGATCGGCCAGAGATACGTCTCTCAGGTCAACTGGAACTGGGTGACTGGAAGGTACGTGCATCCCTTATTTGCTGAAGGAGAAAGGACTGATCTGATCAGCACTGTCGCAGATGCTCCGGTGAAGGATCTGGGAATTAAAGATTATAAGAATAACCCGGAGACATACATATATAGCACGTTCGGCTGGCCGGACAGTTTGGACCCAGCTATTGACTATGAATCGTTCGGCTGGCTCCTCTATCAGCAATTCGGCGACACACTGGTAACCTATTGGAAGGATGAAACAGACTATATTAGCCCAGACCTCGCCGTTGCTTGGGCGGCGAAGGAACCGGGGGACGAATTATACTTCGTCATCAGGGGAGACGCTGTAGCCTACGACGGCTGGAATGATAAAACCTACGCAATCGATGCCACAGATGCCCTCTTCTCACTGTGGAGGGTTGAGAGGTTCAGGCTCGATCCGTCAGCTTTACTTGTCGATTTGCTGAAGGCTGACATGAACGCGTCCAGTGTGTTGACAGATGCAGAGTTCGAAGATGTTGCTAAGGGGGGATTGACTGTGATCTACAGGGGCAAGGAAGCCACCGTAACGAGCCTCAAGGGGCTCTTAGACCAATTCGGATATGAGGGCACCACCGCAGGAGTTCTGAAGCTGAAGCTTAAAGCGCCTCTTGATAAAGGTGTGCGTGATGTCTTTACGGGCATACTCGCAGGCGGCTACTCCACAATCCTTCCAATGGAATACCTACTAGGCGAAAAGTACAGCGAAGCTTTAGCTGCGTCTCAGAACGGAAAGAACCCCAGCGCATTTGCCAACTACGTGAACACAGTAGCTGACGAAGACACAGGTCACAAGCTTATGCACGCAAAACCCGTCGGATCAGGCCCATACTACGTTAAAGAAATCGTTATAGACAGCTACATAGTCCTGGAGGCGAACCCGCGCTACTGGAATTCAACGCTTTGGAAGGACTTGTACGGCGTAATCAAACCTTAGAGAAAGGTAAATAAATCTCCTCCCTTCTTTTTTTATACCATTCAAACTAGACAGAGCGAGAGTTACGTGTCTACTGGTATGAAGAGGTTCCTCATCCGAAGAATCGCTACTTTTGCCCCAACGGTTTTCGGGGTGATATTTTTAGCATTCATCATCGCTTACATTTTACCAGCCGATACGGCTCGAGCCTGGGCTGGCGGCGAAAAAGCAAGCCCGGTGACGATTGAACGGATTAAACGGCAGTATCACCTCGATGATCCATGGTATCTCCAGTTCATTTACCTTGTTCACGGCGTCTTCACAAACAGCATCACAGATCCTATAACAGGAAATCTGATATTCGACGACCTATTTAGAGCCTTTCCAGTCACGGTTCAATTGACCATATTTGGGATGTTCTTCACACTCTTAATCGGCATATCTCTGGGCATCCTTGCTGCGTTGAAACGTGACACAAAGCTTGATACTGCAGTCAGAATTATGGCGCTTATAGGGGTCGCGACGCCTATCTTCTGGCTAGCCTACATCTTCATATACATCTTCTTCGTCATGCTGGGCTGGATAAGCGTCCTAGGAGTACCTTCGCCCTCACGCGCCATCACGTACATCCCAATTCTGGACGCTGTCATATTGGGAGAGTTCAATATCATTGGAGACATGATTAAGAGATACACGCTGCCAGGATTCCTGCTTGGTTTCCTTAATGGCGGAGTCCTAGCTAGAATCGTTAGGAACTCCTTCCTCGACGCAATACAATCCGACTTCATAGATTACGCCAAAGCTAGAGGCCTCTACAAAACATGGATCTGGAAGCATGCGTTCAAGAACGCCTTTGTCCCCGTGATCACCGTAATCGGCCTCACCATAGGAGGGCTTCTAACAGGAGCAATACTGACCGAAACAGTATTCGGCTTGCCGGGAATCGGCAGGTACTCCGTAAGATCCATATTTGGCTTCGACTTTCCAGCGATAGTGTGTGTCACACTGCTCTTTGGCATCGTGTACGTGACCGCAAACCTGGTTGTCGACATAATTTACGCGGTTATAGACCCGCGCATCAGGTACTAGGAGGCAACACGATTGAGCGAAAAAGCCTTCGACAAAGTGACCAACGTGCTCATAAAGTCGATTCAAAACGTCGGTGATAGGGTCAAGCCTGGATGGGCCACTAGAAATAAGGCCAAAACCGATGAATGGCGCTTAATGATGTATGCATATAATCGATCTTTGCCAGGTATGATAGGCCTTTTCTTGGCGCTGATATTTGTGATGATGGGCCTTTTCGGGTCGTTCCTCGCTCCCTATAGGTATAACGAGTACCTGATAATCCAAGACCCTGGTTTTTCTATGAAGCCGCCAGGCACTTATGGATTTGTAATGGGCACAGATTTCTGGGGTCGTGACCTCTTCAGCATCCTTCTCCAAGGTGCTCGTGTCTCTTTCATAATTTCGTTAGTTACGGTTTTCTTCTGCATACCGTTGGGGATTGTCCTCGGCTTAATATCGGGTTATATTGGAGGAAAGGTTGATGAACTTATAATGAGAGTTACCGACATATTTATTGCGTTTCCCGGTCTCGTCCTCTCGATAGCTTTTGCCATAGTATTGCCTCCAAGAATTGCGAGTCTGTTGGTAGCATCTATACCCCTTCGCACATTCATCGCATGGCTTTTTGCGATTGAGTACAGAGATGCCCTACAGCTTTCCGGCGTCTTATCGCTCATAATTGCCATGATAATAGTCTGGTGGCCAAGCTATGCAAGAGTCGTAAGAGGATCTGTGCTCACTGCTCGAGAAAATCTATTTGTGGAAGCGGCTAGAGCGTTAGGCGTCAGCACTTGGAGAATCCTCTGGAAACACATACTGCCAAATATAATAGGTCCTATTCTCGTCCTCGCCACTCTAGACTTTGGATCGGTAATAATCACCGAAGCAGCGCTCTCATTCCTCGGCCTTGGAGCCCAAGATCCAATACCGGAGTGGGGAGCCATCATATACATGGGTAGCCAATATTTTCCCGCTTCGTGGTGGCTTATACTTTTCCCGGGCATCTTTGTCTTCGCAACAGCCTTAAGTTGGAACCTAATAGGGGATACCCTTAGGGATGTCCTCGATCCCAAGACTAGACGCAGCGTCGAGTTCAAGGTAAAGGAGAAGGCGCCTATAAAGGAAGAGAAAGCGTTAGAAAAGCCTTTGACGGTATCTGTTAAAGGTAGTCAGAAGTCAAGCAGGAGCATGACAAACGAGCCCAAAAAGGTTCTTGAAGTCAAAGATCTTTACGTCTCCTTCTACACCTACGCTGGCGTAGTTAAAGCTCTCACAGGCGTTTCCTTCGACATGGTTGAGGGGGAAACCTTCTGTCTTGTAGGAGAGACTGGTTGCGGCAAATCAGTAACTTCTAGAGCTATAACTCGGCTTATACCATCTCCCGGCGAAATCGTTAAGGGTCAGATTCTATTTCATAGATCGAGCGGCCACGTAGTTAACATGCTTGAGCTCCCTGAGGAAGAACTCAGAAAGATTAGAGGGGGAGAGATTGCCTATATTTTTCAAGACCCAACTGCCGCCCTCGATCCCTTGTATAACACTGGTGCACAGTTAACAGAAACCATGATGGCCCACGAGAGCAGCCGAAAAGATGAGGCTTTGAAGAAGTCTGTCGAAATGCTGGAGGCTGTTCGCATACCTGACTCCGAGAAGATGATTAAGAGATATCCACATGAGCTCAGCGGAGGTATGAAGCAGAGGGTTGTCATCGGAATGTCTCTCTCAAACAGGCCTAGGCTTCTTGTCGCTGATGAACCGACAAGCAATGTAGATGTGACGATACAGGCGCAACTACTTGATTTGCTCATGAGGTTGAAACGTGATTTAGGTATGACGATCCTCCTCATCACACACAACATGGGAATAGTTGCTGAAGTCGCGGACCGCGTAGCCGTAATGTACGCTGGGAATATAGTAGAGGTCGCGCCGGTTGAAGATGTCTTTAAGAGGCCTCTTCACCCCTATACTCGAGGACTTTTGAGGGCAGTGCCAAACCCGCTGAAAAAAATCGAGAAGCTTGAATCGATCACGGGCATTATACCGAATCTAATAAACCCGCCTTCTGGCTGCCGTTTTCATCCCCGCTGCCCTTACGCCTTCGACCGTTGCCCCAAAGAGGAGCCAGATCTCCTCCAGGTTGAACCGAGACACTACGTCGCTTGCTTTCTGGCTACCTCTACGCCAAGCTGGGGGAGATTAAAATGATCGGCCCACTTATCGAAGTCAATGGTCTGAAGAAGTACTTTCCTGTAAAAGGGCTGATCAGGGTGTCAGGTCATGTGCATGCTGTGGACGGTATAAACTTAACCATAGATGAAAAGGAAACGGTTGGTCTGGTAGGCGAATCTGGATGTGGAAAGTCAACCGCCGGCAGAGTGATTTTGAGATTACTGGAACCGACTTCGGGGCATGTACTCTTTAGGAGCAAAGATGTCTTCAAGCTTCACGGTGAGGAGCTGAAGCAGTTTAGGCGAGAAGCGCAAATCATCCTTCAGGATCCTTACACATCGCTCAACCCGCGGATGAACATATTTGAGCTTATAATGGAGCCCCTTTACGTTCACGGAATTCCTGTCGACAATCCAGAAGAATTCGTAGTTGATGCTTTAGAGTCTGTTGGACTCGAACGAGAGCAAATCTACCGATACCCGCACGAGTTCAGTGGTGGTCAGAGGCAACGGATCGCCATACTCAGGGTCTTGGTGTTGAAACCAAGTTTTATTGTGTTAGATGAGCCTACCTCTGCCCTTGATGTTTCGGTGCAGGCTCAGATTCTTAATATGTTGAAGGAACTCCAAGAAAAGCTAGGTTTATCATACCTATTTATTTCACACGATCTGGGCGTAGTCAAATACATGGCTCATAGGATAGCGGTCATGTATCTTGGCAAGATTGCAGAAATAGCATCAGCTGAGGAGATCTTCGAGAAGACTTCGCACCCATACTCTCGAGCTTTACTTAGCGCCATACCAATTCCCGACTCAGATTTCGCAAGAAAGAGGAGCAGATTGACAATCAAAGGTGAACCACCTTCTCCAATTAACCCGCCTTCTGGCTGCCGTTTTCATCCCCGCTGCCCTTACGCCTTCGACCGTTGCCCCAAAGAGGAGCCAGATCTCCTCGAAGTTGAACCGAGACACTATGTGGCCTGTTTCCTATACTGTAAAAGGTAGCATCAAATGCCAGCAGTTGAGGATGAAAGGGCATCTTCAAAAATTCTTTTCGCTCTGGAATCGGACATAATGCATCGGGAATATATTAAATCCGTACGGAAATGATTAACAGCATCCCGCACTGGGCTCTTCTCCTCCAAGTACACAGTGAGTGGGTAATAGATGATTCTTCTCTCCAACACTTTCAGATCCGTAGTGGGGCCTATAGCCAGAACGTTCTCTAACAGGCTTTTGAATGTGTTATTTGAAATTGTTAGACCTAGATGCTGAGAGATTTCAAATTCGAATTTTCTCCCTAGTATAGGGAAACCGCCCATTCTCCCCAGCTGCCACTTTAACATATCAGTGCCACTAACAGATCCGCTACTATCCGTAGTTGTCTGTGAAAATGAAAGCGCGTGCCAGAGTTCCTTAAATTCTTGTAGAACATATTCCGGGTCTTCAGGCAAAGGTTCCAGCTTACGTCCAGAAAGAGGTGGCGTTGCAATGATCTCAAATTTATCAGCCTTCCTTGTGAGGAGTAGTCTTACCATTCGCGACTTGAGGACCCCAGGAATCAAAGCATCCGTCGCTATTACCTTGAGGTTGCCGTTCGCAGAATATTTGATGTAATGCATGGGCTCCCAGATTAGGGAACCAAACTTTCTCTGGTCGTACAACGAGACATCAAAATAAACGAACATCTATAAAAATCAGATTTATCACGCTATATAAGGATTATCTTAACCGGCAACTAGTCATTTGAATCCGATTTTTCCCTTGGCTCTACACATCTAGCCTCAGATTCTTTAATATAACTCCGAATCTGAGATGCACCGAGTATAAATTGAAATTGTCTGATGTGTTTCTCCCAAATTTTTATATCATCGTGGGATGTTTATTTACGTGTGAAAACAGAACATGAGTGACCTCAAGAAGACCGAGTTTATTAGAGGCCTCTTCTACGAAGCACTCAACAATATAGAGAAGGGAGATGCCGTCCAATCTTCCGAGAAACTATATAAGGTTGCCGAGGAATGCGTAAAGGCCCTATCGGAACACTTCAGGTTAGAGGAGGTTAAGGTGGCTGAGGAAAGAGGCAGGTGGACCGTTTCGCTCCTCGAGAAGGCTGTCGGAAAACTCACGGACAGGGTGGGTTTGGATGTCAGGATCGGATGGGACTCAGCTAACTACCTGCATGTGTGGGGCTTTCACGAGACGAAGCTCGACGTAGAAGATGTGAAGACGAGGATATCTATAATAGAAAGACTCATAGAACTGACAGAGAAGGCTTGCTAATCAAGATTCAAGGATATTTGGAATTCTTGGATAGAGAGAGGAGTGTGTAAACACTCTGCCTAAAAAAGGTTGGTGTGTCTGGGTTACTGGTCTTCCTAGTAGTGGAAAGTCTACTATTGCCCATTCTTTGCTGGAAAAGTTAAGAGAACGTAAGATTCATGCCCAGATCCTTTCTTCTGATATGTTGCGTGAGGTTATAACCCCGAATCCAAGGTACACCGAAGAAGAGAGAGACATCGTATACGGAGCAATAGTTTTCATAGCCAGGTTGTTAACCGAGAACGGCGTCAACGTCATAATCGACGCAACCGGAAACAGGAGGAGATATCGAGAAAACGCTAGGAAAGAGATTCCCAGGTTCATGGAAGCCTACGTCAGATGTCCGCTAGATGTTTGCGTAAAGAGAGAGAATGAAAGGAAAGGTGGCGCCTTCCACGCCCCTAGAGACATATACAAGAGAGCTTTGACGGGGGAAAGCGCAACTGTACCCGGAATAGGAGCCCCTTACGAAGAGCCGAAAGATCCAGAGGTCATGGTTGATTCTGACAAGCTGAGTTCGGAGGAATGTGCCGAAAAGATCCTGCAGACAATTATGAAGAAAATTTACGATCTCAGTCCTTAATCATCGGGGGACTAACCCTTTTATGCTCAGTTTTATTGTGACGTTCTTGAACCTCTATGATTGTCTTTAATGGTATGCCCGTGGCTTGACTAACCTCTACAGGGGTCATCTTATAATCGAAGAGCCCGAGCAGTATGAGGTCCAACTGGTCGTAATCTAGGGGTATCTCATCCGTAACTTTGTGTCCCGGATAGAGCTGGGGGCTACTGGGCTTATATGCGATCTTCTCAGATATGCCTATGTATCGGGCGAGCTCCCTAACTTGGGTCTTATACAGGTGCCTAATCGGGAAGAAGTCTGCGGCTCCGTCACCATACTTCGTGAAGTATCCGATCAAGGCTTCGCTTTTGTCTCCGGTTCCGACAATCAGATACTTATTGACGTTAGCATAACAGTATAGGATCACCATGCGGGTTCTAGCTAGGATGTTCGCCCTCACCATCCTCAGTTCAGCGCTGTCTTTGCTGATATCCAACGACTTGAGGAAGGCGTCGACGATGCGTTGAACATCAACAAACGCGGTGCGTATACCTAAGACTTTAGCGAGCTCAAGTGCGTCTTCGACATCCTCACTCGGAGTGAACTCTGTAGGCATTAAAACCCCTAAAACTTTGTCCTGACCCAGTGCGCGAACACAGAGCGCCGCCGCTAGACTGCTGTCCACACCCCCACTTAAGCCGATTACGACGCCGGAAGCGCCAGAACCCTCAACAGTATTCTTTATGAACGCTGTAGTAAACTTTGCAGCTTCTTCTAGATTAATCTTCAGAGAATTCTTATCTAGGATCACTCGTCTTCACGCCCACTGAACTGTCGAATCTAATAGATGATTGCTTTACTATAAAAAGGAAATCTTAACAATATTTTTTTCGTTTCAAAAAAGGTATTTCTTCCATCTTTACTCATATTATAGTTAGGGAAAACCAGCATGGTGATTCAGGCCAGATTGTTCAGGGTTACTATGGATGAGCGACAAAGGAGTCTATGTTCAATATGTCGCGGATACAGAAAACTGTGCAGTAAGCCTCTTTGCCCTATACTGGCCAAGGCTGAAGCGTTAATGAAACTTGAGAAAAACCTCTGCAGAGAGAAGGTTTTCGGGGCTTCTCCGCCTGCAGTGTTTGTGGGTTCTTGGAACTACCCGAAGGTTTTCGCAGGGCCTTTGGTGCCGCCGGTCTCCGCGGTTGATACTTCGGTTATGGACCTCCCTGAACTTTGGCTGGACAAATCGTTAGATGATGTTCTCCGCTATCGGTTAACTCTTATCAGAGGTAAACGTTTGACACCCGTCAAATCTGCTAGGAATCCTGAAAAGCTTCTCTCAACCTTTCAGGAGATCGTTATGGCATCTAGACCAACGGATACGGAGATGTGGTTCAGTAAGAAGCCCAGTATCTCAATAGTATTCTCTCCACGGGAGCCGCCGTCTGGGCCTTCAGCTCCGATAAAGCGTGCAATCTTGGCTGAGAATCCTAAGGTTCCAAAGGTCGTCGACTATATAGTTTCGGATACGGATCTTAAGGCGGAACAAGGCATAACGAGGCTTTACAGCTCCGATGTAAGCCAACGGCAGATCACCCGGATGCTATCAATAGGCCTTTTAGGCTTGAAGAGGAATAGAAGGCTTGTCCCAACCGAGTGGAGCATCACAGCTATCGACGACATCTTAGGCAGAGCGATCCATAAGGAAATCTTGAACTATCCATGGATAAACGAGTTTACAGTCTTCGGGCACAAAGCCCTAGGAAACAACGTTCAAATACTTCTAATTCCGTCATCATGGATGTTTGAGGCGCAAGAAGCTTGGCTAGTCTCGCCTAACCCTGTTCCAGGAGTCAACTCTGAGCTCGTTTGGGGACGCCGATCGTACGCTTCCGATCTGGCCGGGGCTTACTATGCGTCTCGCCTTCCGGTGTTAGAGTATCTTAGACGGATTAGAAGACAGGCCGGAGCCATAGTCTTTATGGAGGTTTATCCGGAGTGGATTCCGCTGGGCGTCTGGCGTTTCAGAGAGATCTGCCGAGAGGCCTTAAAGAAGGAACCTATGAAGTTAAACACCTTGAAAGAAGGTCTCGACGAACTCGGTAAGAGGCTGCAGCTCCCACTAGAAAGATGGATAGATAAGAGCACTATCTTGCGATGGTATCAAACTCAAAAGAGGTTAACCTATTTCTTACCGTAAGGATGCCGGTTCAATTCGGCTAAACATCGGAAAACATCAGAGCCTCTTTCAGCCTTTTCACCTGTCGCCGACATGTGCTTCTTTCTCGTCCTTTTTGAGATGCTCCCTTACAATCTTGTTTAAACTATATTCAAGGCAGATTTTTCAATGTTTATATTATTTCACGTCATCAGAAAACTTATTACAGTGTAAAATAGTAGAAATTCAAATCCAAAGGAGGTTGAAGCCCTCTGTTCGAGGAATTGGGACCATTAGGCAATACCGCTATTCTTCTTGTCTCGTTACTTATTCTTGATAAGGCTAGTGACTCGACGATTGACAATTCGGTTAGAGTTGCAGACATAGCTGGCTTCGGAAAAACAACAGTCGGGTTTATCTTGGTTGCTTTTTCCACGTCATTGCCTGAACTTTTCGTCTCCATCTTTTCTGCGCTTGAACTTGCATGTTATAGATACATATCTTGGTTTAAATTCTTGAAATTGCACGGGCATCTGCCGTATGAAGCTGGCAATTGGTCTTAGCCTAATTCAGAGAAACTTGAAATCAGTTATTTTGGGGTTGCGATTGATCGATTCTACGAAAATCATGAACATTAATAAATTAGGCTAAAGATAAAAATATTAGGAACCAGTGTTTAAATACCTTGCTTCTTATCTGAATGAGGGTCTCATATGATTTGGTTATCTACGCTGTTGCTAGCGGTTGGGCTGGCTTTGCTCGGTGGCGCGAGCGGAATAGTTATATCGAGCATAGTTGCCATATCCGAAAAGCGAAAGCTGAGGAAATCCGTTCTAAGCTTTCTCTTAGTCGCATTCTCAACATCGCTCCCCGAGCTTTTTGTCGCCATCAACTCTGTAATTATTGGCTACATGTCTGTTTCACTCGGAGATATTCTCGGCTCTAATATAACCAACATCTCTCTCGTAATTGGCACGAGCCTCATAGTTGCAACTGTAACCAGTTCCCGAAAGAGGAAGATAACCATTGGAGAAGAAGATAAGAAAGAGTTCACAACCGGATTGATGCTTCTTTCAATAACACTTCTCACACTTCTCTATCTACAATACATAAGTAGACTTATCGGCGTCCTTTTGTTATGCGTATTCTTTTGGTACTCATACATATTGTTTCGAAAGAGAAAGGAAGACATAGTTCGCGCGTCCAAGGATACCAAAGGCGGAAGAATTAGAAAGGACTTAGTATTTATCACGGTTGGGATAGCTGGGATCATCATGGGTGCGAGATTCACCATCGAATCCGCGATAGACATTGCAACCTACTTGGGGGTTCCATCATCGATTATTGGTGCCACGCTAGTAGCTTTTGGAACTAGCCTTCCTGAATTGACGGTTGACGTAAGAGCCGCTTATAGAGGCCACTTTGAAATCATAATGGGTGATATTGTTGGAAGCTCCTTCCTGAATTCGACGCTTATCTTGGGTTTACTGTTAGCTTTCACGCCGTTTAAGGTGAACTTGCTCGTTCTCTCCGACCTAATACTTTTTAGTGTGGTCTCAAACCTTCTATTGTGGTACTTCTTAGACCGTGGCAAGATGGGAAGTCGAGAAGGTTTTATTCTCCTTTCATTCTACGTAGTCAACCTGTTGAGCATCCTTGGAATCTTAGTTTTGAGAGTTCCTTAAATCTGTCCCACGATATTAAAAATGATTCATGGTTTCTAGGATCAGGCCTATCTCCAGTGCAGGATTTTTTTTATTGTAGAAGTTCAGGCAGGATTAGAAAACCTGTTAACAAGAATGGCATAACAATCGCTCCATTAAAGTCATTGGGGTTGTTTAAAACGTTGCAAAGCCAAATAATACAACAAGAGATACTTATTGTTTGTAAATCCTACTCTGAAGGCGTTCTTTGATTCTGAACGGCAGTTCCACAACACGACGAGTTCCTGCATCGTAGCCTGCATAAACACCAGAGTTTCGCTTCCTCCAACGGTTCATTCCATACATAATATGCCACGTAGAATACGACGCCTGTTCCAAAAAAATTGTGTTACAAATGTGGCAAGTATCGATGCGAGTCTTCCATGAAGCATCCCTTCTTCTGGTTTCCTAGGCGGATGTTTCATAACGTCTTCTGAGGGAGGATCTTGACTTAACGCTATGGCTGGGGCTCCATCAGTCATCAAGCTATGTTATATTGGCTTCGCTTTCTAACAAAATATACGATACAACCATTGCTTTTTGTGAATTGGAGAAAAAAGCTATTTTTCTTTTGCGACTATGCCTTGTACTGCTCCGCATTTTCCACAGAAAACGATTGTTAGCAGCTTATCGCTTAAGGATAATCAATGAAGGTAAATGAGGCGACACCAGCATCACATTTGAAAAAAGTGGGTGTATTAATCATTTTTTCACCTGCCAAGATGTCTCACCTCCCAAAATCGTCTGAAACTCTTTTTATCTTATCTTCACAATGGATTGCTTGCTTTTCGATGGCTGGTAATCGTCATTTCCTTCGAACCCTGCGTAGATCTCGGCGGTGTTATCCCGTGGATCCGTTCTGTACGCTGTCCATTGTATGCTGAATCTTCCATCGCTTTCCGTTGTCCCTGAAGCCAGCAAGTCGTCCCGACCGATATCTCTATCAAAGATCTTGATAGTGGTGCCCACAATCGGTTTTCCAGTATCAGCTTCTACCAGTCTTCCAGTAAATATGACGGGTGAACTCGTTTGGACACTGGTGGGAGGCGTATCCAAGATCAAAGATGTCCTGATTGGTTTGACTTGTGCTGGGGGTTTCATCTTCTGAATTATTTGGGCTATGACGGTTCCGCTTGGTATGAGTATCTCTCTTGATCCGTCCGTGGCTTCCAAGACAAGGTGCATCAATTTTATCTCTTTTACCACGCCTGTCTGTCCTGCAACAGTGATGGTGTCGCCAAACGTGTATGGGCGTGAAATCAAGAGGAAGACCCCGGCGACAACATGGGAGAGAATCGTCTGAGTTGCGAAGCCCACAACTAAACCTCCGAAGGACCCCACAGTCAAAGCGGCTGCAGGATTTACATTGAACAGTGAGGCTGACATAGAAAGGAGAACAGCGAGACCCGAGATCCTTGTTATGGTTCGAATGGTTGCAGCTGTGGGGTGATCAGTCACTCTTCTCATATAGGCGTATGCCACTCCGCTGATCGCGTTTACGACTAAATAACCTAAAACAAAGACCAAAACCGCCTGAATATACATCAGATAAGGCTGAACAAGCATTATGATGCTGCTGTAAGGCTGAAGAAACGGAGGAATCTCCTCAAAAGACTTCCACCCAAAGATGAAGTTCAAAATGGACAATAAAACTGCAAGAACCACTATATAGAAAACGGTTTTAAGACTTCCACGGCGAAGACTCTGTATCTTCTCCCCCACTTCATCAATGCGTACGGTCATAGCATCCGACACCCCTATTACTGATTTTTAATCTGTCTTATCTATTTTATAAAGCAAGCGAATGTCGCTGGATCATTTTGGATAAGTTTCCTTCTTCATCAACTTGCTTAGCCTTAATATAGCCAAATATTTATAAAATTATCGAAATGCCAATAATAATTGTAAACTTATTTGAAGTTACATGAGACCGTTTCCCTGAAATTTCTATATGTTTAAGCGAAAATAATGGTGAGAAAATCTGAATGCTGAAGCTATAATAAAGGTGAATCGTGATGAGTTGGAGGGCTCGACTACTTATACTTGAGTGCACCTCTGAGTCTAAGGAGCGTATGTCCGAGGGTCGGTTACTTCGCGAATTAATGCGTATTCTCGGCTTTGAAAAGCGGACGAGATTTACGGTCATAGGTGATAAGGATGGTTTTCTTAGAGAACTCGAAGAAATGGGAGAGCCATACCTGCATATATCGGCTCACGGAGATTTCGATCCGTTGAAAGGAACCTGGATGAATATTCCGTCTGGAGGGAAAGTCTATTCAAGTGATCTACGCGGCCTCTGGGAGGGCAAGGCAAGATCCAAAATTCCAAGGCTTGTTGTGCTTTCCGCCTGTAAGACTGGTCATGTAGATATGGTGAGAGCCTTCTCCGGTGCCGGCTGCCAATACTGCATAGCACCTTTACATGAAACTTCATGGGAAGATGCGGCTGTTTTCTCAACAATATTCTACAAACTTCTAATAGGAGAAGGAAGAAGCCCATGGGTCTCGTTTAAGAAAACGATATTTGGAATCTCCGATGCCCTTCCGAGGCTGTCGGGAGCTTGGAGCTTTTACAAACGGGGCGAAAAATTCTTCGTAAACCAATCATAGTGCGCGCAAGGGATGTTCATAATTGTTAAATGGGTCGGGATCCCATCGAGTACGAAGCTAAAAAATTTGGGATGTTCTCCATCTGGAGAACCGACGGCATCTTATTTCCTCTTCTTTCCTTTTCCCTTCTTCTTTTTAGCCTTGCTCATCGTGGCATAGCTCCTAAATTCATCAGAAACAAATAAATATAGCCAAATGTTTATAAATATTTCGATTATTCTATATTGTGTGCTACATGGTCAAATTTAGGAGCACATAACGAGGTGAATCGTCATGGGTGTATTAGACTGGTTCAGAAGAAGAAAGAGCAAGATTGAGGAGCCGTTGCAAGCAGCAGAACAGATTCCGAAGGAAACTAAAGGGGAGGCAAAGCCGAGAGCTAAAGAGGCAAGAGTGGAGGAAAAAACGAGAAGGAAGAGTGGAAAGAGACGGAAAAAGAGTGTCTAATTTGGAACCAGCGAATCGAGAAGTCTTCTTTCAGTCACTATTCCGATGAGTGTGCCCTTCCTTGTTACACCTAGCCTTCTTACTTTCTTGTCCCGCATGAGTTCAAGCGCATCAGTTATGGATTTATCTGCTTCAATTGATATGAGAGGCGAGGACATTATCTCCTCTGCACGTGTTTTATCTGGATCTTTATTGTTCCTAACAATCTTTTCAACGATGTCTCTCTCAGTCACTATACCGGCGGGAATGCCTCCGCTCATTATGATAACAGCGCCGATATTGTTATAGATCATCCTTCTCGTTATCGTTGCAGCAGTGTCAGAGAACAAGGCTGTAACCGGAGGGCTCTTCATCACAGACTCGACTGAAGCCTCTAATCTCAATAACTCACCCTCCATCATTTAGTTAGTTTGTTCTCTCTTTTATTTCTTTGGACTATTCCACAATCTTGACGTCTTCTAGGCTTTTAAGGTTCATTTTCACTGAGGATTTTTACGATTCCGAAGTCTATCTCAGCCATGTATAACAATACCGATAAATATAACTTCTTGTTATAAATATTATTCAATCTGATTAATATAGTTAAATCGGTTCTGGTAAGAGGGTGTCCGTTTGGCATTAGAGGAGATGTTGGTAACAGGCGAAGAAGCTTTAAAGGTGGCTGAGGCACTAAATTCGACAACCTTAAGGATGCTGCAGCTGCTTTCGGAGGAGCGCTTGGATGTTTCAACAATCGCAGAAAGGCTAGGTCTAAGCGAAGCCTACATGAGTGAACAGGTACGCCTCTTGGAAGACTTAAAGTTAATCAATGTGGACTACGAGCGGGGCAGGAGAGGAATTAGGAAGGTATGCGAATTGGCAGTAAAGAAAATCATAATAGTGATCAAGCCTGACGTTTAATCAGACCCATTATGCAAGGGGTTACTTTCAGGGCTTATTTAACCTTGGCTTACAATGGAAGATACTGAACATAGTGAGTATATCAGCCCAAAGTGCATACTTTTAGAAAGATTAAATAGTGTTTACTGGCTTTATATGAACCTGATCCAGTTTCATTTGGGGAAAGGAAAAGGTGGATTTTGGCTTTCTCAGGGACAGGTTGGAGGGTATGGATCTCGGCCCAGCCCTTCGCAGATTCTTCATAAATACCCTGTTTGATTCAACCTTTATGTTGCTAGGCGTGATAATAGGTTCTGCTTTCAGCGAGAATCCCAATCTTAGAGCGATTCTGGCCACTATGGTGACCAGTAGCCTTGCCCTCGGAATATCGACAGGTGTAAGCGTGTACGAGGCTGAAAGCTTGGAGATGGATAGAAAAATTGCTGATTTGGAAAGGGCGCTCTTTAGAAAATTAGACGAAACAACTATTGCCAAGTCAGCGAGAGCCGCCACTGCCGTAATATCGTTTATTAATTTCTTGACTCCATTGACTTCTTGTGCTGTGACAGCATCTCCTTTTCTGATTGCTTTGTTAGGCACGATTGAGGTTAGCTCAGCGGCTTGGTTTTCTATTGCATTAGCCTTGGGCATCCTCTTCCTTGCGGGAACTTATCTTGGGAGGCTCGGAAAGAAGAACGCTTGGATGAGGGGGCTGAGGATGCTAGCCTTCGGCGTTCTAGCCTTTATCGGTGGCTATTGGATAGAAAGGCTCATCTAAAATATGCCCTAAAATCCTCTCGTGAAGAGCCTTTGCCAAGGCATCTTTAAGAATGATTCAGACTATTTGGCAGGCGGTTTTGGCGGCAGCTTCACTTTTGCTACATTTATTTCGTCAATGCCTTTGATAGATATGGCCTGTTCTTCCATGATCTTGGATATCGTCGCATAGTCCACGTTGGGCCCCCTTATGGTGATCTTAACGGTCTCCGTTTTAACGTCAACATCTACAACCACGATGTCGCACTCCTCAACGCCCTCCACTGAACATAGGGCCTGAGACAAGTCTACGATGGATGTCTCCCGGGGCTTAAGCGCGTCAAACAAAATCCTTCTAATATGCACGGACATCTAGGTTCACACCTAAACTTACAGGATGCCGCCTTAAAACTTTTCTCACTTTTCTCATATCTTGCTATGCGACTAATCACGATTATATGTTAGTCATCCTATGCTGGGCCTATAAAACTCCGCCACAAGATATAAAGTTGAGCGTTTATGTAATCTATCTATAAGAGATGGGGGGAGGAAGCGTGAGATACGTGGATAAGATGCGGTCGCTAAGAGTTTTCGGCTTTGCAACCATCTATCTCTTCATATACGCCATTTCAGCTATCTTCCCTACAATTCAGTCACACGCAGGCTCGTCTGAACTAATAGGGTATTTTCAAAATCCCTAGTTTGCTCTCCACATGATATTTATTTATATTTTCCTACCATAATCTCTATTTGCTATCCACATCCCAATTTTTGTTGTGTATGAAGAGAGTCTATCCTACAAGTTCGCTCCATCTCTTGTGTTTTCCGCATCTATTGCAATGTTTCTCCACATCTTTAACACTGGATCCGCTGAGGTAAACGATTCTTGGTTCACTCCAATCGTGAAACCCGATTTTACACAGCAATCTTCTCCAGTTAAATCCCATGTACAACGCCGCTCCTTTCAATTTATAACGTTTAAGACCATCTGTGGTTCGAAAAGCTTAATATCTTTTCCTCATATTTGAATCACAGAAAACCTCTGAATATCAGCGAATTTGTGGCTGCGACCTTTTAACTACGAAGCACCAAGACTCGATAACTCTATTATTGACTCTCCAAAATAAATTCGGTTAACATAAAACATGTTAACTAAGTAGTAGAATCTTACCTTTGTTTCTGGATTAAAAGACAAAAGTTTGATGCTAAAACGTGAGAAAACAATAGTCTTGTAAATATTAGCATAATAATAGCATGACAATAAAGCTATAATCCTTGTCGAATTCTAACCATACCAACTTACTCATAAGAAAGGGAGAGGAATCGTCATCGGAATTTCTGAAGACTGGGAAACCAGTGGAAAAGGCATAATATCAGTCTTAAGACCTAAAATTCCCCTTAGACAGAGGATTGAACTAGCTATTAGGCGAATGGAAGCCCAGATTCAACACCTAGAGAGAGCGCTAAACCGCTTAACAGATAGGGATAAAGCCCTCTTCTCGAAGGTTGTGGCCGCCTACTCGAAACATGATATTCAGAGGGCGAATGTCTTCGCCAATGAGCTTGTCGAAATGCGGAAGATGGCCAGCTTTATGATGAACTCTAAACTGGCCCTGGAAAGGGTTGTTTTGAGGCTGAGAACAGTATCTGAGCTCGGCAACATCGTGGTAACCCTTGCACCCGCCACGAA
>Ga0315310_10000838_pt1 | contig 19477 bp, 32 predicted proteins | sample TDP5_MG_FD_203630 | JGI IMG/M metagenome (GOLD analysis project Ga0315310, IMG submission 203630) | Freshwater sediment microbial communities from Lake Towuti, South Sulawesi, Indonesia - TDP5 | ecosystem: Environmental > Aquatic > Freshwater > Lake > Sediment | place: Indonesia: South Sulawesi... | reverse complement strand
GCCAAGCAATCTTGTGTCGGTGTCTCTAAATGGCTGCTGAGGTACCAGGCAAAGTTGAGAGGAACCTAAGGGATCGAGCTGGCGCCGTCAAGACCTCTGTCGGCAGGGAGATCCAGATCGCACGAACCTTCGTCAGAGACCTAGTAGGCCTCAGACCCGTCAAGGCCGTCGTCGATGTCACCACCGAGACCCTGGACAACGTCGGGGACCTTGTCAAGTCCCAAGCCGAGATCACCCGTAGGTGGGCTTCGGCATGAGCTTAGTCGACCAAGCTAGAAGCTTCATTCAAGGAACTAGAGCCCGCATCCAAGAGGTGCGGGGCGGAGCGCTTCTAGGCGAGTCGGTTCTAGGCGGCCAGGGGCTCCTCGGAGAGAACCTCCTATCAGGTGCGAGGCTCGAGCTCCCCAGAATAAAGGAGATCCGTGAGACCGGCCTCCCGAAGGTCAAGGAGATCCGGACGAGAGGCTTGATGCCGGTCGTCCAAGAGACCTTCCCTAGGCTGAGAGAGATCCGTGGACAAGGCCTCCTAGGACAGGGAATCCTACCCGCAGGCGGGATTCTCCCAGCTCTCACGAAAGGCCTACCGCTGCTCCGGAAGGATATCACCGACAGGAAGGACATGGCGGTTGAGAGTAAGCCCGCCAGGCCCGTAGACCACAGAGACATGGCGTTCGAGCTCTAGTAGAGCCCTCCTCCCTCGTTCCCAAAGGCTTTCCGCCTCCTCGTCAAGGTGAATCTATGGAGATCGATCTACAGAAAGGAGATCTCGCCCTCTCTCAAGGGAAAGACCCATCAGACGGGGATTGAAAGAAAGATGGAGATCGATGAGGTAAGCGAGATTCTAGGCGTCTTCAGAGCCCTAAGAGCCCCCAGACACGTCTTCATCACCGAGGAGCCCGTCAAGGAGGAGATGGACGGCCAAGTCTTCTACAGAGGCCTCCAGCCGAGGCTTAGAAGCGACATCATCTTCCTCACCAGGGACGCAGACGCTTCATCTCCTATTCACGAGTCTGTCCACGCCAACTTCAACCTTGAAGAGGTGGGAACGGACATCATCACAGGCCTTCTTCTTCGAAAGTACGCCTTCCTCAAGAACCACCCGCTTCTCAGAAGCCTCGTCCAGAGGAACATCCGGTACCTGAGATGTCAGGGCTGCGGTGAGTTCGCCGTCGCCCACTCTCCCAGGTTCTCGGAGAGAGTCGAACACTACGTCAAGGCTTAAATCGTCTAACCGAACTCCTTAGGGCTGTGAGCGTATGGTCGTTAGAGAAGACGGAAGAAACATTCCGAACGCCGTCGGCAGAGCCAACATCCCGCCTCAAAAGAGCTGGGGCCTACTACGCCCCATAGCAAACCTCCCCAGCATTATCCCGGAGGGCCTCGACAGGAGCTTCCTCCCTCAACTCGTCGCAAGACGCCCCCTCCTCTCCTGGGCTAAGGCCCGAGCTGGACTTCCCATCCTAGGGGTTCTAAGAGCCCAGTGGGTATCAGGGGTTGAAACCGAGTGGCCTGAGGGAGCCGACATCGCCAAGCTCCCCTCAGTGATCGGAATCCTCTTCGGAGGAGACCAGAGAAGCCTCCACCCGCAAGGCTCGAAAGCATACTCCAAAGACCTCTGCATCGAGCTCTAACGCTCGACCGAGATATCGGCTCTAGCCGGAAGCGACAGCCTCAGATAGTACTCTACCAGCCTGCTCCTGTTCTGGTAGAATGGACTCTTCTCATCTGAGACGATGTCCTCTATCCGTTTCAGCAACCTCTCATCTATGCTTATCGAGAACCTTTTCCTCACTTACCACACACCCTCACACGTCGTAACCCGTTCTCTCAACTAGATTATTAAGCTTTGGACCCCTCACAGAACGGGCAGGAGTGATCCACTTGCCGGTAACAGAAGCCGCACTCAAGGGAATGCAGGATGACGCCAGAAGCCTTGCGAGCGAACTCGGAGTTGTGACCCGAGACCTCACGGACAAGGAGCTAGTCAGGTTCGGGCGAAGCTTCGAACGCCAGTTCGTCCTAACACTCGCGGAGCGAGCCTTCGTAGACATCTACCTGCGCCACCAGAAGGAAGCCCTCCTCGGCGCCATGATAGCGAAGGCCCAGATGGAGAGCGAGGTGGACGACGAGCAGCCGGCGGCGAACAAGATCGGTGGACCCCTACCGATAAGGGCCTGCTGGCTGGGCATCGGAGACGACTGGGAGGACATCGACAGCATCTACAACGGCGTCCAGGGAACCTGGTCGACAGGAAGCCCTCAGAACTGGATTCACAGCGGAACCACCCTGATGGGTGGAACCGCGGGTCGCGCGGTAAGGGTCGGTGAGAACGCCGTCCACGTGGTCTTCGGCATCGCAAGCATACACGCCTCACCGAAGATAGAGAGCGTCCAGTTCACCCTGGACGAGAAGACGAAGCCTACGCTGCTAACGTTCTTCGCCCAGAAGAGCCTCCCCGGAGCGGTCCGGTGCATCAAGGAGCTGGACAACGCCCACATCTTCAAAGAGGACACAACCGTCCTAGCTAAGGTCTTCATCAGCCGAGCCTTCGGCACACTCGTATCGAACGTCACAGACTACCCGGAGCTCGTCGGCGTCAGCTACATCAAGGAGCCCGCGTTAAGGCTGCAAGACCCCGTCACAGGCGTTGGAAGAATCCTACCGGGAACAACCTACGAAGTCGTCCACACCACGTAGGAGTGGTGGACGACACCCTTAGAGGGTGAAACAAGTTGCCAATCAACGAGATGAACGAGCTAATCACAATCCTCAGATCGGGCAAAGCCATAGCCATGGGGAAGGCCGACTTCGTCATCAGCCCAGACCAGATAGGAGCCCAGCTCGGAGGCATCAACGTCAGGGTTCCAGACCTACGGATGATCGAGTACGTGCTCCAAATCCAGTTCTACACGAACCCGTTCGCCAACATCCTAAGCCACGCTCCGATGAACAAGAAGATCTCGGGTAACGTCGTAGGCATGAGCCTCTACTACCTGACCGCGGGGACGACGCTGACGGTCGAGGTCATAGCGATAGGGCCCCCGTAGATACCTTAAAATCCTCAGGCCTGAAGCTTCCACAGAGGTGGTTCCGCGACGATAGTCGGGACTCTAGTCGATGGCCGAAGCATAGTCAAGACTACGAAGGTTCAACCCGTCCTCTCAGGGACCGTCTGGATAGAAGTCACCGTCCCTGAGCTCAAGACGATAGACGCCGTCCTCAACGTTGAAGTCGACGACACGAACCCTAGAACCTCCGCCTACGGTCCCCAGCATAAGCGCATCGTCGGGAACGTGGTAGGGATATCGCTTCAGGAGGTCGTGGCGGCCACCACCCTAACCTTGGAGCTGGTAACCCTGGGCTACTAGGGGGCTAATCCCCCACGTCCCAACCTTTTCTTTCCAAGCTTAGGGATGGGCGTGTAATCGCAAGGGGCTCCACCACCCTCATACTAGCCTCAGCCGGAAACTACGCCGTCACCATCCGAATCCCCGACGTCAGAATCGTAGAGTGGGTGCTACAGTACAGGAGCACAACGGTTCCTACATGCGACCCCGGAACCCCAACGAACGAGAAGATCACGGGGAACGTGGTAGGCGTAACGCTTATGGGCGTAGGGGCTGGAACGACTATAACGGTTGAAGTCTTAGCCATAGGAGACTAGACCTTGGCCTTAACGCCGAGCTACGACCAGACCGTGAGAACCCAATGGAAGGGGAAGAGAACAAGCAACCCTCCTAGCAGCGAGTGCGAAGAAGGAGCCTGGTGGTACAGAACAGACCTCAAGAAGTTCGCTTACTGGGATGGAACCCAGGTCCTCTACTGGGGTGCAGGCATCAACCTCTTCAGCGGAAGCAGTAGCTTCATACTTCCGTCAGCCGGGAACTACGCGTTAAACGTAACAGTCGCGGGAGCCACAACTATAGACCACGTCTTAGACATACAGCTAGAAGCGAACCCCACCACCGATCCTGGAACCCCCGAGGGCGTATTCATATCAGGGAACGTCGTAGGCTTCACCCTGATAGGTGTCGGACAGGGCACCACCCTGACGGCGACCTGCAAGGTATCAGGGTCCTAGACCAACACCCCTCAAGGACTGAGATGAGCTTCCGGCGCTTCGAGTAGGTTCAACTCTAGGTGAACGGATGCTCTAACCCCAAGCTATCCAAGCTATCTACCTCAGCTAAGAGGTTCCCCATGTAGCCTAGCGGAGATCCCTCTGTAACTGGTTGAAGACGTCCAGCTCCTCTTCAAGCTCCCTGAAGAACCTGAACCAGAGAGGCATAACCCTCTCAGGCGTATAACCTAAAGCTCTCCTCCTAGCCTTCCTCGCGAAGAGCTCCCTCAGATCACCGTCCTTGTACGCCTCCTCGAGGTTCCTCAAGAAGTCGTTCACGTCGGGAGCCGGATACTTCGTCAGCATCGGCACATACTCAGGAACCGTGTAGTAGGCGTCCTCAGGAATGTTCCCGCAGAGCCACCCGCAGCCTTCGACCAACTCAACCTGAGCGGAGTTCCGAGGCACCAAGCAGGGCCTACCGCACGCTTCAGCCTCAAGTAACGGTAGGCCGAAGCCCTCCGCGCACGAGAGGCTTACATAGAGGTCCGCGGCACCGTAAAGCTTCGCCAACTCCTCAGGGGACACCGGCTTGATGATCGGGTTCTCGAACGGGAAGTGAATATTCTTCTCCATGTCCAACATTATCCTCCAAGAGATCAGGTCGTAGCCTCTCGGATAGCCGTAAGCGTTCGTGTAGATGTAGAGCTGCGGCCGGTCGTCCAGGTGCCTCTCCACAAACCGTTTCCAAGCCCACATCAACAGCGGCAGGTTCTTCCTCGGACCTATATTCGCTCCTACGTGCACCCCGAGGAAGACATCTCTAGGTATCCCATGCTTCTCTTCAAGCTCCAAACGGGCGAGAGCCCGGTCCTCCTCCGTGAACGGCCTGAAGACCTTCACATCGATCATGTGGGGGATGTACCCTATCCTCGAGGGAGGAAGCCACTTGGCGAGCTCCCTGTGACCGTACTGGCTGTAGGCTAAGACCCGGTACCCGTTCCTGACCAGGTTCCTCCACTTGTCAGTGAACGGCCCATCTATAGGAATCCAGAAGACGGCTGGCCTATTACAGTCGTTCAAATACTCCAAGCCGAAAGCATCCATGAATCCCAGCAGGACATCGAGGTTGAACTCCGGAACATAAGCCCCATTTATCAGGTCCCTCACGCTGATCGGGTCGGCTAACGAGACGACCTTGAGCTTGCCATTAGGAGTCTCAACCTCCTGACGGCCACCCCAAACGATCGGTTCCCCAACCTGGCCGATGCAGACTACGAAGTGCTCCTTCAAGAGCCTACTACAGACCTCGTAGGTCTGCGTCCCGTAACCTGTCTTAGCGGTGGGCGATGCACTAACCCAGCCGATCCTCAACTACCCTTTCTCCTCTTCAGACCAGTCCTCAAGAGCTCCTCTAGAGTCGGCCTCGGCTCCCTATAGAAGCGTTCCTGAAGCGCCTTCCAGCCTTCCTCTCCCAGCTCCTCCTCAAGCCACTTCCCCACGTCTAGGCGCGGCTTCAACGTCCACCAGAGCTTACTCCTCTTCAACGCCTCAAAGAAGAGGTCCTCCGTCAGCCGGACGTCGACGTTCACAGGCACGGGCATTCGCACCATCTCTGACGGCCCGGTGGGAGGCGGAACCGTAGGAGGTTGAGGCGTCGGCGGCAAGGGCACCGGAGCCCCTAACTGCTTCAGGAACTTCTCCTGGTACTCGGGGCTCTGCTGAAGTATCATAGGGAGTGCTTCCCGTTTCAGCCGACCTTCCAGGATAGCTTTCGTATAGACCTCCTTCCCCTGCTGGTCGGCGTGTCTGTGAAGCACATCCATGTAACACTGCTCCACGTACCTCATCACCTCAACAGGCGACCCCGGCTCGACCTCGAAGACAGCTTTCCAAACCCTACCGTCCGGGAACTCAGCCTCCTCAGGGTGGAGGTACTCGAAGTACCAGCGGCCCCCCTCCATCATCTCATGCTGCCAGTCGAACCCCTCGTAGCGGTTCTCCCAGAACCACTCCTTAAGCCGGAGATCGACCTTTCCCCTCCGGAGGTATCCTCGGAGCTCCGGCCAAGTCTTAATCCCGATGCTGGCGCAGATCTCGCGTAGAGGCTTCCAGGAAGGGTTCTTCTCCCTGACATCGTTCCCGCCCCCACACGTCCAGACGTTCCGGCAGGCTCTCTCCCAGACTTCATGCTCCTCCTTTACATGCTCATACCAGAAGTGGTCGGGGAGCTGCATTCCCTTCGTCCCAGGCGGCATCTTGAGGACCTCATGCCAACCCGCCCTCTTCTCCTCCTCACCTTCCCCAGCTCCCTCGTAGTAGACGTTCCCAACGTAGTGAAAGACCAGGTTCTTGTAGAAGCTCGACTTGGAGCTGTCAACCCGCCCGTCCAGCCGTGTCGTCGTATCATGGCTGTTGATGAGAAGCAGCCCTACGCCCTGCTTCTCAGCTTCCTGAACGATCTCCCTGACCATCTCGCAGAAGCTCTCAGAGAACCACTCGTCTGCGTCGTGCACGATCACCCAGTCCCCATGCTGGCACTTCTGAAGGTACTGGTTGCGCATTCGGACCGTCGAGTCTTCCCATGGGTGGAAGTAGACCTCGCAGCCGACGCTTTGAAGCAGTTGCTTCTGTTCCTCCGTCACGGACTCGTCGACGACGACCACATACCTGTCCACGTAGGGCCTTAGCCGCCTTATCCCTACGAGTGCCTGCTCAACCCTCTCACCGTAAAGACCGATGCATCCAACAATCATTTCCCCTCACCCTCCGCGAGTTCATCCTTCAGGTACTTCAAAAGCTGCCTGGCCATCTTAACGTACCTTACGAAGTCTGGTACGTCGTCTAGGAAGACTCCGGCTCCGATCCACCTTAACACGTCGGCTGAAACAATCAGCCAAGCGGCGAACGTGTCTGCGTAAAGCCATAGGCCTAAGCCTGCCCACCAGTGGTGAAAGGCATCCATTGAACGCTTCAAGAGCTCTGCCCAGAACTTATGTCGTCGCTGAAACCACTTCGTCTCTTGCAGAGATTGGTCTAGTTGCTTAGTAAAGCCTCTACTGAAAGATAGGGCTACTAGGAGCCAGTACCATTGCTCCGCAGTCGCCGGGATAGGGATCGGAACGACGCTCACTCCTTCACCCTCCTCCTCATGTAGTTGCCGGCTTCAAGCATATCGTCGAACGTGCCGCAATCCCACCAGGTACCCTCATAGACCTCATACGCGACAGGAAGGAGCTGGTTGAGAGCGTCGGTGATCTCGTACTCACCCCTCTGGGAGGGACGGAGCTTAGGGAACACTTGGAAGAAGCGGGGTGTAAGGAAGTAGAGGCCTAAGATGATGTATTCGCTTGGGGGCTTCGTAGGCTTCTCAAAGAACGACGCGATCCGGCTCTCATAGAAGCTGGGAACCCCATACCTACTAGCCTCGCGGAGGTCTACCTTCTTCAGCAGCACTTTGGGGATGGCGGTTCCCCAGTTGTCGACATAGGGCTTGAGGCTCGTCGTGAAGATATTGTCGCCGAGGTAGACGATGAACGGTTCCCCTCTAACCCAGGGCTCAGCGTCGTTTATCGCCCAAGCGATACCCTTCACCTCTCCCTGAACGAGGAAGCTCAGGTGGACGCCCAGCTCCTTCCCATCCCGGAGCAGGTCCATGAACCCGAATGGGTTGAAGGTGCTGATGCTGACGTAGATATCGGTTATCCCCGCTTCCCTGAGCGCCTCTATCCCATACATGATCAGGGGCTTATCGTAGACTGGGAGCAGGTGCTTGTTCACCGCCACAGAAGCCGGGCGAAGCCTAACCCCGTGGCCGCCGGCTAAGATCAAGGCCTTCATCCCTTCACCCCGAAGTCTAGCAGGGCCGCCTCGGCCCTTCGGATCTCGTCCTCTGGGATCGGGGGTAGGTCGCATAGCTCCTCTACCTTATGGTAGGTGACTCGAGTCCGTCCGTTGTCCCACTCAACGGCGTACTTAGGCGTCCGCTTCTCGTCTATGCAGCGGTCGCAGAGGATGGCTGTGGCCCTGTTCGTAGGGTACTTGTGTGCGACGAGGATGTTTCCCCAGGCCGGGTACTTCCAGGTCGCCTCCTTCTGCAAGGTGACCATGTTGATGTAGGCGCTTCGCTTCATGGGCTTCTCGCAGCTACAGCACCGGATGTTCTCCTTTATCCACACGGTAATATCGCTCAGTCTCCTCCCCTCCTGTAAGGGACACCGAACTCATTCTCGATAAACCACCTAGCGGTCTCCTCTAAGGCCTGTGGGAACGTGTACCTCGGCTCCCATTGAAGCAACTGCTTCGCCTTCTCGTAGCTTCCCTCGAGGAGGAAGACGTGGCCCCATCGGTCGTCTACATGCTCTACCTGAACAACCCTTGAAAGGTCAGGGCGACCGGAGACCTTCGGAACCATCTCCTTCAGGAGCCTCGTGAGGTCGAGGACACTCCAGCTCTTCCCTGTGGCTAAGTTCACAACCTCCCCTGCTGGAAGCTTATCCAACGCCATCCAGATACCTCGAACCGTATCCTTCACGTAGAGCCAGTCTCGACGCGACTTTCCCTCACCGTAGACGGGAAGGGGTAAGCCATGCATGATGTTGTAGATGTACTTCGGGATCGCCTTCTGCCGTTGCTGGTAGGGGCCGAACTGGTTGAACGGCCTTACGATCGAGGCGTTCAGGCCGTATGTCTGCCACCAAGCGTACACAGCCCTGTCCTGGGCTACTTTCGTGAAGGCATAGGGGCTGTGTGGCTGAATCGGATGCCTCTCATCCATCGGGGTATACACCGCTGTACCATAGACCTCTGAGCTCGAGAGTTGAAGCAACCTCGTATCATGCTTCCGACAGATCTCTAGGACATTCACCATCAGGCCGAGGTTATTCGTCCAAAACTTCACCGGGTTCTGGATCGAGTCGTCGATATGCGTGAAGCTGGCGAAGTTTATGCAGGCGTCAGGCTTCCACTCCCAGGCTTTCTCCACGTCCTCCCAACGGCAGAGGTCTTGGCCGTAACGGTGGTCGAACAGACGGATCTCAGGCTGCTCCTCTTCGGGCAGCGTGAGTAGGTACTGGAAGAAGCTCGTGGCGATGAAACCACCGCCCCCAGTCACTAGAAGCTTCATGTGTGGTCCTCCGTTAAGTGGTCTGTTTCACCGAGAACCCACTTGAGGCTGTCGATCTCTGCTGCTAGATACTGGAAATCTCCCAGTATCCAAGTGTCAGCGATAGGTAGGAACTGCCCACACTTATCGCAGGTCTTAGGAACATGGGTATGTTTAGCCTGGACCTCAAGTAGCTTGGTAAGTTTCTCCCTAACTTCCTTTTCAGACCTCATACTACCACCATGGCCTCCTTATGTCTGTTCTACGCGGTAGGTGTAGTAGGGGGCAGTAGTCAAGCGTGGTTACGCCTGGAAGCTGGTCGAGTCGCTTATTCGGCCTCTTACTGTAGAGGACATCGTTCCCCAGGGACGGGTCGCCCTCGTTCCTCCACTCAAACCCAGGCTTTCTCCTGAAGAACCTCACTTGGTAATCGGGGTAGTTCATCCCCGTAGGAAGGTTGACCCTTGGGAACCGGACACAGTTTATGTCCGCTCCAAACTCCGTGATCTCGGAGGCTCCTACGCTCATAATCCTAGTCCCCGGGAGCTCACTCTCCTTAGCCTGCTTCATCTTCTCAAGCCAGTAACGGTCAAACCTTTCATCCGCGTCACAGAAGAGAATCCAACCACACCACTTCGGCACGAGCCTCATAGCGTAGTTCCGTTTCTCAGCCATCCCTGGGCCTACGTGTTTTACAACCACCTTGTCCGCGTGCTTCTCAGCGATCGCCACTGTCTTGTCAACGCTCTCATCGTCGAGAACAACGATGTAGCCTACGTAGGGCTTCAGGTGGCTGAGGCACTCCTCTATCCTGGGCTCCTCATCCTTCGTCAACACTATCCCACACGTTCTAACCAACCACGGTTCCTCCTACGGTTTCGACGGCAAGCCTCGTGAGGGTTACCTGTTCGGCTGCCGCGTTCCAGCCTGCGAGGAGAAGCTCTCCTATCTGAAGTCCGGCTTTCACCCGTATCTCGTCAGGTATCGTAACCCTCCAATCCTTGAGAACCCTTACTATCAGACGGTAGTCGAGCTTGCCCAACTACGAAACGTAGCGTTAAGAGCGGTCTCAACCTTTAACCTTTACGCCCGTGACCTCCCAGAAGTGCGCTTCGCTCCTCCGGTCTAGTTCCTCCCACTCGTCCTTCACGTACTTCCTGGTCGCGCGCTCCTCATGCCTGACCTTGAAGCCGGGGCAGCGGACTACAGGGACCCCCGCGTTACTCAGGCGCTTCATGTAATCCCAGTCCTCTATTGTAGGACCCCGGTACCATTCGTCGAAGGGGCCGACGTGCTCGTAGACTTCCCTCGGCAGGAGGAAGGCTGAGAACGTGTAGGTGTCACCGTAGATGAGCTTCCCCTTGTTCTCCGCCTCGAACTCCATCAGGGCTTTGAGGCTTCCGGGCAGCAGCTCGATGTCGTTGTTCAGGAGGAGAATGAGCGGGTGGTTTGGGAAGACTAGTTGGCAGAGGTGGTTCCACGCCCTAGCTAATCCTGGTGTCGGCTCATGCCTGAGGGCGATGCTAGGAAACTCGTTCCAAATCCTCGTGATGACGGCGTTGTCGGAGCACTGGTCGTGGAGGATAACCCGGACGTCGCAGCCCTCTTGGTTGAGGGCGGAGCGGAGGCAGGCTCTAGTAAGCTCCAGAAGCCTCGGGTGCTCGTGTATCCTGTAGGAGGTTACACCTACCGGGATCATGGTCTCTGACCTTGCTCCCCAACTCTGCCTGATTCTTCGGTCTTCAACTCCTGGACGCTCCTATGGATCACCCATAGGATAGGGCAGACCCTCACTCTCTGTGGAGGGGAGCTCTGAACGTTCGGGTTTGTAGGTCTCTCAACGGTTAGGCTGAGCTGACGGCACTCTGCGAGGACAGGGCATCTCCGGCATCTCAAGGCTTCCACCAAACTCCAGTACCTATAGGGGAGGTTTTGGCGCGCAGCTTCTCTTTACGTCCTGGAATCGAGTCGAAGAACTGGCCGCTTTCACCTGAGCCTACGTCGTGGAAGCCAACTATCCCTCCGCTGCGGATGAACCGACCGTAGTTGCGGAAGTCGGCTGAGACGTGTGGGAGATCATGGTTCCCATCTATGAAGAGGAAGTCAGCTTGGCAGCCTCCGAGGGCTTCTCCGACTCGCCCCACCGTCTCCTCAACCATCGAATCGCCTATGATGAGCTTGATCACTCTGTCACTCTGCTTCCAAGGCCAGATGATCTTTTCACCTGTGAAGGGGTTGACGTCGACCCCGATGAGGAGGCCTCCCGGCGGGAGGATAAGCTCCCAGAACTTGAAGCTTCCACCGTACTCGACTCCCACCTCTATGATCGCTTGGGGTTTCAGCTCCTCTACAAGCGAGATCAGGCGGTAGAATTCCTCAGCCCTTTGAACGGGTGAATACTCTACGTGAAGCTCGAGGTACGTCACCCACTCCATCCGCTTTTCCTCCATATTCCTGTCCCTTGAACCCTGCACACCTTCGCCGTAGCATTCGGATATCTAGCCTCGAGCTCGGCGAAGAACCTCCCAGCCTTCCCGCGTTCAGTGTTGATGTCGTGGATCGCGACAATCCCGCCCTCCCGGACCATCGGGCTGTAGTTTTCGAAGTCTTCTTTGACGACATCGTACTCATGGCTTCCGTCCAAGAAGGCGAAGTCTACACTTCCACCGGCAAGGATCTCTCTGACCCTCATTACGGTTTCACCCCTCTCAGACCGGCCTCGAACGATAAAGATCCGCCTGTCACTCTCAGCCACGTCCCAGTCGAGTTGAGGCTGATAGTCGACTCCTACCAGGAGGCCGCCTGGGGGTAGGATCGCCTCCCAGAACTTGAGGCTGCCGCCGTGGTGGACGCCGATCTCCAGGATCGCTTGAGGCTTAAGCTTCTCCACCTCAGATATCAGCCAGCGGAACTCCTCAATCTCTTGAACATGGTGGTAGGACCTGTAGAGTCGCGTATACGTCTCGTCATCCACGGTGAACGTCCTCCGCCCCTATGAACATCCTCCACCGGATCTGCTCATGTCTCTTTGCGACATCCCAGTTAATGCTTGAGATAACCCCGCTTTGGGGGATGAGTTCTACGCTGTAGCAATGCCAGTATTCTAGGTTAGAGATACCCGCGGGCTCATTCCTATGGGTGTCCTGGTTCCTCTGACAGCGCATAGCCCTGTCACGGCACAGCTCCCTGTACTCTCCATCGCTCACTCCGAAGATTCGCGGATAGGAGCAGTCACCGTAGGGGCCGATCGTCGTATCCCTGTTGCCTTGGTCCTCGGCGCTGACGTTCCGCATCCTTCTCTCTCCGAGAACCACGGCTCTGAAGTATCCGTGACGGTACATCTTGTAAAGCAGCGGAGTGTCGGCGCATCCTGAGATCACCTCTTCTTCGAAGCCCCCGACGTCCTCCCAGAAGTCTTTCCTGAACGCCATGGCAGCTCCGCTCGCGATCCCATGGTTGAGCGTGAACCTGACCCCCTCGGCTTCCAGCCACTCCGGAGAGTTGAGCGGGTAGGGTTCACCGAGAGGCGAGAGGATGCCTACGTAGGGCTTCTCCAGCACCTTAGCGTAGTCTCTTAGACAGGGGCGGAGGATCTCACAGTCCTGGTTCATGAATAGGATGTACTTGCCGTTAGCGCAGGCGATCGCTCTGTTCGCTGAAGCTGCCAGGCCTAGGTTTCTTCCCAGGTTGAGGAGGACGGTGCTTACCTTATCCTTAACCTCTAGGCTTGAGAGGTCCATGCCCCGGTCGTCGTGGACTATGATCTCGAACGGCATGTCCGCGTGGCGGTGAACGCTCTCCACCAGCCCCTTCAAGTATTGGGGGCGTATGAAGAATGGAACTGCGATGGAGAAAATGGTATCATACCTCAAAGAGTGACCTCCAGGTAACTTTTAGGATCTCCAAGAGTGACCTCGGGTGGGAGTATGTCACCTGGCTTCCCCTTACGGCTTAACGCCTCCCTAGCCTGAGCCTCAGCCTTCTCAACCAGCTCCGATGTGAACTCTCCGTAGGCGTTAGTCCACAGGTGGAAGAGGAAGCGGTCCCTGAAGTGTCGGAACCTCTGCTCCTCACTTAACCCTATCGGGTTCGCTTGGCGTAAGTGGGCGCAGTGCATGTCGGGGCAAGGCTTACGGTCGGCGCGGATGACCGGGGCGAGGCCACCGACATACCAGTCATCCTTCGAGATAGGGTACCAATAAACCGAGTCATGCCAAGGTGAAGATGGACCGGGATCTGCGAGGTGGAAGACATCGCCTTGAAACTCGTACTGGTACAGGATCAGGGCATCCCTTCTACCTCTCAACCCTAGGGCGTCTCTGTAACAGACCTGATCCGAGTCGATTCGAACCACCATCTTCGCCCCCTTCTCGTAGGCAACCTCGCTGGCAAGCGTCATATTCCTGCCACGGAGGTCATACCATTCCTTGAGCCCAAGCCTGTTCGCTTCCTTCTGCGACGTGACGAGAAGCACCCGCTTCAACCTTGAGACATTCCAGACCTCGTATATGCGACCGTCCACGTCTAGGTGGTCGATGTCCCTTGAAACCTGCTTGAGGGGGATATCGTTCTCCTCAAAGCGAGGGTTACGGAGGTCGAAGCCTGCATTCACAACCACGATCCCGTCGCAGATAGCGTAGATGCTTGCTAGGGTGTAGGGCGTCCATGGGCTGTAGTATGACCCGCAGCAGAGTATCCCAAAGGCTTTCAGAGCACTCGCCTCTTAGCCGAGTCCCTTTCAGCCTGTTCTCGCGTCTCGAACCGTCTACCGCAGGTTACGCACTCAAACCAGGCCTTGAACCCGTAGGGGATCTCCTCCACCCTACGCCTAACGCTATGCTGGCAGCTCATCTATCTGCTCCACCTCCCTGACCCAGTCAGCAGTGAGCTTCAACCCCTCTTCCAGATAGACTCTAGGCCGGTAGCCTAGGACAAGCCTCGCCTTGGTTATGTCGTAAGCCTCGCGCATCCCCTCTTCGCCTGGACGGTATGGGCCCTCGATGATCTCCACCCGTCTCCCACATGCCTCCATGCACTTCTCAGCAATCTGCCTGATGGTGTATTCGACGCCGAAGCTCACCTGGAAGACCTCTCCTACGACCTTCTCAGGCTCCGCTTCTATGCCCAACACCCAAGCGTCTAAGGTGTCGGTCACGTATGTAGGGTCTCGGGTCTGCTCTCCACCCTGTACGTAGATCGGTTTACCCCGCAGTATCCTTTCCAGCCATTTGTAGACGAAGATCTCCCGGCGCATTCCTGGACCGTAGATGACGCCGTTCCTGTATATGACTACTGGTACACCGTAGCTTCGATGCCAGGCCCAGGCCATAAGCTCCTGAGCCCCCTTTGACGCCCCGTAAGGGTTCGCGGGGCTCGGCGGATGCTCGGAGTCGATGGGAAGATACTTGTACCGTTGCACCGCATTACCGCTTGAAGCTAGGAAGAACTTCTGGATAGGCGCCGTTAGGTAGTATATCGCTTTCCTTACTGCTTCTAAGACGTGGACTGTGCCTAGCACGTTGTTTGAGACGGTCCAGGCCGGCGAGTGGAAGCCCATCGGTACGTCTGCTTGAGCGGCGAAGTGTAGAACTATGTCACAGGCCGCAAGGTCTTCCTGGGATATGTCTTGAACGCTCTCCCAGCGGTAATCGATCTGGTCTATGACATCTCGGAGGCTCGCGGCGTGGCTGGGGGCGACGACGTCAATTCCCCTTACAGCGTAGCCTTTGGCGAGAAGCCTCTTAGCGAGGCCTGAGCCGCCGAAGCCAGCTATCCCCGTTATGAGAGCTCTCATCGATCCCAGTCCTCCCGGTACTCTCTGAACCGTTGAATCGTAAGCCTAACCCCCTCCTCGAAGCTGACCCCCAGAGTGGAGAAGAGTTTGTCAGACTTCATGGACTGACGCACTATCTCCTTTGGAGCCTCTCTGGTCACATACCGGGGCTTCAAGGTGGGGAAGTGCCTCAACACCTCTAGGACAACCTCCTCCTGCGTCTTGAAGTGGCCTGGAATGTTAAACACTCCATCCGGTGGCCCCTTCATTAGGTGAATAAGGGTCCTTACCTCGTCGTCGACGTAAATGTATTGGCGTGCGCTCTCGTCGACGTAGATGACTGGCATCTCGCCCCGGATGCAGCTTCGCACGGTGTTAGGAATTATCCTCCAGGAGTAGTCTAAGCCAAAGACGTTGCAGTTGTGGACGCACAGCTCCCTAGCTACGTATGAGTTGTCCTCCTCTACCTCTAGGTTGTAGACGAGTCCTTTATAATCACCTATCGTCTCTATCTTCTTTATACGAGAGAGAGGAACGTACACTATTGGAATCTCTCCGTTATGGTTGCACCTGAAATTCCTGATTAACTCGGTCAATACTGAGGGTTTCCTGAAGTTTTCGCCAGATAAGACCAAAACTTCATATCCATGAGCTTTATAGTACTCTATCTTCCTTTCGATCTCCCCTGTGCGTCTAGGTTTTGCAACATACTCTATTATCTTCCGACGGTCTTCCCAGACCCAGTCCGGACACCTAGTACCTATGAAAAAGCTGCCGTCACCGACAAACTTGAACTCTGGGGCATGTTTTTGTATGATTAAGTCTACGTAGAACTCCTCACTGTTTTGCCCTTGTGTCTTGAGGGTTTTCCTCAACCTGTTTCTTACCCACTCCTCACTCTTATTTAGTTGTCTAATCCGGTTTTGCCTTGCCTCTGTTATCTTCAAGTCACGAGCCTCGTAGTTCCTTGCACAAAGGCGGGAGCAAAAGTGTCTCCATACAGGAACAGGCTTTTTGCACTCTTTACATAGGTTTCTGGCTAGGACCCCTACTTTCATTTCTTGAGTTACTTCCCTGGCAGGTAGCCATCCAACATCGGTTAGGATTGGGTGATCTGAGGTAAGGGTCACACCGTACGCCCTCCCATGAGGACCGGCTACAAGAAACCGATATAATGCACCTTCATACCTTCTCCTGTAGACTTTTAGTACTCGTCTAAGTCGTCCTCTATGGGTGACAACCTTCTCCCCCACTTTGACCTTACATATCTCCTTGTACCCTTCCTCGGTCACTATGTGGGTACGGGGAAATAGACAGCTTCGCGGGATAACCACCTTCATCCCGTAGGTTTCCCTGTAGGTTTGAGCTATCAAGTCGGCGGCGATCTTGCTTGTCCCATAGGGCTCCGTTACCTTGAGGGGGCTCTCCTCGGTGGCGTTTAACGTGTTCCCATAGACCTTATCGGTGCTCTGGATGTGGACCTTGGAGACGTCGAGTTGGCGGCATGCCTCTAGGACGTTTACCGTACCCATCACGTTCGACTCAAACGTCTCCACAGGGTTCCTAGCGGCCAGAGCTACCATCGCTTGGCTGGCCAAGTGGAAGACCCAGTCGACCGCGTACTGGGTAATCACCCGTCTCAGGAGAGGGAGAGAACGTACATCTCCTAGCACGATCATGCAGCCTCTAAGGGCTTCTGACACCCACCTTGAAGGCGCATGGTCTCTGACTAAAGCGACGGCCAAGTGGCCGTCCTCGGTAAGCCTCTTACAGAGGTGGCTTCCTATGAAGCCCGTCGCCCCGGTGACGAAGACCCTCAAGCCTGTTCACCCCGCTTCTTCAAAGGCTCACCTCCCCTCTCCTCGTAGAACCTGATGAGCCGTTGGATAACCTCGTCGAAGGTGTTCGTGACTTTACCGTGCTGGTTCAGCCACTCATAGGTCTTCTCGCTGACCCGGATGAGCTTTGAGCCCAAGTAGACCTCGTCTACATAATATACACAAACGATTTAAGCCCTTCCCCCCGCTTCGTTACCAAGAAAAAGGAGGAATCTAATGAGTGCCTTAGGCATCAAACCGATAGTAGAGCGCTTCCTGTACCCGAACTACAGGTTCGTTCTCATCGGACATGAAGGCTACCTCTTCGGTCGAGTTCTCCGTAGACGAGTCTTACAGTACAAGCCCTGGCCGCTGATCGATGCCAACGGGGCCGCCGTCGACATAGCCGCCTCCAGTCACCAAGCCGAGCTCAGGTTTAGAGACCCGAGGAACATAGCGAACACCATCCTGTACCTGGACATCTCTAAGCAGGCTGGCTCACCGTGGTTCCTCCACGGAGCCTTCGGAATAAAGCCCCAGTACATCAACATGTACCTGAGGCAGCCGGAGGGCCAGACTATCCCAGGGAAGTTCCCGAACATCGACCCGACGAGGCCGACGGGAGGAGATAACTTCGGCTACATCAACAGCCTCAGCTCGCCCTACGAGCAGCCAACGGATTTCGTAGAGGTCGTCTTAAGACCTGGAGTCCACATCACCGCTGAGTACTACAACAAGGACTCCAGCCAAGCTCACCAGCCCGTACTGAACATCCTCTTCTGCCTCTACTGGGTTCAGTTCTTCGACCCCACAATCCAGGCTAGACAGATCGCGGACATCGCCCTCGGACGGGAGAAAGCCGCCTACCTAACCTTCGGCTTCGGAGACATCCCCGACGACATCGGCGACAAAGTGATAGAGGAATGGAAGGTTACCCCGATGACGTTAGAGCGAGCTGCCACTCTAGGAGGTGGACGCTGATGGTGGGCCTAGACAAACAGGTGATCAGAGAGAGGCTTCAGAACAAGAGCTACTGGGCAACGACGACTCGAACAGCCCTCTTCCCCGCCGTGGTCCCGGAGCGCGTGATGCGATACGTAGTCGCCATCTGGATCAGCGGTAACCGTCAGGTAACTGAAAGCGTAACCTTCGAGAAGCTGGAGGAAGACGCCACCACCTACACCAGCATCCTAACCAGGGTTCCCGTCGCCCCCGCCGACTTCAGACAGATACCTGAAGGCTCCTTGAACATAGAGGACCCAGTGATGAGGTTTGAGGGCGGAACCAGGCTCTACGGGTCGGTGACGGGGATAAGCAACGAGATCGGGCTACTCTACTGGGACGACGACATCTAGGCTCTACCTCCTGCCGGAGGGTGATCTGTGAGCGTCATCAGCGAGTGGCTTAGGCAACAGCGAGCCATACACTACAGGGAGAAACACCAAGTATCAGCCATAGCCCTCCCACCGAACATCGAATCCGCCGCAATCGTAGAGGAGAAGGGTGAGGGCGTCCTCCTAGCCGGAGCGATCATGTTCGACAGCTCCCTCTGCGGCATCCGGCTCATACTGGACACCGCGGATACGGAGAGGTGGTTTCGGTGCGACAGGATGTTCTCCTTCGGCATGATCAACCCTCAGGAACACCTCTGGTTAAGCCGCTACGATACAGTGAACAACTACTACGTGATTATGAACGCCCATGAAAGGTATTTTGGGTCGCAACTCAGGATCGTCCCGTTCAACGAGGACACAGCCGCCCACAACATCCTAACCTACAACTGCCTCTACGCTATGGCAGGCGATAAGCTCAGGCCTTCAGCCGAAGACCTGCTTCAAGACCTCCGCGACAAGCTCGCTCCACCCCCCGTAGAGAGGATCGAACGTCCTACCTGGCTCGACCCGCAAAGGCTTAGGGCAGAGGCCGAACAGAGGTGGAGGGGTTAGCTATGGGTACTCCGGAAGCCTATGGGGGAGTTGACTACGACACCCTAGCCCGAAGGGTCAAGAAGTACCTAGACGGCCAGTGGGGTAAAGGAGAGGTTGCGAGAGAGGCCCTCAGAGAGGAGCTTGAACGGACCTTCGGCGGCACCGACATCTACGCTATTGGTGGCGTTGCCAGGACAGCCTTCAGCCAAGTACTCGCAGCGCCGACGGGCGGAGGCGTCATCCCCCGGCCGAAAGGCGGCATCATAAAGAAGGGCAACATAACCACGGGCGCATCCTACGCGACCGTCGCCTCACATACGGTCACGAACGGCAAAACCTTCCAGTTAGCGAAGATCCTGATCTCCTGCGACCAAGACGTCATGTTTAAGATCAGGTGGGCTGGCTCGGACTTAGGCATCGAAGTCTACGTGGCAGCTAAGACGCCGTACCCCGACTGGTTCCCCTGGGACTACTCCACGATGGTTGGGGGCGGGGGGAAGGCCATCGACATCCAGGCGAAGTATCCTACCGGAGGAAGCGCCGGAGCCTGCTACGCTGAGATCGACGGTGAGGAGGTTTGAGCCGTAGGGTAGGCTTGAGGCCAGTCACCTTCCTAGGGAAGCGCGTTCCAGTAGTCCCCGAGCCTTCAGCGAGCGGTTACTTCAACTTCACCGGGGCCATCTGGCAACAGGAGCAGGGTGGCTACTTCAACCGGGGCTCAGGAGCCGTAGCCTTATATGTGGAGGAGCCGCCCACAGCACCCCCGCTGGGAGGCTACTTCAATAGGGAGTAGGT
>Ga0315310_10000837_pt1 | contig 19490 bp, 21 predicted proteins | sample TDP5_MG_FD_203630 | JGI IMG/M metagenome (GOLD analysis project Ga0315310, IMG submission 203630) | Freshwater sediment microbial communities from Lake Towuti, South Sulawesi, Indonesia - TDP5 | ecosystem: Environmental > Aquatic > Freshwater > Lake > Sediment | place: Indonesia: South Sulawesi... | reverse complement strand
AGACCATGTGAAAATAAGGATCACGAGGATAGGCCGTAGAGCCGCAAACGCTGAAATAGTATAAAAAGAAGAAGTTAACCTAATTTAGTTAACAAATGGACGGAGAAGCTAGGGTTGGAGCTAAGTCGCCAAAGAATGCGGGAGCACACAATCAATCAAACATATTAGAACATGCATATTAGCTAGGGAGCTTTGCCTGCTTGTGCGCACCAACAGAGTGGCATTCAATGCAGAAGACACCCGTGAACATTGTGCATTTATCGCCAAACTATGCAGCGAGACGGGTTGTAAAGAGCAAAGTGACTTATGCGGCAAAGCTACTGAAGCGGTTCTAACAAGTGAAGAGAAATACCTTGAACTTTGTGAGCAGAGCTGTATGAAGTGCGGCGAATCTAGGAGAACCCCGCTGAGACCCGCGCCAGAAAGAGCAGCGTATGTTGCTTAACACTCTTCGCAGTTAAGATAACTGTCAAGCGCGCGCAGCGAAGAACCATGAGATCTCATGTTTGCAAGGATCGCACTGAGACCGGGAAAAAAGTTGAGGAGTGTAGAGTAAGGGTGTACGTCTATGGGGTTTTCTGTTACTACTGTCCTAGAGACGAGGAGGGAGATAAAAAAAGGGTTCTATTTACACTTTCTTTCATTATCCATCTTTTTCAACAGTTTGTTAAGGATTTTTCCTTTCGTTCTCAATTCTTGTTCTGAAATCGTCTGGCCCATTGGACATAATTCATCGACTACGGCCCCCTCATTTACCAGATACACAACAGGATAAAGATAGCATCCCAAGGGTCTCTTACTATAGATTCGGCATTTCTTATCAGCGGGGCTGTAGAAATAGCAGCATCCATCAACGTTTCTGAGCCGAGTCACACTATTATCTATAACTGCAAATTCTTCTCGGCGATAACCCGTTTCCTCTAATCTTTTGATGTCCTTGCTTGAAAGCTCCATCTCCGTTTTTTCACAACATTTTCCACAATTTGAACAATGCATGAGAAGTAGACTCCCCAACATATCATATCGCGCGCGTCCGAATTAAGCCTACGATTTACTTGGTCGCTAGTTTATGGTTATATAGGGCCCGAATGTAATCTATGCTTCATTGCGGGTAGACTCGAAGATGACTCCTCTATGATGAGCTGGCAAGACATCCTCTCTAAAAGTTCAATAGCGTGGCTATTAGAAACAGAAAATCCTTCTGTTCGCTACTTCGCATTACGAGACCTTTTAGACAGAGGGGAAGCAGACTCTGAAGTGAAAAAAGCCAAGGCAGCTATACACGCTTCCAAAGTTATTCAAAAAATACTCTCAAAGCAGAAAGCCGAAGGCTATTGGGAAGACCCGAATAGCCCCTACCTTCCAAAGTACAAGTCGACCTACTGGCAAATCATGATATTAGGCCAATTGGGAATGAATAAAGACGATAAGAGAGTTCAAAGGGCTTGCGAGTTCGTTCTAAACCTGCGATTAGATGAAGGTGGATTCTCGTCCTATACCAAAAAAACAGCCTTGGCGGAATATGACTGGATGCAAAGTAAGGCCGTTCTAAAGGAAAAGTTGCAACCCGAACCGAAGACTTGGGCTGAATCCCTGGTTACTGAACATCAATATTCTTGTTTGACTGGCAACGTCTGCGCAGCCATGCTTAGAATGGGCTATGGCACAGATTCGAGACTAACAAAGGCGTTGAACTGGCTGGTTAAGATTCAGAACGAAGATGGTGGATGGCTCTGCCCATACTGGAAAGCTCACATCAAGGACACGCACAGCTGTTTTTATGGAACAATCTGCCCCCTCGAAGCGTTTTCAGAGGTTCCTGAAGAAAGACGCACCCCCGAAATGAAGCAGACGATAGAGCGAGGAGCAGAATTCCTACTGATGCATCGCTTGTACAAGGCAGATCATCACGGTTATAAGGTGATTAATCCACAGTGGCTGAAGTTTGGTTTTCCATGGTTCTACGGATACAGCATCCTGAGAGGACTTTCGGTTCTCACCAAGCTTGGTTACACAGAGGATGAACGCCTAAAAGACGCTGTGGAACTGCTGCTTCAAAAACGTCGCCAGAACGGAACATGGCTCCTAGAAAACGCCCCGACTGGACGAATGCAGACTAACGTTGAAACCGTTGGCAAACCAAGCAAGTGGATAACCCTTAATGCGTTGAGAATACTAAAGCGCCTACACGAAACGAGCAATGAACAGTTAAAGGAAGTTTTGTCAAAGGCTTGAGTTTTGGCTCATTCTTGGCGCTGTTTGGGTTCGCTGATCAGTAGCACTGTAATCACAAATCCTGTTGCTAGAATAGGTGGAGTTATCAGAAACGGAAGCTGTGGAGATATTTCGTACATCACTCCGCCCACCAATTGTGCCGAGGCGGCTATGATGTTGTTCACGAAGTTGAAAGAACCGACTACTTTTCCTCTTTTTTCCGTGGCTACATAATCCATTCGTAAAGTAGAAAAAGAAGAGAAAAACAGTATTTGGGCTATCCCCAAGAGTGAGGCGGCTATAAACAGCCAGAACAGATCGGCGTAAACAAACACTAGAACTGCTGGAATGAACAATAAGAAAGACAGCCCGAGCGGAGTTTTCCTGCCGTAGCGGTCGACAGCTTTGCCGATTGGAATGGCTACAAGAAGCATCGACACAAATAGTGCTGTATTCACCAGAGCCCAATCTGTTTGCCTGATGTGTAACACACTGTCTTGACCTTCTACCGCATAAACTGAGAAGAACAACCCAGTGATCGACACGGCAAACATAACCAAGACATCAACTACGAAAAGGTAAGCGACTGATTTATGCAGGGTCTTCCACACACCAAAGCTTTCCCTCACCGCCCGTGGATAATGCCGAAAAAAGTCACCGAACCTAATTCTTTGCGGGTCCTGTTTCGTTTCTTTCAGTCGACTTCTGAAAGCCGCAGCCACAAAAAAACCCAGAACTGTGATGCCGTAGGCTATCCTCATCCCCAAGGGTCGTGTAAAAACCGCCACGATTATACCATCACAATAGGCGCTGGTGTAGTGGCAACATTGTTTATAAGGGTAATGATACTGAAGCCTAAGCCTCTTTTTTCTGAGGCCATTGAGTCGTCAGTCAACGCCCACAAAGCAGGTTGATATATTGCCGGCAGTTCCAGCGCGAAGTCCATGAGAATCCAGCTGAGAACTAGGAGTAGATAATTACCTCTGATGAATGAAAACTCCGCTTTGATCTTAGCTATGATAGACAATGATTCTCCCGCTCTTCAGCAAAATGGAAACTCTGGGCTATTACCTTTGCCTTTTTCTTTCATTCTAAACCTTCAAGAGGAATGAAAACCAATTTAAACAGCCTTAACTTCTCTTAAGTTTCCAATGCCTGTGAGGAAACAAAGTGCAGGGGAAAAATGTTACTAGTGGACAAGTTCAACCTCGAAAACTTAGTTTTGAGGAAAGCCTTCAGGAAAAGGTTGTTCTGAAAGAGTTCTGCGCCGGCTGCGGCGCCTGCGTTCTCATTTGTCCATTCAGTTGCCTTGATTACTTCGAGGAAAACCCCAGGCTTGTAAAGAAGTGCGAGGTCTGCGGCATCTGCCCCAAGGTTTGCCCTCGATTCGACCTGTCTCAGCCTGCCTTGGAGAAACTGGTGTTTGAGAGAACGCGCAATCCAGAAGAAGAGTTTGGAGTTCACAAGCGTTTAGTCATCGCTCAAGCGAGTGACAAAAACACGCTTCAAGCCAGTCAAGACGGTGGCGTGGTCTCAGGCCTCCTCACTTTTGCACTAGACAATGGGTTAATAGACGGAGCCATCGTGTCGGCGACAAGCATGGACAAGCCATGGTTCCCTATTCCGAGGCTTGTATCAACCCCAAAAGAAGTTCTGGAATGCGCAAGAACCAGATACTCCTACTCACCGAACATTCTAGCCTTGCAAGAAGGGGTCAAACAGAAGAAAAAGTGCTTAGCCTTTGTGGGCACACCGTGCCAGATACAGGCTGTTCGCAAAATCGAGGCCGTTCCACTGAAGAAATACTCCAGCCTGTTAAAGTTCACGATTGGATTGATGTGCACCGAAAGCTTCACCTATGAAGGACTCATGGAAAAACACATTCAAGGAACATTGGGCGTTGGCTTAAACGACATTGAAAAGATGAACATCAAGGGAAAAGTCCTGATCACGACCAAGTCTGGCGAAGTAAAGACAATTCCATTGGCTGAGGCAAAACAATACACGCGAAAGGGCTGCATCCCATGCACCGACTTCTCCGCCGAACTCGCAGACATATCCACTGGCGGCTTGGGACTGAATGAATGGACTTTTACGGTATTACGCACCCAGAAAGGACAAGAAATCTTTGAAGGCGCTGAGAAGGCAGGAACGCTCAAGACTAGACCAGTCGAGGAAGAAAAAGCAGCATTTGATTTGTTGGTTAAGCTTTCAAAAAGAAAAAGGAAGACGGTCTAAACTGGTGTCGCCTTGACACCGTCGAATCGAACTGTGGGTGTGACCAGATAATATCCAAACCACGGTTTTACCCCAAGTGTCCTTAGCGAGCACTCTGATTCCAGCTCCAATCGTTGAGTCGGATGTGATATGTTCCAAATTGCCGTTTTCTAGAAGAAAGCTTTCTCCTCTCGACGGTTCGATTCGGATGTCAGCGTATTGTGCGCCGAGTTTGAGCGCATTTTCGATAGCTACTTTAGCTAGGTCTTCCATTTTTTCGGGCACTATGAACAGATTCTGTTTTTGATTCTCGATCTGTGCTTATTTTATTTGCGTGAAAACAACTTGGATGTTTTTGTTCGTTAGGTGGAAAGCGATTTTTTCCAGTTCCTTCTTAAGATTTTCAATTCTCTCTTGCAGCTTCTTGTGTTCATTTTCCAAAGCCTTGCCTCTTGAACTTATGAACTCGTCTTCTTTCTGCAGTTCTCTCAGTTCGTTTTGAAGTTGCGCTAACTCGTTTTGAAGGGCTGCCACGACGCTTGAAGTTAACATTATGTTTTTTTGAGAAAGCGCTTCAACGCAATTTTTGTGCAGAGTATTGAATGAATCTTTGTTAAGTACGCTATCTATCTGCTCTTGAGCCTTTCTGAGGCGGGTGCTCTTTAGCTTGAGTTTGCCTTGGTTTATGGCTTCTTTGAGTTTTCTCAAGATGTCTTTCAAGGTTGGATACCCGTCTTCTTCAGTTGCGAGCGCCTCAAAAGGGTCAATGAGGTATTCACCCAGTTTTCTCCCCTCATCCACTGGAATCGCAATGTCTCCACTTCTGGCTAGGCTCTGAAGTTTGAAGAAGGGCTTCTGTAAATAGCGTAGGCTGTGCTTGACGTTCTCTCTCAGCTCTTTGATTCTCTCCTCTGCCGTCAGAAGCTCGGTCAGTTCAACTTTAGTCTGAACCTGTGCAATTTTTTGTTGAGTTTCTTGCAGCTTCTCTTGAAGGGATTTTTCTCTCTGCTGAACCTTCTCTATCTCCTTTATGGCTTCGTTTGCTTGGTTAAGTGTTTCGATAAGTTTGTCAATTACGACAGATGTTTCCTCAGCCATTTTGGCCTTCACGTATTTGATTGTTAAAAAGTTGCCGAGTTCGCGATAGATATCTGATAGTCTTTTCAGTGTGACATCGAGTCGCCGCCTGTCGAATATGAAATAGGGTGTGATGTAAGGGTATGCTTCTCTCCTCTGTTGTTCTGCTGCTGTGAGCGATCTTTCGAGGTCATTGTGCAAGGTTTGAAGGCTCTCATAAGTGACCTGTTCTGGAACTTTTATCGCCTTGATTGTTTCTGACAGTTTCTGCGCGAACTTGTTTGCGTTTCTGGAGAAGCGATACGTTTTGGGGTTGTTCTTCTCGAGTTCTCGCTCGCTGCTTTCGAAGATTTTTTGGCTACTTTCTATGGCGTCGCCGAGTCTTTCTTCGATTTCTCTGAGAAGGTCAGTTCCCTTACTTCTCAACGGTTCAATGACAGAAGCGGTTTCTTTTCTTAGCCATTCTTTAAGGTCGGTGAGAGTTATCTGCTGGGTCTGAGACATGCCTCTTGCACTCATTGGAGTAAGTGCTGAATGGTTATTTAATCTTGTTTTCTGTAGACCTTCATAGAGGAGCGTATTCCTAGTAGTTTCTGTTATATACTTTCCTTGTATCATTCTTTTGGATAAAAAGAATTAGGTGTTCTGTTTTGAACAAGATAGAGGTGATAGGTGTCGTTGGCTTGCCTATTATAAAAAAGGGCGACGATTTAGCCAAACTTGTTTGCGTAGCGGCGGAAAGACAACGAACTCAAGTAGAGAACGGCGATGTCATTATCATCACCCACGTCATAGCCTCAAGGGCTGAGGGAAACACCGTAGACCTAAACGATGTGGTTCCGTCTGACTTTGCGCAAACCGTAGCCAAGCAATTGGACAAGGATCCAGCCTTGGTCGAGGTCATCTTGAGGGAGTCTAAGAGCATTGTTCGCATGGACGATGGTCACCTCATCACTGAAACCAAGCACGGTTTCGTCTGTGCAAACTCGGGTGTAGATCAATCCAACGTTCCGGGTAAAAGAATTGTTGCGCCCTTGCCAAAGAATCCAGACCTTACAGCGAGAAAAATCAGACGAAAAATAGCGAGGCTGACTGGAAAAGATGTGGCGGTCATCATTTCTGACACCCACGGGCGCCCATTACGTGAAGGCGAGATAAACGTAGCCGTGGGAGTGGCGGGAATAAACCCTATCCGCGACCGAAGGGGTGAAACTGACCTCTTTGGATACCAGCTGAGAGTGAAGAGAACCGCCATTGCGGACGAGTTGGCTTCAGCTGCTGAGCTGGTCATCGGGCAGGCAAAGGAAGGAATTCCAGTGGCAATCATAAAGGGTTACCCATATCCCAAGTCCGAGAAGGCAAGCGCAAAAATGCTCATAAGAAAGAGAAAAAAAGACCTGTTCATTTAGATAACTAAATTTCACTGATTTCTTAGTCAGCGATTAAATCTAAGATTTCCTTCGCTTCTTTGGGCCGGGATTCTTTCAGTTTTCGCAAGCCATCTTTGATAATCCACCTTGTATTTGAGTTCTTGAGGACTGCCCATCTCTTGCATAAGTCTAGAACAAAATCAGGGTTCTTTCTGCTAGCGTTCCTCAGCACGTTTGCCACTGATTTCCTGACATAGAGGTTAGAATCAGTCTTTAATTTCTCGAAAATGGGCAACACTTTTTCAGGATTTTTTCGAGCGACGTTCCTTAACCCTTCACTTGAAGTTCTCCTAACATTAGCGTCACCGTCGTCAGCCCAGCGCATCATCTCTTGAACAACCTCATCTGCTTGCTTTTTGCTGATTTCAACCAAAGCGGTTGCCGCAACCTCCCTTACTTTCCAATCGTCACTTTCAGCCATTCTCTTGATTTCGGGAAAAACATCTTTTGGATTTGCGATTCCCTTTTTGACCATATCTTTAACTTCAAATACTTTTGTAACCATGTTTTGACCCTTTATGCTACCGAGTCGTTCAACAACAGGAACCGATTAGGTTTTCACGCTCTCCTTTACTTTTTGTGCCACTCGCTTGCCTAGGTTTACCGCCTTTTCCAAGTCTTCTCTTTTCGGCGGTCCACGCACTTCTAAGGTTTCTAAGATTTCGAAGCCTGACTGTTGCAAGCGGTCGGTCATCATTTTAACTGCGCCTCTTCCCCAGCCGCAAGAACCAAACAGAGCCACCTGCTTTGTTCGTGGTTTTATTGCACGAATGATTTCGGTCATCATTATGGCTAGCGGATGGGCTCCGTTTAGAACGGTTGGCGCTCCCATAACAATTGCGTTCGCGTCCACCAGATCCCTCATTACATGCGACACATCGGCAACCAACAGGTTGTAGGGAACAGTTTCCACACCCTCAGCGGAAATGGATTCAACAATGGCTTTCTGCAACGCCTCGTCGGCACCCCACATTGTAACATAGATCACAACAGCCTTCTGCAGCAGAGGTCCGCGAGCCCACTTCTCGTAAGCGTCTAGGATTCGTTTCGGGTTTCTGTAAATCGGACCATGACTAGGCGCAATCATCTTCAAATCCAGATTTTTGACCTTGTCAAGCGCCCTTTGGATGGCAACTGGAAACGGCATCATGATTTCAGCATAGTACCTCTTGGCTTCGGGCAAGACTATGTCGCCGACCTCATCGTCGTAGAGTCTACTCTTAGCTATGTGCGCTCCGAAGAAGTCGCATGGAAAGAGGATTCCATCTTCTACACAGTGAGTAAACATGGTCTCGGGCCAGTGAAGCCAAGGCGCATCAATAAACCTCAGCGTCTTGCCTCCTAAATCAAACGTGTCACCCTCTTTAACTACTAGAATCCTCTCAGGCGCCATATCGTAGAAGACTTTTGCCATCTCCACACCGATTTTTGTTACAACCAGTTTGGCGTTTTTGGCAACAGCCATAACTCTTGGTATAGCCCCTGCATGGTCAGGTTCAGCGTGGTTCATAACTAAATAGTCGATTTTCTCTGGATCCACAACTTTTCCGATTTTCTCTAGATATTCATCTGCAAAGTTGTTCTGGACAGTGTCAACGAGGGCTGTCTTTTCCTTTCCAACAACCAAATAGGCGTTGTACGAGGTTCCCATAGGTAGGGGTATGAGCGCATCGAATATTCGGCGGTTCCAATCTTCGACGCCGACCCAGTAGACGCCTGGCATCAACTCGCTGGCAGTTTTAGTGCTACTCATGTTTTTATTTCGCCTCCACCGATACCCAATTCCTTTTCAAGTTCCTCTATCATATGCAAGTAGTACTTGTGTTTTCCCTCTCCAATTATATCCTTCTCAATTTTTTCAAATTTTTCTAAAAGCTCCGCATTATCAGCATGAGAGAGAACTCTGTCACCCATGGGGTACAGAATGTTGTCCTCCTTGTAAATATGCTGATCAAGAAGACCCGAGTAACCTCGAGCATTCTCCACAATAGCACTTTTTACCGATTTGTCGCCGCCTTCATACCTTGCCAAGGCCTCAGCCAAACCTCTCACGTAACGGCGTCCTTGGTCGTGTTCCATCAACATGACGGCGATGGGTCCCCTCTGAGTCGGAATACCCCTCTTATCCATGAGTGGAAACAGAATGTCCTGCTCTTTTCCGTGGTGACAACGGTCAACGAAGGTTTGAATAAAATCCAGCGCTTTTTTGAAAACCTCTAAGGAAACACTTTCACCTCTCTCAAGTTTGCCAGAAGCCACATTTAGGATTTTTATCATTCGTAGGATGACTTGGTGTTCTTCCTTCAAATTATGTGTTGCTGACATAATTTTTATCACCTTTCTCAAGGAAATTCTGAGAAAATCATATTTTTCACAAGCCTCTAGAATGCCCTTCGGTCTCTGCCAGCAGCTTTTCTATATCATTTTTTGTGTGCGCAGTGCTCAGCGACCCAGTCTTGGTTGGCAGAAAGAACACTCCGTTCTCAATTAGATGCATGTGGTATTTGACTAATTTTTCTTTGTCAGCCCGTGCTGCAACGTTTGCGTCACTAACCTTCTCTTTAGTAAAGTGGGTGTGCCAAAGCGAGCTGACACCGGTCACTTGAACGTCTTCGCCTTTGCGCTCAAAGATATCCTGGAGTTGACGTCTCAGATTGGCGCCTCTCCTGTTTAATTGACCGAGCAGTTTTCCATCATCCAACAGTTTCAGCGTTGTTAAGCCAGCCGTCATGGTCACTGGATTGGCACAGAAGGTTCCACCGTGAAAAGAGAGTTTAGGGCGTTCATAGCGAAGCGCGTCCATATGCTCCATAATCTCTCGCGGTCCAGCTACCGCGCCTATTGGAAAGCCTCCGCCCAAGATCTTGCCCAGAACGACAATGTCAGCATTAACACCGAAGAATTGCTGAGCCCCACCAGGCGCCAATCTGAAGCCTGTGATGACCTCATCGAATATTAAGAGCGCCCCGTTGCTGGAGCACAGTTCCCTTAACTCCTTCAAAAAGTCTTTTTCAGCCGGGATGCAACCGGTTGCCCCAAGCACTGGCTCGATGACAACTCCGGCCAATCTTTCTTTTTTAATTTTCTTTCTCACTCCTTCAAGGTTATTGAACGGGAGCTCAACCGTGTCTTTTAGTGTCGACTGCGTCAATCCACCTGATTCGGGAACATCAAAAGGGGGTCTGACCGCTTTGTGGAGTGCGTCGTAGCCACCGTGCCATCCCCCTTCAAACTTAGCTATTTTGTCTCTGCCTGTGTATGTTCTAGTCAGTCTTGTAGCGTACATGTTGGCCTCTGTACCTGAGTTGGTGAAACGGACCATTTCTGCGTTGGGAACCATTTTGACCACTTGCTCTGCCAAGGTTATTTCTGACTCGTGACATGTGCCGTAGTGTGTTCCCTTCTCGAGTTGTTGCTTGACCTCTCTCGTCACTCTTGGTGGATTATGGCCGAAAATGAGTGCGTGGTGACCCATCCAGAAGTCGATGTATTCGTTTCCATCTACGTCGATGAGTTTGCTTCCTCTAGCCCTTGTTGTATAGAAAGGGTAGGGTTCCATAAAACGGATGAAATATGAGACACCGGCTGGAAGAACCTTCTTAGCCCTTTCGTACAATCGCTTAGACTTCTTTGTTTTCGAAAGGTAGGAATGCATCCAAACAGACTCTCCCTTCTAGACTCAAGGATTCCGCGTTAGCAAGAGTTAAACTTTTCATTTGACATTATTGGCTCGACGCGAGATCAGAATAGGCACTAAAACTTGCGTTACAGAGTCAGATTAAAATGTTCTCATCTTGTTGTTAATTCGGATTTTGCAGCCCTGAAAAGACGCCATTTACCGATTATGTCCTTTTTATAGAAGTGTAACATGCCGCATCGCTCGCACCTCATGACTTTCACGCTTCCTTTGACATCTATCTCGTACAATTCCAGGGCATAGCCGCAGTTTTGACATTTTCCTGTGTGCAATTTGGGACGAGAACTGAGTAGAGAACCGTGGAGAGACCTTCCTATGTCTTTCATGTCCTCTCCCCTTGAATATTTTCCTATCGCTGAGTGCTTGGCAAACGTTTTAAGTGTTCATAATATTAAGAGATATGTCAACGAATCATGGCGCAATAGATTTTCCTATGAGCGTGCCTACACAATATTTATGTATCTTCATCTTTCAGCTTCTGGGTTGCAGGAGATTGTAATCTTTGTGTAAAATGATAGAGACGCTGTTAGGTCAGGAACTTGCTGTAAAATATGAGGTCGAGACCGTAGGAGTGTCGTCGCATGTAACCCTCGGGCACAAACCCAGCCCTGACATCCAATCGTATGGCTGAATACAGACTTGGCGACGTGAAGAGCCACACCTTGTGAGCGTTTCTCTTCTTGGCTTCTTTGAGGTATTCTTCTAACAGGCTTGAGCCCACCCCTTTGTTACGGTGGTTTGGTCTTACTCCTAAGAAACCTAGCATTCCCACTCCGTCTAGATTGATTCTTCCTTTTGCTAGTCCAATTATGTTGTTGTTTTCTATGGCAATTAGAAGCAGGATTTCTTTATTTTGAATAAGGCGTTTGAGATTGACAACCATTTCCGAACTTCTGATCGCGTCTATGTTTGGGTTGATGAATGAATCTGGTAAAAGTTCCGTTAGGTTTTCCCAGACTTGTATCTCGCATTCAAGAAGGCGTTCCACATCTTCCACAGTTGCGTGTAGTATTTTTACCATAGACATTCTCCACCTTCTAAGTCAAATTCATAATGCTCTATGTTGATATATGAATTCCTTTAAACTTGAGATGAACAGAAATGACTGTGGAAAAAGACATTCTAGCATCATTGCTCAGACTTACAAGGACAGGCCCAGTTCAAGAGGGACTTGTTAAAAAGGACGCTCGAGTTTCTGTGCAAGTCATGGAAAATATGTTGAAGAAACTTTCGGAGGCTCGGTTAATCCGCCGACAACGTGGGTTGATTGGAGTTTCACCGAGTCAGCGCGTTGGTTTGGCTGTTCAAGCCCTAAAGTTCGGCGCAGATTTTGAACTGATTTGCAAGCTCCTTGAGTGGACTGAGTTCGAAGGCATCACGGCTGAGGCTTTTGAAGCAAACAGGTTTAGGGTGTTGAAGAATTTTCGTTTCCGACATGTTGGCAAACGGTGGGAAATTGACGTGCTCGGTTGTAGAAAACCTCTAATTGTCTGTGTTGACTGCAAACACTGGCGGCATGGTTGGAGTAGAGCGGCGGTGGTTAAGGCTGTTGAGGCGCATGTTGAGAGAACCCGAGCCTTCGCCGACGCCTTTCCCAACTATTATCAAAAAGCGCAACTGACAGAGTGGAAAAGCGCCACCGTAATCCCAATGATATTGTCACTTGTTCCCGGTCCTTTCAAATTCCACAACAATGTACCAATAGTACCCGTGCTGCAACTCCAAGGTTTTATAAATGAACTGCCTCTAGAAGCCCTTTCATTAACCCATTTTAAGATAAAAACACTAAAAGATAGCAAAAATTTGACAAGTTTATCTAAATTTGTCCCAAAAAATCGAAATCAAAGCGATGATTATAAAGATAAGTGTTAAAAATTGAAAAAAATCATTGCTTTGAAATTTTATTTTTGAGCGAAAGAGCGCAATCTTTCTAAATTTATTTAAGCTATGATATTAAGAGAACTTTCACGGGTTTTTTTGACGGGTCTGCCGCTGTCTCTATTGCTCTTTCGAATTCGGTCAGTGGAAACCTGTGCGTTATCAAACCCTTAACATCGAGAATCTTTCTAGACAATAAATCGAGCGCGAGAGAATACTTCAATGGATTAACGATGACGCTGAAGAACGTGGCTTCTTCAGCCTCGCCGAGTTTCATGAAACCTGAGAAGTCGCCCACCAAGGCGGCTCTGCCGGCTTTTCTCACGAGCAGAGGGGTCTGTTCCACAGTTTCTCGTCGTCCAGCTGCTTCAACCACCATGTCTGAGCCGCCCTCGGTGATTCTCCTGACTCTTTCTGTTGCGTTTTCATTCTTGGGATTTATGCACACGTCTGCTCCATATTTCTCAGACAGCTTCAATCTGTAGTCTTCTGGGTCGATGGAGATGACTCGGCATCCAGAAACCCTAGCCACCTGCGTCATTAGAAGCCCTATCGGTCCTTGGCCCAAAATTGTTGCCCACTCACCGACTCTTGGACTTAACAAATCAAATGTGTGCAGAGCTAGGGAGACGGGTTCAAGCATGCCAGCCTCTTCAAAACTCACGTTCGATGGAATTGGTGGCAAATTTCGTTTAGGTGCGGCTATCAACTCGGAGAAGAGACCATCAATGTCGAAGCCCATGAAACCTCCGCTGCGCTCGCACATGTTGGGTCGACCACGCATACAGTATCGACAGGAACCGCAGAAGACTTTTGGAATAATGCCTACCCGTTCGCCTGTTTCTTCAATCTGCCCACAAGCGTCATGACCGATTATCTTTCCAACCGTCAAGTCGGTCCATTCTCCTCTGTAGAAGTGAAGGTCGGTGCCGCAGATGCTTCCGGCCTTAAACCTTACCAAGGTTTCATCTCGTTTGGGCTTGGGCTCAGGCACATCCTTAATTTTAACATTTTTTGGTCCAAGGTAAACAGCAGCCTTCAAAACGAGAACACCACAGAGGATAATTTCCTACAATTCATTTAAAAATATTGAGCCCAGTAGTTCTTGCTCTACTGAAAACATTAAAAGTTCGTGTACAAACAACAACCAAAAAGTGGAAATTTCTGGACCTACTTTAAACACTTCATCTTTAACCAATTATTTCAATTCGCGTTCTCATCAGACCTGGCAAACCCTTTCTGAAACGCGCCCTTACCAAACCGTTCTTGCCGTGCAACGCTACTATTTCTCCTCGCACTGTGTGTTTTCCAACGGGCCAAGCGATCTTCTTACCGACGAGTCGAGCTGCATCGCGGGTAGATTTGACTCCAGAAAACTGGATTATGTATTCCTTTGTGCGTTGAGTCTTAGGACCTGTGCGATAGCTCACAATTACGCCTTCGATAACAGCCTTCGACAGTTTTCTCAAACTCCTTTCACATAATTGCCTAGAGACAAGTAGATATATGTGCTGTTCAACTTCCAAAATAGACAATGAGGAAGTGCAAGCAAATTGCGAGCCATGATAGTTTATGGAAGAGCCCTAGACGAGAATAACAAGCAGTTGTATCAAGCCTGTAAGAAATTGATAGGCAAGCCTATCTTGGCGCGTATAATGGACTTGTCCTCTTATATTGGATCTGACGGAAGCCGCTTCTGGCACGGCGACAAAGAATTACGCCACATTGATCTTTGCTTTCTCCGCTCCTTCGGGCCTGGCTCTTTTGAGCAAGTGGCCAAGAGAGTTAGTATGATGGAGCACTTTGAACTCTCTGGCACCCTAGTTGTCAATTCTATTCAAGCCTATCGAAGGGCGAGGGACAAATACTCAAGCATGTACACCTTGGCAAGGGAGGGACTACCCATCCCACCTACTTATGTTACTGAAATGGCGCACTGGGCCTACAGAGCCAGCAAAGGCTTCAAGCAAGTGGTCTACAAACCCATCATGGGGTCACTGGGCTTCGGCTCAATGAAATTCGACAACGCCGACTTAGCGTTCAACGCCTACACAACATTGGAGAGACTGGGTCAACCTCTATACGTTCAGGAGTATATGGAAAAGCCTGGGCGCGACATACGAGCCTTTATTTTGGGCGAAAGGGTCATCGCATCAATTCTTAGGGTGGCGCCGCCTACAGAATGGAAAACAAATGTGGCGCAGGGTGCCCAAACCAAACCAATTCAGTTGCCACCTAAACTCGAAAGACTCGCAGTGAACGCGGCCAAGTCGCTGGGTCTCTTATACGCCGGTGTTGACATTCTGGAAGATGAGAAGAAAGTGGTTGTTATAGAGGTTAACGGTTCGCCGAGTTGGCAAGGGCTACAAAACGCCACGGGAGTCAATGTTGCTGAGGAACTTGTTCGGTATGTGGTTAATTACTTGAAACACTAGTTGACAGCGGTATGTGTCTGTTTGGGTGGCTTGTCCCCCTCGTATTTAAGTTGTAGATCAATTGAGTTTGAAGCGACACTTCTAGACCTGCCCCTCCTAGGGTTCGGCATTGAATTTTTAATGGACTCCAAATATGTGTGGGTCTACACAAAGGGTGGCCGGTGATCAGCCTGTTCTGTCCGCCAACACAATCATCCTTGAGCTTTCTAGATTGAACTCTTTTTTGTCGTAGCCGCCGTAAACCTCTCCAACCTTTAGCCCAGCCTCACTTAACATTTGTTTCAGTCTCTGAAAAGTATAGAGGCGCACGTTGTGTTGAAGTGAATTGACCTCTCTCGTATCTTTCCTAATTATTATCCACTGACTCATTAGGCGAGATGTTTGGAGATTCAGGCAACGCTTTTCAAGCATGTAGAAGGGTCCGAATTCAGCCCACTCTCTCTCCTGAAAAACCTTGATAAGATGGTCTCTGTTCGCCACATCGAGCAAAAACTGCCCACCTTTTCGCAGGGTTCGCCGAACCTCCATAAAACTCTTTATATCCTCTCTCTCAGAGGGAAGGTATCCAAAACTGGTGAACATGCAAATAATGGCGTCAAAAGCCTGCTTTTTGAAGGGAAAATGGCGCATGTCAGCTCGCACCAATGGGAACCCCACTCTCTCATTTTTCATACTTCGCTTGGCAATGGCAAGAAGATTTTTGGAGAGGTCGAGTCCAATCATGTTCCAGCCTCTTCTGCGCAGAATGATGGAGTGGCGTCCAGTGCCACAGCACAGGTCCAATGCGGTTCCCTTCTTTGGAAATACGCTCTGGATGAAATCGGCTTCTCTTTGCGTGTCACGTACTTTTACTATGGTTTCCCAGTCTTCGCCCATTTCGTTGAAGATGTTCACATCCTGCTGTCTTTCAGGGCTCTCGCCAGACAACCGAAAACCTCACAGAGAGGTGGAATAGTCACTTTCTTAACAAATAAGGATTAAGCGCCTGATTTGCTCAGGCCAACAGAAATGTTTGTTCACATTACCATTACTCCACTTTTTACACTTCTAATCCACATCAAAGAAAAGAGTGAAACATCGCTACTTTATTGCATAGGTTGACATTAAGTATTTTGGAGGAATCGTACGTGCCACCAATTCCCAGAATCATTGCGGATATTCGCGAGAGCGGCTTCGTGGCTCAAGCCTTACGAGAAATGAAAGCCGACGTTGATGAAAAAACTATCAGCCCGGGCGACTACGTTGTTGGCGAGGGGTTCGCGGTTGAGAGGAAGGCTTTCCGAGACTTTGTTAGTTCGATTTTCAAGAAGCGTTTGTTCGAGCAGCTGGGGCGTCTCAGTACCGCTTACGAACGCTGTTGCCTCATCGTTGAAGGTGACATCAGCTACGGCTTAGCCGGTCTCACTAATCCACTGGTGTTCTGGGGCGCGTTGGCGCACATAACCGCTGAGTGGAATATTCCAGTTGTGTTTACGACAAACGAGGAGCAGACGGCTCAGTTTCTCTTCAGCCTAGCTAAGAGGCTACAAACAGAGAAAGAGACCACTGTTGAAGCCATTTACAAGCCTAAACGGTTCAGCCTAGCCGACCAGCAGAGGTTTGCGGTTCAAGGCCTGCCCACGGTTGGACCCAAGTCTGCCGACAAACTCCTCAAAAGATTTGGCAGCGTCAGGCGGGTGATTACAGCAAGGGAGCACGAATTGAGGAGGGTTGAGGGCTTCGGAGAGAAGAGGGCTCGAGAAATAAGTCGGTTTTTGGATAGTCAGTATGTCACAGGTTGAGCTCGCTCTAGTATATACAGACCTTGCCTGAATTCCTTTGAGCTTTTATTTCAGGAGCCACCTACTTAGGTTGGTCACTGCAAAATAGGGGTGAAAGTTGTGAAGGAGAGTGACCTTCAAGCCATTCGCAAGTGGCGCAGACGCGGTTTCTACAGTGAAAACGTGCTTGTTAAGTTGCTGCAGAAAAATGGATACAAGGCGGTGAGAGTTCCAGTGAGCAATCCCAGCCTCAATCCATTGCCCGATATAATTGCTAGGCGTGGATCCGACGTTTACGCCTTCGAGGTCAAAAACGCCGGTTACTACGCATATTTCCCTAAACAACAGGTTAAGAAACTGTTTGAGTTTCTCGATCAGATGGTGCCTATCCCTGAAGAACAAAAACATCCCGTGTTAGTAGCACATTTCGGGAAGAGATGGATCTTTCGTGAAATCAACTGGGAGATTTGGAAAGACAGCAAGCTACCTGACCAGGAACGCATAATCAAAAGAGACAAGGGCAATTTTAACATCGAAGACGGAAGAAAGAAATAAAGAGTGCGCAGCAGAGAGTCATGTCAGATTGCTAGCTTACCATCCTTCATTACGGTTTTTCCGTCAATCGTAACTGTTGGATTCATCATTATCAGGTCCCAGTGAATGCTGCTGTCGTTCTTGCCTCCATACGCTGGGCCCTTGTTGTTTCCAATCGCAATGTGGATACTTCCCAAAACTTTCTCATCGACTAGAATATCGTTTATGAACTCCGCCTTCGGGTTCAATCCGATGGCGAACTCGGCTATTCTGTCCTTGTCTCCGGTCGCGGCATCCAGTGCTCCTCGGAATTCTTTCTTCCCTTCTTCAGCGTCGTAGTCCACGATTTTTCCTTTTTTAAACTCAAGTTTCAACCCGGAGATTCTGTGCCCCCAATAATTTGTTGGAACATTGAAGAAAGCGGTTCCGTCAGCTGTGGTTTCAATGGGGCAGACAAAGACTTCTCCGCAGGGGAGGTTGAGGCCCACGTCTCCTGCCTTCACGTCTTCAGGACCTATAATGCCGTCATCTATTATCCACTTTCTGTCCGCCACTTGGAACTCAATATCTGTTCCTTGATCAGACACAACGCGAACTTTTCTGGAGTCAGACACTCTCTTAACAATGTTGCTTCCTTTTTTCACGAGTTCTTCATAGTCTATGTCTAAAGCCGAGAGAATAACATTCCTAGACTCTGCAAGGGTTATCCCCATATCCTTAGCTCTGCCAGGTGTGGGATAGCGTATGCTAACCCATCGAATGCCTTTTTTATCGAGCACATCGCTGAAATGCTTTCGACTTCTCCTCCACGCTCCGACCCTCCAAACTGGAACCTCAGAGAGCGCAGGTATCCCGATCGCTATGTAGGCGTCGCTTGTTTCTATTGCGCTGAGCCATTGCTGACCCATCAGTTCAACAAATTTTTCACTCGGCATCGTCAGAGACTTTTTCACGTATTCATCCGAGTAAGCTACGACTATGGGCTTGGCGCCTGCAACGTCACATTCTAGGGCTATGGTTTCAGCTAAGTCTAAGGCTTCTCGAATGGCGTAGATGAACACGTTTTCTCCCTCGGCAATGCGCATTGATTTTTTGACGACTTGTTTCGCAAATCGCTCGTTAAATGTGGCTTCCAAAATCACCCTCTCACGTGTTGTAGTAGGAAGAGATAATGGGCATTTGCCTTTAAAACTATCCGTGCGCACAGTTTATGGTTGCGCGGTGCGGTTTTTTATCTCCTCCTCTTCTCCAAAAGCTTCCGGATGATGTTGTCGTAAGACTCACCTTTGCGTCCTCGCTCCTTCAGCATCTCCACCGTTTCTTTTGTAACTCTGATGCTGGTCAAGCGCTTTTCCTGTTTTTCTGCATGTTCACTCACAATGCATCACCGTGCAGTAGTGTTATGCATTTTGCATATAAAAGTATAATTGTGCAGCAAAGGCTTCGATTATGGTGGCCTCATTAAAGAGAGTCTGCGAAAATCTATGGACATTGCCAAGAGACGCTCAAAAGACCACTGAAGCGCAAAACTCTGCACCTGCGATGCTTTTGCACCATTTGACGCGCTTCGACTGCTCTTTGAACATTTTGCATTGATCACACAAAATTGGCACGCAGTGGTCTGCGCGGTTGCAAACATCAATGATTTGGCTGCATAGTCTTATATTCCTTCTTGGCTATAGATTCTTGAGCAGAAGGTAGGAAGCAACCAAATTTTTTGTAGGTGTCTGCACTGCTGAAGAGAGAGAAAGGAGATCTCCAAAAAGGCAGTGCTTCATCCGAAGAATGTTCTATAATATAGTTCTATTTATAAACTTTGTTGGGTGTTGACGAAGTCTGATTCAGACTACGTAGTAGTCGACCACTTTCTTCATTCTTTTCGGAGCAGCCTCTATGGTTTGAATCCTTTTGAGTATTTTTATCACATGTGGCTGAAAACGGGCTATGTCAGTTAATGTCACTAGACCTACGAGTTTACTGTTGGAGATCACTGGTAGTTTTTTCACTTTCATCTTGAACATGAGTCTCGCCGCTTCTTCGAGGTCCATCTGAGGATCAGCAACTATGAGAGGCCTGCTCATTATATCGACTACCTTGGTCTTCTCAGGGCTTCGCGATTCTGCCAAGACACGGGTCAACATGTCACGTTCGGTTACTATACCAATAGGTTTTCCACGTTTGGTCACGATGAGGCATCCTATCTCATACCTGTTCATGAGCCCGACTACCCTCTTCACTGTGGTGTCTT
>Ga0315310_10000835_pt1 | contig 19518 bp, 11 predicted proteins | sample TDP5_MG_FD_203630 | JGI IMG/M metagenome (GOLD analysis project Ga0315310, IMG submission 203630) | Freshwater sediment microbial communities from Lake Towuti, South Sulawesi, Indonesia - TDP5 | ecosystem: Environmental > Aquatic > Freshwater > Lake > Sediment | place: Indonesia: South Sulawesi... | reverse complement strand
ACCACAACCACCCATTCCCCAATTTGTTTCTTACCCAGAAGGACATCGACAGCAGCTACTACTTTCTCTTTTTGCGTCCCTGGAATATCCGGAATGATTGGAGTGCCACCCGTTGCAAGAAAAACAACGTCAGGCTTCATCTTCTGGATTAGCTCGGGCGTCGCTTCTTTTCTAAGTTCAACATTTACTCCGAGCTTTTTAACTTGAGCGGAGAGATAATTTAATAGCCTTCTGTAATCATCCTTAAAATTAGGCACCGAGGCTGCTATAAGGTTTCCCCCTAATGCACTGCTTTTCTCCCATAGGGTAACTTTGTGACCCCTCAATGCTGCAACCCTTGCCGCCTCCATGCCAGCTGGCCCTCCGCCGACCACCAGTACAGATTTCACTTTTTCTGCTGGTCTTATGGCAAGCTCTCTCTCCCTCCCTGATGCTGGGTTCACCGCGCAACTGATGTATTTATTCTGCTGCCCCCTGCCCACGCAACCTTCATTTTCTCCGATACAGGGACATATGTCTTCTAATCTCCCCTCTCTCACTTTATTTGGCCACTCCGGGTCAGCAATTAAGGGCCTCCCAAGAGCGATGAAGTCAGCCTTCCCCTCCTGTAATATCTTCTCTGCTAATTCAGGGTATCCAAGCTTACCAGCAATAATAACCGGCACCTTGACAACTTTCTTCACACTTTCTGCTAAGTGGACCATACAACCCGGTGGTTGAGTCGTTGGTGGGATGGCCCAATACCTCACTTCGTAGCAACCCGTATCAATATCAAGAGCGTCAACGCCGGCACCCTCCAGTTGGCGACATATCTTAAGCCCCTCCTCAATCCCTCGTCCCCCATCAATGGGATGTGTAAGAGACAACCTATAAATTATAGGAAAATTTTTCCCAGCTCCTCTCTTTACAGCTTCGATCACTTCCAAAGGAAATCTAAGCCTATCTTCTAAGTCCCCCCCATATTTATCAGTTCGTTTATTCCAAAGCGCATCCGTGAATGCGTCAAGGAGGTATCCATCATGACCATGTATTTCTATGGCGTCTATTCCAGCCCTGCTAACCATTTCAGCGGAAATTTCGAAGGCTTTTACCAAGTGCTCAACTTCTTCCGTTGTTATCTCGCGAGCCATTATTGAGGTATCCCGAAAACAAGGTGCGGCAGATGGGAATACAGCTCCAACATTTCTGATAACTTCGAGATAGGCGTTACGCCCCCACCCAGCTGTGAGTTGGAGAGCCATCTTTGCTCCATAATCATGAACAGCCTCAGCCAGCTCGTTAATCCGCCACATATACATTCTTCTGTCAGCCATAAAGTCTGTCCATTGTAAGTCAGGGATTGGTTCCACCTTACGATCCACACGAACCATGCCAGCGATTAGTAGCCCTGTCCCACCCTTTGCACGAGCAGCATAGTATTCAATACCTCGTTCTGACAACCGGCCGTCCGTTTCTAAAATGGAGCCAATATGCATCGGAGCCATCACTATTCGATTCTTTAGTACCAGTTTCCCAATGTTAGCAGATTCGAATAACTTCACCTCCTACCTCCTCATGTGATTTATTAACGGGACGCCAAAACAGAGCAAAAATTTCGTTCTTCTTACCTTCAGCAATATATTAATGCTCCCTTAGGCTACAGCTTGCCATTTTTCCTTTACCGTCATCTGCTCTGGTGATCAGCCTTCGATCTTTTGCTTAAGTTTAATGGCTTGGAGGGGTCACTCTCTTTTTCAAGTGATTGGATCCAGTTTACGTCGTAGCCCCCCGAGGACTCTAATCTCCGCTATTTCCCCTTCACGGATCTTAAGAATTGCTCTTCCTTTAGGACCCAGGGGGCTCTTGTCTCCAATCAAATTGGTTGACACCTTGACCCAGGCTCTTAACGGGGCTCCTTCCTTAGCTACGTATTCTACAAGATCACCAGAAGTGACCCCTAATTGCATGGCGAGCTGGCTACTCAGCAAGCAGACACGGCAACCACCCTTATCATATTCATCCGCTTCGCTGGCTATCACCTGGAGGTAAATTCGTTGTCTCCTTAGTTGCTCTCTTAATTCTTCAGTTCTAACCAGATCCACCTCACCATTAGCCATAACAACGCCATAAACTTCCCGAGCCCTCCCTTCGCTAATATACTCGTCTATGACATCCTGTTTCACCAACTCCGCTTCCCGATCCAATGGGTCCCCATACCCACCAGCACCCATTGACTGCATCTCAAGGATATCACCATCCTCTAAAGGAAAACCCTCTACTTTGCCAGGCACATCTGATGGTGAAATCCTTTCACCGTTACGTATGATAGTCCAAATGAAACGCGCCGCAGAATAGCCTCCCGAAACCCCATAAGGGGGGATAATTGCATTCTCTCCCTCTATGGATAGGAGAGCCCGTTCGCCCAGATTCCTCACTCTCCTTACCATCCCTAACCCGCCCCGGTTGTAACCAGCACCTTCGCTATCCATTCTCATCTCCAGACTCTCGACTCTCACTCCTTGCTCATTCTCAAGAGTCTCCACTGGATGAAAGCTGGAACGATCGGCAACCTCATAAGGAGCGACGCAATGGTTACCATCAATGCCGAGGCTCGCTGGCCACCCGCCGTCAAGATATTCATAATAAATAAAATTTTTCTTTTTCACTGGATCCCACGCTCCAATCATTGTGTGGTTAGCTCCACCTCTCATTCCTGCTGTCGCAACTCGGGGGTTAGCCTGAGAAATAAGGGCATTCACCAGAAGCATCACACACCGCCTTACTTCTGAGCACCCTCCACATGCCGCAGGATGTCTTGCGTTTATGAAAGTTCCTTCGGGATTTATGAATTTAATCGGGCGAAAGCTACCGCTGTTAATGGGTGACAGGGGATCGAGAAGACTTTTTATGGCTATAAAGGTGGCTGTTGGCACTTCAGCCGGTCCTAAGTTCGTTGGACCAACCGCCTGGGGGGCTGTGCCAGTAAAATCGAATGTCATTGTGTCGCCCTTGATTTCCATCTTAGCTCTAATGGGCACGGGCTCGGCGGACGTGCCGCTGCTTTCTAAGTAATATTCATAATACCATGTCCCATCTTGGATGTCAGAAATGATTTGCCTCATATGCTTCTCTGAGCGGTCGAGGATAATGTCAATGTACCTCTTCACCGTCTCAGTGCCATACTTGGCCCAAAGCTCCTTTAGCCTCACTTCGGCTGTCCGGCACGTGTCAAGCATGGACAGGAAATCCCCTTCCCTATCCTTAGAAAGCCGCATGTTACAAAAAATGACCTCCATTAAGCACGTATCCATTTTGCCTCTTTGACAAATCTTAACTGGAGGAATCTGAATACCTTCTTGGTAAATTGAGGTTGCTTTGCCGGAAATACTACCTGGAGTCGACCCGCCGACATCGGTAAAATGGGCACGTACAGCAATGATAGCGCTGAATATATGATCAAAGAAAAAGGGGTACAACACTGCTACGTCGTTAAGGTGCGTTCCCCCGGAATAGGGATCATTCGTTATGAAGATATCGCCTGGGTGGATGTCCTCTCCAAACTTTTTCAGGATCGTATTGGACTGGACAACCAATGGAAAAATGTGATTGGGATTATCTTCGGATATCCCAATGAGCTGACCTTTGGCATCTAACAAGCCGCAAGAGAAATCACGAGTCTCGTAAAGGATAGGCGAGTAAGCTGTCCTTACCAAAGTGGCCCTCATCTCCCGTACAATATTAACAAAAGATAATTGGATCACTTCTCGAGTTATGGGATCGATTTTCTTATTTGACTGTGCCATTACACTCTAACTCCCCTATGCTTCAAGAATGAGATGTCCAAAGCTATCCAAAGATGCCTTCCAACCAGGGAAGACCGTTGTCGTCGAACCATACTCTTCAATGATAGCGGGTCCATCAATGGAAACATCTATTGGAAGAAGCTCACGCTGATAAATCGGGCAGTTGACAAAGTTCCCCCTGAAGTAAACCCTTCGCTTCTCTTTTATTGCATCGGTTAATCTTCTACCCTCTTTACTAATAGGGGAGAATAGGGGTTTATCAACATGCCCAGTAGCAACAACTCTGAGATTTACCAGCTCAACGTCAGCCCCTTCCCTCGCATATCCGTAAGCTTTGTCATAAACTTCGTGAAAGGCTGTTTCCAGATGTGGAATTTCCATGCCGAGCGTTACAGGGACATTGAGTTCGAAGGCCTGCCCCAGATACCTCATATCCGCTGAGTAGCTCACGCTTATCCTTTCTTTTGTAAGCCCCTCGCTCAATAAGTCTCTGCATCCCTCCTCGGCCATTTCGTTTAGAAAGCTTCTGATTCGGGATAAATCCGCCTCCCTCAGCCGGGTAAGATACGTTTTTACATAATCGTGTTTCAAATCAGCCACCACCAGTCCAAAAGCAGAAAAATTTCCTGGATAGTTGGGTACAATAATCTTTGGAATCCCCAGCTCTTCAGCAATAGGAATGGCATGTAAAGGTCCAGCCCCACCCATAGAAACCAAGACAAAGTCCCTGGGGTCATGCCCCCGTTCAATAGAAATTTCACGTATGGCCCCACACATGTTCGTGATAGCAATCTTTAGGATACCTTCAGCAAATTCATAAATATCTGGGATCCCAACCCTTTGTGCAAGGGGTTTAATCCCCTTCTCCGCTACCTGTCGATTCAGGGTCATGGTGCCACCCAAGAGGGTGGTTGGGCCGAGCCTGCCCAGGAGCAAATTGGCATCAGTCACTGTAGGCTCAATTCCTCCGAGGCCATACGACATAGGACCCGGAACAGCCCCGGCACTTTGGGGTCCCACTCTTAATGCTCCAGTGGCGTCAACCCAAGCAATGCTGCCTCCGCCAGCTCCAATGGTGTTTATATCAATTTGAGATGTTTTTATAGGGTAGGCTAAGAAAACTCGGTTCGTGGTGATAAGTGGTTTAAGGTCTTTTACCAAGCAGACATCGGTGCTTGTACCTCCCATATCATAGGTAATGAGATTCCCCATGTCCAGCGTTTTCCCCAAGAATACTCCTGCTATGACCGCCGCAGCTGGGCCGGAAAGGATAAACTTCACGGGATAGGCTGCGGCGGTTTTTTCTGTGACAACACCCCCGCTGGAGGTCATGTAAAAAGGTCCGAATTTGTAGCCATTACGACGGAGATTTTTATCGAGTTTCTCGAGGTACTCCTTTAGGAGTGGGGCAATATAGGCATTAAGAACAGTAGTCATAAATCTTTCAAGTTCGCGGTATTCCGGAACTGTTGCCGCTGACAGTGAATAGGGCACATTGGGTAGGTTCCTTTCCAGCAGTTCCCCCACCCTTTCCTCATGACTCCTATTTGTATAGGAATGGAGGAAACAGACGGCAACCGATTCGATTTTTAGCTCTTTGAATCTTTCAATGAGTGCTACGATTTCCCTGTCTTTCAGCTCAGTCAATACTTCACCTCTATACGATACTCTTTCGTCAACTTCGAACCGCAGAGGCCGGGGAACAAAGGGCTTCATGCGAACCCATTTAGGATTAAGCAACCCGCCTGTATAACGTCTATCGTTACAAATCTCAATGATATCCCTAAATCCCTTAGTAGTCATAAGAGCTGTTTTTGCTCCTTTTCTTTCCACAACCGCATTCGTTGCCACTGTCGTTCCGTGAATGAACCTTTTCAATCGGATTAAATCAAGTTTCCCTTCTTGGAGACACCTACCGATTCCCTCCGTGGGGTCATCAGGAGTGGAAGGAACCTTACTGACCCGAATCTCGCCCGTCCCCACATCAAATAGAACGAGGTCAGTAAAGGTGCCACCCACATCAACCCCTGCAATCAGCATTAGCCAGATCTCCTTAAATAAATCAGTGGAATCTGGATAGCACAAAAGAGTGGGTTTGTCAACGGAATTTGATATTTCATCTTATTAAAGAAAAAATATTATTCTTGACAAAGTTGCGTATTTTTGCTAAATATTACAAATTGGGCCAGAAAAGTATGACAAAAACAATCCAAGTATATAATATCCTAAGGGAATTTATTTTCCAGAATCAGATTCTACCTGGTGAGAGAATCTACCTTGAGAGTCTTTCCAAGAGTCTGAACATCAGCCCTACTCCCTTGCGGGAGGCTCTGAATCGGCTTGTCCAAGAAGGCTTTGTCGCCCATAATTCAAATCGAGGATATACCTTACGAGTCATGACAACCACTGAGGTGGAGAAATTATATGATTTTTGTGAGGCCTTAGAGACTTATGCAGTCGAGCGAGCTGTGAGCAACATGACACAATCGGACCTGACCGATCTTCAAGAAAATCTCACGAGGTATAAAAAGAGTATTGAGGAGAATTATTCAAGGGAGAGATTTTTAATTAACAATCAGTTCCATTTGAAGCTTGCGAGATTGAGCAGAAATGAGATTATAGTCGAAAATCTCGGGCGGGTATTTGAAAAGTTAATATGGAAGTGGAAGTTGGAGAATATCATGCAGGGCCGTGGGCCAGAGGCTTACCACGAACATATGGCCATTTATACTGCTCTGGAAATGCGTGATGTGCCGGGGGCTATTACGAACTTGCGTACACACATTATCAATACAAAGAATTCTGTACTCAGAATGCTTAACATGAAAGAAGATCTTTTTGCAAAGGCGGTAACGAGAGAGGAATAAATACCAAGGAGGATAAGAAATGGTTACCGGAAGGATTAAGGAGATCATGGACTATCACGTACCAAAATATTTTAGCGGTGATAAATTCATAAAACCGGCTTACCTCTCTATTTTGAGAACTCGGATTTACACCGAGGTGTGGAAAGAAACCGAAGGGGAGCTACCTGGAATTAGGAGGGCAAAGGCGTTTGCACGCTATCTGGATAACGTCCCAATATTTATTAGGCCTCATTCTCTCCTCGTAGGATTTTATGGTGAAAGCCCAAATGCCTTCGAATTTTGTGTAGAAGCTGCCGATCTTAAGATCATTGAGGAATATATTAAGGCGGGCTATGTTAAAGAAGAAGATGTAGATGAATGGCGAGGATACCGAGAATATTGGGAGAAGCGTAATCTTAGCACTGCGATGAGGAGTTTTCTTACGGAAGAAGAAGACAGAATTAGTGCATCGAACCAAAGACATATGGAGGTTAGACCCACCCAACATACATCCCGCACGATGCCTGACAACGATCTCTATCTTGAACACGGTCTGAATGAAACACTTGAAATAGTACGCCAAAAGTTAAATCGCCTATATAAGGAGAAGGACGAATGTACGGATGGTCCAACGGGAATAGAAATATGTTTGAAGATCAATGATCTGAAGGCAATGCTCATCGCTGGCGAAGCCTTTCTCCGATGGATTAATCGCTATAGTGAGTTGGCTAAGAGTATGGCTGAAAAAGAGAAGGATCGAGATAGAAAAAAGGAATTGATGCAGATTTCAGAAATATGCCGTTGGATACCTGGTAATCCGCCTCGCACCTTCTGGGAAGCTATGCAAAGTCATTGGTTCACCATGCTGGGTTATCACATGATCGAACATGCTTGCCATGGCACCTCTTATCGGCTGGATCACATTTTCTGGCCCTTTTATCGGAAAGATGTGCTGATAGAGCGGACCTTGCCAAGGGAAAGAGCGTTAGAGATAATGGAAAACTATTTACTCCTTGTAGATGAGCTTGGCCAACCCCTGGGAACGGAATTCCGCCGTCTCAATCAAGGGGTGAACTTTTTGGCCACGTACACCATCGGCGGTGTGAAGCCAGAGGATGGGAGCGATGCTTGCAATGAGTTGACCCTCTTAATCCTTGACGCGATGGATGAGATGCGGCTTAGTCATCCTGATTTTAAGTTCAGATGGCATCCTAAGGTGAATCCGAAGATTTGGAGAAGGGTTTGTGAGGTCGTGAGGAGTGGTTTAGGCCAACCTTCGATCAAAAATGATACGGTCATCATACCTGGTTTAATGAACCATTACGGGTTCACTTTAGAAGAGGCCAGGAGCTGGGCAAATATTGGTTGCATATCGCCAGGTGTAAGTATTTACTGGGGAACGGCTAAGAGAGATGCTATTTCCCTCTGGCCTGCTAAGTATCTTGAACTCGCTTTGGAAAATGGATGGGATAAGGTATTCAAAGAGCAGGTGGGCCCAGAAACAGGCGACGCGGCGAAATTTACTTCTTTTGGAGAGGTTTTTGAGGCTTATAGAAAGCAGATAGGATGGGCCATCCGAAAGGCCATGCATATTAAGAACATTGGAGAGTATTGGAACAAAGCTCTCCTTAAACGTCCGTTTACCTCATTATTCTTTCATCGAGCCCTTGATGCCGAGAGAGATATCATGGATGCCCCGAATAAAGGAATACCGTGGGTCAATGTCCCTAGTACGGTCGATGCGGTGGATGCTTTAATTAGCTTGAAACAACTGGTTTTTCGTGACAGGAAATACACGATGGAAGAGGTGTTAAAAGCACTCCGGGCGGATTGGAAAGAGCATGAAGAGATGAGACGGGATTTTATTAATGCGACTAAGTATGGCAATAACGATGAGTTTGCTGATGAAGTAGCCAAGCAAACTTATGCCATGATCGCAGAGGAATTTAGTAAAGTGACTGACCTTGACAGGGCATCTCCTATGCCTTCCGGATTGGTCGTCACGTGGATGTTTCTCTTAGCTCCTTATATCGGTGCATTACCCAACGGCAGAAAGCAAGGGGACCCATTAGCTGATGGAGGCTGCAGTCCCCATTCAAAATATGATAGGCAAGGCCCAATGGCTGCCATATTGTCTGCATCTAAGATCGATTTTGAAAAATGGAAGGCAGCCATATTTAATCAAATGCTAACTGTTTCGAGTGTTGAGGGTGAAGTTGGTTTAAAGAAATTCCAGAACTATATCGAAACAGCAATGGACTTAGGGTTAGATATGGTCCAGTTTAACATACTGGATAAAGCCATTCTGAAGAAGGCACAAGGAAACCCTGAGGAATATCAAAATCTTGTAGTAAGGGTCTCTGGGTTCAATGCCCATTTTGTCGACTTAGCTAAATTCGTCCAGGATGCTATTATAGAAAGGAGCCAACATCAACTCTAATCTGTAAACACAATACACTGATAAATCCTTTTTTCCTATCCCTTAAGATGCGGCGCCGAGCATGAAAAACTAATAATTGTTGGCCCAACCAATCGGAGCTCTGATGATGAAATCGAACAAGGGGGTTGGGCCTTCGTTTCAAAATTTGGTTATATGCTTGGCTCCTATTCTGTAGGCTTATTAGGTTATCTAAAAGACTCCATCCAGCAAGACCTAATAGGTTATCAAGCAGTTAATGCAGCATAGAAGCCAGAGAAATTATAGTGTTAAAATGAGGGAACTGGGTTGGGTATCAAATCTACAAGACTTCGTTCTCCACGACGGGCCTGGATTGAGGGTTTCGATTTTTCTAAGAGGTTGCCCGTTAAGGTGCCGTTGGTGCCAAAATCCGGAAAATCAAGATACATCTCCAGAAATTTGTTACCGTAAGTCACTCTGCCTAGATTGCATGCGGTGTGCGGAAGTTTGTCCTGTCCCGGGCGCCATCATTAAAGACAAAGAAAAAAGAATCGATAGAAAGAAATGCATAGGATGCATGAATTGCATTGACGCGTGCTTAGGAAAAGCTCTACAGAAAGTCGGAGACCAGATGTCAATAGAACAAGTGTTGAAAAACGTACTTCCCTATAAACCTTTCTTTGACCACTCTGATCGAGGAGGAATAACGCTCTCTGGTGGAGATCCGACGTTTCAACCAACCTTTACGTTAGGATTACTTAGGGTATGCCGAGAACATGGAATCCATACAGCTGTCGAAACCTGCGGTTATACAAAATATGACATTCTCAAACAGATAGCCGAAGCTTCCGATTTAATAATATTCGATATTAAACATATAGATGAAAACAGTCACATACAAGGTACAGGAATATCGAACCGTGCAATATTGGAGAATCTGACAAGACTTTGTGAGGAAGTTCATACAGAAATTGTTGTTCACGTGCCGTTGATTTCAGGATTTAACGATGATGAGGAAAATATCAGCAAGATTGCAAAATTTGTCAGTTCGTTGAAGAAAATTGGGCATATTGATTTATTGCCTTTTAATGAGTTGGCTTTAGAAAAATATGGAGCCCTGGGGCGAGACTGGGAATACGCCAGAGCAAAACGACAATCGCCTGAGCAATTGGCCAGATTGCAGGAGATAGTTAAATCCTACGGGTTAGAGGTTACCATAGGAGGGTTGTGGTAGTGGACATAGCTTTTCTGAATAGATGGAAAAAGGGGGGGTAAGAATGGCTTTTGCTCAACAAGCAACAGAAAGGTTCGACGACATGAGACAGATGGTTCTGGACCATGTCTGGGTACCCTTACGCCCATGGAATGCACTGGCTGGTCCAGATGGATTTAACATTTTCGTTGAAGGAAAAGGGTGTCGACTGACTGATATTAACGGAAAGACATACATTGACTATTACTCGGGCGTAGGTAATGTTGTTAACCTTGGCTATGGCAGAAAGGAGATAATAGATGCTGCCTACGAGCAGATGACAAAGTTGGCCTTTCGGCCGGCCCATGAACTTACTATTCCCCAGATAAAGTTAGCTAAAAAGTTGGCAGATATCTCCCCTGGTACCTTGTCAAAGGTTTTTTATGCTAACAGCGGCACGGAGGCCATTGAAACAGCAATTAAGATGGCAAGAAAATATCATCAACTGATGGGTTTTCACAATAGATTTAAGATAATAGTTGGTGGATACAGATATCACGGTTCCACCTATGGTTCAATGAGCCTCGGTGGACGTCGGCCTTATCTCAACTGGGAGGACTATGAGACATTATTGCCAGGTGTGGTCCATGTGCCATCGCCGTATTGCTTCCGCTGTGATCTTGGTCTCAAATACCCCGATTGTGATCTCCGGTGTGCCAAGGAAATTGAGAGGGTGATTCAATTAGAGGGTCCAGAAACTGTAGCTGCTTTTTTTGATATGCCAATAGCTACAGAGTATTCCACTGCTCCTCCCTCTGAATATTGGCCAATGGTTCGGTCCATCTGTAATAAATATGGAGTTCTTTTGATTTTTGATGAGGTGATGATCGCTTTCGGTCGTACAGGAAAGATGTTTGCATGCGAGCATTGGGGTGTTGTACCGGATATCATGACAGTGGCTAAATCATTAGCTAATGGATATATACCCATCGGTGCAACTATTGTGACTAAAGAGGTGGCCCGAAAATTTGAGGGTGGGCCTAAAGAAGTGTTAAGCCATTCTTATACCTTTGAAGGTCATCCTGTGGCCTGCGCTGCTGCTTTAGCCACCGTCGGCATTATAGAGAAAGAGAAGGTGGTGGAGAATTCGAAGACGATGGGGAAGTACCTCTTCGATAGCCTACAATCCCTTCGGAGACATAAGACAGCTGGAGAGATCAGAGGCGGGCTCGGGTTGGACTGTTGTATTGAATTCGTCAAGAATAAAGAAACTGGAGAAGAATTTGGTCCCGAAGAAAATACCAAGTTCGTCGCCATACTAAAACAACAACTTAGGAAAGCTGGCTTATGGGGACCCGTTCACAGTGTCATCCGCATACGTCCTCCTTTGATTATCACTAAAGATGAGATCGATGAGATTGTCAGCGGGCTTGATCTTGCCATCGGTGAAGCAGAAAAGGGGCTCGTGACCGCTTGAGAGGAAAAAGACGGATGAAATGATGCTGAGATGAGGTATTTACCTCCATGATCGCATCAATAACCCTCCTCGAAAAGAAAGTTTTTCTTCCCTGCATCTAATAGAATGGGGTTAAAGTATGCCGTTGTGGAATAGGTTTAGATAAGCATATCTCTTTAAGTTCCTGCTGGAAGACGGAGAGGTCTTATGAAGATTCTTGCAGATGAATTGCTCACCAATGCCATCGACATGCATTGTCACTGTTACCCTGAATTCACTTTGGATGCCAAAAAGAGAATGGAAGACGTTGAATGGATAACGCTGGCTGCTCGAATGGGTATGAGAGGAGCTGTCCTGAAATCCCATTTTTGGCCTACGATGGCAAACGTCCATTATCTTCAGAAACACATCCCTGGGGATTTTAAGCTCTTCAGCAGCATCACCCTCAATTTGTGCTCCGGTGGTGTGAACGCATGGGCGGTAGAGGCAGCCGCAAAGCAAGGGGCCAAAGTAGTCTTTATGCCCACCTGGAGTGCTAAGAACGATCTTGAAGTCAAATCAGTGAGCCGACTTATTAAGAAATATATATCTTCCTTTGAGAATTATGAGCTTGAGGGAGCAAGAATCTTGGACTCTCATGGGTTAATCCCAGAGGCAAAAAGGATTCTTCAAATTGCTAAGGAGATGGACTTGGTCCTCTGTACAGGACATCTCTCTCCTGCAGAGAGCCTCGAACTCGTTCGGCAGGCTAAAGAGATTGGTTTCCATAAACTGATTTTTAGCCACCCTGACAACCCATCCGTGAAAGCCAGCATCGAAGAGATGAAAGAGGCAATCCGTTTGGGAGCTTACGTTGAGTTTTGCTTCCTCGGAACGCTGCCATTGCTTCAGCGTAAGCATCCGAGGGATATGGTCAACTTGATCCGAGAGCTCGGGCCTGCCCGATGTATTCTTACGACGGACTCATTCTATGACTGGGTTCCCCCAGAACCTGAAATCATGAGGATGGGCATTGCCAATCTGCTTGAGATAGGAATCTCAGAGGATGAGATGAGGATGATGGTGCAGCATAATCCAGCTAAACTTCTCGGATTGGAGATAGAAAATCAGTAGGTCAAGAGGCTTAAAAAGGAGGGGGAATGGCAAAACCTCTTGTCACTGACGAAGGAGTCATCACCCTTGGTGAGCCAGAAAAAAAGACGGTAACAGATGCCCTGTTCGATAAGTCATTCCGAAAGTCGTTGCCAACTGCAAAACTTTTTCTGGGGTTACTCATTCTATCCGTCGTCGTCATCATTGGATGGTTTCAGCTGAGGGTGGGAATCTGGGGGGCTTATGAGGGACAAATCCAACGTCCTGTTCACATCTCGCTGTTTTTGTTCTTCATATACATTTATCCTCTTTTTCGTGAGAAGGCGTTCCGTTTTTCAGTCTTCATGAAAAATGGGGTACCTGCCATACTGACCCTCATTGTCATCTATTATTATATGGTGAATTATCAAGAGATGATTCTTCGAATGGGGATCGCAGAGCCAGTGGACTATTTCTACGGAATCGCCCTCATCCTGCTGGTCCTTGAGGCGACGAGGCGTACTGCCGGGAATGCGATCGTGATCGTAGCCTGCGCTTTTATTCTCTATTCCTTTTTTGGAAACTATTTCCCAGGTCAACTCTATCATCGGGGTTTTTCTCTATCAAGAATCATTGGCCTTCATTTAACGACCACCGATGGTCTATTCGGGGTGCCCCTTGAAGTTTCCTCCACTTTCTTAATTCTGTTCATGCTTTTTGGAAGCGCCTTAACTCATTCAGGTGCTGTTGATTATTTCTTAGATATCGCCAATGCCCTTGTTGGAAAATATAATGCCGGTCCAGCAAAGCTTGCAGTAGTCGCGAGTGCCTTTGAAGGAACCTATTCGGGCAGTGCTGTATCGAATGTGGTGGGTTCGGGTAGTGTGACTATTCCTTTAATGAAAAAGCTCGGTTATGATCCGGCATTTGCAGCGGCAGTGGAAGCGTCTGCCTCCACAGGTGGGCAGATTATGCCTCCGGTCATGGGTGCTGGTGCTTTCATTATGGCAGGTATCCTTGGAATCCCCTATTTCGCTGTTGCAAAAGCAGCTGCCATTCCAGCAGTACTCTATTTCTTGGCGGTTTATTTGATGATCGATCTCGAGGGGCGAAAGATCGGATTGGTTCCGCTGACGGAAGTGCCTAATTTAAAAAAGGTGCTCATAAGAGGGGGTCACTTACTCATCCCTTTATTCTTATTAATCTACATGCTGATCGCAGGTTATTCATTGATGAGGGCAGGGTTCATCCTATTTGCCTCAACCATTGTTCTTGCCTTTCTAAAGAAAGATACGATCGTGACTCCTCGAAAATTCCTTAATATCCTGGAATCTGGATTTAGGGACGGTTCACCGGTGGTTACGATTTGCGCGACAGCAGGATTGATCATCGGCTCCATAATGGTAACGGGTATGGGCCTCAAGTTAAGTCGATTAATTCTCGCCATGGCTTCTGGACATCTCTGGTTAGCTTTGGCCTTTACCATGATTGTTGCGCTCATTCTTGGAATGGGTATGCCCACTGTTGCCGTATATGTGATTCTAAGTACCCTGTTGGGACCCGGTCTCAAGTTGCTTGGGACCTCTTTGTTGGCTGCACACCTTTTTGTGTTCTGGTTTGCGGTCATTGCCGCTTTAACCCCCCCTGTGGCAGTGGCGGCTTATGCTGGAGCTGCCATCGCCCAATCCGACCCATGGAAAACGGGTTGGATCTCATTCAGATTTGCAATTTCTGGCTTTATCGTTCCCTATTGCTTCATCTTTGGTCAAGCCCTTTTGATGCAGGGAGCTTGGTCTGAAATCATTCAAGCTACCATCACGGCCTCACTGGGAATCTTCTCGCTGAGTGTTGCAGTTGAAGGCTGGTTCCTGGTTCCTGTCAAGAGTTGGCTTGAAAGAGGGTTACTTGTGGTCGCAGCTATTTTATTGATTACTCCAGGAACCATTAGTGATCTGATCGGGTTAGTTATTCTGATGTTAGAAATTGGATTGCAGATCTCTCGAGCAGGAAAGTGGGATGCCATCTTTGCAAGAACCAGGGCCATTCTCAGTTTTAAGAGAGGGTCTGAATTCTATGATCGGTAGGGAGGAAGATGGGGATCATCAATGAATTTTCAAGGACAATTTAGCAAGCTCTTTGAGTCTGGAAAGATAGGCACTCTCGAACTCAAAAATAGAATGATCATGCCTCCCATGTCGACCAACTTTCCGACTGTGTGGGGTGAGGCTACCGACGTCATGGCGGACTATTTTAAGGCCAGAGCGAAAGGGGGGGCTGCCCTGCTTTTTCTTGAGGTTACGCAAACGGCTACGGCTATAGATCCCCTTAAGCAGCTTCCCACCAGCCTGAGATTGGATGATGATGGATTTGCGCCGGCATTAGCCAGAGTGGTCGAGTCAGTCCATGAGGCCGGAGCAAAAATAGGTATCCAGCTCTCTCCGGGTTTCTCTTCGCAGGCGAGACTCGGACCATGGATTATTGGACATCAATATATTGAGAAGGTACTGCCGGTCAGTCCTTCAGGAGTGCTCCATCCAGAGGTCAAGAGACCAAGTCGGAAGTTGACTCTACGGGAAATTGAGAAGATGATCGAATTATTTGGTTGGGGAGCACGGCGGGGAAAAGAAGTGGGCTTCGATATTATCGAAATACACGCCCATTCGGGATTCCTCATCGGACAGTTTCTTTCGCCCTATTTTAATCGCCGAAAAGATAAATATGGAGGCTCTCCGGAACGCCGCTTCAGATTCCTGAAGGAAATCATTGAATCAACCCGTTCACAGGTGGGCGACCAATACCCACTGACGGTCAAGTTCTCCGTCGACGAGTTCTTTGAAGGGGGGAGGGATTTAAAGGAAGGTCAGGAGATTGCCCAACGGCTGCAAGAGGCAGGTATCAATGGGATCACCGTTTCCTCTGGCATACATGGGTCAAAACGGTCCCTCTATCCCTTCGATGTATGCGCCTGACGGAGCTTTTCTTCCCCTATCGGAAGCACTGAAAGAGGTTGTCTCTATACCCATTATCCTCCCTGGGAAGATGGGAGATCCTTATCTCGCAGAGAAAGTTCTTAGAGAAGGGGGGGCTGACTTTATCGCTTGGGGAAGGCCTCTCATCGCCGATCCGGAGATGCCGCGGAAGATAGCAGAAGGACGCCTTGATGAAGTTCGAAGGTGCGTCTACTGCAACGAATGTCTGCGTGTCCAGTGGGCTCACCAGGCTCCTCTGAGATGCACAGTGAACCCTGTCGCTGGAAGAGAAGGTCGATATGGTGTGATCAGAGGGGCCGAGAAAAAGAAAAGGGTAGTGGTGATCGGGGCAGGACCGGCTGGCATGGAGGCAGCAAGGGTGGCGGGTTTGCGGGGACATGAGGTGATACTTTACGAGCAGAGCAATGAACTGGGTGGCGGGCAACTTAAGTTGGCATCTGTTTCTCCTCATAAAGATGTCTTGAAACATTTAGTTGACTATTACACCGCCTCTTTAAGAAAAATAAGCAATGTGAAGGTGATCCTGGGCAAAGAGGTGACTGCAGAGGAGGTCATGAAGAGCCACCCGGATGCAGTCATTCTGGCGTCTGGTGCAGAAGGCTTCATCCCCGATGCCTCTTCGGCCAAAAGTGACAAATCGATCACTGCCCACCAGGTGCTCTCCGGCGAGAAGACTACAGGAGAGACAGTGGTGGTGGTGGGTGGAGGCTCTGTAGGCTGCGAGGTGGCCAACTACTTAGCTCAGCAGGGAAAGAGGGTTACAGTGGTAGAAATGCTTGACTCAGTGGCTACGGACATCCATAGTATGGTCCGTGTCGGTTTACTGGAGGAGCTCAATCACTATGGAGTGAAGATCCTAACAGGGATCAGGTATGAAGCCGTAGTTGGGGAGGGTGTGGAGGTCGTCGATCGGAAATCTCGAAAAGTGAGGTTAAAGGCAGATACCGTTGTATTTGCCGTCGGGGCAAGGGCAAGGGACCAACTGGTAAAGGATTTGAAAGGAAACGTTCAGCAACTTCAACTCATAGGCGATGCCAAGGAGCCGCGACGAATCAGGGATGCCATTTCCGAGGCTTACATGGCCACCTATGAAATCTAAGAAAGGAGGGAAAAGGAATGAGAAAGTCAATCGTTTTTTTTATTTTAAGCCTTTTAGTAACTCTTTCAATCGCCGTTGTTTCTTCAGCACAACCCAAGAAAGATATTGGGATCAAAACAGTGACCATTGCCTCAGGCCCGGTGAGTGGAATGTGGTATCCTGCTGGGGCGAAGATGGGAGAATTATTTGAAAAGGAATTCAACCTGAAGGTTACCGTGGATATTGGGGGGTCCGCACAAAATATCCGAAGGGTAGATGCAGGAAGGGATGCTGATATTGGGTTTGCTTCGACACCAGAGGTTTACAATGCTTATAATGGCTTAGCCCCATTTACTAAAAAACATTCCAACTTCAATCTCCTGGGTTGCTTTACCCCTTACTATTATCAAGTTTTAGTCCGGGAGGGATCCGGGATCCATGCGTGGAAAGATCTCAGGAATAAGCGCTTTTCACCTGGTAACGCAGGAACAGGAAGTGAAATCCTTTCAAGATACATCTTGGAAGAATTAGGCTTGAACTACGATATCATAAGAAAGGCCGGAGGAAATATTGAATTCAGAGACTACTCCGGATCCGTAGAAGCCATGAAGGACGGGAATCTTGACATCATGGCTGCTTCAATGAATTTTCCAATACCTGTCTATGAAGAATATCTTTTGATGAACAAAGGATATTTTTTCCCCGTAGAAGAATCTATTCGAACCAAGGTCTGCCAGAAATATCCGGCTTATTCTCCAGCTGACCTGCCGGCTGGGGTTTATAAGGGACAGAAATCACCTATCCCGACGTTTTATTACTGGTCTGTCTTTGTTGTGAGAGCGGATTTGCCTGAGTCAGTGGTTTATGAATTGACGAAAGCAGTCTACAAAAATGATAAGGAGATCAGGACACTGATGGCTGCGCTCAAAGACTTTAGCACACAGAATGCTTTAAGCTGGAATAGAATACCTGTCCATCCAGGAGCCAAGAAGTATTTCAAGGAGGTTGGTATCTGGAAAGATTAAGGAGCCTCCTGTGGATGAGGAGCCAAAATTTGTTCCTCCCGCCCTTCTCTCTCCATTGAGAGGAAGGGTGAGGGGCGATTTGGAGCGGGCATTTAAGATTTGAATTGACTAAATCTGTTTGCTTATCCTGGGCAACCCCGGGGGGAGGAGGATATGTTAGGAGGGTATATCGGAAAGGGTTTGAGGGTAGATCTGACCTCTGGAACGATTCAAGAGGAAACGTTTCCTGAAAAAACCTTGAGGCAATTCTTAGGGGGGACAGGGCTTGGTATAAAGGTTTTGTACGACGAGGTTCCAAGCTCTGTCGGCCCGTTCGATCCACAGAACCGACTCATTCTTGCCACCGGTCCTTTGACGGGAACCCCGGCCATAGGGTCTGGCGCTTACAGCGCTGTTACAAAGAGTCCATTGACTGGGTTTGCCTCTGCGGCCCAATCAAATGGCCACTTTGGTTCGGTCCTTAAATTTTCGGGCTTCGATTTCATCATCCTTCAAGGCGCTGCTTCGATGCCCGTCTATTTGTATATTGATCATGGCAAAGTTGACCTAATTCCTGCGGACGGTCTGATGGGAAAGGATGCCTTTGAAACGGAGAGACTTCTGCTTGAAAAGCACAAACCTTCGAACCGATCGCGTTTGAGCGTTGCCTCAATCGGTCCCTCAGGAGAAAACCTGGTCTGGTATGCAGCCATTCAGAATGACTTGGGACATTTTGCCGCCTCTGGGGGAGCGGGAGCAGTCATGGGTTCGAAGCGTCTTAAGGCAATCGTTGTTCGAGGTGATGGTTCAGTCCCTCTTCCTAAGGGGCAACAGGAGAGAATTAGGGCCCTTGCCAAGGAGTGGGTATCTGAGTTTTTGAAATCACCGAGTGGTCAGTGCTATGCGAAATACGGGACCGCAGGCCATTTTATTGCCCCTCATTGGAATCGAGGAGGGGTTCCGGTGAAAAATATCACCACCAATCTCTTTCCGAACCCTCAGGATTTTGACGGCAGCTTGCTCTATGAAAAGGTGATCAAAATTAGATCGAAAAAGCCCTGTCATGCATGTCCGTGCGTCCACAACCCTATCATCGAAATTAAGGAAGGACCTTACCAGGGGTTTACTGCCGAGATGCCGGAATACGAGGACTTGGCAGCCTGGGGGCCAAATGTAGGGATCTCTGATCCTGCTCAGACAATTATCCTGACAGACCTAAATGACCGATTGGGAATGGATGTTAAGGAAGCCACCTTCGTTGTCAGCCTGGTGATGGAGTGCTTTCAGAAAGGCCTGATTTCTTCTGATCGTTTGGACGGCATCAAGCCGAACTGGGGTGATTTTGAGGCTGTTAAGGAACTCTTGAAAAAAATTGCCAATAAAGAGGGAGTGGGCCGCTTTTTGGCCGAGGGCGTTTATCGGGCAGCGCAGTGGATCGGAGGAGATGCTCTCAATCGGGCCGTTTATGTGAAGAGAGGCTTCGCACCTCATGTCCATGACAACCGGGCGAGATGGGGAACCCTCTTTACCCAGACCATTTCAAACATGGGATCCCAGGAAGGGATCGACATGACCCAGAAGGCGGATCATGAACTGGGGTTGAAGCCTACCCTCTTCTCTCCTGAGCTTATTCCTATTTCTCAGGTAAAGACCGGGCATCGTCGGCAATTCGGTGATAGCCTCGTCGTTTGCTATCTCCCT
>Ga0315310_10000834_pt1 | contig 19526 bp, 17 predicted proteins | sample TDP5_MG_FD_203630 | JGI IMG/M metagenome (GOLD analysis project Ga0315310, IMG submission 203630) | Freshwater sediment microbial communities from Lake Towuti, South Sulawesi, Indonesia - TDP5 | ecosystem: Environmental > Aquatic > Freshwater > Lake > Sediment | place: Indonesia: South Sulawesi... | reverse complement strand
AAGGGTGTAAAGGAGTTAAATCCTACGGCTGAAACCAAAATCATTGAATTAGCTAAGATGAAAATCAATCCTTGCACGGCAACGTGCCCAGAAGGCTGTGCAAGAGAAACCTTCGAATGCGCCCTCAAAGACGACCTGCAAACAGTTTTCAACGAAATGAAATCCGCTGATGGAATCTTGATTGCGTCTCCAAGATATTTCATAGTGCCGTCAAAATTACAGGCCCTAATAGAAAGGATGTATTGCGTCAATTATTGTACCAAATATGAAAACTCAGAGGCAATCCATCCACTCACAAATAAACCGATTGGCTTTCTCACGGTTTCTGCGTCTGGTGGATACAGCACTATACCGTTACTGGAGCATTTGGAAAAATTTGCCTTGTGGCTAAATATGAGGCCAATAACGACTCGAATATTCCCTTTCCGAGGTGTGGTCGCCAAAGACCCAGCTGAGAAAGACTCTCAGGCCCTACAACATGCAAAAACGCTTGGACAAACGATAGCCGAAGCGATATAGAAATGCGCCCAAGTATCAGAAAATGCACTTCAAGAACCTTGTTGTTGGATAGAAATTCTATCCTCCGCCCCACACTTGAGAAATTCTTTGCCTAATGATGTAAGCTTCCACATTTTCATAATCCTGATGCTTTTTCCTTTTCCTTCCGAAATGATGTTAATCCTTACTTCAACAGAGATTAATTCTGCATTCTCACAAGCCTGCAATGTCTTGATAAAATGATGCCTTGAAAAAACGCGTCTACGACACATTAATTAAAATCTCCAACTCCATCTTAGACACTGACCTAAAAGCGACAGAGTTTTGCGGAAAATGTCGCTCATCTGCTCTTGCGGCTCTGAGAACGAGGAGCTAGACCTCTCGGATCTCGCATCTGATCTTCTTGATTATCTCTTCAGCCTTGGAAGGGTCAACCTTGATTGTGTAGAGTTTGCTCGGAGTTCGCAGCTTGAGCTTGACCACTTTCTTTAGCCTCTTTATTGAGCAGTACTCAGCTCTGTCAGATGCTTGCACAAACCTTTCTGTGTCGAAGATTTCTTGTGGCATGGTTGGCTCAACCCCGCTTTCCAAGAATACGTGAACTTCGACGTTTTATCTGTTTTGGTGCAAAAAAAGCAAAGCCACATCTCTGACATATTTCACAGGTTGAAATATCCGACTTATACCGAAATCTCACATTGATTATTCTTGACAGAGACGAGAACAATACACGATCCGCGAATAGTTTGTAGGGGTGAGCCTCGATTGGCAAGGGCATTAGAGTTCATATTCCAGTTCCCTCCGATTTACGGGGTCTTTGACACAGGTCACGGCGTAGTCTATATTTTTGGGGAACTGCATGAAACTGAGATCGAGGACGTCATAGTCCACGAGACACTTCATTTTGTGCTTTTAAGAATGGTTGGAAAGAGGGCAAGCCTGAAACTAGACAAAGTGGCCTCACAGTTGCTTCGAGTCTGAACTAGACGAAGCTCGTGAAGACATATCATGTTGATCTCATCGCGACCATTGACAAGAGCTAATTCGTGAAGAACCAGTTCCACTAACGTGCAAACCTTATGCCGCTATGATTAACTAGTTCGTAGAAACGGACTTTTGTGAAGTCATTTACAACGAAAAACACCAACGCGTAAGCCCAGATAAACCCTGCCAGTTGCCATCCTATAGCATTCATGAAGACACCATACACAGCGAACAGCGTCCCCGCGAATTGAGTCAATTCCGTTGTCCAAAATAAGGCAGACGCTGGGAAGGGGCGAGAGTTTAAAAAGAGTCTGGCTGTGCTGAAATCAGTTGTTCAAAACGATGGTGGGCTAAGAAGAAAATATAGAAAAAAAGGGGTTTTAAGCGCTTTGTCATGCGAGCTTAAGGATACCATATGGAGCCAGATATAGAGACTCCATAGTATTGGGGTGGGTATGGCCAAGGCTGAGGCAGTAGCCAACCCACGCCAAAATTAAAGTATATCCCAAGGGAGTACCCGTTGTAAGTCATAACAATATACGCTGCCTCTGAAAGATATGTGTACATTCCAACGTTGGCGCCTTCATTGATATCATTCCACCAATGAGCTCCATGCGAGACAAAGTCACTCATGTCTTTAACCTGCACATCACTTGAAGTCCAATAATTCACCCAACCGCCACTTGGTAAGGGCACAGGATATTTTCCAGCCACACCTATACCTAGGTTAAAGGTCCAACCGTTTGTTTGAGTACCTGTTGTTGTGGTTGGAGCATAGCCCAAAAGATATTGATAGCTGTAGTAATATCGTATGTAATTGTAACTCCAGGTGTAGTCGGTTCTCCAATCGCTGCCATAAACATATCTCCCTGGTACCGTTTGAATGCGCATTTTTATAAGATACCAATCCCACGATGTGCTGCCCTCGTCGAGTTTGTACATGTCAAAGATGCCTGTAAGCCGTCCGTAGGGGCTACCATACCAGCTGATGATATACCCTTTCTGCAATATCCACTGGCCCGTCTGCGCTGAGGCTGGCTGGAGTAAGGCTAGCAGGAATAGACCTAGCACAAACTGAAGCGTCAGGAAGTAACGGATGCTAAAACGTCTTTTCATGTTTCGCGCCTCCAATTGCCCGCTATCTCCGAGAGTATGTTGCAAATCAGTGAATCTAGAGCGTCTTGTTCGCTGTTGCCTGGTGTCATTGTGAGCACTGAAACAGTCGCTGGGTTTCCGTTATGAGGCCATATAGTGAGAGATGCGAGTGTTTCGTTCTCGAGGAGTTCCGAGCCTTGTCGGTAGTATTCGAGGTCGGCGAACGATTCCTCGGTTAGAACGTCTCCAAGTCGAGTTGAGATGGCCTTAGAGAGAGCCTCTCGGTTTCCGCCTAAAATTGCGACCGGCTTTTGGCTAGTTATGAAATTCTTGATGGAGTTGAATCCCGTCGCAGAGTTGGTGAGCCAATAGCCGTCGACAAACAATATGTCTCCAGACATATCTTCGACGGGTTCTTTAAAGGTATGGAGTTCGTTTCTACCTGAAGCTGTTAACTTCTTCTCAAGAGAACTGATTGCAGAGTCGCTGATACCTGAACTACCAAGATACGTAACCGCAAGGCCTTGAAGGTTTTGTATGAAGTCTCGATTCGGGTTCAGCCCCCTCGAACTCTTGGAGAGAGCAAAATTTGCCCTGAGACTGAATATTATGATTCCCGTGATTCCCAAAGTCGCTAAGAGAATTACAATCAGGGTCTTCACTCTCAATTGCACACTTCCCCTTTTCTCCTTTATTTTTCCGCAAAAAGATATGTATTTTTTGAAAAAATAGAACTTTTTGACAAAGAAAGTGTCAACTTCCTCTTTACAGCTGAGGTTTAAGCGCGGGAAAGGTTATAAAGATAATGAGCTGTTTTTTATTTAGTGAATTGCATGCCTTTTTGCTCGAAATGTGGCTCTCCAGTCAAGGACGAAGATCGTTTTTGCCGTAGTTGTGGTTACCCTTTAAGTCCATTCAAAACGGCTGGGACCACAAAAAGAGCCACGATTGGAACTCACCCTGCATGGTCAAGCATATCAGGGATTTCACTTATCGTGTTTGGCTTGGTGTTCATTTACATTCTCGTGACGTCACCGACAACGTTGCCTCCGACCTTCGAATTACTTTTTATGTTGAGTTTGTTCGTCATGATTGTCGTAGGAGCTGTCTTCCTTCTTTTCGGCGTTAGAGGAAAGAGCGTTCCGATGGAACGAGTCGAAGTCGAGCAGTAACTCTTTCTCGCGCGCAATCAAGCTACTATCAACAAAACCAATAAGCTAACAAACGAAGCAAAACAAAGCAACCTAAAATGGTGGGCCGGGCCGGACTAGTACCCAAAAGGGTTCAAGTCCATTAGTACGCGCAGAGGTTTCAGTCAAAGTCGACAAGATAGATCATCCGAAATCAGTGATTAAGGGCTTCAAATGATCGTTCGAAAAGAGCTTTTAGACGCGCGCTAAAAAGAGAGGAGAGTGAAACGGAAGATTTTTGTAGCGCATGCTTAGCGTGTGCTAGTCCAATTCTTCCGTTCGTGTGCGTCATGTGTGCCTTGCGCCGAGTTGTCAGCCTGTTCCGGAAATAACAATGTCCACGTTGAAACTGCTAAAACCTTGAGCGTCCGCTGAAACGGAAATCGAGAGTACAAATCCTATGGCTTGTCCCGGAGTGAGTTTCTGTCCCTCACGGTTCCATGTTAAGGCAATGTAATCTGAAGCAAGTGTGGGATTCCAGTTTGTCGGATTCATGCTGACGATTATGTCTGAGTTTCCCTCATTTTTCAGGTACAGAGTGAAACTTTTCGAGGACCCGGGTGGCAGCAATCCGAAATTGATTGAAGTGGTTGCATTAGTACATAGAGGATCCCAATAAGCTCCAACCCCTACGGTTTGGATATTTCCTGTGCCTGGAATAGTCTTCTGAGTTAGAAGGAGAGCTAAGACGGTTGTTACTACAGCAACGGAGGCAACAAGAGCGTAGATCGCCAAAACTTTGGCTCTTTGCATGTTGATTCATCTTGTATAGGACTATACCATATAGTCCATGCGTCAACACGTCTAATAAGTATTCCCGCATAAGTGTTGCACACCCGTACAGTTTGCGTGCAAAGCCAGTCTTTTCTCAGCAATACCGCAATATCATGTGCTGCCTCCTTTTCTCAAGTCTTATGGCATGCACTCTCTCTGGAAGTTGAAACTATGGCGTGCGGTACTATACACGTGTTTGAGAACCTGTGGGTTAACAAGGTCCAGCCGAAGGACTAAAGGAGCCTTAGAGCCTACGCTCGAATCTGTCTGCCGTAGTTTACTGGTTTCTTACTGCAGGATTGCAGACCGATTCTTGATGATTAAACTCGCGTTGTGGATCTTTTTGGGTTTTGAGGAGCGATACTACTGTGTGGCGTGCTTAACGTCCGCTAAAGCGGGCAGCGCCAAGATGACTATGAGAATGAAGTGGGGGATTATGAGCTCTGAGGGTACGGGTATGGGGAAGTGCGCAAAAGCGGGAAGCCACGTGGTTAGGATTGGTATCGCAAGTAGCAGGTTGGAGGTGTGAGGTTTGGTCAGCTTCGCCATGTCTTTTGTCGTTATCATCAGCGCTATGAAGGCAGAGAAAAGAGCTAACTCAAGATAAATGTATGTAAATCCCGCTGTTACAGATCCCGCGAAGAACCAGGTTGTGTTTATTGGATAAAGTAACTGGACTCCTTGGGTTCTGCTCACGCGTGTTAAATAGTCGCCTAAGAGTGGGTGAGAGACCAAAGCGACCAGATATGGAGCAGTACGTTCCTTCCATAGGAGAATTGCAGGAAGCGCAATTATCAGAATCGTGATGATGGAGTGTGTAGGTCCACCATGTTGGAGCATCGGCAATAGCAAGTCGATGTCTGGAAGGACTGAAAGTGTAAAAAGGAGCGGAATGTTTGTTTTGACGTTTAGAAGCTTTGCGGAGGCCTTGCCGCTTAAATATCCTATGGCTATGTGACCTATAGCGAACGTTTTCTTTGGCTCCATTTGGCTTGCGTATTTTTGAGCTAAGTGCACCTTGATAGAAACTTGATAGAACTTCATAGGCGCTTATGTTTCTTGCGGATCTGAGTTATTCTTGTTTTGGTCTCTGTTCTCGGCGGATCGAAATGGCTCGGCAACCGCACATATGCGCTGAGTAGTGTGGCGCGCCAATTCAGTATTTAGGATGTGGTCAAGTCTGCCTCTCGTTCTTTTTCTTGCTGACTTGTCTCCGGTTGTTGTATGTTCTCTATTGGGCCTGGCGGTGGGGTGGAGGCCATGGTCCAGCCTATCCAAGCGCCGATTGCCAAAATGGCAACGAATGCGATGAACACAGGGATTGCTACGAGCCAAAGTCGTATGGCTTCAAGAGCTGGCCAGAAGAGTGCAATGGAGTAGCCGATCGCTGTGGCTACGCATGCAACGCAGATTAATCCGCCGATGATTTGGTCTTTGCTAGATATCTGTTTCACCTCCTTTGGTCAACTTTACGGTCGTGCTTGTTTCCGTGCTGTCTCCTTGCTGACAGCGCGCTCCGAATTCGCCAAATAGGCGTACTGCGGTGCCTAGCAACGGTCGGGCACGATTAAGTTGGGAGAAAAATCTATTTTACGCACTCGTGCATGTGCACGCCGTCTCCGCCTCCCCGGCACGCTCTAACATGAAGGATTGCACTTTGAAAGTTATCGTGGCCGTGTCGTTTGGGTTAGGCGGTATGTTTGCGCGTGCGCCAATGGTGTTCCTAGTATATCGAAAATGCTGGAGTTCCATTCTATGTCTACAACCCACATGTACATGTCGTTGATGGTATCAACTCTTAGTGCGCGCGCGGGGAGCTAGTAGGTTCTAGGAACTGAATTCCTGTGTTTTCTTCCTTTTGGTCTTGTGTGTTATCTTATAGAGTCCTAGAATTGATACGGATGCTATAGCAAGAAGTATTGTTCCCGGTTCGGACACTATAACGAGTGTGCTTCGTGTGTAGGGACTATGCACATTGAGTATATGGTTGTCTAGAAAGTCGTTACTGTGCCCAAGTGCCAAAACCAAGACTTTCCAGTCGCCTGCAAATCCGCCTACGTTAACTGTAAGAGTGAAGTACTCTGGATCTCCCTTGTTCAGGCCTGGAGGACCGTGATCTTCCCACCCACTTGAGCTATCTAGGTCTCCTACGGAATACCAAATGCTCTGGCCTGACGGTGTGCCTAATTTGGATCTCAATGACCCCACATCGTATTGATCGCCAGGTTCTATGCCCGGCCATTCGTTTGGTCTATAGGCATATGGAGGCGTAGGGTCGATCCCAGAAGCGGGCTGGTATGGAGGGATTTTTGTGTCAGGGGATGCGCTTGCAGGAATCTCTTCAAAGTACGCTGGGAGGAAACTTAGAGAAGTGTTTGTTGAGATGTCAATTAGGTTGTCATAAGCTAGTTGATTTATTACCAGCATTAGCCAAACGTCGTCCAAGACGTGGCTGTTGTCGTTGTTGTATATTATCAAGTCTGCTGGACTTGTGTTGACTAGTGGTCCTTGGGCTCCTTCGGGCGTGTTGTAAGGCCAGACTGTGAGGGTTGCGAAAGGATCAGGCATAGCCGTGGCAAAAGGAGTAATGGCTAGTAGAATCGGTATAGCAAGCAGTGCAAAGACTATTTTTTTGGTTGGCAATATAGCTCTCTACACATCTTCTTATGTTCAGAATATTTAAGTTGGTATGGAAAATGGGTCTTCGGTTTTACAGAAGATTGTGAGTGCACTTACTATGGGGGCATGACCACCCGTATTAGGACTGTGACCATGAAAGCTGCTCCTAAGAGCAATGCTGCCAGTCTCATACGTGTCTTGTCTATGACAAAGTCTCCTAGGTACTCTGAGTAGGGTGCTAGGAGTTCTGATGTTACGAGTAAAATGATTGCTGTGACTGCTATCCACAGGCTTATGTCCCAGAGGTCAAGGGGAAAGTTCACGTGTTTTGGTCACGCTTCTAGGGTTTGATACCAGACTTCTATGGTTTTTAGATCGGGGGAGGCTGCGTCTTTGGCTATGGTTACAAGTTTTGCGGTTGTTATGGCTAGGGCGCAGGCGATGGCGCTTGTTAGTGGGCAGCCGATTGAGTGGATGCTCTTGAAACCTTTTTCTGTTGAGTATAGATCCTTGTACGCTGAGTCAACGATTTTCAGGTTGATAAGGTCGTTTTCTTGATTTATTTCGAGTTCTTTGGCGAGTTCTAAGTTCTTCACAATGATGTTTGGCAGGCTGCTGCAGAGTCTTTCGAGGTTCATTTGGGTGAACTTGGTTCTAAGCTCTTTCTCGAAGAGATTGGTGAGGCCGTATCCTGGGGGCGTAATGCATATTCCTTTAGGGTTCTTGAGTAGGAATTGTTTTTTCGCCATTTCTTCCATTGTTGGCATAGTGGTGATGTCTTCGGCTGGGATAAACACTATCATCTCTTTGAGGCCTTTCATGTATTCTGGAAGGTAGGCTTCTCTTGGATATGGTGCTATGTAAATTGGCTTTCCTTTGTAGTTTAGGTCTTCTACCATCCTGTCTATTGTTGTGTATGATGAAACGGCTGTTGAATCAAGTAAGGTGCCTCTTACGAATTTGATGGGTCTGCTAAAGAGGAATAGGGCTCCCCAGAATGTGAGGCCCAGTCCGATGAAGGCGAGGACCGTATTGCTGCTTACAACCGATCCTATCAGCGTCAACGCACCGATGGTGAGTAAGACAAATCCTATTTTTCCTGATGGTGTTCTCTGCGATTTTAGTGTTTTGCGTTTTAGGATTTCGTTTTCTTTCTGTAGGTTTTCAGCTGTCTCCATCAAAATTTTGATTGTGGCTTGTTGGGATTTCTCATTGTTTGTTTTCTTTTTTGTTTTGTCGCTGGACGCATTTGATGTCATTTGTTGTCATTTTATCTGTTGCGATGTCTTACTTATTAGGGCTTCCAAACTAGTTTGGGGTGGTCTAGGATGTTTATTATGTCTGCTTTTATCATTCCGTTTTCTTCTAGGGTGTTAAGTCTGTCAGCGAGTTCGTTTAGGTCTGGAGCTTTGCCTGATGCTTTCTCATAAGCTGAAGCTACGTCTTGGGTGGATGGTTTGGTTTTTTGGTTTACTTGTTTGATGGTGTGGTAGAGTAGTTTTTCTTCTGGTGAGGCTAGCATTTCGAAGATTTTGAGGTTTGTTGTTTTTCTTTTCCATTCTTTTGCGAATTGTGTTGTTTGGATGATTGCTGCGAATAGGACCATTGAGCCTAGGAGAACTTGCATGGTTGGGATGCCTAGCGAAAGGAGTGATTGTGTTTTTATTGGTTCCCAATATTCGACTATGTATCGACCTATGCTGAGTAGTTGTTGTTCGTATTGTGGGTAGTCTGTTTGGTTTTTTGTGAAGATTATTAGGCTTATTCTGGTAAACTTGGCTTCGTTTGTTAGTCCTGTTTTGAACAGGGCTTTTTGGTACCAGTAGAGTGTGACTTGGGTGTAGTTGTCTGGGTGCTGAAACACGAAGTATTTGGCTGCGATTGAGGGGTTCTGCATTATTTCGGTGTCTCTGTCTTCCAGTACGTCTAATAGGGGTGGGTATCCTCGGGCTGTTTGCCATGTGTAGAGGCAGACTTCCCAGCTGTGGAGGTTGGAGATTGAGCCTGCGACTCCTATGAGAACGTATACGTCTGGGCTAGAGGCGTTTAGGGATAAGTATGCGTAGAGTAGTGTGGCGTCTTGGCGGGATATTTTTTCAAAGTCTAGGTATCTGTATAAGAATATTAATTTGTAGCTTGGAATCTGGGGAAAGGTCTCGGTGCTTGCTCCAAGGTTGGGGGTTACCACCATTAGTTTTTGAGTAAACGCGAAGACGGGGGCTTGTATGGTCAATGTGGCAAGATAGCAAAAGAGCAAAAGTGTCGTTATTTTTATCCAGAATTTCTTTGGGAGTTTTATCTGGACACCTTTGAGCAACTTTCCACAGCTTATGCAAAAGATGCCGTTGTTTTTGGATGGATCGTTGCATTTGTTGCATGATGTTATCGTTTTTATGTCTGGGAATATTCGCAGATGTAGGAGTTTTTCGGCGATCAGTAATAGCAGCAGTATTCCGATTGAGATTTGTAGCAATCCAGAGAATGTGTGGAATATGGTCATGGCGATTGCCTCGCCGAATTGGTAGGCGATCATAGCTATTGTAGATATTCGAATGATGTTGAGGATCGTTAGCATTGTGAAGCCTATGGGGAACAGTGCAATTCTTCTGGTGATTGAGCCCCGAACAACGTATACGAGGAATGTTGCAAAGGTGATGAATTGCATTAGTGAATAGATGCCGGAGCAAGAGAGGTCAACTGCGAATTTGAGAGGGCCTTCTAAAGTATTGCCGACTATTAGTGTTGGAGGCCCATATTCGGAGGACAGTGTAATGGGGATGCCTAGGATTTTCACTATAGTGTAGGAGGCTTGTGCGCTGAAGTTTCCTAGTTCACCTCCTGTGGTGAAGATTGCGAATGAGGGAGGGGGTATTAGGAAAAGGAGGAACAGAATGGGGAAGATTAGGGCTTTGAGCATTCTAATGTTGAATAGCATGAGAATTGTGCCTATGAGGAATACTACGAGGGATGCAAGGTGGTACTCCAGTGGATAGAAGGTGTAGGAACCGTACCAGTAGATTAGTAATGCGGAAAGGAAGACGGAGATTCCTATAATCTCGCTTGAAGCCAGCGTCTGTGTTTCTGTTCTAAGCCTTTCAAGAGCCAATGATGCCTTTGCAAGCTCTCTTTTCTGATATATCAGGAAAGTAGCAAGTAACGGTACAAGCAGGATGTGGCTTACAGCTTCGCTCTGTAAGGCCTCGTTGGCCAAGATTGACAGGTCTTGCCAATAAAGAACTAGAATAGCTAGTACTATAAGTGAAATCGAGACAATCACTATATAATTTCTTAGACTTTCGTGGAGTTGATGGAAAACCTTCATTTTCCTGCTTCCAAGTTTCCCATAACGCACGCAGCGGTAGGCTCAAGCTGGGCAAGTGCACGTTGGACGTGATTAAGAAGATAGTGTTAAACTAGATTTGGTTTTGGGAGATCTAGTGGTATTCTTGCGTGCTGATGATTATGTCGAGGTCGAATTGTTTTACGTCGTTGGTGATGACGTACATGATAAATTGGTAAGAGGAAGGAGCTGAGAGCGTTAGTGTTACTTCGATGATTTCCTCGGGGTGAATTGCTGTTCCGTTGTAATTCCATGTTAGGTTCATGTAGTCTGAGAGGTTGGTTGGGCTCCAGTTTGTGGCGTTGAGGATGAGCGTTGTCTCGACGTTGCTCACGCTTCTTATATATAATGAGGTGTTGTGTGATGACCCGGGCCAGATGGTGCCCCATTTGATTGTTTCTGTTTTGTTTGTGAGGTTTCTGTCCCAGTAGGCTTCTACGCCCAGTGTTTTTATGGTTCCGAGGCTTGGAATGCTCAGATTGAGTATCTTGCTCAGCCATATTGCCGTAAATGTGGTAATTATAATGGTTGCTGCGGCGACTGTTGCTATTAGTAGAAGTGTTTGCTTTGATGGGCGTTTCATGCTTTCTTATTTATAGCCTGTGTTAGTTATGTTTTTGCATTTTTTGGTCTGCAAATCTGGCAACTTTTAGTTACTTTGGCTACCTTTTGTTATTTATTGTTGTTGCTTGTTGTTGTCGAGGAGTTTGTAGCGCTGGTTCTTGTAGGTGGTGATGTTGCGGTTCCTCGGCGCGCGCTCTATATTAATGTCTTCTCATCTCGGCTTGTGGAGTGCTTTTCTGGCAGTTTTTTCTACAAGTTTTAACGGGATCTCTATCAGTCTTGATATTATCCCCAAGCTAGAAAACATGGCTCTAAGGTTGTTTATGTCGCTTTGGCTGATTGCTCCAATCATGGGTGCTGTGAGGATATAAATTGTTAGAAAGATTATGCCTCCTATTAGAAGTCTTATCCATTCAGCGGTATTCAAGAAGTTTAGAGAGAAGTATGTTGTTATGGCTGGAATGATGGATGCTATGCATATTTTTGTTGAAGAATGAAAGTCTGCTTTAACTTGGTAGTGTTTCCATATCCAGTGAAGACCCCAAAACGTGCTTGGTAGTCCGGCGAGGAGGTTTCCAAGGATCACGCCTACTATGCCGTATGTTGGGATTAGGAGGAAGGCTAGGAGAACACCGGATGACAATGTTAATATGCTTAGCTTCATTAGCATTTTTGTTTCTCCGAGACCAGCTAAGAGGCTGCCCAGAACAAAGCTCCCGAACAGAACAAGAAGGTTGTTAATGATATACAAGGCCAGGAAGAATGGGGCATAAACCCATCTTTCTCCAAATAGCGTGTTGACCATGGGTTTTGACAGAACCATCGCAGCCATTGTGGAGGGCACCAGAAGCATGGCTGCGTATTTGACTGAAGACATGAAGACTGCTTGAAGGAGAGGTTGTTCGCTTCTCAAGTCAAGTTTTGCGAAGGCTGGGAAAAGGACGGTTACTATTGGAAAAGTCAAGAATGTTAAGATTACTGCAAAGTTGGTTGCCACTTGATAGTTGCCTATCATAACGTCGTTGCAGAAGAAGGCCATCATGAAACCAAAAAACTGCATCAGAAAACCTCCTAGGATGGATGACATAGAAAGCGGAACTCCAAAGCGTAGCATTGTCTTGAGGGTTTTGGATATATCTGATCGGCGTGTATCAGTTCTTTTCAGACTTCTGAAGACAAGGAGATAGAAGATTACTAAACCTATGATGCCTCCGGTTAGAGAAGAGAAAGTGTAGCCCAAGACTGCTCCTAAGGCTCCATACCCAAGAAGAACTAAAAGCGGCGATGCCGTGCCTTTTATTACAGATTGGCAGATCATTGTAAGGCTGTTAAGTTCCATTCTTTCGAAGCCTATAAAGTTTGACTGAGACGCTATTAGCAATGATTCTGAAAAGATCGCGAATGAGGCTATTGATATCAGGGATCTTGACTCTGGCCTTTGAAAGATTGTTGATGCAATGAACCCTGCAAGGAGTAAGCAAAGAAGCGATAGGGCTAATCCCATAGTGATTTTGAATATGATGCCTATAGTTATCGCATTATACACATCATCGTATTTATTTTCAGTTCGGTATTGGGCAATGTATTTTGTCATGGCTGAACCCACTCCCCAATCTTGGAACAGACCTATCATCAGCGCCGGAATCAATGATACCGAATATAGCCCATATTCAGCCGGCAACATGAGTCTTGCCAGAAATATCGTTCCAATAGCCATTATGACTGTGGATGCTGCTTTTCCTACAAATAACTGAAAACTTCCCGTTACTGCGATCTGACCTATTTTCAAAGCCTTTTCCGTAGTATCCACCTTTTGCTGCGCGAGCGCTAGTTATATCGCGCGATCATATGTGTAATTGCCATAGTGCAGCGTGCTAGTTTAGTTGGATTTGGTTTCCGTAAGCAAGAGATATTGCTTCCAAATCTTTGAGTGCATCTTCAGCTGATGGAGATGGTGTCAGGTCTTGTCTGAGACACTGTACGAAATATGAGAGTTCTTTTAAGTGATATAGGTAAAATGTAGGAGTTCTTCGCATCATGAGTTGAATTGCTGTTCTTACTTTGCTTGGAGGCTGGAGGTCAGCTGATGCATGTGCTACGGTTCCGTACAGTTCGACTTTGACTTCTGTTTGTTGTGAGAACCAGCCGACGTTTACTATTGCTAGTGTCCCTGACTGGAATTTGAACAAACATATGGCATGATCTTCGATGTCAAAGTTGAATCTATGGCCCAGGTAGCTTCTGACACTAGAGATTTCGCCAAGATACCATCGTGCCAAATTGACCATGTGGGAGCCGACATCCATGAGGGCGCCTCCTCCGGTTAGTTCTTTGTTGAACCACCAATCTGGAACTGGATGAGGAATATCGCCTTCCGCTCTGTGCATGAATGGACCTGATGCGACATTGGTTGCGTACGCAAGGTGAACTTCCCCGAGTTCTCCACTTTCAATATTTTCTTTAAGGGCTTGAAAGCTAGAGGCAAATCTGAAAGGATATCCAACCATGAATTTGGTGCCGTTTTTTCTTATTGCTGAAACAATGTCTTTTCCTTCTAATGGATTTCGGGCTAAGGGTTTTTCCAAGAAAATGTGTTTTCCGGCTTCTGCCGCTTCTTTGACGCAAGATGCGTGAAGGTGCGTTGGCAGAGCAATTATGACCGCGTCTATGCTATCGTCATTCAAGAGTTTACTGTAATCATTATAGGTTTTCTTGACGCCGACTTTTTCTGCCAACTTTAAAGCTTTTCTCGAAATGTCTGAAACTGCCTGAAGCTTTGCCGATTCGAGGTTCAAGCAGTTGTAGAGGTGGACTCTTCCAATGTATCCTAATCCGATCAAACCTAGTTTCATCTTCTCCATAGATTACTCTCCGTCTAAACAATCTCTCGTTTCAATAAGCCTGTCCGGATAGCGAGCGTGTATGCATATGCCATTACTCTATTGGTCAGTTTTTTTCTTGGGTATATCATTTCAAAGGGCTTTACGTCTGTTCCGCGCGGAATGAAAGCAATACTTCCTAGACCTTCTTTTTCTGCCAATGTGATGTGTCGCACTGATCTTGGATTTATGCCGGCTATCCGGGCTGCCGCAGCATCAAGAGCTACAGGATCTTGGCTGGCCATTATAAGGCCTAGTTTGCGCGGTCGGCTGCCCGAAACGATTATTCCATCAAGGATGCAGAGATCGAATTTCATGAGCTTATTCAGCGCGACAATGGCTTCGTCAAGCCTCCGATGATATTGAGATTTGTTTGGGTAGGGGTTGCAGCCAAAAATATTTTTCAAACCACATGAAATCTTCGTTTGCACCAAATACTTGATTTTGGGAACATTAACTCGCAGGTCAGCGTCTTGGATTGCCTTTGGAACCATGAAATGCCATCGTTGACGATCAACTGATACTTCAGCACTTTCAACATTATCTTCAGAGAGATTGATCAATCTCACGTTTTGACTTCTAGCTATGTCCTCATAGCCCAGCATCTTGAATGCATATCTGCACTTCATGGCTGAGGCATCAGATTCCACGATAGAAATATCGATGTCATGCGAAGTCTCTTCGCGAAGTAAGTCAACTAATGCAGCAACGAATCTTGGGTCTGTAGTTTGGCCAGTTGAGTAGTCCCAATAGTAGCATAAGTTGGGTTTTATTACAATATTTCTGGCCTTGTTTGGCAACTTGTATTGGATCAATTCTAAGGAGTTTCGTATAGCTTCCTTCACCAGTTGCTTTCGGATTTCTACAAGACTCACTAAACTCATTTTCCATCTCAGCCTACCTAGTTCTCCACGCGCACAAGCTGCCTGCTATCCGCCCGAAAAGGGTGGTTCAAACCTACCTTTTGAATTTGCCGAATTGAATAACAGTTAGTCAACTCTTTTAAGCCAGATTTCTCTCCAGAGGCAATAGCAGGCTCTCTGACAACCACCATGTGCCTTGCCGTCACATGTGGCTCCTTCCAAGATTACAGTATTGTCTATCTGTTTCATCCGTCCAGTTAGCTCATCTATCTTTTTATCAATTCGTTTGAGCGCCCGGTATCTTCCACCACAGTATTTTAGCATTTCGCGAGTGAAAGCTAATCCGCGATTTCTGCCTTGGAAGTCAAGTGTAGCCAGTATTTCCTCTGCTTTTCTAACTTCGACGAATTCCCCTGTTTGAAGGTTGAGGGAAACTGTTGGCGTTCTCTTAAGGCTTCCATACAACCTAACGCGTTTTCTTGCACTTGAGAACTGTCGAACTTTGAAGTCTAATGAAGACAGCAATACATATATACGTTCAAGGCACTTGGCGAGGGCTGTTCCGCGCGCGCGAGAGTTGATCTCCCAGATGTGTTGTTGCATGTCCCAAATGGGGGCAGAAGTCGCTCTAATCAGGTTCGTTGACTGGCAGAAGAACATTTTATCCTTCGAACTAGTCGAATTGTTTGACATAAAAGCATCTTTGTGGTTAATATTTTGCCGCAAGTTATTGTCGTTAGGCACTCTTTTTAGCCATGCTTCTTTCCAAAAAAGTGAGCATGTCGTCGGACACCCTCCGTGGGCTTCACCGCTACATCTTAATCCTTCAAGAATTACCGTGTTTTTCATACGCCTTGTACCAATTCCTTCAACAATCATCTTGCTGACGTTTTCCGAAACTTTGAACTTCTCTCCGCAGTATACACGCATTTCAGGCATAAATGGTAATCCTTCTAAAGTGCCGTTTTCATCAAAGGTAGCCCTTATTTCACCTTCGTTACGAATCCTGACGATTTCTCCGGGGCGAAGGTGAGAAGAGATCTTATCCTTACGATATCTTTTAGAGACCGGCATAAGGCTTTAGCCTCTGGGAAACAGCCTATTAGTCAAGGCGCCTCCAAACTCAGTTTTTAACTGCAGTTTGTCTATCCGAAGATATCTCGTGTACGCGCGCTAAGCCCCAAAAAAGGGCATTTTTGGCTCTTATTGCAACATTGAACGCATACATGTATGCATATTTTCGTAACAATTTCTTACGTCTTAATTCCTTAGTCTCTTCAGATATCTGACCTTGCATACGTGAAGCATACACAGTTGGTCTCTCAGAAAACTTAAAGATGCCAATACTGTCAAGGAAGAGGGGATAATCAAGAAGCCTTAACGTTGCTCTAAAATCCTCATCAGTCTCTGTTGGGAAACCGACCATGAAATGAGTCTTGAGGCGGATGTTGGGAAATCTTCTGTTGATTTTCAACATACACTCCGTCCATTCCTCAGCAGTATGCATTCTACCCATGAGTCTAAGGATCCTGTTACTTCCCGATTGGACTGGGGAGCATAGCAACTCTATTTTACCCGAGGCAAAAATATCCTCTAAATCAGGAAGCATCTCCCTCAAATGGGTCGGGCTTACTTGATTAAGAGTGATCTTGTAATTTCTCTTGTGATTAATCTTGATCATTTTACCAAGGAGATCTGGAAGGGAACAGCCTATGTCTATGCCGTACGCACCAAGATCCTCACCCGCTAAAAAGAACTGGTCGTAGCCCTGTTGTAAACCCCACTTGAATTCAAAGATGATCTTATCTATTGGTCGGCTTTTGATACTTCCGAACACACACCGTTCACTACAGTAAGTGCAATGCCCAGTGCAACCTGTTGCAGCCAGAATGAAAAAAGTTGTGGGTTGAAAATCTTGCCATTTTAGACGCTGCACTCCTTTTTTCAAAAGAAGAAGCACATGAGTAAACGCATCACCGCGCGCGGGTGATCGCGTTGTCTCCGTTGGGACAAGTGTATTAGCCCTTATATTGTCGAATGAAACCAGAGTTTTTTCCAAAAGGCTTGCGAAGAAACTTGTGTCTTTTGATCCTAGAAGTGGGCCTTTATAGATTGGCTCAAGTGATTTAGGGTTTATTTTCGGTAAGCATCCCCAAACGATAAGCCGTGCCGCGGGTTTCATTTTGGCTTGTAACTTCTCTATCACCCTTAATGAGTCTTTTTCACTCGCATCAGTTAACCCGCATGCGTAAAAAACTATAAGATCAGCTTGTGTCGGATCCTTTGTGATTATTAGATTATTCTCCCTGAAAAACTGCTCAACGTACATTGAACTAAGCTGTCCTTCTTCGCATCCATTAGTACTTGCGTAAACCTTCGACATGAGTATCATACCCAAAGTGCTGGATTTGCAGATGTTTCTACTCCTCGGCTCCAGAAACTGTGCAGATTTAATGCCAAATGGCACTGTAGAAGATTTTTGTAGATATCTGTCATATGCAGAATTCGGAGAAATAGCTCGCGCGCTAACTTAAGCGATGCTATCTTGAGTTTCCACTCCCTTCTTTTCTATAGACACACTCTCTTGTGCCGGCGTGTAACCTTCTTTTGATTTATTCTTGCGAGCCGCGCGGTAGAGATTCAATCTTTAGTGTTAAGATTTGGAGGCCATGTGAAATTAGCTGTTTAGAACATCCCGTATACAGTCAACTACATATTGGATTTCTTTCACGGTCATGTTTGTATAGAAGGGCAAAGCTAAAACTCTTCGACTGACTGTTTCACATGTAGAATAGTCGCCTTCTTTAAAACCCAACTTTCTATAGGGAGCTTGTAAGCACACTGGAGGAAAATATGGCTTACATTCAATCCCTTTCTTGTTCAGCTTTTCTGCTATTTCATCTCTGTTTTCAAACTCTGCGACATAGACAAACCATGTTCTTCCACTAACGTCAGGTGGAGTTTTAACACCTGGAAACCTCTTCAAAAGCCTGGTATAAACTTCGGCATTGTGCTTTCTCATTCTCTGTATCGCATCGATTTTTCTGAGTTGCGCTAGTCCAATCGCTGCGTGCAGTTCGCTCATGCGATAGTTGTACCCTATCCATTGATGTTCTAACCACTTCCCAGCTGATCTTCCTTGATTCCTTAAAGCCTTAGCATATAGCGCTTTGTGAGAATCATCAGTGCATAGCATTCCACCCTCGCAAGTGGTTATCGGCTTATTTGGATAAAAACTAAAACAGGATGTAGAAAAAGCCCCGACCTTCCTCCCTTTATAAGTTGCACCCAATGCTTCACATGCATCTTCAATTAAAATCAATTTTTTGTCATTGCATATTTCCATTATGGGTTTCATATCACATGGAACTCCAAAAACATGAACAACCATTACAGCTCTTGTTTCCTTGTCGATCGTTTCATTCAGTTTTTCTGGATCTATGTTATAGGTAAGGGGATCAATATCAGCAAAGACAGGTTTTGCACCAACATACAAAATAGAGTTCGCAGAAGCTACAAAAGTGAAAGGAGAAGTAATTACTTTATCTCCTTCGCCAATTCCATGTAAAAGAAGGGCCAAATGAAGCGCGGCAGTCCCACTTGAAACGGCTACTGCATGCTTTACTCCTATATAACTTGCAAACTCTTTTTCAAACCTTTCTAACATAGGTCCTCTTGTTAGATAATCACTGCGCAAAACTTTAAGAACTAGCTTTTCTTCCTCTTTTCTTATGAAGGGTTTGCTTAGAGGAACCTTCATTTTGTTTCCTCAGTCGTGTTCGTCCTGTTAGCGCGCGCTTTGATTGGATTATGAGGTAAACGAATTCAATCTGCGCGCGCCTGTTTTCGAGATGTGTTCAAATCGCCACTAAATCTTCATAAACCTTGACCAACTGTTTGACAGTAGATCCCCACGAAAAATGCTGTTCAACAAGTTTTCTCCCTTCTCTTCCATATTTTTCTCTCATCCCCTTATCTTCCAGTAATTCCATAATGGCGTTCGCAAGCTTTCCAGGATCTCTAGGCGTCACCAAGATTCCATCGGAACCTTCTTCGACTATATGGGTTCCTGTGCTTACTACTGGCGTCCCGCATGCCAAAGCTTCGAGTGTAACAGTGGAATAAGTCTCATAAAGAAACGGACAGACAAGAACTGAAGCTTTTTGATACCAAAGCGCTAGATCGGTTTGATCCATGCCCCCAAAAAGCTTTACCCTATGGACACCACTTTGATTTATTGAATGAGACATTTGCTCAATCTCTTTCACATAGCCTTCATCCCATTTTGGACCTATTATGCCCAGCTGTATTGGGATTTCAAGATAGGAGAGGGCCTTTATCAAAATATGCAACCCCTTAATTCTGTCTATTCTACCCACAAACAAAACTAAATTATCAATTTTTTTTGTTTCATCAGGTCGAAAAATCTCAAGGTCAATAGAATGGGGTAAAATCAAAATTTTATCCGCAGATACACCCAGGTCTGAAAGAAGCACTTTCTCTTCAGGTGAGAGTACGAGGTATATGTCGGCAAAGTTAGAGAAGAGCCTTTTGAATATATTCTTTAGAAAGGGACGTTCAAACACGTAATACTTGTAGACGCCTCCATGCTTGTAAATTCCACAGCAATGCATTATCTTTGGTTTTTTGACAAAGTATGATAAAAGAGGAAAACTTAAGTCTGCTTCACTAATGAAATGAATAACATCATAATCTTCAA
>Ga0315310_10000833_pt1 | contig 19528 bp, 20 predicted proteins | sample TDP5_MG_FD_203630 | JGI IMG/M metagenome (GOLD analysis project Ga0315310, IMG submission 203630) | Freshwater sediment microbial communities from Lake Towuti, South Sulawesi, Indonesia - TDP5 | ecosystem: Environmental > Aquatic > Freshwater > Lake > Sediment | place: Indonesia: South Sulawesi... | reverse complement strand
CGTTGACAATGGCACCTATACGGTGACGTTGACTGTCAAAGACAATGACGGTGCATCCACTTCTGTATCCGCTGTTAAGACTGTTCTAAATAGACCTCCTGTTACCAACTTCACCTACTCGCCACCAAATCCATTCCCCAACGAGCCAGCAAACTTTAACGCTTCAAATAGCTATGATCCTGATGGCTACATCGTCAGTTACTTCTGGAACTTCGGAGACGGCACCAACACCACAGGCAAGGTTGTGACCCATGCCTTTGAGAAAGACGGAACCTACAGCATCACTTTGACCGTTACTGATAATGATGGTGCAACTGGCACCACCACAGTTGCTGTGACCGTTTCTTATTACCTACGCGACGTGGCCGTAGTCGCTGTTGCCCTTTCCGCTACTGAAGCATATCCCACGTGGGTGGTTCCGATTAATGTCACTGTGATTGTCAAGAATCAAGGTGAGAGAACCGAAACCTTCACTGTCACGGCCTACTACAACACGACTGCCATCGGAACCCAAACCGTAACTTTAGCGCAAGGTGCAAATGCCACACTGCTGTTCCGCTGGAATCTCCTAGGTGTTGCCCCGGGCACCTACACAATACGCGCTGAAGCCAGCGTCTTGTTGGGTGAAACCGACATCGCCGACAACTCTTTGATCGATGGCACCATAAAATTGAAACACCCAGGCGACGCCAACGACGATGGCATCGTCAATGTGTATGACCTAAACATACTGGCGAAGGCTTTGGGAACCAGTGTTGGAAATCCCGACTACGATAGGCGAGCTGACTTCAACGGCGACGGCACCATAGATGACAACGACATAGAAATACTCCAACTCTACTGGGGGCCATAAGGTGACAAGAATGAGAGGAAAAAATGGACCATGGAAGGGTTTTGTTCTTGTAGGACTACTTGTGTTGGCTAGTGTCTTAGTGTTTTATCCAATTCCAGTCACTGCGAGCGTATCCACGCTTACAATTCGACCTAACGCTGCAGGAACCTTCTCTCAGTGGGTGCCCGTTGGTGACTCTCCCAACTACAAATGTGTAGATGAAGAAATAAGAGACGGCGATATCACCTACGTTAGAGATACGGTTGGCAAAAAAAGCGACAGTTACAATCTGCAAGACCACACGACCCAAACGGGCAGCATTTCAAATGTGAGGGCAGTTGCGTGGGCATATGATGCTGCTGGCCCAGAGAACCTACACCTAACGCTTGTAATTGGCGGAACGCAATACCTGGGTCTCAAACAAATTCTGACAGGAAGTTATGCTCAATACACTCAAGATTGGGCGCAAAATCCAGCAACGGGTGCAAATTGGACTTGGTCGAGCATAGACGCATTAGAAGCGGGAATTTATACTGTTCCAGCTGGAAAGTGGACTGGAGACGTTCATGTGACACAACTCTATGTTGAGGTCACATACACCGTGCCCCACGACGTGGCTATTGTAAGCGTTACACCTTCTCCCACCAAGGTGAATCCAGGCCAAGTGGTAAATATCACGGTTGTCGCAGAAAACCAGGGAAGCGTTACTGAAACCTTCAACGTCACCGCCTACTACGACAACATTTCAATCGGCACAAAAACTGTCTCCAACCTCGCTGCTGGAGCCAAAACGACCATAACTTTTACATGGAACACTAAAGGAACGGCAGAAGGTGAGTATGTGATCAAGGCTATAGCTGATGTAGTTCCAGACGAAATTGACATCGCCGACAACACTTACATTGACGGTGCGGTGAAAATTATAAGACCGACCGTTTCAATCTATCCAACAAGCATAATCGGGCCACCTCCAAACATCGCCGAAACCTTCGATATCAACCTGACCATAACAGATGTTGTGGACCTTTACTCATGGCAAGCAGGTCTGACCTTCAAACCAAATGTTTTGGAAGCCCTCAGTTTCAGGGAAGGCCCCTTTCTCAGACAAGGCAGCACCACTATCTTCATTAACGGAACCATTGACAACACGGCTGGACTCATCACTTACTATGCATGTAGCCTCACTGGGCATTCCCTAGGCGTCACTGGCAACGGAACTCTTGGAATAATCACTTTCAAAGTTAAAAACTATGGAAACTCCACTCTTAACCTCGTAGACGTCATACTACTTGACTCCACCTCAACCGAGACGCCTCGAAACCTAGTCGACGGCGTGGTTTATCTTAAGATTCCAGGCGACGTAAACGACGACGGAATTGTAGGCGTCTTCGACCTATTTAGAGTCAGCAAAGCCTACGGCTCCAAGCCAGGTAATCCAAACTGGGACCCCGACTGCGACATCAACAGAGACAACATTATCGACCGCTTCGACCTTGAAATAATTGGCGCCAATTGGGGAAAATCCACATAAGTCACGAATCACTTCCATTGGGTGCGTGCATCGAAAATTGTTCAAGAAACATGAAAATGCATGCGCAGTGATTATAAAATAGGTAACTTGAAATGAAGTGTAAAAAAACCATTGTAATGATGGTCACACTGCTTCTGGCAAGCGGGCTAAAGATGTTTAGTGTAGTACCGGTATCTGCCAGTCTACCAGTTCATAACGTTAACACAGGTTTGGACTATGCAATGATTCAAGGGGCAATAGATGCTCCTCAAACTCTGGATGGGCACACGATTAGAGTCGATCCGGGGATATACAATGAACTGGTAAGCGTAAATAAAGCTTTGAAAATCGTTGGAGTTAACAAAGAAACCACAATCATTGACGGAAACAAAACTGGAAATGTTGTTAATCTAATGTCTGCTTCTGTAACCATAACCGGTTTCACAATACGTAACGGAGGTGAAAACTATGTCGGCATCCAGATGGATACGTATGGGGGACATAACATTTCGGGCAACATAGTGTCAAATTGCGTTTTTGGAATTGATCTTTTTGAATCTAGTGATAATACCGTCGTTGGCAACGTGCTTCTTGATAACAGCATGGTTGGAATTAACTTAGCCTATTCCAGCAACAATAAAATTAGTGGCAACTCTCTATACGGAGGCACTTATGGCATTAAGATTGATGCGAGTTCTATTGGCAATGAGGTAACCAACAACACCGTGGCAGAGACGTCATACGGCATTGTTATGACTTATTCTGGCACAAATATTGTTGACAGCAACAATGTATCAACGAAGGTTATCGGTGTTTATTCGGTTTATTCTGATGGCAATACTGTTAGTAATAACATTGTGTGGAGAAGTGCTTTTGCCATTGAATTGTACGGATGCAAAAGTAGCAACATTCTTGGCAACACGATGTCAGACACTGGATACGGCATATATCTAGCCTTCGCTTCCAACAACACAATAGATGGTAACCTGGCTTCAAACAACGATTGGGGCATCTACCTCTACGACGCCGACATCAACACCATCAAAAACACCACGGCATCATACAACACGAACGGCATCTACATAGTCTCTGGTTCCAACGGAAACTCCATCTACTTCAACAATTTCATCCACAACGTAAAACAATTATACCAAGACCCACAAAGCGGAGCAAACACATGGTATACCTCGATAAAAGGCAAAAAATATGGCAACTACTGGACCGACTACAACGGCTTGGACACAGACAATGACGGCGTAGGAGACACTTTGGTCCCTCACGCAGGTGTAGACTACTATCCACTCATTAACCCAACAATGTCTGTGAATGATATCGCGTTGACCCGCATCGAAACCTCCAACACAACAGTGTACGAAGGAGCGATAGTCAACATCACCGTTACTGCCAGAAATGAGGGGACCGTGACAAAGACCTTCAATGTCACTACGAAATATTACGACCGCACAATTGACACAAAAACCGTAACCAACTTGGACCCATACGCCAGCACAACTCTAGTGTTTAATTGGAACACGGCAGGCGTACCGACAGGCTTCAACTACACAATAAGCGCAGAAGCCAGCACAACAGTTGGTGAAACCGATAAGATTGACAACGTCTTCATCGACGGCAAAGTCGAAGTTAAAGCAGCTCTCGCAGGTGACATAAACTATGACGGCACAGTCAACATGACTGATTTAACTCTATTCGTTCAAGCATACGGCTCAACGCTAGGGAGCCTCAACTGGAACCCAAATGCCGACCTAAACAAAGACAACATAATAAGCGCACTAGACCTATACCTACTAGGCAAAAACTACGGCAAAACCGCCTAAAGTTGAGCCAACCAACCCTTGTATGCTTCTTCAACACTAATTTAAAGCGCAAATTCTGCCGCAAAAGTCATATCATTTCGAAGTGAATGCATTAGATACGAACGCTAATAAACGGCGAAGTTCCCAAAACGGCAAAGAATGTCTATCGGATTATGTGATGCATAGAAAAATATTCTATAAGAATCGGGAAGTAACCTTTAATAGAACTCTTTTAATGTAGATTATGGAGAGCCTCACCTTCACTGGAGGAATTTAACCTGCGAGAGGAAGGAATGGTAATCGCTTTGACGACTAGACAAGATCTTTTAGAGATCAAAACTAAAGCTTTGAGGACCAAAGTCTGGTTTAGAGCCCTATCTAAAGTAGAGAGAGCCATCATAGATCTAACAATAAGATGTGTAGAGAAGATTCGGAGCAATGTCCTCGCTGGAACTGTTGCAAAGATTATCAACAAGATCTTGCAGTCTTTAGAGCAAGACTTTATGACAAGAGCTGAAAGAGTTGGGCGCGAGATTGCTGAAAGACTTTGCAGGCTAGGTGAGAGATGGGGTAATGAAGCATGCACCAACTGGAAATGTGATAGATGTTTCATAAAATTTCTCGGAGTCAACGCACTCAACCATAGATGACATCCAAAATCAAAGGGAAAGGAGAGTAACATGATAGTAGTTGGCATCCCAGCCTACAACGAGGAAAAAACCATAGCCAAAGTAATATTGCTTGCACAAACGCACGCAGACATAGTGGTAGTTTGCGACGATGGCTCTCAAGACATGACTGCAGAAATCGCGCAGAGACTTGGAGCTATAGTAATAAAGCATGAAAAAAACATGGGCTATGGAGCCGCTATACAAGCTCTCTTTAATAAAGCTAAGACGTTAAACGCAGATTTATTTTTGACTCTTGATGCAGACGGGCAACATGATGCTCTGCAGATACCCCAACTTATACAACCGATATTGGAAAACAAGGCAGACATCGTTATCGGCTCGAGATTCCTTCAACAGAACATTGGTATGCCACTTCACCGACGTTTTGGAGTCAAAATTCTCACAAAGATGACAAACAGCTCCAGACAAAAGGGCGCGCTCACAGATGCTCAATGCGGCTTCAGAGCCTACAACCGAAAGGCTATAGAAGGCTTAGCGCTTGAAGAGAAGGGGATGGGCCTAAGCGCAGAGGTTCTGCTGAAGGCTAAAGCTTCTGGCTTAGTAGTGACTGAGGTTCCAGTTGAAGTGCGTTACAAGGGCTTGGAAACGTCAACTCACAACCCATTAAAACACGGACTAGGCGTCATATCTACCATTATTAAATTGGTTGTGGAAGAGAGACCCCTCTTTTATTTAGGCATACCTGGAATAGTGCTCCTTTCTATCGGCATGTTCTTTGGATTTTGGACGCTGCAAATATACGCCAAAGCAGGTTACGTGGTGACCAATATCGCTTTGGCATCCCTTGCGTTCGGTTTAACCGGGATATTTGCCATTTTTACATCCATAACTCTTTACGCCATCTTGAGACTAACACGAAAACCAAATAGCAGGGATGTTTGAAACGATTCAAAATGAAGTTTGCGAAATGACCGGGGAATGTCCTATACGTAAAGTAGGCGACAAAAATAGCGTCAATGGTCAAACAATGGTCGTAAAGGAGAACGGTGTGGTTTGTGTTGAGGCGTCTGATCGTCTCTATAATATGTTATTGCCTAGGATGATGTAAATGAAAATCAGTATAATCTCAAAAGTCAAGCAAATCAGTCACCATTTGCAAGTTTCTTTGAAAGTTTCCAGGGGCCTATTGTGGATTCTATTGCTAATAATTATAACATTTCTTAGCAGAGTAGTGCTTTTGTTGGCGACACCGGGCACTATGTACTATTACGATTCATACAATTACTTCTCTCAAGCTTTAGAGTTCATAAGAAGTGGGCGTTTGCCTTCGATTGATCCTCCTTTCACTCTTCTCTTGGGGTTTTGGATATTTCTTTTTGGCTCAATCTCTGAACCACTGATTGTAGCTCGATTCTTCAGCATTACGCTAGCTGTAATTACCTCAATTTTCTTGTTTAATTTGAGCAAGAAATTTTTGGGCGAGGATTTTGCGCTCTTGACTACCTTGCTAATAATGATGGAACCGATGTTTCTTTCCTTTTCGATCACTACTCACAACGATGTATTCGCAGTGATGAACGCCATTTTATCGTTGAATTGGGCCTTATCGAAACGGAAGATTTTTTATTTTCTGGGTGCGCCCACAACTTTCATGCTGGCTGTTTCATCCAAACCTTTCTTATATGTTGTGTTAGGTATACCCATCATCTTAATATATTTGCATAAAATCTTAAGTTCCCACATGTCTAAGAAATTCAAACTCGTTCTCTTAGTGGGTGGTCTTGTAATATTTTCCCTTGCACCTCTTTCTCCATTTGCACAGGAATACTATTTTACTCAAACACGTTTTGACCCAATAGCTAAAGCAGCCATTTTCTTGCGTCCAAAAATAATCCAATTTGTGATTGACCAAATATTTGTTCTGACGAGCATCAATTTCATCGACATATCTTTCCAAGCACTTTTCATTGTAGGGAATCTATTTGTCTTTTATACTCTTCTTAGCAGGTATAGACGAAAAAGCAAGGTTGCTAATCCTGGAACACCAGAGTTTCTACCCTTGTTTATGTTGATCATAGTATACCTTTCCATACTAGTATTCACAATCTTCGCTGTCCCCTATCAAATTATTCAGGGGGTTGTATTTCCAATATTAGATCTAAATAGAAGATATCTTATGTGGCCTCGTTTTGCTATATTGTGGATAGATACCTTCTCCTTATGGATGATTATCTCTACGATAATGAAGCAAGGGGCTATTAGAAATGAAGGTTAGTCTCCAGTTTTTCTTAGTATTCCTAATTCTGATAATGTCGCTTCTACCAGCTATGTGGAATGAAGCTGTAAACTTTAGCTACAACTCATCTTTTATGATGGAAAACTACCCAGAGGCCGCGAAATGGCTCGTACTAAATATGGGTGCTAATGAAACGGCTTTAGTACCAGTCATTGAAATATTTGAAGCTTTAGAACCAGATTTGAAGGGAAGGCTTGTTCGATATTCTGATATTTGGGAAGGTGCTAATGTAGTCTTGGAAGCCGACAATGATTTAGAGGACATATTGACCGTCAGAAGGTATCTAGTAAAGTATCTGAAACAAGAAAAAACAAGCTATATAGTCGTTAGCCAAAATGATCCATACAGCGGAAGACTTTTTGAGAGAGAGGTGCAAGACGAATTGGTATTGTTTAAAGTTATAGAATTTCATTCAGAAGGGTCTATTTGGAACGAACGTATCACTGTCTATAAATTCGCAAGTGTACGACGAGAGATTTTCAGTTTAGCATTAACTACCGAACCCCAAAAATACGAGACGCGAGGCGATATTGATGTTTCATTCGGTGAGACTGGGATGGCAATCCTCTATGAGGGAGATAGCGGCGTATACATTCCGCTGTTTTTGAACTCGTCTGTAATTGAAAAATTACTTCTTACTGTTCACGTGACACAAATGTCGTCGCAGGTCGAAGGAAACATTGTTTTATATTTGGATAAAAATGGAAACGGCAAATGGGACAATTGGGATGTAGACGGTGGGATACTAATTCCACTGCCAGAAAAAACTCCCTCTTTTTGGGGAATATTGATGTCTCAAGAATTCTACAAAATCGGGTATGATATCGTAATGGTCAGTCTGGTCCTAAATAGCGAGTCTCCACAGACTATCGCAGTTAAGTTCATAACCTTCTACGAAGTTTATTAGGGCAGATCTAAAGAATCTAAGCTTGTTAAGGTACTGAGTTATTATGCGTGTTCTCCAAGTTATTCACAGGTACCGACCAAGAATAGGCGGGTTGGAAAATTATGTTTACAATCTTCGGATTTGCTTATCTGAAATGGGACACCAAGTAGATGTCTTAACTACGGATTATAAGTTACCCAAATTGGCTGAGAAAGAGCCTTACGCAAATTATTGTAAGACAATTGTAGCACCAATGGATAACCCTTTTTCTCTAGACCTAATTAAGGAACTCCAAACTAGAACAGATTATGATATTTATCATCTTCATGGCTCGCAGTTTTTAGATACATGGATTGCCTCCAAAATTTTTCCTCAAAACAAAACCGTTTTAACAGCACATGTTGCAAAGATAGAAGGATACGGACTCTCGTATCAACTTGCACATAATATCTTCAAGCCTATCATGGCATATGTCCTCAAAAGATGCAAATTCATTATCTGTCTAACAGAAACGGATAAGCAAACTATTTCCAACGAATTCAAAATCTCATGCTCAAAAATAAAAGTTATCCCAAATGGTATCCCTGCCAACCTTACACAATTGTGTAGTTACGATGAGAATGAATTATGTAGAGTTCTCGGATTAATTCCAGAATCGTTCAAAATACTATATGTTGGGCGTATACAACCGGTCAAGAATGTTGACTTTTTGATTTCGGTCGCAGATATGCTTCCTGACGACATTGAAGTTATCATTGCTGGGCCAAGTGAAAGAGTTGATTATATAAGGACTCTAAGAAGACTTATTGCACGAGTCCATCATCCCGTGCACGTCTTTCTGGATATGCCTTTCGATGTTCTGACCTGTTTATACAAATATTCAGACATATTCGTTACACTGGGAGAAGTAGAAGGGCTGCCAACTACGATTTTAGAGGCAATGGCATTTGGGCTGCCTATAGTATGCTACCGAGTAGGCGGTTTGAGCGAACTATTTACCAAAGGCGGAGGCATAGTTATAGACCAACTGAATAAGAAAATCCTTTTTGATGCTATTCTATCCTTCTACACAGACAAGTCCTTTAGAAAAAGGGCCAGCGAAGTGAATTTAAGCAACATTAAGCATTATCAGTGGCCTATGCTCGCGAAACGGATAGAAAAAGTCTACCATGAGATAACTAACAGATGAAGCAGGATGATGAGGTGCTCACATTGGTTAGGAGAGCGATTTCGGGTCGAGAAAGGGTGCGCGTTCTTGTTACTGGCGCTACTATTTTTATTAATCACTTGGTTCTAGGACTCGTTGAGCGAGGGCTTGAAGTGCATAACCTTGAGAGATATGTTATTGCTCACAACGTTCTTCAACAGAGAGGGAAGGTTAAAACCGCATTCGGGACCTCGATAAGTATTTCGGGGTTAGTGCACTCAATCATGTATTTGGGCAAGAGGTGAAAAAATGAAGTTAGACAACAAAAGAGTCTTAGTGGCAGGAGGAGCGGGATTTGTTGGCAGTCATCTTGTTGATGCACTTCTAGAGAAGAATTGTAGGGTATGCGTGATTGACAACTTAGAAAGAGGCAAACTTCAGAATCTGTTCCATTGTCTTGACAAAATTGAATTTTTCACATCTGATTTGTCCGAGCCAGTTAGATTACTAGGTCAAGTCGATGTTGTTTTTGACTTTGCTGCTAAGGTATTCGGAGTCAGAGATCTTTATGTCAGACCAGCAGACATGTTAACTAAAAACTTACTTACGACTTTTAATGTTTTAAAGATGAGTTCCAACTTAGGAATAGAGAAATATGTTTTTGCTTCATCTTCATGTGTCTATGACTTTGAAGGATGTCCAATTCCTCACGTCGAAAATGTGATGAACTTGCCAAACACAGAATATGGATTGAGTAAGATAGTTGGTGAACATGCAGTTAAGGCTTATTCAGAACAGTATGAATTTCAATATGGGATAGCAAGAATATTCAATGTATATGGCCCCAGAGAATCACCAATGAGTCCTCATGTCATTCCTGATTTCACAAGAAAAGCATGGAAATGTTCCAAAGGCGAGAAGAAATTTGAGATTCTTGGTGATGGTAAACAAACTCGTGCATTTGTGTATGTAAGTGACACAGTCAAAGGACTCATAAGAATTGCAGAAGATTTGACAAATGATGTTGTGAATCTTGGATCTGAGGAAGAGATATGCATGAATGATTTGGCTAGTAAAATTCTTAGTTTGTTTAACACATCACAAGTTGAAATTGTAAATGCACCTGTCCATGCTAAAGACATTAGGAGAAGAAGCGGATCTACTAAGAAAGCAAATGAACTACTCGGTTGGAAACCAACAATAAATTTAGATACTGGTCTTAGATTGTTCAAAGAATGGATGATGCCATTGTTAGAAGAAGACAGGTGGAAATAGTTGAGTTCAACTCATCCAACAGTTTCCGTCGTGATACCAACCGTGAATCAATTTGAAAGACTAAAGGCAATCATTGGATATTTATCGAGTAATAAGGGCACAGAATAGATGAACTTGTTATAGTTTGTGATTGTCTTGGGGAGCTTAACAAGCTCACTCAAGCGAGGAACTTGTTTAACAGGGTGACGAGATATTTCACGCAAAATTTGTATTGTTGCCGAATCACTCTCGCAATTTGGCGGTTCAAGTAAGATAATGTACGAGTTAGCATGTGAATTAGTTATGCAAGGGCTTGATGTAAGTGTGTATTCTTTTGATAGGCAGATAGAGGGTCATTTCCGCATCCATCAAGTTTTCCCTGGTAGAAAATTTCTAGGTCCACTTTCAACAGCTTATTTTTCGTACAGAACGCTAAACAAATTATTATCGACTCACAACTTTGATATAATACACGGTACACTCGTCCCATCTACATGCGTATTTTTTAGTATCCTAAATAGAGTTTTTAGTTCTAGGTTTCGACTCCTACTTACATCAATGGGAATGGCTTTTAGAGAAAGACAATATTGCGAGATTAATACATTGTATGACTGGGCTTTAAAATATGTAGCTTGGCCTGGTCACGAGCTCTTAGATGCCCTCTCTACAAAGGGTGCTTGCCATATTGTCGCTCTTGCGGAGGAGAACAAACAAGATTTAAAACAATTATGGGGAATTGATGAACAAAGACTATCGGTTATTCCTCCTGGAATTTTTATACGTAAGTACTCTCGTCTGCATAATTCTAGGAGAGCAAGATTAGCACAAAACTTTTTTTCTGGGATTTATGTCGGCAGACTTGTATCAAGGAAACGTGTGCACTTATTATTAAAATTGGCTAAGGCCCTTAACAACCTAGTGAAGGATTTTAAAATATTGGTGGTGGGAGACGGTTACCTTAGGCAAAGACTTGAAGAACGAATAAGTTCGCTCGGTCTCAACCAGCGTGTTGTCTTGCTCGGTAATGTTCCAGAAGCAAGGTTACTAGCTCTCTTGCATTCATCCGACGTATTCTTATTCCCATCAGCGTATGAAGGCTTCGGAATAGTTGTATTAGAGGCAATGGCTTCCGGGTTGCCGGTGATAACAAGCCCCATACCTGCTGCTAGATTTGTACAGGAAGGTTGCGCTGGGTACATTGTAGACTGGAGTGAACCAGAAAAAATCGCTAAGATCGTTTCAGAACTTTATTTTGATCCAAATCTACGTAAGAAACTGAGCGACAATGCTCTAACCGTTTCAAAAAGATTTGATTGGAGTCAAATTGCTTCCGAATATGTTAAACTTTACGACATGCTTTGTTCACAATGACAGATAAAGATTGAGTATCAACGATGAAAATCGTCCTATCCACCGACTATTTCCCTCCTTATATCGGAGGGACTCCGCATCATGTTCTGCTTTTAGCTAATAAATTAGTGAAAGAAGGTCATAAAGTCGTAGTGGTCACTCGCAAAGTGGGTCCATCTCTAACGCGCAGTTCTTATTGTATGAAACTTGAAATGCCATCGGCAGTCTACCTTATAGGAACGACATTTAAGGGCATAGACCCGCCGCTAGTAGATCCATTCCTAATACTGGGATTATTAAAGCACAGAAAATTGCTAAAAACTGCAGACATAGTTCACTGCCATGGAACAGATACCCTGAGTTTTTGTCTTTTAAAAAGAAAAATCGGGTTCCCGTTAGTTTGCACAGTTCATGACTTTTGGCCAATTTGTGTGAGAAGAGATCTCCTCTCTATCAAAAATACGGTGGAGATTCCTCACAATTGTAAATTCTGCATTTACAAGCAAGCCTATTATCCATTAAATCTTCTTGGGGAGTCATTTTTGTTGACTAATACCTTAGGAAATATAGCTAACATGCTGAGAAGATACAACATGGCAGTATTACATGATCATATAGATCGTTTTGTAGCTGTTAGTGACTTTGTAAAAAGATGTCTGATTGAAGAAGGTTTCCAAAGATCAAAAATAGATGTCATCTGCAATTGGGTTGACGTGGACGCCATTCGCAAGAACATTGAAACAACGGATTTCACACCGTCAAATAATTACCATCGCTTAATCTTCATTGGAAATCTGCACCTAAATAAGGGGCTCCACATTCTTATACGGGCTCTTCCGCTTTTAAGGAAACAACTCGGAAAGTTTGTTCTAACAGTAGTCGGGGAAGGGCCTCATATGAGCTACTTTAAAACATTAGCCCACAAGTTAGGTGTAGATGATTACGCGAAATTCACGGGACGGCTTCCAAGTGCTCTTTTTAAAAAATTTTTGGTCAACAGTTCAGCGTTAGTTATGCCTTCTATTTGGCCGGAACCGTGCCCAACTGTAATTTTGGAGGCAATGGCTTTAGGTGTTCCTGTAGTGGCAGCTGAGATTGGAGGGATACCTGAACTTGTATCGGACTCTTATACGGGTTTATTATTTCGACCTGGAGACCCCCGCGACTTATGCGAAAAAGTGGTGAGACTTTTATGTGATCGGGATCGTTTACTACTTATGCGAGAAAGGTCGGTTGAAAGGGTAAAGGAGAAATTTGATGTGGAAGTCGGTCTCAAGAAGTTAATATGTATCTACGAAAAAGTAATGCAGAACTAGCAGTTAATTCATGTTGAACAAAATGAGCATAAACAATTTCACGAAATCTGAAGTGCCCTTTGTGATAAGAGCTATACGCGCAAGTTTTAAGAAAGGATTGAGAAATGTATATGTTGTAGGTAGCTTAGCTTCCGATGAAGTTACAGTTATATGCAATGAACGTTCTGGCAAGATGTTCGCAAGCGACGTTGAGCTAATAGTTGATGTGAGCCTCCCTGCATATGCAATCTGCTGTGTGAAGGGCACTGCTAATAAATTATCTCAAAAGTTAACAGAAATTCTTGAACTTAGAGGCTTTAAGACCCATGCGTCTATAACAATCACTTCTTTTGCGTTATCCAGATTTATACCGGCCATTAAGCCCAATTCAGTCTATTTATACGAGCTTAGACACGTCGTGTTAAATTCGAAATATCTAACAACTCGTTCCACTGCTTTCCGCATTCGACCTGACAAGTTGAATTGTATTAACTTGGTTTTCAGTTCAATAGCAGATTACGTATTCGCAAGGTTAAACCTATTCGAAAACTTGACAGCCCCTGAAAAATGTTATATCATTGCAAAGAGATGCCTTACTCTTCTTTACTCCCTTATGCTCTTCAATGAAATTTATCCAAAAAGTTACATTTCGAGAATAACTCTGGCACAGGAGCATTTTGAAAAACTTCTTGATGTACTCTCTTATTTTGACATAGAGGTTCTAGAAGCATTAACTTATTATAAACTATCAGGAAACCTAGATATTTTAGTTCAAAGACTCCCATTAAGCTCCAAAGATACAAACAACACACTGGGGTTTCTTGGTGGGTATTTTGAAGAATTAGCTAAAAAAGTGCTCATGTACGAGTTGACTAATTGTGTTTACACGAAAGAGAAACTTAAACCAAGACATCTTCCCGATAATATAGCCATTTTATTAGGCGAGTATGTGTCCAAAATCAAGATGCATCTTCCTAAAAAGATTATGTATCTAATGGCACGATTGACGCTCGCAATTTTATGTCCTGAAGAAAGAGATTCCGAAAAACTTAGAATCATATCTTATTCACTCTTGGCAAAGGGGCTCAAGATTGAGGATCTGCTGCGATACTTGGTGAGCTTGACATTTCTTTCGATGGTTAGCGGAAACGCGAGAACTGGTCTGAAAAACGTAGAGGGCATTAAACTATTGTGGGACTCGTTTATGATGTAGAGGCTTGTTATGAGAAACCTAGTTGTATTTTTTTATATTGATGCACTTAATTCAAGTTTTCTCAACCCTGATACTATGCCCTTTCTATCAAGTCTTGCCACAAAGCATTCTTATTGTGAGTTAGAAAATGTGCTTGGCTATTCTTTTGCCATACAGTCTTGCATGCTCAGCGGGAAATACCCTGATGAAACCAACCATTGGCTGCCTTATTTTTACTTGCCTGCAGAGTCTCCAATTATGTTTAAGACTTTGAATAAAATTGGGGCGGTCTTTCCGCTTGATATGGTGCCTCCACTTCGCCATTTAACTGTTGACCAAGTTAGACGGTTTGTTTTAAGAGAGGGGGTGCGCATAAACAATGCTCCATTTAGTATAATAGACAAGATAGCTCTTTATCCATATTACTACATGTGTGAACTCCCCTTTTTCAAAGAGTTACAAGAGCTATTGGAGAAAAAGAGTCAAGCCTCACTAACATATATAGGCCCGCCCAAGACGAGAAAATACCTTTATTATGCGTCTTTATTAAGACATATTAGAGCAACCAATCATGAAAAGGAATTCATTGTAACCTATGATGATGCGTTAGATGGGTTGGGCCATAAATTTGGTCCTTATTCAACTGAATGCTTGCATTACGCTAGGTCTTTAGACCGAGTCTTACTTGAAGTATGTCAAAAACTGGAAAAGCGTTTCGGAAAGAACGTCGCGGTTTTTGTGTTTTCTGATCACGGGCAATGTGAACAGACCCACAATCTTGATCTCTTATCTGAGCTTGAAAAAAAGAAACTCTCTTTTGCCGAGGACTATTTATGTTTCGTCGATGCAACAATGGCACTATTTTGGCCACGAAACGAGGTAGTTAAAGAGAAAATATTGAAAGTACTCGTTGATAAAATTAAAATTGGTAGAGTAATTGATGATGACCTCCGAGAAAAGTATCGTATTAAGTTCAATGACAATAGATTCGGTGAAATAATTCTTGTGCTAAAACCTGGGGGGACATTTTTCCCCAATTTCTTTTCTCCCTTTAGTGCTATGAGAGGATTGCATGGATATTTTCCAGAAGATAAAGTACAGAAAGGGTTCTTAATATCCAGCAAAAAACTTTCAGATCCTCCCAGGCACGTCAAGGATTTTCGAAACTTGTTGATGGGGCATCTCCGTAATTAATGGATGGACAAATTGCTTTCTCTCCAGCAAGCCGTTTGCGTTCCATATTAAAGAAAAATAAAGCGGTCTCAGAATTTATAATACTAATTTGAGGTGTCACTGAATATTGCGTTTATTGGTAAGCGCAATCACGGGCGTGTACCCATTTGATGAAAACGGACCATCTCTCCACCTTTATGCCATGTTGAAAGGGATTATGGAAGTTTGTCGTTCGAAATCTGAAGAAATTGCAATAGAACTCATTGTCGGCGTAGCCGATCCAAAATACTTAAGCCTAGACCGGCATCCCCTTCTAAACGTTCCCATGGTCCCGGTTCTCCGAAGTTTGAAATCTATTAATGGATTTAAAACAACTATAAACGGCTGTTCAAAGCTCGCTAGCAAAATTAAGGACGCCAACATCATTTTCCACAACTCCCCTCCAATAGATTTAATAAGCTTCACATACCCTTTCTTCGCCCGGCTAGCGGGAAAAAAACAGATTTATTTACTTCACGGTTCGCTGATAAATGAAAGGGTTAATTCTACAGCAAGAAAGTATTTTCATTTGATTGCTCAATTGGGCTTTTTCAATAAGGTAATTATTCCTCTAGAATCTTTTAAAGAAATTGTCGCTAAGTTAGTTTGCCCTTATGAAATTATCGTGACGATACCCACGAGCGTCATGACCCCTTGGTACGAAAGTTCTGATAAAATCCATCTTGAGGGAGATCCCGTCCTCTTGTTCGCAGGTAGGCTTACGCAAGTGAAAAGAGGAGATGTTTTACTAAAGGCATTTTCAACCATAACGTCGCAATATCCATCCGCCAGGCTATATCTAGCAGGCTCTGGCCCCCTTGAATTTTCTCTTAAGAAACTTTGTACGAAGTTAGGGATATCGGGAAAAGTTGTTTTCTTAGGTCACGTGAAACATAGCAAGTTGAGGGTCTTATATCGCTCTTCAGACGTATTTGTGCTTCCATCTGATGCAGAATTTATGTCTAATTCTCTCTTAGAGGCAATGGCCTCCAAATGTGCTGTTATAGCCAGTGATATCGCGGCCACCGAAGTATTAGAGAATGGAAAGAATGGATTAGTGTTCACCCATGGAGATTTCAGAATGTTAGCAAATAATATAGCCATACTTGCAGGTGACAAAACACTTAGGAAAAATTTATCGGACGCAGCCTATTTCACGGTCAAGAAAAAGTTCGATTATCGGGTCGTTGCCTCAAAATTGATTAAAGAAATGCGCGACACTCTTATTGTAGAATCGATAAAGTTGACTTAATTAGAGAACAGTTGGAAGTGAAAGTTTAAATGAAACTTGATGTTGGTTGCGGAGACAGACCAAGAGGCGATGTTAACACTGACTTATTATTGGATGGACGCCTCACCTCGATAGAGAGGATGGAATCATCAATCCCAAAGTCATTCCAAATTTTGTAAGATGCGACGCACACTATCTTCCCTTTATTGAAAAGGTTTTCGACGACTCAATTTGCTCTCATGTTTTAGAACATATCGAAAATCCAGTGGAGGCTATAAAAGAACTTGTCCGAGTGACAAAAAACTTGGTCACCATAATCGTACAGTTTCTTGTTGATAAAGAAACTGGGTTGAAAGAGGGGCAGGTGGCGTAGGTGAAAATTGATGTTGTCGTCCTAACCAAAAATAGCGAGAGAACTTGGAAAGATTGTTTGAACGCTATTTATGATGCGATTCCATTGAATAAATTAATTGTGGTCGACGATTTTTCGGAAGACGGGACAATAGACATCATAAAGGGTTTTCCTAATTGTTTCCTAATTCAAAATCACGCATTGCGTGAGAAGGCGAGAGAAATCGGCATAAAACTTGTAGAAACCGAATGGTTTGCTTTCGTAGATTCGGATATCGTTCTTTATAGCAATTGGTTTGATAAAATACGGAAACATGTCAGACCTGATGTCGGGGCTATTTGTGGAGATGTTATCGTGGTTTCTTCAGAAAGAAAAGAATACGTGGATTTGGATGCCGTCTTGCGAAAATTAAGGGGACTGGTGTACAAGTCAGCGTTAAAAGAGCTGAAAATAGGTTTTACTGGTAATGCGCTGGTCAGAACGGCGCTTGTAAAGAACCTACGTTTTCCGAAATGGATGCATTTTTACGAAGACCATTGCATCAAGGAACACATTTTGCGGCAAAATTTCAAGTGGTTAGATTTGGATATTCAGATACGTGAACATTATAACTCTCCTGAATGGAAAAAGCAAGCCCTTAGACAAAGTGGGGCATGCGGGAGGCTCCTCGGTTATAGAAGCCTCCCGAATCTAATCGTCAACTTAGTCAAAATGCCTTTTAAATCCCTTTTTGCGATGGTTTTATTGGGGAACCTGAGGGTTTTCCTTTACAATTTTTGCTGGTAGTTTAATGTCCTTTATGCGTGGTTAAATTGGAGCAAGGTTTTAAAAGCTTAGACGTGGGTTGCGGTTCGGATTTTAGAGGTGAGGTGAATTTAGACCATTATAAAGGGGAGAATCCAGAAATTGATCAATCTACAAATGTTTTTGTCAACTATCGACGGATTCCAAACTTTGTTTTAGGAGATGCTTTGCATTTACCATTTCGTGATAAGTCGTTTCAAAAAGTGTATTGTTTTCATGTTATAGAACACGTTCCGAATCCGTACAGATTAATCAACGAGTTGGTGCGGGTTGCTATTCAAACAATTGAAATCAGATGCCCGCACAGATTCAGTAAATGGGCTAAGATGCCTTACCATAAGAATTACTTTACAATGGGTTGGTTCGTTGGTATATTCAATAATTATCCACGCCTCAAACTTAGAACGAAGGTTACATACTGGTCTCCACTTCGTGGAATGTTCAGTCTTATCAGATTTCCAGACGAAATCAGAATTAGGGTCAAGTTAGAATGACAAAAACAGCTTCTGTTTTTTTCCCTATCCAAGCAAGGGAATAACGAAACACTCATTTACAATATGACCATTGAACCAAGTACTAAGGATATAGGGCTCATCATGCCAGATACATGGAACGGCAAGCCATTCAAAAACATAAACGTAGCCAAGCGCCAGTTCCCAACAAGCGGAAACCAAATCGATTACGTAATAAATTCCATAAAGATCTTATCTCATTAAGGTCTAGTTGACGCTGAGAAAAGCGATGATGAAACAATGAAAAGAAGCCTAAGCAATTTGATCACTATCCCTTTCTCGAGAGAAAACATATCTAAAAGTTTCTATATCTTGGCTTTAGTTCCCTCTGTCTTGCTGTCTTACTTTTACGTCCAATCAACAATCGGTCCGGCAATCCCAATCTATAGTTTCATTCTTCTGATGCTAAAAAAAGATAAGCTCTTTTTGAACACTCAAGTCCGTACTGTTCAGAAGCTGTTCGGTCTGATAGTGGTCTTTGCAAGTTTTTTCGCCTACTTCATTGTGTCACCATTTTATTCAAACGTTTCCCTTTACGGATTTGCGAACTATTCACTGTACATTATAGGTCTCTTCTTCATTTTCTTCCCAATCCGCGCTCTTAAGCAGGCCTTTTCGCCCTTGTTCCTTGTCGCATCTGTTTTCTTGGGCACTTTAGCATCTAAATTGGCGGAATCATACTTTACATCCTACCTTCCTAACTTTACCTCCTTCATTGCAAGTCTACTAAGAATTATTGGTATGGGTGTAGCACAATTATCATCAAATCTGAATATTATTACGCTATACTCGTTAAAGGGCCCAATCTCGTTTTTGATTATTTGGGGGTGCGTCGGATTTTTTAGCATGTTTGTCTTCTCGGTGATTCTTATTGTCATAATGTTGGAAGATCCAAGTAGCATTAAAACCAAAGTTGTATGGTTGATTTTAGGTGTGTTAGGGACGTTTTTTGTCAACCTAATCCGGATAGTAACGCTTTTTGTTGGGATCTATTTTTATGGATATGAATTTTACGAAGTCCATCTTTATATAGGATACATCTTGTTCATCACATGGATCGCGGTCTTTTTCTACCTTTTTTCGAAAAGAAACGTTATCTCTCAAAAAATAGGAATGATCCCTGTAAAACTTCGGGCGTCGGTTGATGAGTGGATATATCAATAATAGTCCCCATTAAGGACAGAGAAGAGATGCTTAGGTTTACTTAGC
>Ga0315310_10000832_pt1 | contig 19538 bp, 23 predicted proteins | sample TDP5_MG_FD_203630 | JGI IMG/M metagenome (GOLD analysis project Ga0315310, IMG submission 203630) | Freshwater sediment microbial communities from Lake Towuti, South Sulawesi, Indonesia - TDP5 | ecosystem: Environmental > Aquatic > Freshwater > Lake > Sediment | place: Indonesia: South Sulawesi... | reverse complement strand
GATACGTTTTGTATGACAGTGTGGAGTTGTCGCCTCCGGATGAGATTATTCAGCGTTTTGACGGCAGATGCCCGAAGTGTGGGAAGAAGTTGTCTTTTGAGCGTGGGCACGTGGACATTAAGCCCATCAAGTGAAAAGGTTAATCAACCGTCAGGGCACACATTCGTCTAAGCTGTTTCAGGATTGGGGTTGATGTGGGCATGACTGTGAGGAGGACGCATTTGTATGATTTTCATAGGCTGCATGCGAAGATGGTGGAGTTTGCTGGTTTTGACATGCCTTTGTGGTACAGGGGAATTATTCCTGAGCACTTGGCTGTTCGTAACCACGTGGGCGTTTTCGACATCACTCACATGGGCAGAGCATTGATAACTGGTGCCAAGAGTGAGGCATTCTTGAACTATGTCATTACGAATGATGTGTCGGTTCTGGCTCCTCTGAGTGCTCAGTATTCCGTTATGTGCAACGAGAACGGCGGGGTTAAGGATGATTTTATTGTGTCTCGGTTGGAGCAGGAAAAATTTCTTATGGTGTACAACGCTGCTAATCGACAGAAAGATTTTCAGTGGCTGGTTCAGAACGCGGGCGCATTTGGTGTTAAGGTTGAGGATGTTTCTGAGAGTGTTGCGATGTTTGCGGTTCAGGGACCTAGCGCTCAGCGGGTGTTGCAGAGGGTTGCTGATGCTGATTTGAGCCGGGTTGAGCGGTTTAAGTGTGGTTTCACCAGGCTTGCGGGCTGTGAGGGCTTCGTGTCTAGGACTGGGTACACGGGTGAGGATGGGTTTGAAGTGTTTGTTTGGGACACGCCTGTGGATAAGCCAGATAAGGCTGTGAAGGTTTGGAATGCCATTTTAGAGGCTGGCAAGGAGTTTGGGATCGAGCCTTGTGGACTTGGTGCCAGGGATACTCTGCGGTTGGAGGCTGGCTTGTGCTTGTACGGCAACGACATTGATGAGACAGTTACGCCTCTTGAAGCGGGTTTGGGCTTTGTTGTTAAGTTGAAGAAGGAGTCGTTCATCGGCAAGGCTGCTTTGGAGAAGTTGAAGGCTGAGGGTGTTAGGAGGAAGCGTGTGGGTTTGAGGGTGCTGGAGAAGGGTCCCTCGCCGCGTCAGGGGCAGGAGGTTTGGAAGGACAGCGAGATGAAGATTGGTTTTGTGTCGAGTGGCACGTTTTCGCCTTTGTTGCAGTGTGGTGTGGCTCAGGCGTATGTTGGGGTTGAGCATGCTGTTGAAGGCGCGACTGTTACTGTTAGGGTTCGGGATAAAGCCTTAAAGGCTGAGGTTTGTAGGTTTCCGCTCTACGATTCGGCGAAGTTTGGTTATGCGCGGGTGAAGTGATGCGTTTCAAGGACTATGAGATTCCTGATGAGCTCCTGTACTCGAGGGAGCATGAGTGGGTGCGGTTGGAGGGTAAGGAGGCTGTGGTGGGCATAACTGACTATGCTCAGAAGCAGTTGCACGAGGTTGTTTATGTTGAGGTTCATAGGGAGGGTTCGGGGGTTAAGCAGTTTGAGAATATGGGCACGGTGGAGTCGGTTAAGTCGGTTTCTGATGTGTTCTCGCCTGTCACTGGAAAGATAGTGAAGGTTAACGGTGAGCTGGCTGATAGCCCAGAGTTGGTGAATCAGGAGCCGTATGGAAAAGGTTGGCTGGCTAGAGTCAACCTGGCTGATTTCAGTAAGGATAAAGAGAAGCTATTCACGGCTAAGCAGTATGCGGATTTTTTGAGAACGCTGGCGGAATGATTGAAGGGTAGTCGAAGCCATGGCTGAAATTATTGGTTATTGTGGGTTGGATTGTAGCAAGTGTTCTGCGTTCCTTGCTACTCAGAGGAATGATGAGGCTGCGAAGGCGAGGATTGCTGAGCGGTGGTCTAAGGGTTTTCACGTGAAGTTTGGGAAAGGGGATGTCACGTGTGATGGATGTTTGTCTGAGAGGCTTTCTGGGTACTGTCTTAATGTTTGTAGGGTGTGGCCTTGTGCTCGTGAAAGAGGGGTGAAGACTTGTGCTCATTGCAGTGAGTATCCGTGTGAGAAGTTGATGAAGTTCTTGTCGCATGAGCCTAAGGCGAAGAGCAGGCTTGATGGGATTAGGAGAAGCCTTTAGCATAGTTTTATGAGGTAAGAAGTCGCTAGAAGCTATGGTGGTTATGAGTCAGTCAGATAAGGGCATGTTGGGTGTCGGTGTTTTTTCCTTAGGTGGGATTTTTCTGATTTTTGTTTTCTATTCGATACTTGAGAATGCGGGTAAGCCTTGGATTGATAGGGCGTTGTTTCTTGGGTTATTCGTGTTGCCGTCTGGTTTGATGGCGTTTTTCCTGCTCGGTTTGGGACTCTTGTTCATCGTCAGGTCGGTGGAGAGGAGAGATAAGTCATGAGTGAAAGTGAAAAGGGAAGTTGTGTCTGGAAGCGTGCGGGTTTTTAATAGCAGAATCTGCATTCTAGGTTTAGTTCGCGGCATGTGGTGTCGATTTTTTGTTTGAGGTCTGTGTAGTACGTGTTTTTCTTGAGGAAGATTTCTTGCCATTTGTTGTGTAGGTCTGGTTGTTCTTTGTCTAGGAAGTTGTTGAGGATGGGCCACAGTCCGGGTTTGAGGTTGAGTTTGTCTACGATGATGCAGTCTATGCCTGTGTGTGCGATTGTGTGGAGGGTTTCTTCTAGGTTTTGGTCTGAGAGGTATGGTAGGATGGGTCCGAAGAAGGCGTAGGTTTTGATGCCGTTTGCGTGGAGTTCGTTTAGTGCTTGTAGTTTTTGTTCGACTGAGGATGATTGTGGTTCGAAGGTTTTTCGGATGTTGTCGTTTAGTGTGGTTATGGTGAAGCCGATTTGGCGTTGAGAGAATTTTTTGATGAGGTCTAGGTCTCTTAGGACTAGGGCTGATTTGGTTTGTATGTTTATGGGAAACTGATGCTTCAGGAGGATTTCGAGTAGTTTTCTTGTTAGCTGGTGTTTTTGTTCTAGTGGTTGGTAGGCGTCGGTGAGGCTGCTTATGTAGACTTCGCCTTTTGGTTTGTGTTTGATTTCGTGTGTGAGTATTGTGGGTGCGTTGATTTTGATGTCTATGAAGGTTCCCCATGGTTCGGTGTGTTTGGTGAATCTTCGGGTGTAGGATTCGGCGTAGCAGTATTTGCATGCGTGTTGGCAGCCTATGTACGGGTTTATGCAGTAATCTGCCAAACGACTCCTATTCAGAACGGATTTGCACTCGATTTCTCTGACAACCACGCTAAGACGCCTTACGCCGCCTGATGAATAGATTAAGCATGAAGCTTTCGGATATACTTTGCAGGCAGAATCAGAGAACAAGTCAGCTTGTAATTGGATCATCTACGGAGGGGTGCACTGAGAGAACAATGCCTCAAACCCTCTAATACTACTTGAACTAGCATATACAACGCAAATTCGTGGTCTGCAGTCTTTGATTCCCTTGCAATCCCTTTCCTCAACCGCTTTGACATGATGCACTAGGCAAGATTTTTAAGCAAGCTCGATCCATCAGAATCTGGTCAAGTGCATATGACAACAGTTTCGATTCTAGACCCGTATCTCAGGTACCTGTCACTAAAAGCTCAGAGGAGTCAGGATCTAAAAGACATCAACATTCCCTCAGTGCAAGTTCATTCTTATTTCGGCCTGCTTGACATCCCAGGATTCGACAGAATTTTCCAAGCAACACAAGAATCCATTAGAGAGAAATACAAGGCACGATGGCCGAGACCGGACACGATTCCTACGGCTGCCGACGATCATATGAGCAAACTCAAGTCCAGTAGAAAGCTCCTCAGCCATATCGCTCTCCTCTGCATACTGCCATCGAGTCCTACAGAGATTGCTACACAGGTTTCGTATCATGTTGACGAAGTCAAACCCATCTTAGTCGCACTACGAAACAAGAAAGTGCTTAGGGAAGAATCGAGCGGACGGTTTGTCCTTTCGATCGTTGGAGATGTTCCTCCGTCAGGTTCTCCAGTGTTTGAGCGATCAGTTGTCGAAGCCGCCTTGAAAGGTTGGACGGAGACCAAAGCGCGAAGAGAGGACATTGACGAGTCGCCATATGCGACTCTTGTAGAGAATATCAGACCAGCTCAGAAGAAATCTGTCAAGAGCATTTTGGTACTTGATCTTATAAGAGCACCGAGGGCATATCCAGACGAAAAGCAAGTGCAAGCAGGACAATTGAGTTTCCTGTTCGAGGAGATATATCCGTCTCCTCTGAGAGAAGCCTGTCTTTTTGCAAGCCTAAGTATGCCTCAAACCAATCAAACTCTCAGAGACAACAGCTCAACACCTGTAGGCAACATTCTTGGGGATGTGTGGGGCAAGGCGAGGTCCTACGGATTTATTGATGATGAACTGAAAACAACGCCTTATGGGGAACGGGTTATTGCTACGCTCACGGGCACGCCTCTAGCTCCTTTTCGGCATATCCGGAGTCTTGATACCTACTTTTCCAAGACAACCGCTTTCAAACTACATAGTGACTATACGTCGGAGTTCATGAAGGTTGTCTATTCCGGAGTTCTTTACAACGTCCTAGCTGAGACCTGTGGACTCCAAGAAGCAACTCAAATGGTTCAGAGCAAGTCGCGCGTGGAGTATTTCCTTTCAACAGCGCCGACACCTGATTTCTATCTTCCAAAGAAACTTGCTAATCGGCTCAAAGTTGATGAAACTGTCGCAAAGAATGCCCTTGCTCAAGCTTTCCTCTATGGTGCATGCGGCATATCGACAGTGAGTCACCCTCACTTGTACAACCTTGCTAGAAAGGTGAGGGGGTAAGCAAGATGCCGATCATCTTGGAACACATAGACTATGGGTATGATGTCCCAAGAATACCTGTCTTAGATACAGAAACTGGCAATGATTTCTCGATAGACCTTTACACAGGCCTCGTGCTTCCAAGCATTGGAATCTGGCTTGATAAACGATACTGTCAATGTGGCACAGAGTTAGACCTCACCTCGGAACTCAGCACCAATCTTGATGATCCATTGCTTGAACGCGCATGCGACTACCAATGCCCTAGTTGTGCAGCTGAAGATCGCCTTAACACCTGTTCATTGAAGGGAGTACCCAAGTTGATCGTGAGCGAAGACGCTGTAGAATGCGAAAGATGTTACAAATATCTTTCTCACTGCTCATCGGGCTATTGCATATATTTGGCGATTCTTTCGGGCGCCGCAACTGAGGTGAAAGTTGGCGTAACTAGGTCGCAGCGGATACACCAGAGAGCTGCAGAAGGCGGCTATGCGGCTATGGCGATTTTGATGCCCAGAGCAAGAAACTCCTTGTCCCTTCCAGAGGCACAATTTATAGAGAAGGAGATCCTTAAGGGCATCAAGATTCACTGGTCAGACAAAACCCTTCTTGTTGACGAAATATTCAGGAGAAACATAGGATTCGCCGGCAAAAGCCAGACAAAAGAACAAACGCTCGCTGCCTTGTTATCTCCCCCTTCAGATCATTTCAAGGGCATGATTGAAGAAATCGCGGGCTCGGTCATTTCAAAGGCGAAGCTGCGAAGTAACATCTTCCAGTTTCCAATTGCTGACGATTTGGGAGCTTTGCAGCTAGTCGAAACCCCAGATGTCACCAATGGAGACATCGATGAGAAGGAGATGAAACTAGCTAATCTTTCCAATATGATTCACTGGAAGAGCAGGAGCGTGCACGGTAGACGAGTGCGGCTTGTCCCTAGTCCCAACAAAGTAGTCGCGGTGAAGGGCCCATGCGTGTTTCTGAGAACAGCAGACGAATTTTGCCCTTTAAGATTGTCAAGGTTCTCAATCGAAGGAAGAGAAGTATTCAATTGCAGGGTCTTGGTTGGAAGGGGACATCCCGAGCAACATAGCTTGACTTTAGATTGGTTTGATGCCAAATGGCGGTAAGTACATGAAGAGTGAAAATCGACTTTTCGTTCCCGAAGACGTTGTCTTTACAGGAGTCAGAGAAGAGGGAAGATCCTTCGGAAAGCATTTGGAATTCTATGTCTATAGCCTAAACGTTAGCGATCTTCCAAGAAGGGTGGCAATCTCATCCTTTGTCCACAGCACCGCCAGTGCAATATTCGAGCGAACTGGAGTGCCAGCGGGAGCTTATGTAGATAATTACCCTGAATTTGGGATCAGAGAACGCCCTTTCATTATTGCCACAGCTCCGCTGGCGTTGTCAGATAGTTCAATTAGAGTGAAGGCTGTCGACCAGATTGTGCCAGTTGAAGTATATGAGACTGGCCGGAAGACGACGCTTGTCAATCTCTACTTCAGAGGTCAAAGATTTGCCGTGCAGACACTATGGTCCCGAATTCTCCAGCAATCTATGAAGAGCACCGAGGGTTTCGCATACGAATACGATGTGGTTCACCACGGAATAAGTGTAAGAATTGACAAAAAGCTGTTGAGAAGACATCTTCCAGACTGGGCAGATAAACGGGTCGCTCAAAATGCTCTCGATGTCACTGACATAGACCCGGATTCACTTGAAAAACTACGACTGAAGGGATGCGACTTCTCTTTATTCGAACCTCAGCGATATGTAGATTTGGATCCACGAGTTGGATTGGACGGAACAGCATACGCATTGACGCCTGTAAGAACTCGAATGGATTGCCCTTCTAAGCTTAACTTGTCGTTCCTGAAGAGAGGGCTTTCTGATGCACTACGAGAATGGAGCCGGAGCTACAATCGAACGAAGGTTTACTTCCGAATTGAATGGCAAGGTAGACGACTCAAACCGAATTCTGTACATCTTGAGACAGTCATTCCCCAGGCCTCAGAGCAGGATGTGCAACGCGCCAGAGACTTCTTCACCGAACAAGGACTGAACCTTTCACCAAGCATCGAATCCTTGATAGAAGAGTCAATGTCTGAGGGATTGGCTGTAGTGAGGCCTCACTATCTAAGCGAGGATTATAGACGGCAAGTCACTTTCATTGTTCCCTTGAAGATCATGATTCCGATTATAACTCAAGAAAACATGAGGCTTTTCTCGAATCTAGTATCTATCGAGGGTGGCACAAAGAGACTCAGCCAATTATATCAAACTCTTACTAGGTTCAACAGCGAAGCCACAGCATGCTTCAATCATGCTGTTGCAAATGCAATCACAAATGAACTTCATCCTATTCTGAGGTGGGAAAACGGCGAGACAATAATTCGATTCATACCCGGTCCAGTAGCCTACGAAGCGGATTCTGACAAGAGAACGACGACTAGTAGTTTCAACATATTTGCTTTGGCTCGTCCAGAGGTAGCTGTTCTAAACCGCGAGACAGGAATGCTGGAATGGATCGATGCGGGAAAACTCTATGACGTCGCTGTCGGAAAATTATCAGAAGAACCAATCCAGATACTGGCTTGCCCAGAAAAGTTCGAGCAGAGAACTCAGATCGCTCTAATATACCCTGAATATCGCTCCAACTTTCGGGTAAAGGAAGTATTTGCGGCAAGTCGAGGACCCAATATCTGCAAGGGGATTATGTTAGGAGATTTCGATTATCTAGATCCGGATGGATCCAAGCGTTCATGGCACAAATCCCCAATCAAGTACATAGACCAGAAAATGAAGCAGATGTATTCATTCTTTGGATACGACCCTTCACTCGTAGAGGTCGAGGATTACAAGGTTGATGACTTGAGCATAGATGAGCAGGGGAACCCTAGCGGATACATAGAACAGATGAGAAAAGCTCTTCAGCATGGAGTTGATCTGTTTGTCGTCTTTCTCCCTAGCTCTCCAGTGAAGCATGTCAGAGATAGAGTGTACTATGCGACTTATGCCTTCAGCTTTGAACATGGGAAGCCCATCATGCATTATAGGCCAAAGACTTGGAAGGGGTTCACAGAACTATACGGCTTGGCTTATTCACATCTTGCCAACATGGCTAGAAGATTCGGCGGCGAGATATTCAGGGTTGATACTCGAGGTTTGTGGGGGAGAATAAAGACATCGGAGAAATCTGAATCCATAAAGAACCCGCTTTGCGTTTACGTGGACTTCGGACCATGGTATGGGCAGAATGTTGGTCTGATAACGTCAACTGGAGCTGACTTCAGTAGAACTCATTGCCATATAACACTTCAGGCAGACAATGAAGGAGAGCTATTCGAGAGAATCGACAAAGCTCTAAAAGGCTTGATCGAAAAAGGGCACCATGATTTCCTACTGACTATGAGAGACAGCTACTTCAGAGATGTTGAGCTGAAAAGAATCAATGATGTAGCAGGTGAGGTTGGGATACCAACTCTTCCTATATCTACCATAAAGAGCGGTGGACTTTCAGCTTGGAAATTCCGCAAGCGTTATGCACACGGGGGGTTGGCAATAACAGCACCACATGGCATAGGACTCTCCACCCCAGATGACACCATAGAGCTGTTTCCACACAACATCGAGCTAGAGAAGATGGAATCAGGAGGGCTATGGAGATCAATCCGTCTTAAGAAAGAACAACCCTACCCCGCCACTATCCGAATAGACGGAACATGGATCGCCGATCTGGGTATGATCCTAGCGTCAACAGCAGGATATCTCACTTTCCCCACGCGTATGAAATATCCAGAGTTTCTACGCAAAGCTGACAGACTATCCGAACTAATTCAGAATTCAGTATTTCCAACAACAGCAACCCCAGCAGACCCAAAGGGAGGGATCTTGACACAGTTCAACGCTAACCTGATTGATTAGTAGAATTGGAGCTCTCACGCTAAGCGAAAGTTGGCAAAATCTGAACCTTAAAGCCACAGTTACTTCAGCCGGCAAAACATCGACATTCGGCAGAGCTCGGCTGCAAGAAATGGAAGTTAGCATTACTTGAACTACGCCGAAATCGATAACAACAGAAACCCGCCCAACTATCAAGGGTCAACATTCAACGAGTTGCCTAAGCTGAGAGATCCATCCAGTTAAACGGCGTCCAATTTGAATCATACTCTAGTTTAATTACAATTCAGCTTCCAATGTTGATTGTAGCATAATAAGGCTTGGGAGGTTGTTATCCGTCGATAAAGCAACGAATCTTCTATAATTGAAAGACAGAAGTCTTATATTGTCGGATAGACTCATTCAGCTATGAAGATCCTAGGATAATGTGTTACTGTCCATATTAGTATCCGTGAATCAGGGAAGTATACTCTTAGGAAAAGGAGGTTATTCTTATGGGCTTATTGGAAATCACATACTCATTCAGGCGAAGCCTGACTCACCCTATGGGTCTTCGCCAAATGAATGCTTGCGGTGCAGCCTGGGGAGCTCGCGGTGAACCAGGTCCCGCTCGCTGATGGTGTCACTAAAGAGCATCGATCTGATTCTCCAGAGAAGGGTCTTCGAAATGCTTGAGCGTGTGTTCAGGCATTGCTCCATGTCTTAGCGTACTTGATTTAAGATCTGCTTCTTTCACTTCTGGGCTGTGTCTAATTGCAGAAAAGATAATCTCAGGCTCCTTTTTCAGAGGTTTGTTGGGAAAGCGTTTCGGGTATAGCTGTTGAAACAGCCTCCTAAGGTAATATACCACGTACTCTCTAGTCTTGCCGTGAAAATCGGCGTGAATTATTATTATATCTCTATCGTAAATCAAGAGAGAAACCACAGTAAAAATCAGAAGAGCTTTGAATTTATCCTCCCAGTTTTTAGAGATTCCTGCAACAGATTTGTACTTTGCCTCAGAAAAATGAGCAGTGCAGCAAATCTGTCCCTTTGTGATCGAACGTCTGGAAGCGACTATCCAAATAGGAGGGTTCCCCCATTTGCCGCTACTGTCTACTCCTATCTTGACCAAAGAAAAACCCTACACAGTCATTTTCTCTCAGAATTTTCGCTCTTTCAGTAGTTTCTTAAGTAAATTCACGTGCCAAGAAGAATGAACAGTTTTATGATCTTTCTCCAAGTAAATGGATATGCCAGTCATCTTTTTCGACGGGTCTTCCCGAGCTGGTAACGACGTTAGGTCCACAAAGTTGATCGCGATGGGATACTTGGCGACTTGCCCTTCGGTCATCAATAAAGCTAACGATACCGCATCGTTCATCGCGGTCGCAGCAGCGATAAGTTTCAGCTTGTTGACTCTCTGGAATTTTATCAGACATATTGTTACCAAACGCTCGGGTTTTTCTCCTCGACGAACAGTTATTAATTGGCCTTCTCTATCCGTTGACAAATTCATTCCCTTTTCTTCTTCTGCAGTGCGATCCTTCCTATCGATTGCAGACTCCCTTCCGACTCTAACGAGAAAAGCTTCAAATTTCCCAACTACTGGAATGTCGACGTAGTCAAAACTGATTTCGTTTACATGGACGTTCGCAATATCAGATGCCATATTCACGGCAGAGCAAGCCAGAAAGATGGCACTACTTAATCCAACTATTTCCATCTCGGGTTGACTCATGATCCCATAAATTATCTTCTCCGATAATTCGTTGACTTTCATGGAAAGATCTTGAGGCCTTATTACCAATGGTTGAACTGACATTTTGTGAACGCTCCCATACAACTTCTAGGAATTCGGATTTAATACTTATGTGTGCACACTAAACGTGATGGATACAAGGTTAATCATACCAGCTTTACGAATTGATTAGAAAATAGAGTTATTATTACTGTTTCTAAGCTGGAGTCAACAACGCCTGAAACGGAAACCGCTTCACAACATTGCAGCCAACATAGAAGTAGTAGTCAACGTACACGCGGAGAAGACTACTACTTCTGAGCAAAAACCAGCTCGGTATTATTGCTGATTCTAAGCGAAAGTTAACGACTCACGAAAATTCAGACCGCACCAAACGTCTGCGCTTCTCCACGGCAAACTAGGCGCTAAGCCTTCGGATGTATTTTGCAGGCACAAACTTGCAGAGGTAAACTTGATCTGAAGCCTTATAGAACTTCAAGCCTGCTTTTCTCGTTTCAACACAATCTACTACGAGGACGACGGGACTGCTCGTGCGTCTCTTTCCAACCTGAATCGCTATGTTTATGGTTGGCGAGAGATGAACCCACAGACGCTTCATCGGCTGCAACCCCTTCTCAAGAATCACATCCTCAGCTTCAGACGTTGTACCATGATAAAGCCACTCAACCCGCCTATCTTCCTCAAGTCGCAGGTAAACAGGAAAACTATGCCCATACAAAGCACGAATCCGATCACCCACAATCTCAAACCGCGTCCTATCACTTTCCTCAACCAACCGCCTCAAAAACCCCACATCAACACCTGGAAAACGCTCCTTAACCTTAGAAACCAACTCATCCAAATCAACAAACCCCTCCTCATCCATCACCAAACCCATGGGATCATGCCTCAAAAGAAAACTAACAAACTTACTCACCTTAACCCTCAAACCACGCTCCACAACAAAACCTCCACAATACACATACCACAAATCACCATAGCATCAAAATGACTACCAGCCCAAGAAGTTATTATCACCTGCCCTAAGCCAAGTTAATAACATCCGAAACAATCAGATCCGCTTTCCAACGTCCAGAGAAGTTGTTGTAGCAAAGCACTACACTAGTCAACAACAATCTTAAAACAGCCACAAGGCAAGCAGAACAAGACATCATACCACGAAGAGCCCACGGAGCCACGCAGACCGTAAACCTTTTCTGACACGTGAAAAGAGTTTTCTGACTCATCCGAGGGGACTAGCTTAAAAATCCTACAAACATGCAGATCAGTCTTTCACAATGACGTCGTCTTAACCGAAGACGGCCTGAACCACATACTGCTTCGACACCCTGAATTAAGAAGAATACCGAACCTACACAACAAAATCGCAGAGACTGTCAACAAACCAAGATTCGTCATAAAGGGACTCCACGGAGAACACATCGCCGTACGAAACATCGGACCGACTCCCTTCGGTTCCAAACACCTAATCGTCCCCTACGATGAAGGCGGCGAAGTCAGAACAGCATTTATAACATCCGACTTGGATAGAATACTCAAGAGGGAAATCCTGTGGAGGCAACAGTAGAAAACATAGAAAAACTCGACGTAGCATACGACAAAGAACGAGACGTACTCTACATTAGCTTCGGGAAACCAAGAGAAGCCGACGAATCCAAACTCACCCAAAACGACATAGTAGTAAGATACAAACACGGAAAAGTCATAGGCCTCACAGTCATAAGCTTCTCAAAAAGACTACCCTCAGAACACCAAACAGCACAGTAAAGAAGTTGTTGCAGCGGACCTACCAGAGTCAACAACAACTTCACCGTTTCCCTGCATAATGCACCTGTTGATGACACCATAGAGCAGTTGGACATCAACACCCATACGACCAGCCGCCTATCAACATAGAAGTAGTAGCCAACGTACACGCGGAGCAGACGACTACTTCTGAGCAAAGCCACCTCGGTGTTATTACCAAACCCAAGCGAAAGTTAATAACATCTGAAACTTCAAACCGCGAACAAACAGACTGCGCTTGCATGTGAAAACGACAACTGTCCAAACCTGCCCACAACATGGAAGAAGAAGGCGCTGAACCAAGGTACCTCTCTTCTTCTTCCGAAATCTCTCTTTCCCGCAGCGCCCATCAACATACCGTAAACTTCACGCATCCCAACATTAAACGTCACGCTAAACAACATAGAACGTCACGCAAGAAACACAAAAACAGACCAAGAAACACCATACAAAACCAAAAACAGCCCGCAGAACACAAACAGAAAAGCCTGGCTCCACCTCTAAAAATTTTTTTCCAGACTCGTACTAACCATCCCAGGCACAGAAAACAACCATACTAGCTCTCATAACTCTTAAAAGCAATGAGAACCAGCGTCTCCCTCACACCCTCAAGCCTACGAATCCTATCAAAAATAAACCCATCCAACTCCTCCTTAGTCTTAAACGCCACATCAACATGCAAATCATACTCACCATAAGTCGGAGTCGCATGCCGAACCCCGGCCGACCTCTTAACCTCCTTAAGCACTTCACCATCCTTCCCAGACTCCACCTTCGCCAAAATGAACGCATGGATCAAATCAAGAACACCCCGTTCAAACTCAGCAAAAGACATAAATAAGATTAACCCATTTCCCACGCAAACATGGAAGTAGTAGCCAACGTGCACGCGGCGCAGACTACTACTTCTAAAGCCAAGACCACCTCGGTAATAGTATGATTTCTACGCGAAAGTTAACAACTTATGAAAAACAGAAACCCGCCCTAACATCCAAGAAGTTGTTGTGGCAAACCCTTCAACGTCAACAACAACTCCAAAACAGCCACAGCGCCACCAACATATTACATGTTAGTGTTTCTTAGACAACGTCAACACTAACACGCACACAGCCACAGACACACCAGCAACACGAAAGAAGAAGGTATAAGGGACATAGCGCCTTCTTCTTTTAAAATTTCTCTTCCCACAAAACCCAGAATACTGCTAGCCCTGAGCCGTAGCCTTCAACATTTCCTTCTCTCGCTCCAGCACACCCTCAGACTTGGCCAAAGTCTCATGCTCAGGCAACCCAGGCAAGATCGGAGGCTCCTCAAACCTCCTCAACTCCTCAATCTGCCTCCTCCGCATCTCAGTCTCAGCCTCCCTAACTAGCTGTTCCACCTCCCTACGCTTGAAAGCAATCGAATACAAATGCACCCCAACAGCCGCAACAATATTAAACCAACACAACCCAAACGCCAAACGAATCATCCAAGAGTAAGACACATACAAACCAGAACTCAACCCAACAAGCCCACCCTCAACAACCCTATCCACCTGAGACAAACACACCATAGACAACAACGAAGAAAACGCCATAGCCACAACAACCCACGAAACCGGACTATCACCAACAGAACCCATACCAAACCGCACCACTAAACACACAATTAACAACACACTCACAAACAATAGGCATTACGCCTCAACAATACTAACACAAAATAAGAATACTAAGAACAGACAACAGAAAACCACTTCATGCTACTGAAAATCACAAAAAATAACAAAAAACACGAAAAAACAACCAAATTGACGAACCAAACATCTCAACCAAACACACACTAACTAATATACGTAACCCGACCTTCCTCACTCCGACGCATCTTCTGAGAAAACCTCTCCCGACGCGCCTCAATCTCACCCATCCGACCCTCAACCTCACGACTCTTCTCAACCAAAGCATCCAACCCAGCATAATCCAGCTTCAAACCAAACAACCGCTCCAAAACCCCAACAACACTCCGAGCAGCCAAAGGATCCGACAAATAACCCTTCGTCTCACCCAACAAACACAAAGCATCAACCCCCCTAAACCCAGCCAACCCCAACAACAAACCAGCGGCCCCAACAATCGGATTCCCAGCAGGACCCACAACCGCCCCAGCACCCAACGCCCTCTCCAACAACACCGACCCACTCGAAACCGCAACCACCCGCGGCACCCCCACAGCCTCCTGCCGAAAACCACCAATAGTCACAACCATCCCAACCCCAAGCCTAACAGCAAACTCCAAAACAGCATCCGTAACCTCATACTGCCCCTCAACAGTCTGAGCCTGACTATCACCCACCAAAAACACCAAATCACCCTCACCCACAGGATTCTTCCAATAGAAAAACTCACAACGCAAAAGCCTTACACTGCCCTTCTTGTTAACCAGAACATAATACGGAAAATGAGGCGAATACAACTCAGCAAACCGCACAGCACCCAACTGCTTAATCAAAAAACGAACTGCAATCCTGCCCACCATACCCATACCGGGTAAACCCTCAACCAAAACCGGACTCTTCAACTCAACCTTAACAGTTTCCTTAACATACGTCTCCTTCACGCTGGCGTCCCTCGCTCCAACAACTCAACCCTCATAGCCCGCCGATATTTAGCGTACCTGTCCTGCGGTGAAAACCTAGCAGGATGCGGAACCCGAACCAGGCCGCCACAATAAGGACACTTCTCCAGATTCAACGTATACTTCCCACATTGCACACACTTCCTCAAAAGCCAAACCATTACTTTCCCTTTGCAAAAGCCCCAGTTCCGCCAACCTTAGTAATAACTGTAATGGCCGTTTCAGCCGCAGCCTGCAGAGTTCTATCAGCCTCCTTATAATCCTCAGCCCACACCTCAACCGCGTACTTCGGAGCAGCAACAGCATAAACCCGAATCCTAGCATGCCCCGCCTTCTCAACTCCACAAGCACTCTGAAGAGCCTCTTTAACGTAAACTATACCATTAGGCTTCAAACACTGCAACTCCAGCAAACCCTTAACCTTCACCATCGGCGCCCGAATCTTCTCCCGGGCAACCTCAGCCAGAGCAACCGCCCTGTCCTTGGGCAAACCAGCCTCCAGCAACGGCTCCGATCCTTCACGAGCAGCCTTCTCAAGCCCCTCGTAAACTCCACCAAACTTCTCCTCAATTACCGTGCCAGTTCTAGCGTACAAATCGTCAAAGGACACCCCCAACTTCTCAGAAACGCTACGAAGAATGCTCTCAGCCTTCTTCTCCATCTTGCTAGACAGAACCTTCCCCCGCCTCTCCTGCCTAGACACCCGACGAAGCGAAAGATCCACATGCCCCTTCACTGTGTCAACGCGAAGAACCTTCAACACAACCTTTTGCCCTTCACGCACAAAATCACGAATATTTCTAACCCAGCCCGACGAGACCTCTGATACGTGAAGCAAACCCTCCTTTCCATACTCATCCAACGTGGCGTAAGCCCCGTAGTCCGTTATTCTCTGAACAGACGCCAACACAAGCTCGCCCGGTTCGGGCCACTCTGCCTTCTTGGAGGCCATTTCGTTTTATGCTCCCAATTCACTCCATCGAGGCTACAACTTCACCTTTAATCGCTGACTTGCCTCCGGTAGGCTCAGCTAAGACAGCCCCACACACACTGCATTTCACAACACTTGAAACATGGCTGAAAATAACCTGCTCGTTTCCACAGTCAGAGCATTTGACCCGAACAAACGTGCTCTTGGGTCTAGGCAGAAGCCTTTCCCATTCACTCATATCTTCTTACTCTCCCATCTCTTTAAGCAATTTCCAGCTTCCTGATGCGCATCCCTTTTTTATGCCTCATAAAACCGCAATTCCTGCACTTCAGCCTCAAAGTCTGCTTCTTTGTGGTTTTAGCAAACTTCTTTTGAAGCGCGTATTTCTGTCCGCCGTAACCATGCTTCTTCCGCTCGTGCTGCCGCTCGCCGAGGGCTAAGGCGCGGCGCTTACCCGCCTTATAGATAGACACAGTGTGGAGCTGTTGCGTCTTACATTTGGGACAGTATGTAGTGATTTCCTTAGGCGCCCTCATATGAGCTTACACTCGATTGATTCGGTATACAACAACAAGCCTAACCATATATACCTTTTCTGAAATGCGCACTTGGCACTCACGTGGGTTCCAGCTTGACCTCAACCTCAACAGCAATGCCCTGTTTGGTCAGAATCTTCGCGTTCCCGGCGGGCAGGGACGCCACATCTTGAGGTTGAAACGGACCGTAGGTCTTCATGTCAGCACCTATTATAGCTGGAATCTCCTTAAGAAAACGCAAAACTCTTCTATCGGGCTTTTCAGGGCTCACCTGCTGCAAACGACCACTCACTATTTCCTTCAAAAGAGCTTGAAAAGACTCAAAAGATGGCGCCACATTTTTAACAAGTCGTTCCTCCTCTCTGGTCAAGCCGTCTAGATGCACACTTTCTCCTGCAGAAACCGCCTCGACCGTTTTGGTATGTCTTAGCATAACAAGCTTCTGCGCCATTTCCCGCACGTTTTCCGCTTCACGCACCAACAAGCGAGCCCTGGTTGTTTTCTCATCGAGCATGCGACTCTCTTCGCGAATCTTTTTCAAGTACTCCGACAGCTTGACGTAGAAATCCTTTGGAAGTGGCTGCAATTCGGGACTCGCCTTCTCCTGTCTCCAAGCCTCGTACAATTCATTGTACACTGACTGATTCCTCCAATACTCCGGCTACTCCTTTACACAGCAGAAACATCGCTGCAGCAGCGGGCAGTTCAACCTTCTGGTTCTTGAATGGTCCGTATATGGTGTCTCTAAGCCTGAATTGAGGCGCCTCAGCAACCTCAAGTGAGATGGTTCCATGTGTGAAAGCAAGGGCACTCTTGAGCGGGTCAAAACGCTCGATTTCGCCAACGCAAAACTCAACTTTCTTAAGACCCGTTTCGCCATGGATGGTGTTAGAAAGACGGATTAAGCGATGAACATCAGTTGTGACTACGGAGTCAATCTTCACAGATTGTCTTGTTATACTTTGCTGCAGGAGTTTCTTCCAGCTGTCATGGCCAACAACTCTCAGGATTTTCCCGGGAACTCTTTCTTTCCATGTTCCTAGGAGCTCGCCCTTCTGCCTGACAATCTCCGCCGCCCTTTTCCTCTTCAACCCAGCATTTTCCAACTGTTCTTGAGTGGCTGAAAGCATGAAGTCATAGGCTCCCTTTGCGATGCGTCCGCTCCAGCCAGAATCCTTCAAGCTTGGCCCATATCCTTTTTCCAGATCGTACATGGCAAGCTCAATGCCTGTTCCGGCCATGTAGTCCACGATTTCCTTTCTCGCCATTGAGTCAAGGGTTCTTACAGCGGGGTCTTCTATGTGTATATGATACCCTCTATGCCCTGAGAAAGCAAGTTTCAACTCCTTCAATGCGAAGCCAAAATCACGCTCTAATACATCTACAAGCTTGATCGTCTCTTTCTTGGCTGACTCCAGACAAGCTTCGCAGAGCCAACCTAACTCCGAGAATTTCTGTCCAGCGCACTTCGGACATTCATGTGGCTCGATTCCTTGCCCTGACGCCCCACAATTCTTGCATACCCACATGTCATGTCGCTTGTCGCATTCGGTGGGAATGTGATCTGCATCGATGTCAAAAATCAAATCGGCGCCTAACCAGCCTTTTACATCCATTTCGGCTTCCGGCCTCTCGAAATAGGCGCTTGAATAGTAGACATCTGAGGGTGCAAATTTGAGCAGAAACTCCTGAAAGCTTCTGTCATCTTTGAAGCCTTTATGTCTCACCATAGTCTTCTCCCTGAAAAGAACAAATGCATACTCTCTCTTCTCTAGAGAACTTGGGAGTTGGATGCTGCTCAGGTTTTGTCTGTAGTAGTCGCCGAATCTCTGTTTGATGAATTCTTGGGTTTGAATATCCCTCACTCCCGCTGAGGTGCTGCGGTTCCGGTCTGTGTCTTCATTGTTCTGATTCTTCTCTTGTAGTAGGTCAGGGGATGCTTCACGCCTCTGCACAGGTCATCCGCCCCTAGGCAGATGCCATGTGTACGCAGCGTGTCACAGCGAGGTGGGACATATTTGTTTCTTGAGCCCCGTACGCCAGCGATATGTTCAACTTGATAGCGCGTCATTTTCTCGCTGAAGTCTGAAGTGGGACGAAAGTGCTCAATCACAGCCTCAACTGGCATGCCAGAGTTGAGTAGAAATGAAGCAAGTGCAAAACGCCCGATGTGGGACATGTGGAGCCCTGAGGGCGCCGCATTGTAGAGTTCCCTTATGCATGGTGGAAAAGCCTCAATTATGGTTTCAGCGGGCATTTCGTCAAACTGCGCTTTTCCCTTTGTTTCTAAGAAGAGATGCTTTAGTTTATCAACTCTCTCGGTAATGTTCTTAGACAATTGGCCAACTTCGATGTTAAGCCTAGTCTCGATTTGGCGCCGCACTTCCTCCTCCAGAAGCCGACCAGCCTCCACCCTGCTTAGATAGACCTCTCCTTCTAGCATGAGCCTGTTTACAAGCTTCCACTTTGCATCCTGAATGTACGCTGCGTTTCTAAGATAATCGCTGAAATGTAGGGTGAAATCATAGACGAGCGCCCCGAATGCACGCTTTTCTGATCTGATCTTCCACCTGAAAATGCGTGCAATAGCCGCGATTTTCCTCTCATCCTCACTTTTCAGCAAACTAGAGGCTCGTTTAGCTTCGGCCAGGGCGAATCTCCTTTTGAATTGAGAGTCTCTAGATGAGCCAACCATCATCACAGCGATCGGAAATGAAGGTATCTCGACATCGTCTGTTTCGGAGTCGTCTATGGTCTCTTGCGTGTTCTTGGAACCATAGAGTATAGCAGCTTCAATGCGAGCTTCAGCTCTTCGGAGCACTCTTTCAAGATAGGGATCAGTCAGTTCACTAATTCTAAGGTCCAAGGATTTGACATATTCAGCCGCTTTTGGAACGAATGGGTATTTGGCTAGATCATTTAGAGAAAGTTCCAGATTCCTTCCCAGCGCAGAGAGCACGAGCCGCGCGTTTGTGGCGTCGCGGCGTCTATTCTACTTCAATGCGTGGTGCTAGATAAAAGGTTAGTTTTCCTTCTTTTGGTTGCTGGAAGTCTATGCGTATGGGCATGTCGTTGCTGAATTCGAGTGTGGCGATTTCGCTTGAGGTGGCTGCGGTTTTTATTATTTCTGAGAGGTAGCTGAGGCTGTATGTGGCTTTGGATGGTTCTTTTGCTTCTATGTCTAGTAGTGTGTCGCTGCCTTTTTTGAGTTCTATTGTGGCGCCCATGAGGTCGCCTGCGGCTCGCATGGTTACTTTTTCTGGGTCGATT
>Ga0315310_10000831_pt1 | contig 19548 bp, 14 predicted proteins | sample TDP5_MG_FD_203630 | JGI IMG/M metagenome (GOLD analysis project Ga0315310, IMG submission 203630) | Freshwater sediment microbial communities from Lake Towuti, South Sulawesi, Indonesia - TDP5 | ecosystem: Environmental > Aquatic > Freshwater > Lake > Sediment | place: Indonesia: South Sulawesi... | reverse complement strand
CACGAATGATCCTTTAGTCGGCGAGTATGCATTTAGTTCAATACCCGTCCAAATCGTGGCCGACGAGATAACATTCAAGGTCGTGGTCATCAAGGATGGTTATCAGAGATTTGAAGCTGATGTCTCCATTCAAGCAGCCTTCGCGGCCGGAACTAACTTTACCGATATTACCGATGAGGTGTTCAACAATATCGGTAATATCTATCTCTATCCGCTCGGCTCATCAGCCAGTGATGTAACCGTCTACGTCAATAGCCCGCAGAACAGGCCCATCCCGAACGCAACCGTGCTGTTACAGCAAGATGTCATTAACAACAATACAATTTCATATACGGGTGACAGGCTTGTGGCAACGGCCGGTCTGTATTCAAGCCTAATCGGCACTACCGATTCTAGTGGCAAAGTTACCTTTAGCGGTGCTAACTTGACCCTGGGTGGCAGCTACCGCGTCGTGGTTGAGTCATTGACATTCGAGGGGCAACAGCTGGCAACGGCAACCCCCGCTGCCTTCATCACCGGGGTGAACCCCACAACCCGCGTGGTGAACATGGCCGTGATCGGTAATTCGCTCTTCGCGACCTCAGCATCGAACTCGCTACCGGGCACGATTACAGCCAACGGTGTCCTCACCATCACATTCAACCAGCCGATCATCCTGAGCACGACGGACTTCGCGGCCACCATGACGGGCGGCGGAGCTCCGTCACCGCAGACAGTCACGGGCGTGCTCTCGAACAACAACACGACCCTGACCCTGACGCCCACCATCACGACGGCGCCAACTGGCAAGGGCGCAACCATTACCTATACTTACAGCGGGAATATCTTCCTGCAGACCTCTCAGTCTGCGACTACTTACACGCTGTTTGCCGGTGCGGGGACTGATGTGAGAAACATTACCACCGGTAGTGCTGTCAGCGGTGTGGTACTGATGACAAGCAACTAAGGTCACTACCGTTGTGCAGTCTCTTGGAGGGGGATCCTTGCGGATCCCCCTCCATTGGTTAAGACCAGTTGAAATAGGAAATCCCCACTATTATCCTTACTCACACCTCCTATGATTGGTAATTCACCGTATCCTAGCTTAGTAGTACCGCTGGCTCTCACCCCCCTTTTCGTCTGAAATTTTCGCTCTCATTTTACGACCCCGAATCGAGGGGCCTCTGCTTATCCTAGGTGATCCCGGCAGTGGCAAGAGGGCACGAACCCCCCTGAATCTAGAGTTAAGTGTACTATCCCTCCAGAGAGGGCGGACAAGCCATATGCTCTCTTTTTGAGGGATGACGAAATGTTCAGCCTGAACAATGGGGCACGTGGCCCCACCCGGCCGGGATCACCCCACGGTGTGCCCTATTTCCCGGTTGACGGGCCCTGAGTAGCTACTCCTTATCGCCCAGTATAGCTACCAGCAAGAGACCAGGACCAGTATGTGTGCCGATTGCTGGGGTCATCTTTGAACGATAGATGCGCCCTTTGGGAAATTTAGCGCCAAGCCGCTCAACTAGTGCCTCCGCTTCGTCAGGGCAGGCAGTATCCTCTACCGCCATCTCCTCGATATAGGAATAGCTCATAGCAAAGCTGTATAAACGCTCTATCGCCTTAGCTCGAGAGCGCGTTCTGCCCGCAGGCTCAACCACACCATCTCTTAGAGTGATGAGAGGGTTCACCCTAAGCACCGACCCCAGAAAAGCCTGAGCTTTGCCAATGCGCCCTCCTCTCCTGAGATATTCCAAACTATCAAAAGTGCATAGCAAGTCTACACGAGGAATAGTCTTTTGGGTTACATCTATTACCTCGTTAAGGCTAGCTCCAGCCTGAGCTGCCTTAGCTGCCTTCATAATTATGAATCCCTCTGCCATAGTAGCCCATCCTGAATCAATTACTTCTACCCGGCATTTCGTCTTCATTAACCCTATACTTTGCAACGCCACCTCATAGGTACCACTAAGCTTGGAACTAAGAATGATGGCAAGAATTTCGTCCGTCTGTTCAGCCAGCTTATCATATGCCTCAGCAAAGGTTCCAGGCGAGGGCACTGAGGTAACCGGTAGGGTCTTGCTGTGCTTTAGCTTCTCGTAGAACTGCTCAGCAGTCAGGTCAATGTTATCGCGGTAGACATTTTCTCCAAATCGAACAAGTATGGGAATTACTGTAATGCCGAGCTCTCTGACCACCTCAGATGGCAAATCAGCAACGCTATCAGTTACAATTTTGACTGTCATGACTTCTGAGACTACCCACTATTGCAAGCTCTATTTTATGTGTTTGTTTCTCAGATGACAATAGGAAAGGCAGTGAGCTGTCACATTGCACACTACGCTATTTTGTGCAACCGAAGTTGCTGCGTTCATAGCAACCGCAAGAAATCGGCAGGGGTAATGATGCCCAGGGGCTTGGCATCCTTCCTTCCTGCGTCCGTGACAATCGCAGCCTTGATATTGTCCTGCTGGAAAAGCGCCAGCAGATGGCTAATAGGGGTATCCGGTGCAACTGTCTTCACTGGGCGCATGGCATCGGCAGGTAATGCATCACTGACCTTAGCAGTGGACTGCGCGTGCAGGTGTCGTTCTTGAGCTTCAAACACCACGATGTCGTGCTCAGGCATGCCCACCACCTACTATTTAAAGTAGTTGCCCCCCTGAATAAGGTGGTCCTGTTTTGTAAATTCCGCTTGAGGTGCTATGAGTTGGCTTATGGCTAAGTAACCAAAAGAGAGAACACTAAATTGGTGCCCCCACAGCGGGCAAAATGGAACTTTTGCTTTTTAATCGAAACTTTGGCCTGGTGAAGCTATAAAAAGGTCTTTACCCTCGACATTAACCATAAATTTTCCCCCCCAAAAAAAATCATAGAGGACAATCAAAGCACCCCGAGACCACAAATTTCTTACTCCCTCAAAGGTGTATAAAATTTCAATCGCTATTTTCGGGAATCCTGATTTCTTTTGACAAACCAGGCTGTTTTTCCTAGCATTAGCGATTAGGGTATTGGCTTCTTTTTTAACATTGTATGATAAAATATAGTCAAAATTAAGCTGCGGAGCAAAGGTGAAGATAATTTTTAAACGGTGCGGAAAATTGATTTGTTTAGTGATGGCGATTGCCTTAATGGTAATATTGCTTCCCTTAGGCGCTGCCTGTGGCAGGGGTGGGGAAGAAATAAGAGCAGATTTCAGCGCTACCCCTACCTCTGGCACTGCGCCCTTAGAGGTTCAGTTCACCGATAAGTCTGAAGGCGATATCGACGATTGGGAATGGGATTTCGACAATGATGGCACGGTGGACAATACTGAACAGAATCCCACTTATACCTACACTTCTGCCGGGGAATACAGTGTTTCTCTCAAGGTAACCGGACCTGGTGGCTCAGACACAGAGACAAAGATCGATTATATCACCGTATCTAGTGCTGAAGCAACCGGGGTAGAGATCGAAACTGGTACTGCAACACAGGTCATCTCCCAAACGGTGCAACCTAGTGGGGGAACGATCGAGATAATAGATAACTCCAGCCCCCTCTATGGATTGAAGATCGAGGTTCCAGAGGGAGCAGCAGGAGAGGATATTAACGTTACTGTAAGTTATGCCGATATTACTGGCGTCAGCGGTTTGTCTGAAGAAGCTTCTACAGCCAGTAAGCTCATTAGCATTGAGACTTCCGGATTCGAGATTTGGAACAAGTATAAGGTTTTTGATAAAGCGATTGAGCTAACCCTGCCCTATGACGCAATTCTGGTCTCCGCTGGGGAGCCTGTGAGGTTTTATTACTATGATGAAGAAAACAATGTTTTGGGCTCCGCAGGTTTCTTATCTCAAGATTTGACAAATCATACCATAACATTCTACACACGGACATTCTCTAAGTTTATTGCCATCAAGCTTGCCCTTCTGGTATCGGAGATGGTAGGCACCAATTTTACTGTGGATACGGGATTTCGACCGGCAACCGATGGATGGTTCATCACCAATTACGGTTCTTACCTCGAATCTGGTGGGATATGCATGGGGATGGTCAGTTTTGCCAATTATTATTATACATATGAAAAGTCGGTTGCCGGGGTTGGCTTGTATGAGAAATATCGCGAGGGCGATCCCGATGAATGGCGTGATGATGCCACGGCGATTCAGCTTGCCACCCGGGCGCATACGGCGGAGAGCGATATCTGGAACCAAACCTGGAGACATGAGATTGCAACACAGGTTCCCACATCTACGGATGTAGCCTGTAGCTTGTTGCACGCGATGTTTGTGACTGGTTCACCTCAACTCATCGGCATCTATCAACAGGTTGCCAACGGCGCTTGGGTAGGTGGACATGCCATTCTAACCTATCGCTATACCAATGGACGATTCGATATCTACGACCCAAATTATCCTGGAACAGCGCCGGAAACCGATGCTCGACAGATTCCCTTTACCTATGGAACAGGCTTCACCCGAGTTTACAGCTCAGGTGCCACAGCAGGTGCTGGCACATTCCAATATAATGTCTTCCTCCATTGGGGCTACAAAGCCTTTCACCCCTTAAATGCATTTGATCAGCTCTATACTTATGCGGAAACCGGGTTCGCCGATAATACCATCTTCCCCGCGGTGACGCTCACTGACGCTAGCACCACACCCGTTGGCACTACCCCGGTGGATACCGATGGTGATGATATTCGAGACACCACTGAAAGTAAGGTCACCATATCGGGGACAATTAGTGGGGGGCAGAAGGAGGTCACTTCAACCTTGCTCTTTGTTAGCAACCAAAAATGCGAGGTTACTGTAGCTGGGGGCTCATTCTCCCAAGAGGTTCCTCTTTATCAGGGAGATAACGATGTCATTATACTTGCCACTGATGAGAATACCTTCAGCAATTGGGCGGGCTACTTAAGAGACACAATAAAATCCACTGCAAGCAAAGCGAGTTTCACCTTCACGCTGACCTGGGGACAGAACAATAGCGATGTTGACCTTCATGTGCTTGAACCAACCATTGACGGGATAGCGGGACGCCATATTTATTATGCAAATAAGGGCAGCGAATACGGTGAATACCCCTATTTGGATATTGATAATACCTGGGGATATGGACCTGAGCATTACTATGCGACAGATGAGATGACACTGCCTAACTACCCAGGTCCAGGTAAATCACTCTACGGAACTTATAAATTTAGGGTGCATTACTATGCCGACCATGATGAGGATTATGAGAATACGCAGCCTATCACTTGTCATGTCACTGTCAGGTATCTGGCTTTTAAAGATGAGGTATCAGGCATCGAGTATTGGGAGGAGAAGGCGTGGAGCGGGTCTTTAGCTGTTGAGAGCACTGCTGACACGGGAAACTTTTATAATCCTAGCGCATCCTGGTCCTCAACCTTCACAGTGGAATATCCTCAACCTGATCCGGAAGACTACGGCACACCTCCACCGCCACAGAATCAGCTCCCCTAAGCAAACAAAGCTTTAAATAAATCTCCCTCTACAGAGGAGACTTATTCTTAACGGTGAATTTCTTAGGCAGGTCTTCGTCAGAAACGAAGACTACCTTAAAAGTTTCTACCGCCGAACTGATAGGAAAATGACAACCCTTCTTATCTACTTGCCAGCGATTGCCACAGTAAGCCAGAAAGTCTAATCTGGTATCTCCTTCCAGCTTGATATGTAGCTTGCCCTACCCATACTATACACAGTGCACCTAGTTGGACGCAGTGCTGCTGGTGGGACACAGGCAACATTGAAGAAAGGAGGAATAACAATGCCACAAGCCTACTGTGTGAAGTGCAGAAAGAAGGTTGAAATCAGGAACCCACAGAGGATCATTCTAAAGAACAAGCGACCTGCTATAAGTGGCACATGCCCAGCATGCAGGACAAAAGTCTTCAGGATTGGGAAAGCCTAGAGTCTGGTCCAGTCTTTCATCAGAATTCGGTGTAGGGAACACAACTAAATCAATCCCCATTCTCGGGGTTTTACACGTGGTCGGTTTGTGCACTGAGTACCCGCGAAGCTCAGTCTCTCATGATGAAAAAGGCTAATATTTATGAGGGCAGTCCATCCAGTCCAGCTTAGTCCGCCCGTTTCCAGTTCCAAGTCTACTTTTTCCACTTTTTCTTGACTTTCTGTCCACTTCCTTGCGCAAAAGTGCAAGTATAAGTGCATCGAAAAGTGCTCTAGCACTTTGGGTGTAAAAGTGCATGCAAAAGTGCGAGGATAAAGTGCAAAAAGTAAGTGCGAAAAATAAGTACGGAAAGTGTTAACCTCTCTGGGCAATCTCGAAGCCTATCCTGTAGAAGTCACGAAGTTTTGATGGTGCTATTGGCAGAAAAACACAGAGCACTCCGGGCGGCTAACCGCTGGGCAGTACCCTAACAAAACAATCCGATGAATTGTCCATCGAATTTGTGCTTATGGAAAGGGGGCGCTGTTGGTTGGAATTTCGTGACGCATGTCCAGAAAGGCTCAGCTTGATTGCTAGTCACGGCATTAGCCGCGTATAATAAGGTTATGGGGGACAGGTTCAGAGTGGGGATAGCATACCAATCGATTCGTGCTCAGCAGCAAGCCTGGGCAGACCATTTAGGGATCAAATGTGACAAAGACGGTTATACGTTGCGTCTAGACGATAATCTGTACTGTCCACTCTCACCCGCGACGTTAGAAGAGTTCAAACAGGGCAAAGGAGACGAACTGGGAGACAATGAAAAACGTGGCAAAATGCAGGCGTTACATTCTTCTTCTGCTCTTGTTGTCAACGTTTTTGAGTACTGGCGCAAACTGGGAAGAGCCGATGTCATCGCCAAGGCATGCGGCGCACCGAGCGGAATAACCGAAATCAGGTTTGAACAAACTTACCGCATTCCTGTACGCGGAATACCTCCTCATCTAGATATAGAATTCTCCACATTTGGGTCAAAGTCGATCTCTGTTTTAGAATCGAAGTTTACTGAACCTCATCATCGGCACACAAAGCGGATAATTAAAGAAAAATACTTCAGTACCCCTGGCCTCTGGTCACAACTTCCCAAGTCTGAACAGCTGGCACGGCGTATCAGGAAGGAATCACAAGGTAGGACTAGTTTTATTTATCTGGACGCTCCCCAACTGCTTAAGCACATTCTGGGATTGACATGGGTCAAATCCGGGCCACAGCATTTTGAAATACTCTATCTATGGTATGAGGTGCCCTCATCGGAGGCAGATAGACATCGGTTCGAGATCAGCCAATTTCAGGAATTGATTGGAGATGAAGTACATTTTCGAGAGATGACGTATCAAGAGCTTTTCAAGAGAGTCAAAGAATCTCAACTTGCAGGTAAGGAGTACCTAAACTATCTCGGTAAAAGGTATTCCCCTTCAAGGGTCTAATTGCATACAACTTAATTACCGGCTTATATATCTTCTAACACTCCCTGTTCAGCACCAGGCAACAATACTCGGTATAACAAGCTGGCTTTTTGTTGAGTTAATTCTCTATGAAGTTCCAGAAGTTGCCGTAGTAGCTGCATGGACACGGGTTAATCTCTGGTGGTAGTGTATTGACAAAGACACCTAAGCAACCTAAAGTGTTCATTGGTGATATGAAAGTAGGTAATAAAGGAATCCCAATTATGGATGAGGAAGAAGTGCGCAAAGCTATCAAGCGGGCTCAATTGCGGGATACCTTGGAACAAGATTTTCTAGCCACTATAAACGACCGAATATCACGCTATCTCGAACTTGATTTTATAAAAGTGACGCCTAATACTCATTTTGCTCCGATTACTATTGAATGTATGCTGCTTTATCGAGATGGTTATTTCTTTGCCTGTATAGCGTTATGCCAAGCGGTAGCTGAAGCTTTGGTCCGTTTCATATGTGAAAGAAACGGAAGGGGAAGTAACGGCTTCGTGAAATTCGAAACGAATATTCGTAAACTCAGAGAACTCACGGAGAAGATTCCTCTCGATTGGATAGAAATGCTTGAAAGAGTCTGGGAGAGCCGTAATGATTACCATCACATCAACCCTGAAGTGCCGACAGAAAAAGATAAGCTTAGAGAAATTGCAAAGGGGAAAATAGTTGCACTTCTTGATGTTGAATCAAAGGTTTTCGCATTTGAAGTGGTTGACGGTGCTATCAAACGAACACACTCTGAATATTGGCTTGAAACCGACAGCGGGCATTTGGACGCATATCTTAGATTTGAACTTTGAGACTTATCTAGTGTCAGACTCTAAAACGAGTGTCCAAAATGTTACTCTAGCCCCTTGCCAGCACTACCTCCCTCCCTAATGTCGTGACTACATCCCACGCACACGGGTTCATAACGTAACATTCTCACGGAGCGTGTGATCGTTGATGGTCCCGTCTTGTCAACCTTAAACATTCCGCCCAATTCGGATCGGTAGAAAGGAGGTTGTGCTATATGGACCGAGTCCCTTGATGCATTGAAGCTGGCTGACAACGATTAACAGCGATCTTGTCTAAGAATAACATTTCTTAGGTCATCACAGGCATAAGGAATTGCACCATGTTCGATAACAGATGTTTGAGGCAGAAACGAGCTAATACGTTTCGCGACCAAATCAGCAGAGGGATCGAAAATGTGAACATCTATTCTTCTATCAGTAATACCGCGTTTCAGAAGCCGACGAATCTCGCCGTCATAGTCGGGAAGACTGTAACCCACTATGAGGAGTCTATCAGCTTGTTTGAGTGCTTCTTCTGCCTGCTTCCATATTGGGCGTAGCCAGTTGTCAAACTCCTTTTGTTCGATGGGAGGAATAATGGCCGCATCGCCTCGAAAAGCAGGACGCAAGTCGCCATATTTCTCCAGTTGCCCTCCTCTGACGGCCCAAGATAGAGAACCATGAAGCTTTAGCAGAGTCACATGACCATGTATGGTTGTGTCTTTGCCAAAGTCTGTGCCTAAGTACCAGCGTGATGGGAACCGAGGAGCAGCTGCAAGTCGCTCTGGGCCTTGACCATAGTGGAATCCGGGTCGATGCCTGCGAGGACGGGGAACAGGCCGTAAAGCCCGCTCTATCCAAATATCCCAATTTGTAGTCAACACAGTAAGTGGCTGATCGTACTTATGGTAGCGAAACAATGTATTCCACCAACGCTCATGGCATGAGCCAATTTGAGCATTCACAAAGTTGTCACTTGAACGATTGGCCTTGCCATCGATAAAGCTCCAACGTACGAAGGCCGCCGAGATACGCAAGGCGAGATAGGTCTGTAATGCCTTCCAAATAACACCAGCCCCTGGGATCATGGCAGAATTGCGGTAAATGTGAGTGATGAAGGCCTCAGCACCCTCGCCTGGATGTGTCCTTTGCCATTCACACCATTGGCTCTGCACCAAACCTACCTGATTGTCCCGCTCGTGGGACCCGCCAACAGGTGCCTGGTCAAACAGCTCATCGGCAAGAGGTGAACCAGCGGCTTTGGCAAATCCGGCGCCCATTATTAGAACAATACTCATTGTTAAGCCGATCAAAACAGTCTCATTTAACTGCCTACCTCCCATTCTATGATAACGGTTTTCTCAAGGCAATGAGGAGTCTGGAATCGAAGGGGTGAACGATTCGCTAGAAAGTGCAACAAACCGTCATTTTGTTATTATCTAGGTGACAAAAAGACATACCGTGCTGCAGTAAGTAATAAGCGATGTCGTAGTCTTAAGCAAACCAAAGCCCCTCAGATTCGGTCACAGCAATCTTTTTTACTGTGAAACTTGTGCGGGCTTTTGCAAAGGGGGCACTTTAGTGTTATACTATTTCCGGTGGTTTTAGTTTAGGTTATCAGATACTTAGTTAAATTACCTTCAAATTCACTCAAGTATTGGATGACCGCAACTCTAACCAACTATTTAGAAGAGAGGAGGTCATCCAGTGAGTTTTCAGGACAAGTCGCTCCAGTGTTCCGATTGTGGAACTACCTTCACCTTCAGCGTTGAGGAGCAAGAGTTTTTCCAATCCAGAGGCTACACCAATGAGCCTAAGCGTTGTCCCTCGTGCCGCCAGGCGAGGAAAACTGAGCGCTATGGAAGTAGCGGCCCTAACTATGGGCAGCGGCGACAGATGTTCCCTGCAGTATGCGCTGAGTGTGGCAAAGATACCCAGGTACCCTTTGAACCGCGCGGGGACAAGCCGGTATACTGTAGCGACTGCTACCGCAAAGTCAGACCAAGTAGGTAAGCTAGGTTAAACCTCAAGTCACATCCGGGTTGGACAACCGACCCGGGTGTGATTCTAGAAAGTATGAGTTTTGTCGTTAACAGTCTCAATACGTGAAGGTGAATCCCAGGATTCTTTGTTGCGTCGCTTTCAAAGAATGGTACAGATAAGCGGCATCCTGCGAGAAGCGAAGGCTCATCGTCGGTTCATGTCCAAGCGAGACGCTGCTCGTATAAAGGCCAAGAATAGCGCCCGAGGGAGGTGAAAACAGCGGCAAGCAACTGATTAGTAATAGCCATAACCTAACGAAAGGAGCATTAGTATGAAGATATATGTGGGCAACCTATCTTATGATGTCACTGAGGAGGAATTACGTCAAGAATTCCTCGCTTTTGGAAAGGTTGAATCTGTAAGTATCATAACGGACAAGTATAGTGGACGGCCAAAAGGATTTGCGTTTGTTGAAATACCTTCGGTGTCCGAGGGGCAGGCCGCAATCGCTGCTCTCAACGGGAAGACTCTGAAGGACCGGCCGCTCACCGTTAATGCAGCACGGCCTCGCTCTGATGACAGAAGCAGCGGGTCGTATAGTGGCAGGAGAGGCGACAAATTTGGCGGAGGAAGACAGCGGCGATACTAAATTGCCGGTTAATCATCTATAGGTATATGCGTTTAAGATAAGATAAGCAGTGATTTCCAGCCTGATAACATACCCCCACTTGTTTCATGGCCTGTGATAACAGTTAGCCAAAATGGTTAGGTTGCGGTGTGATATTGGGTTTCCTTGGGAAACCACAGCCCCGGGTGTACCCCTGATTGTTAGCTAACACACCCCTCGTATGTGGGCTACAGTTCAAGATTTTTGAGCGTTTATCTGCCTGGCTCGGCTATCGCTACTTGCCTTTACCCTTTTTCGACTTGGGAGATCTGGACTTGCTAGTCCGTGCTTTTGCCTGCGCTTCCTTCAGGCGTCCCCTTGTGCGAAACCAAGACGGAGTGCGATAGCCCTTCATATCCTCTCCAAATCCGCCTCGCTGGGCTTAACTTGTCCTAGGCTCTCGCTATATGCAGGGCAAAAACGAACCAGAATCAGTCCAAGATTGTGAGTAAACCCACCATCATCATCTCTTCTTCGGACCTTTCCGAAGATATTCAGACGACTTCCTCTGTTCCTTCCTCCCTGTCTTCTTAGCTGCTTTCTTCTTAGCCATCTGCTAGTGACCAATGGAACAAGTCCACCGTGACATTATACCACCCCAAACTCAGCTTGGACACAAATTCAGGCTTAGGGGAATATCACCCGAGGAGCGTAAAGTTTGAGGATAGCCTTAGGCTTTATAGGGCAATAGTGTAGAGCAGATTTTGAGGGGGGATTTGGGGGTTTGGGCTAAGAAGTTTTTGCGCAGCAAGAATTTGGGTGAGTGTCATCAGGCAAGAACGTTTTATGCTGTGTCAAATGCCGCTTCGCGCTCAGACTTTCCCCCATAGCTGGTAGACTGTTCTAATAATCCACAATATAGTTTGTAAGACTGCCATACCTTTTCACCTTAAATCAACCCCTGCATGCCAGCTAAGAGCGCAATAGACAAACTTAAAGTTAGTACGCTTAGCTGGGCTTGGCAGAAGCAATCTCTTACTAATATTATACCACGCCAAACTCAGCTTGGACACAAATTCAGGCTTAGGGGAATATCACCCGAGGAGCGTAAAGCTTGAGGATAGCCTTGACTTTATAAGTCAATAGTGTAGAGGAACTTTTGAGAGGGGATTTGGTTCTAGGGGGGAGTGTCACATTCCGTCAGAATGTGCAACCCGAAGTTGCTGTTTGACGGATACTGTCAAGTGTAATAGACTTTCGCTATGGGTCTTGGATAAGAGATTGGCAACTGTTGCAAAGCCGAGATGAGTTGCTTCTTCTCAAAGGAAAGTCCGGCAACTGTCTCCAAAGGCCCGCCAAGAAGGATGAAACCCGGAACTACCTAGCAAATTCTAGATGACGAAAGTTTTACACTTTCCTATATTGAATGATGGGAGGAGCGAGAACAATCAGCTGGGACATGAAAGGTGGTCACTTGGGAAGCGTCCTAGGAGGTCTGGTAATGAGGATTTTGCTAGTCTCAGCTAATAAGTCAGAGGGGAGACTACCTGTTTTCCCACTAGGATTAGCGTATTTGGCAGGAAGCTTGCACAAGATGGGGCATGAGATAAGGAGCTTCGATTTGCCCTTTCATAGAGAGTACAAAGAAACGTTGAAGAAGACTATTGCCGGCTTCTGCCCTGAAGCCATTGGCATTTCGCTTCGTAATTTAGACAATCAGCAGTATTCCTCTCCTATTTCCTTCTTACCGGAGGCGAGGGCAGTGGTAGAAGTTTGCCAAGAATCATCAAAGGCAAAAGTAATCGTTGGTGGTTCAGGGTTTAGCATCGCGCCTGAGCAACTACTGGACTACCTAGGGGTAGATTTAGGAATAGTCGGGGAAGGAGAAACAGCCATTAGTGACCTTGTACAGGCTATCGAAGAGGGAAGTGACTGTGGCAACATTCCCGGAGTTGTAGTGCGATGTCAAGGAAGGACAAAGATGGCGAAGCCTCGCCGAATGAAAGACTTGGATAGCCTCGAGCTACCTAACCGGGGAATTTTTGAGCCGAAAAGGTATCTTCAAGCGGGGGTTGTGCTTAACATCCGAACAAAAAGGGGATGCCCCTTCAAGTGTATCTATTGCACCACTCCCCAAATTGAGGGAAACAAAATGAGAGTTATTACGCCCCAAAAAGTCGCCGATGAGTTAGAGATATTGAAAAAAGTCTACGGGGCAGACGAATTCTATTTCACTGACAACATCTTTAATTATCCCGCCAAGCATGCCGAATCCATATGTGAAGAAATCATTTCAAGAGGGCTAGACATCAAGTGGTATTGCATAGCCAACCCTTGCTCGCTATCAAAAGACCTACTACGGCTTATGAAAGAAGCGGGCTGTTATGGCTTATCACTCGGAAATGAGAGCGGTAGTCCACAGATGCTCAAGAACCTGCGCAAGAATTTCACTGTGGAGCAAGTGAGTCAGTCTTGCTCATATTGTCGTGAACTGGGCATAAATTATACTTGCTTCCTGCTGCTGGGGGGGGCCTGGGGAAAACAGGAAAACCGTCGAGGAAAGCATATCTACGATGGAGAGACTAAAACCCGACTCTCTTTCCATAACAGTAGGCATCCGTGTATACCCCAATACTGAACTCGCTCGAATAGCAAGAGATGAAGGCATTCTTGATGTCCACGGCGACCTTTTGTCCCCAACTTTCTATTTATCTCGAGAAATAGAAGACTGGATATTCGATTATATTAAGGAAGTTGGGGGGCGAAGTGGCTGGCAGTTCCCGGTGCTAGCTGAGATAGATGCTTCATAACTGAAGGTTACCATAACAGAGGTGCAGCTTTCCTTCGCATCCGGCTATACCCGTTTGTTTTCTTGGCAGAGACACTTTTAGTGTAACATTAAGCCGTATAATTCAAAGTCGTCGGAAAATCCTATATTTAGAAGATAGCAAGCTTAACAAAAGTAGGAAAGCCTATGGCTAAAGTACTATGGGTTCTCAGACTCTGATTTACCCCACGCCCGTGCTCTTAGCCGGGGCAAAAGTTGATGATAAACCAAATTTTATGACCGTCGCCTGGTCCGGTATTGCCACTAGAATATCAATGATTTGAGCAGGTAGTGGCCCGTCTCATAGTCACTCATTAAAATAACGATGAGTGAAGTGAGTGATACGCAAGCTCTTATCACTCAGAGACAATGGTTAACTATCACTCAGTGATGCGGAGTGATACCGTGAGTGTTATCACCCAGTGTCGCGGGGAGCGTCATCATTGAGTGTGGAGTGTAACCACCGAGTATCAGCGAGTGATAATGAGTCGCAGGATGTTGGGATATTAGCTAGGCCTTCGTTGCTCAGCCAGTTTCCGTTTCTGACCCAACAAAACGATGTTGTTCAAGCCACGCGTACAACCCCGAGAATGGGGATTGATCTAGCTGTATTCCCTACACCAAATTCTGATAAAAGACTGAACCAGACTCTAGGCTTTCCCGATCCTAAATACCTTTGTCCCACACACGGGGCATGTGCCCCTTGTAGCGGGCCGCTTGTTCTTTAGGATGACTCTATTTGGGTTCCTGATCTCAACCTTTTTTCTGCACTTCATACAGTAGGCTTGTGGCATTGTTATTCCCCCTTTCTTCAGCGTTGCCTGTGTCCCACCAGCAGCACTGCGCCTGACTGGGTACACTGTGTGCATAATACAGTAGGGCAAGCTACATGTCAAGCTGGAAGGAGGTGCCAGGTTATACTTTCTGGCTTTTGGTGAGCTCCAATTTCAGCATACTCACGCTTACCGGTCAGGGTTGCCCTACACCTAACAGCCGAGTACCCTTTTCATCAGTGCATGGGCGCGTTACAATGGGATCGGGCAACATCCTGATTTCTTGTTGGCGTCGGTTAAGGAGACAAGATGAGATGGCTTACTGTTGTCCTTTCTCTCGGTTTGGTGCTGAGCCTAGTCAGTTGCCAAGTCCTGCCAAGGGCGCCATCATACATAGAGACTGACTTTGAAGTGCCGCCAGGACAAAAACATACTTTAGCTGTGGAGCTGCGGAGCGGGGATAGTCTCGAGGGTGACTTCAGTATTAGTGGCGCTGAGAACTACATAGACTTCTATATAGAAGGACCGAACGGCGACCTGACCTATGGGAAAGAGCGAGGCGAAGGCAGCTTAAGCTTTGAAATGAAGGCGAGATCATCAGGAATGTATACTCTCTATTTCGATAACTCTTTCTCTTTTGGTGCGCCCCGACAGATTTCCCTGCGCTATAGGATCCGATAGCCCTCGGAAGGCTGTTTCACCACTATCGCTGTTCTGACTCACGCTGGAAGGACTAAAAACTGATGAACCCACAAGCTGGTAGTCGATTGTCATGAGGTCTTTCACTAGCAAACCCGTATTGTACTCCTTTAGGCTCCGCCGCTCCTTCGCTCTTTCCTTATCTCTTGACTCCGTTTGATGTTCTCCTTGGCTATAACCAAAGCCTATGGCTGCAGTCCGCATCCTAACGTCACGATTCTCTAGCGACAAGCTGGACGCTAGGAAATCCGCGACCTGAACTGAAACACCACACTATCTCTCATGCCTGGATAGACAATCTGACGGAATGTTGGATAACTTTGCAGGGCTAACTGCTGCTCACACCTACCTGACGGATGGTAGCATTAACGTGGAAAGGCAACTCACTAGACGGCGCCTAATACTCGCTTGCCTGCTGAAAACTTACCCAGAGTGGTGGGGGAATCCATCTGTAGTAGGGATACCATACTGGGTTAGCCAAATCTACCTTTTGAAGCGTCTGCTAACAAGCTCCAAGGCAAAAGAACCTTGGTCGTTTTATCCGCTCACAAGCGCCGAGCAGGCACAAACAACGAAAGTGGCTCTTGATCTAGGAAGAAACGCAATTGGTATTGAACTAAACCTGAAATACGCTTAGCCAGTCAACAAAAAGTTAGCCAGCTAGAAAGAGGGTCCCCCATATTTAGGTTGTCTGCCCAACTCTTCTCCAATAAGCCTTCATATCCTGTTCTTGCCTGTTTTGCGCCCTTTTCCTCCTGCCCAATATCAAGTTTCTCTTTCAGGGGCATAACATGTTCCTGCCACACATGCATTACCAAATCCGCCATTCTGAGAAAGAGTTGTCCGCAATGCAAGCAGGCAAAGTGGCCGAAGATAGGTGTTCCGTCATTGACTATATGATCTCTCAACATAGCTCCTCCTCTATCTTTGCTTTCATCAGCTTGATGCACAGCATTATAGCGGGGGATGATAAAGATGAGGTGAAGAATGCGTAAAGGATGTGTAGATATCTGATATAGGTCTAGTAGCCCTAGTAGCTATTGTGTCAATCTTTTGCGGTCAAGGATGAAGGAGGCATGCATACCTGGCGTAGGCATGATACTGATTAATTACTTTCGTAGTACAGACCTTTGGGGCTCTTGCCACCGCGCTCACCTAAGCTCAAATGTACTGGACGAGTGCACTTACATTAATCAAGCACGTGTACCACGTCGCCTTACATGGAAAGATTTAACAATTGGGCGAATTATGAAGGTTGTGCCACCCTCATAAACCTTGTGATGGATGTGCTAGAATTGGGTAAGATATTCTGACTCTCAGGAGGCACTATGGACATCAAAATGCTGCCCATATATTTCGTGCTTGGTGGAGCCATAGTTTCCGCCGTAACCTATTTTGGTGGTCAGGCAAAGAGCCTTCTAGCTGCTTTCATTGCTTTCATACCAAGTATTAGCGTCATAACCCTATGCACCATTTATTTTGCTAGCGGAACAGCAGCCGCTGTTTCTTATGCTAAGAGTATGCTAATACTGTTACCCCCTTGGCTACTTTATGTCGTCGGTGTGATCTTCCTTTTGCCTCGTATCGGTCTTGCCGGCTCACTCATGGTGAGCATTGCAGCCTATTTTGTAGCGTCGTTTTTAATAATGAGACTAGCGTAATCCCCTACATTTGGTCTTGCATCACAACCTGACTGCACTGGAAATCCGAGCCTTCGCTATTAAGCTGCTGTGCCTCCCATCATGACGCTTGCGTAATATCGCTTATCTAGTTTTAGTGAATTGGCTGTGATCTGAATACTCCCCCTAGGTAACGATTGTCCAGAATGTTACCCCTACCCGCTGCAAATGAGAAGGGCAACTGATTATCAAAATTGCACTGTCTTAAGCCAGCTTTGTGACCTTGTAATCTCAAGGCTAAATGAACTTAGTGAGGCGCAGAGGACTCGAACCTCTAACCGGCTGATTAAGAGTCAGCTGCTCTACCTGTTGAGCTAGCGCCCCTAAAGCGTAATCTATTTTATCCTAAACCTCTGAACAAAAACAAGGGAATAAAAAGCGTTGTGGGCTTTATGGCAATCCTATACCCATGAGGCTTGCTAAAACTTACACTTTACAGGGAGGAATTCATTACCCATGTTGTTTGCCAATTTCACTTCTCTAGCCAGATCCCGGGGTAGAGCTGAGCTTCCGCGGCTTACTAGCACCGCAGCGAACAGCAGGATAGCTGCGGGGTAGAAATAGAAGGAATAGCTTCGCCAGGCGAAGAATAAGGGGAACGCCGCCAGCACAAGGCCAGTGTCCGGATATTTACGACAGTTATAGTAGTACCAGCAAAGGCACGCAGCCAAAACCCCCATCTCGATTAAGACATAGACCATGCTTGTCCCCGGAGGGACGAGACCCGTTATAGAGAAGATGACAACCCCCACCCCACTAGGGAACATAGGATCGATTAAAGGGGCAAATAAAGATTCAGCCCACGCCTGTGGCGCGCTGAAGATGAAAGGTATATTGGTCAAAAAGAAAATGCCCCCGATCACTCCACCGAGCTGGAGCGATTTTTGCCAGCCGACTTGGCGAAGGAGCAAGACAAGGTAGAACGGGATGAAAAACCAAGCCAGTTGCTTTGAGGTCACCGCCAAACCCATGAATACCGCCGAAAGCCATACGTTTCTCGGCAGCAGAATCCAGCCCAAAAGCAAGAAAAGGAGATAAAGGCTTCCAGTTCCCCCAAAGGCGATATCATTCCACATCTCCAAACTGGCAAAGGCAACAAGTACCACTAGAGGCCATAGCTTCCTCGGAGATTGCCACATAATGACGCCAAACATTAACAGGGCACAGAGGAGATAAAAATACCTCAGGTCTTCGAGCCCAAAGGCCAGAAAGGGGGCGGCGAACAGAAAAGAGCCAGCCGGATAAGCGAGCTTGCTCTCAAACTCTGCAGTTGGAATATCAGGGTTAGCCTTAGCCTCCTGCCACGCATGGTCGAGTTCCTCATCTGTGGGGTAGGGAAAGGTCTCGGCAAATTTCCCCTCCTTCAGAGGGGTGGCGCTCTCGGCTGATAGTCCAAACCTGTCGATAGTCTCAAATAGATTGACCTCCGTATACGGGTTTTTGGCTTCAAGCAGCTTCTCACCTGCTACATGAATCAGGGCAGTGCCATCATTATAGCCAACCTCCTGACTGTAGGTGCTGGCCATTTCTACGTTCTTCCCCTCCATCTCGAGCTCACCCCTGTTTAGCAGATTTATGCCAACAACCTCGCCAATGCCCAGGAGGCTCAGAACCAGGCATACTCCAATAGCAGCCCACTTCAACTGCTTCAAATAGGGGCTAAGCAACTTATCCATAGCTGGTATTGCCATCATAAAGACCACGGCGAACCATATCAGCCACAGGATAACACTGAGGGAGGTGAACAGGGGTTGCCAGCCTTCCGGGCTAAATGCCGAAAGGACATGAGCTACAATCTGAAGGCCAAGGGCAAAGAATATGAGGAGTAGCTTGGGAGAGATATCTAAAGAACCCATGTCTTTGCCTACAGCTAAGGCGACTTTTTGCTGTGTCTCGCCATTAGAGTATATCAATTTTACTTTAAACCGCTGAACAAAAACAAGGGGGAAAAAACAGGATGAAAGCCTGCAGCTACTGGTAAGCTTCCTTCAATGCTTTCACATAGGCATCTCAATCCGAGAGCGCATATACCTCCATATCGTTGTAGGAGGTCATAGGATTCTCAACAGTGGTCCGACTTGCCTCCTCATGGGACTCCGCATCCCAGATAATCATGGGAGTTTCGTCGCGGTAACAGGACTTATATTGCTTTTCCCAACTTTCCGGCGCTGGGGAATCAAGGTTAGCATTGCCAGGAGCACTAAATCAAAGTATATTGAAGTGGTGGATTTCCTTGCTCAGGGACTAAATCTATCAAAAAATTGGCATGGGGAGGGCAAGAATGCTTGAAGAAAAAATTGACGGAATGTGGGCGAACACACAGAAATGGATCGAAGAAGGAACCTTTGAACAGCACCTGCCGGAGTCTCTGGAGTCTTTCTCTAGAGAGATCTTACCGCTTGTTGCAGTGAGAGCATTTTTCAAAGGTGTTGGTAAACTTGACGAAAGGGCAGCAGATATTGTCCTGCGGGAAGTCGGTAAAGCGTGTGGGGATTACGAGTTAGGGTATATGGCACTTCAGGGGTTGAAAATCCCCTCTCCAGACATAGACGCCTTTCTTGAAGCTCATGAGAAAGGTGAAAACACTGCGAGTGGAGGACAATCAAAGGTGACCAGAGAGGGCAATACCACCGCACTTGTGGTCAAGGGAGGCTGTGTATGTCCGCTGGTTAAAGTTCTGAACATTGAGCCAACCCCCAACCATTGTCTATGCACGCTTAACCATTTGAAACATGTCTACGAGACTGGCCTTAACAGACCAGTCAAAGTCGAGCTGATTGAAACCTATCTCCGCGGTGGCAACTCTTGCACGATCAAGA
>Ga0315310_10000830_pt1 | contig 19558 bp, 19 predicted proteins | sample TDP5_MG_FD_203630 | JGI IMG/M metagenome (GOLD analysis project Ga0315310, IMG submission 203630) | Freshwater sediment microbial communities from Lake Towuti, South Sulawesi, Indonesia - TDP5 | ecosystem: Environmental > Aquatic > Freshwater > Lake > Sediment | place: Indonesia: South Sulawesi... | reverse complement strand
AACCTGGCAGGCGAGCTATCGCCGAGGTGCCTCCCTGCACTGGAAACGAAGCCTAAGTGAGAACAATGACGCAAGAAGAACCCGAGAGAACAGACTATGCCCGGGTAGGGCTAAAGGTCGGCATCGAGGTTCACAGGCAACTCGATACCAAGTCCAAGATGTTCTGCCCCTGTCCAACTGAGCAGAAGCCCGGAGAGGATTTCCAACTTGTCAGGCTTCTCAGGGCCACCCCAAGCGAGCTGGGTGAGGTAGATCCGGCCGCCGCGTTCGAGACCAGAAGAAAGCGGATGGTGCACTATCACGCCAACACGGGCAGTGTTTGCCTTGTAGAGATGGATGAGGAGCCTCCGCACCCCCTGAACAGAGAGGCTGTCGTCGTCGGCCTGACTGCTGCAATCATGCTGAACTCTCGGCCTGTAGACGAGATTCACGTGATGCGTAAGATCGTGGTGGACGGATCAAACACGACGGGCTTCCAGAGAACCTGCACTCTTGCACTCGGCGGACATATCCTGGTCGATGGGAAGACCATCCCTATACAATCGGTGTCTCTGGAGGAAGACGCCGCGAGGCTGCTTGAAGCGGGCAGAGGCGAGGTCCACTACGACCTGGGGCGGCTGGGGATCCCCCTGGTCGAGGTGGCAACGGGGCCCTCTATCAGATCTCCGGAAGAAGCCGCCAGGGTCGCTCTGGCCATCGGCAGGACCCTTAGAGCCACGGGAAAGGTGAAGCGTGGCCTTGGAGCCATAAGACAGGACGTCAACATCTCTATCTCAGGAGGGGCCCTCGTAGAGATCAAGGGTGTCCAGACTCTGGAGGGGGTATCTTCTGTGGTGGAGAATGAGGTGAGGAGGCAGCTCCATCTTCTTGGAATCAGAGATAGACTTCAATCCCGGGGAGTCAGGAAGGAGGATCTGAAGCCAGAATTTGTCGATGTGACCGACATCTTCAACGAGACGCGCTGCAAGGTCGTGAGGCGCGCTCTCCAGGCTAGGGCAAAGGTTCTGGCAGTGAAGCTCAGAGGTTTCGGCGGGTTGGTCAGTCTAAGCGCGGGGGAGGGCACAAGGTTGGGTGCTGAGCTTAACCGCAGGGCTCAAGCCTGGTCCGAGGTCGCCGGTATCTTCCACACGGACGAGATGCCTGCCTACGGGATCACGGAGGCCGAGGTTGAAGGAATGAGACAAAGGTTGAACGCGCGCCCTGAGGACTGCGTGGTCTTTGTAGCGGAGGAGCACGAAAAGGCCAGGGATGCATTGGAGGTTGTCTTGGCTAGAGCGGAGGAGGCCTTGGCTGGTGTCCCCGAAGAGACCAGGGCTCCCAGAGCCGACGGCACCACGTTATACTCCCGACCCCGCCCTGGCTCTGCCAGGATGTACCCCGAGACAGACATACCTCCAGTTCCGGTCTCCACCGAACTCCTAGACCAGATCCAAGCTAACATTCCTGAGCCTCTGGAAGAAAGATCCAAGCGGATGGTGAAGACCTATGGCTTGAGCCCTCAGCTCGCAGAGCAACTCGTTGATTTGGAACGGCTAGAGATCTTCGAACGCGTGGTAACTCAAACCCGTCTACCAGTGGGATTCGTAGCCTCTGCTCTTACAGAGCATATTGTGACGCTGAGCCGAGAGGGAGTAGACACTTCCGCGGTCTCCGACTCGCAGCTGGAAAAGATGTTTCATCTCATCGCTGAAGGACAGATGGCGAAGGAAGCAGCCCCGGGGCTGATTCGTTGGATGGCTGGACACCCGGAGAAGGACCCGGCGCAAGGGGCAAGAGAACTCGGCCTCGTTTCCCCTCCCATCGAGGAGCTTGAGGAGAAAGCGCGCACCCTGATCGAGTCTCACAGGGAAGAGCTGGCTTCACAGCGGGAGCGAATCGAGGGAAAGCTCATGGGGGAACTAATGCAGCAATTCAGAGGCAAGGTCGACGGCAAGGTCGTTCATGAAACCTTGAGAAGAAAGATAGTGGAAGCGATGAAAGAATCAAAGGCGCGCTAGGAGCATGGAAACCGGCGAAAAAAAGCTTATTAGAGTTCTTTTCACCTCTTTTCACCCATGTCCGGCGTGCCGTATCGCCTCAAGGTGAAAAAGGGAAGCATCGAGCTGGAGGCGTCAGCGCCGAGCCCGGAAGAGGCCTTCGCGTTGATGAACAGGCTTCTGGACTTCACGAACAAGGTGGCTGAGAAGGTACCTGAAGCGCCCCGGGCGCCGAGCGTTTCAGCTTCGCTGCCGATGCAGCCACAGACAGGATTTCCCCCCAAGCCCTCATCTATCGAAGAATTCCCCAGAACTGCCACTGGAAGAGTCAAGTACCTCCTCGGCTCTGGTTTCTTCTCCAAAGAGAAGAGTCTCAGCGAGACGGTGGAAGCATTGGCCCGAGAAGGATTCCCCTACAACACCAAGCCAGTTGACAAGGCGCTGCGCATGCTCATAAGAAGGGGCGAGATGCGTCGAGTGGGAACGAGGCGTCACTACCGGTACGTCGAGAGGTGAATCCGTGACCGAAGAGAAACCTGAGCTCAGCATATTGGTTGAGCACAACGGAACACGTGTGGAGTTCAAGGGCAGATACCTCGAGGTATGGTCGAGCCTGAACAGATATCTGTCGCAGATCTTTCCAGCCCTCCCCGCCGCCCAGAAGCTGTCTGGCACCGTCGACATCGTCGAGCTCGCTGAGAGTATCGCCGGAAGGGTCCAGGTCACCGAGAACCAAGTGCTTGTTCTGGAGAAGACAGACGCCAAGACCAAGATCCTGCTGGCTCTCGCAGGTCTGTACGTCGGAAAGAAGATGGGAAAAGTTGACGACGACACAGCCACACCTCAGCAAATAGCCCAATCGACCGGCATGATCGAGAGGGTTGCTCGGGCCCGCCTCAGCGAGATGAAGAAAGACGGGCTTGTGGTTAGGCTGCCTGAGGGCAGATACAGGTTCTCACCCGTCGGAGGAGACTTGATCAGGAAGCAGCGGGGGCCTTCGAAAGAGGGTGCCGGAGCCTAGATCCGTCGGGTGATCTCAAGAGGAAGCGTGCTCAAGGATGGCAGAGGAAGACGCACTTCACGTGAACATCGTCTACAAGGGCGTGGAGACCAGCTTCAAGGGACATCCTGACCAAGTCTACCGAGCCGTGATATCATACCTTGAGAAAGCGATCCCGGCCTTCTCGCTGGCGTCCAAGGTGTCATTTTCCCTCGACCTCCAGAAGATTCTGCTAGACGTGAAGGATGTGCTGGCTTATGCTCCCGACCAGGGCATGATCTTCGTAGACACACTCTCATCGTTCCCGATCTCCGACGGGGTGATGCTGTACCTTCTGAAGTGTTATCTCGAGCATTCCCTTGGGATCCGCGATTCACCCTCCGCGTCCATCGCGGATATCAAGAACGCTCTGACGCAGCCTGAAAAGTCTCTCTCAAGCCGCTTGACCGAGCTCATGAAGCGTGGGTGGGCGAGAAGGATAGGCAGGGGTAGCTACGTGGCCACGCTGGTAGGAGTCAAAGGGATCTCCGAACGAATGCGACCGAAGACTAGGTAAGGTCGATCTGGGCAGACGACCGGTCAGCAGGCTGATGAGGGCTGGGGAGAGTCTGGGACCCCTCTGGAGGCGTCCTCTGAATATAGCGATACCTTCTAGATGTGCCGGTGCGTGTTAGGATGTTCTGCCGGACAAGGTCCAGCAACACGTGGGCCACAGCCGTTGAGTCATAGTTGTAGCCTCTCCTCGACAACTCTGCGCTTACCTGTGCCAGCGAACGGGATTCTGAGAACCAGCCTTCATCGTAAAGCGTGGCCGCAACATCTCGGCAGGTGGACCCGCGTCGTGACACCCTTGGAGTGGCTTGGGCCGTACCCGGCTGCTCGAGGCCCTCGGGCATTGAGCTCTGCAGGGCAGACACGACCTGCTTGATTGTCTGTTCCACGACTGATCGGTCACATTCGATTTCAACCTCGGCCGATCCGACCTTAACCCTCACCCTCACCCTGTCAGTGCCACTCAAGCTGACTGCCTCCTTAGCTGCGCAAGTTGTTGGCTTTCAAGTTGCGCAACACTTATAAGCACACCCCCAGACTCCTCAGAGGGCGAGAAAGCGTGCGGACTTCCCTCGTCGATGAAGAAGGAGCCGAATTCATCGCTTCCCGGCCCCTAAAGGGCTCTGAGGCTGAGCTTAAAGCGTTTTCGGATGTCGGTCTAGCCAGCCTCACAGGCATCGATAGGGGATCGGTCTTCTTGAATGCTGTGCCCGAGGAGGCGGACGGGTATGATGATCAAGATGAGGCCGACGTGGCCACCGTGACCCTGAGTCACTGTCGTCCGAAAGCCGTACCTGTGGAGCCCACCGGCGTAGTTCGCGACGTCGCCTCCGTGGACGTGTCTTCGATGAAGATCGCCGAGGATGCGAGGGGGATTGTCATCGCCGTTAGGGGTTCGCTCGTACGCAGAAAGGGTGACTGTGTCTCCGCCGATGTTCTTGGGCCCTTTCTCTTCTATGTGACCGAGCAAAACAAGGATTTCATCTATGCCTCCCTTAGATCCCGCTTTCTCGGAGAAGAGAGGCCTGTCGAGTCGCCCCAGCTTGAAAGCATGCCGAAGAGGATCTGTAACCTGTTTGACCGTTGGATTCAGATGAGCGCTGCGACGAGCTTGAGGGATTCGATACTCCTCCTGGATGGTTCACTGACAGCCGGCACGGTGGACAGCCCGACGCGGGTCATGGAGCACCTTGTCCTCGCGTCGACCACGAACGGGAACAGCATCATCGCCTTCTCCAAGATGACTCGGCTGAGGGTCCTCGGGGTGAAGATCACGGAGCTAGAAAACGGGCACGCTGCTCCATACCTCCTGAAGATCGGTCACCTGATCTCGCAGTCTGCCAGGTTCCGCTGTCTGGGGCAGATCTATGTTGCTCACCTCTCGCCGGTCTTTTACTCCTACAGGGTTGACGTGAACTCCGGATCCGCCAGGAGCGATGCAGAAGCTATTGGATCCCTTCTCTCAAGCGATGCATTGACATATGGGTACCCCGAGACCCTTGTCTACGCACACATCCTATCCACGTTCAACAAGGTTGACGTAATCGGGCTCCAGCGTTTTCTGACAGAGCAGATGGAGATAACAGTCACAGAGGACCCATGCATAAGACAGTCGCTCTTCTTGCCCTTTGACAGGAGCTGAGGCAAGTGAAGATCCTGAAAAAGGAGGGAGATCTCCTTCAGCTCCTCGCTTTTCCATCGGACATGGAGATGCGGAAGGGAGATTATCTTGCGGCGGAGGACGATGAAGGGAGAAAAGCTCTTCTTCAAGTCATCGACGTGGGCTACGCCAACACGCCTGGCATGCTCGAAGACTTGCTCAGAACGATGTCCATCGAGAAGGTCGACGTTGAGACAAAAGCAGACAATCTGAGCATCTCCTCCTTCACGCTTCTCATCAAGGATGCCCGCATGATCTCAGCGAAGATCCGAGCAATAGTGGAGTACGGAAAGATCGCTCACGGCAGCTCCTGGCTTCCATCAAGGTTCGGCGCCAGGATAAGGAAGGCCGGCGTGGGGCTCTTGAAAGAAGTTGGTGGCCTAACGAGCAACCACCCTGTCAATCTAGGCGAAGTGGGGGGAGAGGCTTTCTCCTTCGACGCGGACTCCCTGGACGGTAGGCTGACTATTGTGACCGGAAAGAAGGAGACAGGGAAATCCCATGCGGTCAAGCTCATCTGCACATCTCTGGTCGAGCACGGCGCCACCGTCATTGTCTTCGACGTGAACGGCGAATACGTCAACCTGGGGCGATCGCGAGCGGGATCCCCAAACGACATCTATGACAGAACAACAGTCTTGGAGCCCGGGGTCAGCTTCAAGATAACCGTGGAGGAAGCCGGGCTCGGGGTCATTCTGAACATCCTCGAACACATCTATGACACGCCGGCAACGAGTTGCAGGGAGTTTGCCAGAATATGGAGGCATCTGAGACACGAGGGAATCCACGTCACCCTTGGATCTATCGGGATGGCTTTGGAGAAAGCAGGCATGCATGACTCTGTGAGAGAGGCGCTGTCCTCGAGGATCTCAGCCCTGGAATCAAGCGGGTTCTTTACCCAGAGAGCGACGGAGGCAACCCATCTGGATCGAGTGATCAATTCCTCCAGAAACGGGTTGCTCATGGTGTTGAACATGAAAAATCTGTTCTCGTCGACGAGGAGAATGGTGGTCGAATGCGTCCTCAGCCAATTGGGAGATCTCCTCAGTAGGTCTTTGCTCCCACCTCTCTTCCTCGTGGCCGAGGAAGCCCATCTCTACCTGAACAACACCTACTGGGACGACCTCGTTACCAGGATGAGACACCTCGGTCTTTTCCCTCTCTTTGTCACCAACCAGCCGGACACCATACCTCACACGGTCTACAGGCAGGCGGACAACATACTGCTCTTCAACTTTACAAACGAGCTGGATCTGGAGGCAATTTCGAGGGCTTCTCGCGCTGACTCTCAAACAGTGAAGACGATCGCTATTGCCCTGCCTCCAAGGCACTGCCTAGCCCTGGGCCACTTGGTTGGCGACCTTCCCCTTGTGGTAGGGGTGCGCGGCCTAAACGCTAGGACCATGGGAGAAACCAGGCTCTTCTTTGACGGTCAATTCGGGAAGGCGGAAAGTCGTAGAGAGGTGGCTGCCGCGACCCTGCTTAGCCATTAGGACCGCCTCTCATCATGTTGAATGGGTCTGCGGACCCGGACGCCGTCCACAGTCAAGCGTTGTCCGACAAGTCTACAGGCCGTGCCGGACTTCCTCGTATGGAAAGGCCGTTGTCGACTCACGTTGAGGGGGTCGCTGCTCACCCTCTCTTGGTGTCATGCCGGGCAAGAGGAGGGTGCGGTCTACTCGTGAGCATCACCCAGCCAAGCCAAGCCGCGATAAAGCAGAGTGCAAGAACGAAAATCAGAACGGGAATCCTTACCGAAAGGTCGGATGAAAGCGCCGGAATCAGGCCAAAGAACCAAGCCACGTAGAAGATCCCAAAAGCTATGCTTCCGAGAAGGACGATGGCTCCGAAAGCTCCCGCCCTGCTCAAGAAGCATCGCCCCCCGAAGCGTTTCCCCCAGAGACGATTAAATAAGCGTTCTGGGCAACTCCTGGCCACAGGTTCAGACATTGTCTGATTCGCAACACCCTTATAGATCATCCCTCGCTGGCGGTTCACCCCACCACCGGGCGAAGAACTTGAGCCACGAGGACAAGGCAAGGCGTTACCTGGAGGGGTCAATCAATCACCTGAAGACAGTCTTGGTCAATCTCAAGGCTCGCAGGAAAGCAGAAGATACCGATCTGGAGCTTTGGCGCGCCTACAGCAAGGCCGAGTTTGCCCTCTTCATCCTCTCGATCTCTGACGAAGAGAAACGGTGGGCCGTCCAAGAGAGATTCGACGAAGGCACACGCGCAGTTCGCTTGCTTGAAGAGGCGGAGCAGCTGCTGCGGGATGCAAGTAGAGCTTCAATCCTTGGTTCTCAGGAGAACCTCGCCAAGATTTGGAGGGCCGAGACGCGCATGATTCACGTCAGCAAGACCATTCAGAAGGGGGAGCGAGTAGAGGGGAGCTAAGTCAGAGGTCTCTCCCGAAGATTTGCACAGTGCCCCTCTGGATTATTGATCGATCGTCGATCGGAGGTTGACGGTGACCATCGCTGACCGAGAGACATGGGGCGGCTGAATAACATACGTCATCTTTATATGTCGTCTGACTTCCATGTCGGAGAAAGTCAAAGAGGCAGAGAGGGCTTGAGACTTCCATGTGAGGTTGCGGTTAGGTCACTGATTCCAGCGATGAGAGCGTCCATCGCGAAGGAGCTTGCCGATCAATACGGGCTCAAGCAACACAGGATAGCTGAGTTGCTGAACGTGACACAAGCCGCCATAAGCTACTACACCCGCGAGGTGCGTGGGGCTGTAGTGAACATCGACAGGGTTGGGGAAGTCCATCAAGCTGTCAAAGACATAGCGGCCGCGCTTGCGAGTGGCGACTGGATTGCGCCTGACTTGATGCAGCGCTTCTGCGTAGCGTGTAGCGCAGCCAGAGAAGCCGGCTTGATATGTCGGCTTCACAAGCAGATGGAGCCGTCGATCCCCTTGCGCGAGTGCACTGTGTGCAAATTGAACCAGTCGAGCTGTGGCAAGAGGCTGCGGTAGCGCTGATTTTCGGGTTCGTTTCGGCCGAATCCACGACAGATGCGTATAAGCGCGGCATGGCTCGGTCTTTCGCCCTGCAGAACGAAATGGCATGCACGGCGGTAGCAAGGCCTTAATTCTGTGAATTGTCCCGGGCAGCACAGGTTCTACATGAGAGCACGGCTCGGCATTCCTCTGCCATCGTTCGCAGTGGCGTCGTTGACTGTTTCAGTACTGGCTTCGTCAGTCGTGTCCAACCCATCGGCTCTAAGGTGTCGCAGGAATTACCACGTGGGATTCTCGGTCTCCCTGCGGAGGTCTGGGCCGCAGTAGTCAACATAGCGGTAGTCGCGATATCTGTGTATCTACTGGCGTGCGACAGATGACAGAAGCCTAGCCCCCACTTCCGCTGTGCTCCAACCGCCCTACCAGCGTCACGATCGAATGGCTGGCCGGCTTCCAGAATTGACGCTGGTGATCGATTTTCAGCCAACGTTCAGATTTTCTAGAACTCCTCATGCCGGAAAGCGATTTTAGCATCTGGCTAGGACGATTGATTCACTGGGATGCCCTTGTCGCAATACCTTCCACTCCTCAAGATAGACGGTCTCTGGAAGAGCTACGAGGAGGTCCAGGCTGTTCGAGGCTTAAACCTGGAGGTCCTGAGGGGGGAGATAATTGGTCTTCTGGGTCCTAACGGGTCTGGGAAGACAACGACGATGAAAGCAGTTCTGAGGTTGACGCGGAAAGACTCCGGCAAGATATGGGTGCTTGGTCGAGACATCGATCAGGCCTCCTACGAGTACAAGCGTTGGATAGGTTACGTGCCTGAAGCGATGGTCCTTCCAGAATACCTAACCGTGTCGGAGTTCTTGGCGTTCAGCGCAAGAATTCACGGCGTTGAGGAGAGCAGTTTTCTTGACATCGCGAACGAGTACCTACGTGCCTTCCGTCTTGACGGCAGAAAGAACGAGTACATAGGCGCGCTGTCCAGGGGCATGAAGCAAAAGGTGGCAGTTGTCTCGGCGCTCCTACACGAGCCTGATCTGCTGTTGCTTGATGAACCGCTGCTCTTCCTTGATCCCGAGGCTCAGCACATCTTCAAACAGGTTGTGAGAGAGAAGGTGGATTCTGGGGCTGGGGCGCTTCTTTCCACACACCTATTGGACACAGCTGAGCGGTTCTGCGACAAGGTGACGGTGATCCATAATGGTCAGAAGGTCGCCGAAGACAGCTTGCAGCGTCTTCGAAGCGTTGCAGGCAGGGAAGAGGAGGCGACGCTCGAGGAGGTTTTCCTGATGCTTACGTCAGATCGACCGGTCATCTAGGCTGGGCGTGAATGTACCCGTGAATAGCGCCCTGTCGATCGCGGTTTTCAAGATAAAGTCGACCTACGGCGCTGTGCGTCGATCACGTCGGATGCTTATTGTCTTTGTGTTTGGAGTGGTGCTGCTCCCCCTTCCAGGCACGTTCTTCGCCGCCTCATACTTCTACCATCTTGTTTCCACGGAGGTCATCGACCCAACCTCCCTGATCCCCTACGTTTCCTTGACCTTTGACCTCCTAGTCGTGGTGGCGGCTGTAGTAACCGCGCTCAGCCCCACATCCCTGTTCTACACTTTCGCCGACGAATACTGCATCGCTGCATCCCCCTGCACCTTCAGGGATTTCTTCCTGGGTGCTTGTGCGGCAACTTTCCTCAACATCCTCGTCATGATGACACCGATCTTTTCGGGGGCAAGCCTGGCCGTGATAATCGTCGGAGGTAAGTCCATCTTTGATGCCGCAGCGTTTCTCTTCTCAGCTTCATCTTTCGCCTTCCTCGTGTCGTTGTTCGTCAGCTCCCTGGCAGTGATGTACAGGATGAGGATGAGAAAGGCCTGGCTAGCGACAGTCCTAGCACTCTTGGTCCTCACGGTGTGTCCCGCGGTCGAGGGCAAGGAGATAACGCTGGCCTGGTTTCCCAAGACCTACCTTCCCGGCTCGCTGACAGCCGGGATGCTCCTGAAGAGCGCTCTGCCTGGTTTCACGACGCAGGCGACGGACATTCTTGGTATGATCTCTTGGTCAGTAGCCTGTCTGCTACTGGCCATTGCTGTATCCGGGAGGGATGCGTTTCAAGTCATGAACCCAACTCCCCTGATAGCTTTCGGTCAGCCCAAGACTCCGCGGCTTCTACCCTACAGGTATCTTCGAGCGCCGCGTTTCAAGCCCTTCAAGCACGGTGTAGGAGGTGCACTGGTGGCCGGGGCTTTGACAAGAATTGCGAGAGGCGGTCAGTTGATGGCGCTGACGGTTTTCGTCTTGTCTATTGATCTTGCACCATGGTTCATGAACAGGCTGACGAACGGCGCCCCATTGCATCCTTTGACAGATCTGTCCCTACCGGTTGTCACCTCGCTGATCCTCGCTGCTCTCCTCTCGACCGGCTGGTTCGTGGACATAGACGAGATGCTGGTTGTCTTCTCGGCGCCGGTGAAGCGCTCGACCTACGCCAAATCCATGATGATCTCCGTCCTCTTGTCGTGCATTCTGGTCTCCACCATCCCCACCGCTCTGGCCGTCGTTCTGTATGGGATAGACGGGTGGGGAGCACTCACTGTCGTCGTCGGCACAGTCTCTAACCTAGCCGTGGCATCTGGTACCTCACTGATGGTTGCCGCATTCCTCAAACCCAGGGCAACCGAGATCGTCTTCTCTCCCTCAGAGATCACCACGGTTTTTGCATCCATGACGTTGACATCCCTGCTCGTGTTTCCCGTCATCGTCTCGATCGCCTTGTGCTCACTCGTGCCTAAGACTCTCCTAGCCGTTGCCAGCCTCGTTTCAGTTCCTTTCTACGCGATCGTCATTTTCTTGGGGGAGTACCATCTCTTGTCGCGCAGGCTAGATGGGCTCTCGCTGTAGGGTCATGTGCAGACCAAGACTCCGCTAACACAACCGATCTCTTCACATTTTCAGCCTACCACAATGAATATATTGCTGGTGTGGTCCCCGCCTGCGTGGGAGAGTTTGGGTTCCGACGAACAGGGTAACACCGCCTCGCGCGCGAAGCGCTTCCTCGGAGTCATAGTGAGGCCGAATCGAACCTTTGAGGGAATAGCTCAAGACCCCGCCCTGCCCTTGGGATTGCTGATATTCGGAATTAGCATGGCCCTGTCTGTCGGGCTCACCCTCTATCTGTATTCCTACAGGATTCATGTAAGCAATCTGCTTCAACTGCCTGCGCCTGACCCTGTTGGAGGATATGGAGGGATAATTGCACCTGGAGTAGCCACACCCGACTATTCGGCCATTGCAACTCAGGACATCACGTTCCGCCTTCTCTTTCTTCTCATAGTGCAGGGGGTGGCTTGGCTGGTCGCACAGGTCTTCAAGAAAAAGGAGAGTTCGTTCAACATCCTGCTTTCCGCCGTTAGCCATGCCTTCGCCGTAATGGTTGTTGGGGCGGTTGTCGTGGCGCCGTTGGCTCTGATCTATCCTGAGCAGAACAACCAGGTCACACAAGTTACATACGAGGGGGCGGTTCTCTCAGGAGTCTCTTTCAGAGGGACGTTCTTCCATGCTGCATCGATCGGACAGCCCACGGCTATCCTCTCTCTTCTGAACAGCTCCCGCGTCGGTGTTTCGATGGCTGTCTCAGATCAACTCGACGCCTCTGAAGGAGAATCGATACTCACGGGGCTGGTGATCGAGAACGTCACGGTTGGAGACTCAAGTTTCAACGGCAACATTACCGTGGAGAAGGCCGTTCTCTCCAGCATCGAGAGAGATGACTGGACGGATGGGCTTGCAGTCCTCAATGCGTCGAGAGCAGTAGTGTCGTTCGGAGTCGTTCGAGACGGAACCAGCTATGCCTGGAATCGAGAACGAGCTCAGGAGACCGGCTACGGTTGGAGTCCCGCCCTTCCAGGGCCCAGCGCTGTGGACCTTCTGCTCTGGTTTATCCCCTTGGGACTGCGTTTGTGGGTCGTAGGCCTTGGTTCAATTGCTATGTACTGGACCTATGGCGTCGGCGTGCCGACGGATGGCTCGACCCGTGCACGCGTAATCGCTCTGCTTAAGCTCACCATAGCACCGGTGGCCATCGTTCTGCTGTCGCTGTTGTTTCTTCCCAGCGTGATCCTCTCCCCGTACTAGGGAGCGTCCACCCGGGTGAGCGCTGACCAGGGATCAGCACTCGATTGATCGACGGAAGCCGTTCCCGGGAGATCCTCTACAACCCGGCTCAAAACCTCTCCCTTGGGGGAGATCTCACCTCTGGAGATGCGAGTTGAGTTGATAGGCTTCCCGTCTTCAGCTAGAACCATTGGGCAAACGACAACCTCGAGCTGGGTGAGCATCTTGTCCATTCGGATATCATTGATTTCTGCAGCCCGGCCCGCGGTAGATGGGCTAACCACGATGGCGTCGATCGTTTGGTCTGTGACGGAGGGTCCATAAGGGTCGTCGATCTTCACTATCTCGGAGTCCAGCCAGCCATACTCCTTCAGTGCTTTCCTTAGGTTCTCGAGCCTCACCTCGTATGAAGGAACCTCATAGCTCTTGCCGATCTTCTGCACCAGGTTTTCGCTTGTGAGGCCTATCACAACCTTCTCGCCGACTGAAAACGCGGTCCACAGAAGTGATAGATGGCCGTAGTGGACGACGCTGAATGTTCCTCCCAGACAGACCTTGCCGTACCTCTTCATCTTGCTTGGCTGCGATATCTCCTGCGTAAGCTCACCAGCAGAGATCCTCAGTTCGCTGAGTATGACCATTGCTTCCCCCACTGGTATCCCCAGCTTGCTGCTGAGATCGACGGGCTCGATGGAGGGCTCGGCCGGAAGTATCCGGTCCATGACGTATGACTTGTGGGAAGGATACAAGATCATGCTGTGAACCGTCTCGACGAGAATGTCCCAGAGAGCATGCTTGACATAATTCCTCGACAAGGCTGATCGCCGGAGGCTTCTCCAGGCGGCACTCTCTCGCCTCAGTTAAAGCTTTAAGCCCCTTCAAGACAAGGGCAGCGCACGCGTCACGATGTCTCCTCGCAATCTCGTCAACGCAGTCGCGGTGGATCTCGACGGAACTATTGTTCATTTCACACTAAACTATCCCTCGATCAGAAGAGATGTCCTGCGTCTCATCGCCGCTCTCGGCATAGATCCGAGAGGCTACTCGATGCGCGACAGAGTCTCTTTCATGCTCGACAAGGCGAAGAACGAACTGGTTTCCCAGGGCAAGCAGGCCGAGATCGCGGCGCTCGAAAGAGATGCCAAAGAGATAGTAGAAAGGTACGAGGTTGAAAACGCTCAGACGGCTCAGCTGGTGCCTGGAGCTAGAGATGCCCTTGCTGCGCTTAGGCGCTTCGGCCTCAAGCTTGGTCTCTTCACGGCTAGCGGGAGAAAAGCGGTGGACCTGATCTTGGAGGCTCACAGCCTTAGGGGGCTCTTCCAAGCCGTCGTCACAAGAGATGATGTGGGGCTTGGTCTCATGAAGCCTCGAGTGGATCACCTGCTGGCCCTGATAAACTATCTCTCGGAGAAGCCTGAGACAACTCTGGTGGTCGGCGACAGCATCATAGACATAATTCCAGCCATACAGCTGGGAGCGTGTGCCATCGGTGTGGAAGGAGGAGTAGCGAGCGCTCAAGAGCTGAGACGAGAGGGCGCTGTCGACGTAATTCCGTCTCTTTCGCAGCTTCCAAGGTGGATCGAAGAGAACACGCTTTCGAGGCAGACCTCTTGACCGTGCAGTGCGTTTCACTGTTGCACTCCAGAGAAGCCAGATTCGAGCTTCTAGGGCGCATGAAGGCTCATGGCTTGAAATTGAGGATGCACGCCTTTGAATATCTGATCGCGCGCAGGGGGTTCGCCTGCATCCTTCTCCTTGAGCCCGCCTGGAACAAAGCACACATATTCAGAATGAAGTGGAATGCCGAGGAGGCCGACAGAGTGTCAGAGTTGATCACAGAGATATTGATCAAGGTTGACCCGGGGATTGAGATCGATTTGGAGTAGGATGCTCAAAGCGTAGAGACGCAACCGATGAGAGTATGACGTCGAGATATCCTATGTATCAAACTGAGAGGGTGTTAACGCGAATTCTTTTATCTCGTGCTGAGCCGGCCCCGGAGCATGAGAGCGGTTGATAGGGTCAAGATGCTGAAGATAGTGGCCATTTTGCTGGCGCTCGCAGATCTTACAGTCTTTCTTCTCTACTCCTTGAACCAGTTTCATCTCCAGATGATCTATCTCGTTTCCTGGGTTCTGGCGTCGCTGGAGCTGGTGCCCACCGCTATGGGCAAGTCCTTCGTTCAGTGGATCCACACCCTAAAGAAGTAGAACCACAGATCTCCGATATGAAAGCACCCCTTCGTGAGCCTGCAGGCTCGCCAACCACAGTTCTTGCTCAGTTTGTACCTTGGCGCGAGAGGTAGTCCTTGATCGGAGTCAGCCCGAAAAGTATCAGGTCATCCACTGCTAGCACCGGCACGTCGTCCGTGGCTAGGTCCTTCCAGAGAAACGCTCTGCGATCTTTGTCCTCCACCGAGAAAGCCTTGAATGACAGCCCTGCTCTCTCCAAGAACCGCCGTGCTTCCTCGGACTCGCGGTCTCCCCTTCGAATGAAAAGCAGCGCCCTCGGGTGTTTCACTGGGGACCGTTGTCTTTCGCCGCGCTAGCCTTAAAAGTGTTGTGGACCCTCCTTGACATGCGCAAAGAGACATGAGGGTCCTAATCACTGGAACAAGCGGCTGTGACAAGGATCGCTACCTAGAGGATGTAGCTGCTCTGGCTTCCCAGAAAGGAATGCAACTCGACATCCTTCACGTGGGTAACATAATGGGGGAGGTTTCTGGGGAAATGGGATACAAGATCAGCAAGGAGACAGTGTTGGACCTCGAGGACTCCAGGCAAATGTCGCTCAGAATGTCCGCCTACGAGAGAATAGCCTCAACCATGGAAAAACAGCCTGAGATCGACCACATGGTGAACACACACTTCAGTTTCCTCTGGAGGGGAAGATTGATCACCGCCCTTACGTCACAGGTCGTAGACAGGCTCTCCCCCGAAATCTTCGTCACCATAGTCGACAATGCGCAAACCGTTAGGAAGAGGTTGTACGCCGACCCCCAGTGGAGTCGGGAAATGCTGACCCTGAAGGATATCCTCATATGGCGTGAGCAGGAGATTGCCTACACCAGAAATGAGGCTACGAGGCTCAAGAAGCCCCACTATGTCGTAGCTCGAAGACATCCGGCCTCGACTCTCCTCGACCTAGTGTCGAAGCGGGATGTCAAGAAGATCTACCTCAGCTACCCCATGACCTACATGGGAGTTCAAGGCTTTGCCGAGGTCAAGAAACTCGCCGAGGAGCTCAGAAGACACTTTGTTGTCTTCGACCCTTCAACTATAACCGAATCTTCGCTGGAGGCAGACATGAGAAGGGTGGTTCTAGAGGCCGAACGAGAGAAAATGCCTCCCCCCGAGAACATCTTGATAGCGGACGAGGAAGGGTCCCAAGAGATACCTGCCGAGGAGATCGAAGATGCTCTCACCAATATTAGGGGACAGACAGTCACCCGAGACTACTCACTCATCGACCAGAGCGACATGGTTGTAATCCTGATGGCTCGCGACGTCATGTCCGTTGGCGTAATATGCGAGATGGTCTACGGCGACACCCATGGAAAAGCGGTCTACGTAGTTAGCCCCAAGTTCCACAGAAAGCCCAGTCCCTTCATGTCCTACCATGCGGACGAGGTTTTTGAGACCACAGATGAGTTGTTGCATCACCTAATGAGAAGGCATGCCGGAAACTGACGGAAGCACAGCAAACGGTCTGATAGTTTGACATATACAAGACATAGACTGCACACGGCGGATACGCTTCCAAGCGGACCTGCAGAAAGATTTATTCGGAGGAAGGGAACCGGAACGTGGGGGGCCTCACGGAGTCAGGACCATGTCTGCCGACAGAAAGTTGGATTACCTGAAGACCCTAATCCAAATCGAAGAAGACCTCAAGTTCTGTGAAGTAGCCATCACGTCCGGCACCAGGCTTGAGCTGGCTCATGAGACACTGATCGCTCTGGCGGACGAGTTGGACACACTGAGGGCAGAAACACTGGAGCCAATAGAACGGCTCAGGCTTGAGAAGAACCACCACTTGACCAAGGTACTGCTCTATCATGCAAAGGATAGGCTTGAGGCCCTATATAGAGACCAGGAGAAGTTCTTGCCTCACAGCAGGCGTTGAGCACTGGGAAAGCCTTCTGGATGGAACCGACGGAATAGCTGTGGCTCTAAAGGCTGCGACCAATCTCCAAGACGCCCTCTTTCCCTTTTCCTCTCGCGGCAGGAATGGCCTCGGGCACATGCACCCTCTGCGTCTTCCAGGAGGTCTATCGTTCACGAGACAGATCCGTGCTTGAAGCCTTCCAGATATCGCACCATCTTCTTCGGGCGGCTCGGGGCCCTTGCCAGGGCTGAGTTCAGGACATGTCTCTCCGGGCGTCGAAGAATGTTCGAAACAGTTATGAAAGGGCCCAGGAACTCCGACTGTCGGATGAGAAGGACGGGAGTGGCAGAGCTGCCCCTGCACCACGGGCACGTGCCAGGATGGCTGCTGGATAAGATGCGGAAACTCTCCCGGGCGATCGTGGAGGTGATGGTGCGCGACCTCGGGACCGATGAGGTGCTCAGGCGACTTGCTGATCCATACTGGTTTCAAAGCTTCGGATGCGTGATAGGTTTCGACTGGCACTCGAGCGGCCTCACAACTGTGGTGACCGGTGTCCTACGAGACGTGCTCAGCATAGAGGATCACGGGATCGCGGTTGTCGGTGGGAAAGGATCAGCCAGCAGGAGGACGCCAACCCAGATCACGGAGCTCGGCGAATTGGCTGGTCTCTCTCCGTCGAGGATTGATGCATTGAGGCGAGCGAGCAAGCTCTCGGCGAAGGTGGATAATGCCGTTCTTCAAGATGGGTACCAAATCTACCATCACGCATTTGCCATGAGCGAGAGAGGGCAGTGGGCTGTGGTGCAGCAGGGGATAAACACGGGCGATCGAACAGCTCGCAGGTACCATTGGATCGGAGAGGGCCTGAAGAGTTTTGTGGAGGAACCTCACTCGGGGATCGCGGGCGAAGAGAGAAGGGACGTCGTCTTGGATATGACATCATCAAGGAGCCGCGGTGCGCGAGAGGTATCTGTGGAAATAGCTCGGGATGACCCAGGCAAGGTCTTACGGCTTGTCAACGAGGTTCAGCTAAAGCAGGGCTGCTTGGACATGTGGGTACATCCCGAGGCGGGGAGACCGCTAGACCTGGGAACGTTCAGTTACCTGAAGATGCCGAGAAGAGTGAACTGGAAAGTGCTGAAGAGGCTGCACGAGATCAAACCGCAGTGCTACGAAGAGATGATCGAGATTCACGGCGTGGGTTCAGGGGTTGTTCGAGCCCTCGCATTAATCAGCACCCTGGTCTACGGTGAGGCGCCGAGCTGGCAGGACCCCGTTAGGTTCTCATTCGCCGTCGGCGGCAAGGACGGCGTTCCTTTCCCAGTAGACAAGAGAGCCATGGATGGCGCAACAGAGTTCCTCAAGCAATCTTTGCTTGGAGCTGAGCTTGTCGGGAGGGACAAGCTTCAGGCCTTGAAGAGGCTAGCGACAGTCTGCCGGAGGCCATCGTGATAGCAGGCTTCAGAAATCCCGTTGCACCAGAAAGTCAGCTAACATCCCCAGCTTTCGCTTGGCTTCCGAATTGGGTAGCAGGCCGTCCAGCTTTGACCAGGCGTCTCGAACCATTTTCTCAGCAACATGCTTGGCGTGCTCCACCGCGCCGGACTGCTTCAGGATTGCCAAAGCTTCCTTTATCTTGGCCTGATCTCGCGTGTGAGAGTCAAGTATTGAGAGCAACCTAGTTCTGGCTTTAGGCTCGAGGTGTGACAACGCATAGATTACCATGAGGGTCCTCTTGCCCTCGGTTATGTCCCCACCTATCTCTTTCCCATACTTCTCCTCTCTTCCCGCCAAGTTGAGAACATCGTCCTGGATCTGAAACGCCACCCCTATGGCCTCAGCAAACTCGGCTAAAGCCTCCGACTTCTCCTCCTCGGCCCCGGCCAAGGTCGCTGCCATCCTCACCGCCATTCTGGAAAGTGAGGCAGTTTTCAGCAGGCACATCTGAAGATACTCCCCTTCCGCCACATCCTTCTCGAGCCCCCTGTGCCAAGCTATGTCCATGGCCTGACCGAAACTCAGCCTGATCATCTCTTGAGCGTGTATCTCAAGGATGGCCAGCTTCTTGTCATCGGTGAGGGAGCTCTTCATCACGGCTTGAAGAGGAGCGAAGTACATGGTGTTTCCTGCATTGATGGCTATGTCTTCCCCATAGATACGGTGGATGCATTCTCTTCCTCTACGGGTTTCACTGCGGTCTTCCACATCATCTACAATGAGCGTACCGTTGTGCACGATCTCGGGGATTGCTGCTATATCCAAGACCTCCCGAGGGTCTCCACCCAAGGCCTCGTATGCGATGAGGAATAGAGCGGGTCTCCATCTCTTGCCCCCACGATCCATCAAGTCCCAGAAAGGCTGTGAGATCGATTTGGTGAGAACCTCGACTGGGTATTCGTAGGCGGAGGGACCACAGGTTGAGGCCACCAGGTCCGCTGTATACACTCTGGGGACATACTTCTCCACAAGCCTGTTGACCAGCTCAGCGTTGCTGCCCAAGAACTCGTCGAGCGATGGCTGCTTCAAAGCTTTGACACCGTAATCGATGGCGCCCCGGCAACTCATATCCCTTTCTGAAGCAGTTGCCCGCAGAGCCTTTGATCGATCACTGCAAGACGCCGTTGATGCACCGGCGTTTGGAGCCTCTGCTGAATAAAGCTCGGTTCGAGACGGACCGACTACGAATATCGAGACCTGGCATTGCTTCCAGGATGAACATGATGGGTCGATAGATAGATCAGATCCCGAATCCCACCTTCCTGATGAACTTCGTCAGTGCCGAGTTCCACCTGTCTCTTTCACGTGAATGCTCTGTCCTCAGTTTGAGATACATGGCGTGACTGTACTGTCTACCAGTGTACTTCACATAGTAGTTCTCCAGCTTGAGTATTTCATCCGCTCTCCTGAGGTAGGAGAAGAGCTCTTCCTTGGAGGGCTCTCGGTACTCATCAACGTGGAGCACGTGCTCGATAGGCAACCTGGGCCTTCTGGGCGGCCTCTCGTCGGGCTCACCGATACAGAGAAGGGCTATAGGTAGGACGCCGCCAGGGAGTCGGAGAATCCTGGATACTTCCGCCGCTTCCTCTATGATGCCGAGGAAGACAGATCCCAGGCCCAGGCTCTCGGCGGTCAAGACCATGTTCTCCGCCGCCAACGCCGCATCGAAGATGCTCAGCACTTT
>Ga0315310_10000828_pt1 | contig 19572 bp, 20 predicted proteins | sample TDP5_MG_FD_203630 | JGI IMG/M metagenome (GOLD analysis project Ga0315310, IMG submission 203630) | Freshwater sediment microbial communities from Lake Towuti, South Sulawesi, Indonesia - TDP5 | ecosystem: Environmental > Aquatic > Freshwater > Lake > Sediment | place: Indonesia: South Sulawesi... | reverse complement strand
CTCTACCAGAGATCGAGGTTCAGGAAGGCCGACACGCTTGGGCTTCCAAGGCAGTTTCTCCACTCCTCCAGGCTGGGGTTTTACCATCCGCAGGACAGGAGGTGGCTGGAATTCTTCAGTGCCCTGCCCGAGGACCTTTCCAAATCCCTCTCCTCATTAAAACCCCGCTGAGGCGCACAGATGAAGAGACAGGGCAGTAAAAATCTTATAATTGAGCATTTCAAAAAACATATTGGTGAATGGATTCATAACCAAAAATTTAGAGATCTGACAAATACTAATGACGTTCCACGGTCAATTAGGTCATTACGCCAGCAAGGTTGGCAGATAGAGACAAGAGGTGATGGTTATCACAAACTAATTTCCAAAAAGAAACTTTCACCCAGAGGAATCAGAAAGCCAATCAGTCGAAAAGAACGATATTTAGTTTTCCATAGAGATGGTTTTAGATGCAGAGGATGCGGACGAAATATTGATGATGGAGTGAAGCTCACAGTTGATCATATTATCCCAGTTGAGTGGGATGGTCCTTCAGAGATGTCCAATTATCAGACATATTGTGAAGAGTGTAATGCTGGTAAACAGGCGTGGGTAAAATCAAATCCGCCTGAGATAATGAAGCAAATTCTTTCTCTTCCGACAGTAGAGGCAAGAATCGAAGCACTATTCGATGCTTTTCCTAATCAAGATATTCCTTCAAGCACAATACAAATAATTTCTAAAGGTTCTCTTGATTGGCAGAGAGCTTTACGAAGAATCAGACAAAAGACGGGGAAAAAAATAATACCAATATCAATAAAATTAGGGAAATCCATTTACCGATATTTTCAAGAGTAGAAATATATTGAGGGTTTGGGCTCCCGTCTCTTATATGATATTTCTCTCCTTTCATTGTGGAATAGCGGGATATCCAACCTGATTGAATTCACAACAAATGGGTTGTTATATTAGACGGCTCAATTTTCAAAACAAATTAGAACACTTGGATATTGACAGACCTTAAGAAGAGTTGACAAGTGTTGGATAGGTTTGTATACTTTCATACATGGAACCCAAACTCACCACAAATGAAGCTGCAAAATATTTAGGTATTAGCGCATCTACACTTTATAGAATGGAACAAAAGGGATTACTGCGTTCTTTACGTACACCAGGTGGACAACGAAGATTCCCGAAAGAAGAACTTGATCAATATCTCAGGCTTAGCCAATCCATAACAGCACCACAAAACCCTAGCAAATACAAATTATCTGAATTCAGAGAACATGTCTCTCAATATGAAACTATTCCTTATGAATTAAAAGTTGACCAAATAATTACAGGTGATTGTAAAGAGGTTATGAAAAAAATCCCATCGGACAGTATTCATTTTGCAATCACATCGCCTCCCTATAATGTTGGCATTGATTACGATGCATATCATGACAAGCTTGAACATGAAGTGTACAGAAATTGGCTGAAAGATGTATGGAAAGAACTTAAAAGAATTTTAGTCCCTGGTGGAAGATTTGCATTAAATGTAGCCCCTACAAGCATAAAAAATTTCCGTCCAATTCATTATGATCTAGCAAAAGATTTAATGGATGCGGGTTTCATAATGAGAACAGAAATACTATGGTATAAGCAGACAATATACAGAAGGACTGCATGGGGAAGCTGGAAGACTCCTGCTAATCCCCATATTATGCCCTCGTGGGAATATGTCCTTGTTTTCTCTAAGGATCGTTGGAATCTTGACGGCAATGCTCAGGACGCCGATGTAACATCGGAGGAATTTATAGAGTTCTCTGACGGTTTCTGGTTCATTCAGCCTGAGACTCAAAGGAATGGTCATCCTGCACCCTTTCCAGAAGAGTTAGTTTATAGACTTATAAAATTTTACTCTTATAAAGGGAATGTAGTCCTTGACATGTTTGGAGGTACGGGAACTGTTGCATATGTTGCTGCAAAGACTGGGAGGCATTATATTCATATTGACATTTCAGAGGAATATAATGAGATCGCTCGACATAGAATTAAAAAGGTTCGCGAAGAGAATTCTCAACTTATTCTTTTTGATAAAAATAGAATTGCAAAGAATAGGGAAAGATTGAAATCAAAACGAAAGGTGTTTTCAAACTGATCTCTATGCACCAGATCAGGGTCCACTTTGCCTCCATTGAGCATCCTCTCGCAGGCGACAGGCTCTACCAGAGATCGAGATTCAGGAAGGCCGACACGCTTGGTCTCACCAGGCAGTTTCTCCACTCCTCCAGGCTGGGATTCTACCATCCGCAAGACAGGAGGTGGCTGGAATTCTTCAGCGCCCTGCCCGAGGACCTTGCCAAAGCTCTTTCCTCATTGAAACCAAAGTAGGACCATGGTGCTGCCAGGGCAGTTTTTAGAACGGCCTGCCCTTATAAAAGAAAAAAATTTCTATCTTGACGGCCTCTTTCAGAAGGGACGACTGCCAAAGGGGGACAGCGTTCCTTATCCTCCTGCCTTAATAGCGCCGTCCCGGCCGCCTTATGGCGCAGGCATGGTAAGCCCTGTTGTTGCGGAGATAACCTATGCTTTCTATAAGATTGGGTGCCCAACCCTCCGTTTCGACTTCCGCGGCATTGGCGCAAGCCGGGGAAAGGCATCTGACGATCCAAAGGCAGGAGAGAAAGACTTTATCTGCGCTGCTGCACTCCTCAAGGAAACCGTCGGGACAGAAGTTTATCTTGCAGCAGGGTATTCCTTTGGCGCCTACATTGCCTACAGATGCGCTTCTTCCGAGCCCTTCATCAAGCTTGTCCTTTTGGCGCCCCTGCTCAAGGAATTGGACTTTTTCTCCCTTCCCTTCCCACACTGCCCTGTGTTGATCATTGTTGGCGAAAAGGATTCCCTGTGCCCTTTGGAAGAGGCAAGAAAATTGATTGAACCGCTTGGTGAAAGAGGAAAGATCAAGATCGTCAAGGAAGCAGACCATTACTTCACCGCTGGACTCGGTGAAATCGTCCCTTCTGTCAAGGAATTTATAGAGGAATGAAAACCGCGATTTGTGCCCCGTTGTCCTGTGGAAGCAGGGCAAGAGAAATACTGGAACCTCCACCTTCGGCCGAAAAGACCAGATAGCCGCCAAAGCCAAATGATAAGCTCCCTGCAGTGAGGGAGATATATCCCCATGTGTTGTATGTCGAAAACTGGGACTTATACTTGTCTGCATTGTCCCTGTAGGATTTCAGGATAGAAGGGTCAACGCTTTCAGAGTGCGTAACATAGTAGTTGTGGGCATCCACCTGGTCTGCATATTTTTGCCCGGCAGAGTAGGCGCCATAGAAGCTCGCGCCTGATGCGACAAGAAATGCTCCACCAACAGAGGCCCAGACCTTCCAGTTCTTCACCCATGACTTCCTGGCTGGTTTTGCAGGTACGATCACCTGAGAGATGTCCCAACCTGCCCCCTTTTTTGCCTGGAGAATTGGCCTGATCCTTCCTATAATGCCTTTGACGGCATCCTCCATGCCCTGGGGATCAGGGGAAACCCGAACATCTTCCCTGCGCAGCACATCTCCTGACCCGCCATACAGGACTACGCTCGCCTGGTAGGAGTCTATCAAGGGCTTCATTGTTGTTATAACCAGGTAGTCGGCACGCATGGAGCGGGCAATGCCCGGGACATGCCGTCCAACCTGTGCCTCTGCCTCTTTTGTCAATCCTCCCGCCGGCATGACATCCCGAATGCCCTCGTATGCCTTCTCACCCTCACGGCTCTTGAGAACGATGTTAATGCTCTCGGGCGCTGCCTGGGGCTTGCTGCAATCAATACGCAGTGCCTTTTTATGGAACCCTGCCTTTTCCACGACAATCTGATGAACGCCCAAAGGGACATCCTTGATGGTCAAGGGGCTTGTCCCCTTTTTCTTCCCATCGAGATAAACGAAGCCGAGCGCCGGCTGGGTCTCAACAAATATGGCCGCCTGGGTGAATGATGTAACCTCCTTGCGGGCCCGTTCAAAAGCCGTGATCAGGGACGGCGGGTATAATGCTTCATCCAGGGCTATTCCCGGGTTCAGGGATGCGGCCCTCTTTAGCTCTACAACTGCCTTTTCCCCCTCGCCAAGCGCCTGCAATACCATTCCCAGGTAGAGATGGGTATCTTCCAAAGTGGCGAGGCTCTCAAGATCGGCAATGTGGCTCTCCAATGTCGTGCAAGCCCGGCTCAGCTCCTGCAGCGCCTCATCAAAAGAGAGGTTCTCGTAGAGGTCCTTTCCTCTGGCCAGAGAGGACATGGCCTCCCGGATCTCCCTGGTAGCAGTTGAGGAAACGGATGCCCCCTTGATCTCCTCAATTGCCTTGTCCCCGGAAAGCACATCTGCTTTCTCTGCCCTGAGTGAGCGCTCAAGGCCCTCCTGGAACCTTGTAAGGTGTTCCGGCGAAATCCCTGCTGAAGAGAAATCAATGATCCCAACCCTGACCCCCTCCCCTGCAAAAAGCGCAGATGGAGCAATCAAAAGAAGGACTGCAATGAGGGCGACTCTTCTCACAGTGGCTGAATATTTACCACATAGAAACAAGGAAGGCAATAGTGAATGACCATTAAAAAGAGTATTGGGCCACAACAACAAAACCCTGATAAGAATTCCTCTGCAAGGGAATGACCTGGAACCTTATGGAACTGCCTCCTTCAAGTGGGTTTTTATCTTCAGGTTTTAATTTCTTTTCCTCCTTCTCAAATATATACCTGCCAGTCCCAAGACCGATAATCCCGCCCAGCACACCCCCGATCATTGCGCCCATAACAGCGCCCCCTATGCAAGCCAAATCGTTATATTCTTCATCCCGAGATGTCAGAATTATGCATCCTGCAAACATTCCTGTGATTACGCCATAAGCGCTGCCTAGACAGCATCCTTTAATCAAGTATGATGCGCGGCTCACCTCTTGTTCGGGTGATGAAGTTTCAGTAATTTTTTCAGCAAGCGCGCCCTGCTCCGGGGCGCTCCCTTCAGCCCCGGCCAGGGATGTCAATAACAGGATGGTCATTGTCAGTGTGCCGATCATGATTTAATTAATTTTTTGTCCTGCATAATTTGCTAATGCCTATTCTTTTAATCTTTTTACCATTTGAGGGAAAACCAGTCAATAACAGGAAGGAATACGAGGCTTGAAGTGGAGGAAGGGAAGTAATAAACTGGGCGCATATTGAAGGATGCCCTTACGATCCTATTCCCGATGTTCAACGAGCAGGCATTCATCCACAGGGCAGTTGAGGCCGGCCAAGAGGTTTGCAATCTAATGAAGCAAGATGGGGAAATTTCGGATTACGAGATCGTAATCGTTAACGATGCCTCCACAGATTCCACTGGAACCATTGCTGAAGGCCTTGCCCGGGAGGATCCAAGGATCAAGGTCATTCATAATCCTAATAACAGGAGGCTCGGTGGGACCCTGAAGACAGGGTTTTCCGCTGCCTCAAAGGACATCATCCTTTACTCGGATGCCGACCTTCCCTTTGACATGATGGAACTCAGGAAGGCATATCGCATAATGAGGAATTACAAGGCAGACATAGTATCTGCCTATCGCCATGATAGGACAGGCGAGGGGCCCCGCCGTGCTCTTTATTCATATATCTATAACTTCCTGATCAAGACTCTCTTCGGTCTCAGGGTCAGGGATGTGAATTTCTCTTTCAAGCTTATGAGGAGAGCCATTTTCGAGCACATCCGTCTCAAGAGCGAGGGCTCGTTCATTGATGCAGAACTTCTGATCCGGGCCCAGCACCTGGGTTTCAAGATCGTCCAGTTCGGAACGGATTATTTCCCAAGGACCAGGGGGATCTCCACCCTGTCAAGCTGGAGCGTAATCTTAAATATCATCAAGGAGATGTTCTCATTGAGAAGGGAGCTTAAAAAACTTGCTCCCCTGCCGCACTAATCAAATGAATAGAGGCAAACAGATCGTCATCAACGCCGATGATTTCGGCCTCTCTGCTCAGATGAGCAAGGGGATCATCAAGGTCCACAAAGAGGGGATCGTTACTTCTGCTTCATTCATGGTAACAACTTCCGCATTTGCCAGCTCTCTCTCGCTTGCCAAGGAAACTCTGAGCCTTGACCTCGGCATCCATCTCGTAGCAACAGGGAATGAGAGCCAACCAGTACTTCCTCCTTCCCGCATAAGGAGCCTTGTTCCTGACGGCAAACGGTTCCCGCGCTCCTGGAAGGAATTTCTCCTGCGCCTCGTAACGGGACGGATAGATCCCAAAGAACTTTACTCTGAGTTCGAAGCACAGATCCTAAAGCTCCTCGACAATCACATTTCTCTTTCCCATTTGGATTCCAATCAGCACATCCACCTTTTCCCTTCAGTCTCAAAATGCGTGTTAGAGCTCACAAGAAAATTTTCAATCCCTTTTATAAGGGCGCCGAAATCTATCAGGCATGGTATCAGGCCCTGGGGTGTCAATTTCTTCTCAAAAAAGCTCATGAAAAAGGCTGCGGTCCGGGCCGTGCCTTCGTATGGGTTTGATTTCAGCGGAAGGCTTGATTTGAAAGGACTGCGGGAGATCCTTGACTCAATAGCCTCTGATGATTCATCTCTTCCTGCAGAGATCTCCATCCACCCGGGTTTTCACACAGACGATGTCTCCTGGGGATATAATTGGGAAGGAGAGCTCAATCTTCTCATAGACCCGGAATCCAAGCTTGAAATTGAAAAGAGGGGTGCAATGTTGACAAGCTTCAAGGAATTGGCCACAAACAAAAATGAAAAGTGATGTCCTGACTTTATATCAAGATTCTCCTCTTTGGGTCAGGCTTCACACCCGGGTGCGCTGGAACATGTGCCCATTCCTGAAGATTGCCAAATGGGTGCCCCGAAGGGGCAGGATACTTGAGCTCGGATGCGGACACGGCCTTATGGCAAACTTTCTGTCCCTGGAGTCTGCCGGCCGTGAAGTGCTCGGCACGGATATATCAAGGGAAAAGATCGCCTCTGCCAGAAAGACCATTGGAGAGAGGAAAAACATCGGATTTGAGAGGAGGGGGATCCAGGATTCAAGTAACTTTAAAAAATCCTGGCGATGCATCCTAATCTTGGATGTCCTCTATCTCCTTCCCCTTGAAAAATGGAAACCCGTGATCACACAATGTTACCATGCCCTTGAGAAGGGAGGGATCTTGCTCCTGAAAGAACAGGGGACGCGACCAAGATTGAAATACCTTTTGAACCTCTTTCAAGAATTCCTCGCTGTCTGTATCCTCCATCTGACCGAGGGAGCTGTATTGACATTTCCAGGACAGGATGCAATTGAAAATCTCCTCAGGAAGACCGGATTTTCTGTGAAGGTAAAACACATCCACAAGGGATTCTCCCATCCGCATATCCTTTTCATTTGCCAAAGGCAATGAAGATATCCTATACACTTGCTGTCTATATCCTTATTGCAGCCCTTTTGATCTTCCGCATTCTCTATATCATCAACGGGTTCTACGCGCTTGCACCGGATGAAACATATTTCTGGGAATGGTCACGCCACCTGGATTGGAGCTACTACGACATGGGGCCAATGGTTGCCTATATCATCGCCTTCACAACAAAAATATTGGGGGCAACCGAGCTGGGCGTGAGGCTCGGTGCTGTGATCCTCTCTGCGGGCGTCTCGCTTGCGATCTACCACCTTGCCCGGGAGATGTTTGGCTCGAGCAAGGTTGGATTCACTGCTGTTATCCTCATGAACATTGTCCCAATTGGGGCAACCGGCTCAATCATCATGACCTACTACTCCCCGCAGATCTTCCTCTGGGCCTTGTCCCTGTTCTTTCTCCACAGGGCGATATCCACTGGTAAAGCAGGCTGGTGGTATCCGCTGGGCATATCCCTGGGGTTTGGCCTCCTGAGCCACCATCTTTTCTTTGTCCTCTCGGCACAGGTCCTGCTATATCTCATCCTCTCACGGGAAGGCCGTTCCTGGCTTCGCCGCCGCGAACCATATCTGGCAGCTATCATTGCGATTGACATGTTCCTTCCAATCCTGCTTTGGAACATTGAACACGAGATGGTGATGTTCCGCCATGCAACAGGTCTAATGGGAAGAGACCGCTCGGTCCTCCTGGTTTTTTCCGAGTTCCTTGGCGGCCAGCTCGGTGTCATCTCTCCCCTCATTTTTCTCGCCTGCATATATGCAATGATCCTTTCTGCCCACCGGGGCTTCTGGAAGGGCGACGACCGGTGGCTTTTTCTCTTCACAACCTCTGTGCCGGTCCTTGTCTTTATCTCTTGCCTGAGCTTCGGGAGGAGGGTGGAGGCAAACTGGTCGGTCTCAGCATATGTGTCCGGCCTTATTGCTGTATCGGCTGCTTACCATTTGCAGGAGGAGAAAAAGTCATGGCAGGCATGGTTTGCTGCGATCTCTGTGGTCCTCGCACTCCTTGAGACCTCGGTGGCACACTTCCCCGCCATTCTTGACACCTTCTATTCCCTGCCACCAAGGCTGGACACGACAAACAGGCTCTACGGATGGAGGGATCTGGGGAAGAGGGTCTCGGAGATCAGAAAAGAAATGCCCACGTCCTTTATCTCGTCCCGCGATTATGGAATCTCAAGCGAGATGGCCTTCTATGCAGAGGGAAAGCCCCATACCTACTGCCTCCCCGTGGGAAGAAAGCGCAATCAATACGACTTGTTTGAAGACATCAATACACTGAAGGGAATGGATTCAATCTATGTAAAATTCGGCCCTGCGCAGCTTGAGCCAAAAGTCCAGAGCTTGTTTGAACATGTCTCACCTCCGGAAGATCTTGTGATCTACAAACAGGGAAAACCTCCTGCTGTAATTAGACGGGTCTTCACAATCTTTCGGCTTTATAGCTTTAAGGGAATTCCACGGGGGGAAGAACTCAACGCATATTGATGACACAAAAGTTGTTGACTAATGAAAGAATTTTTAATATAAGAGAAAACAAATGTTAAGAATGATTAAATTGTTTCTTGTGTTGTTTGTTGTCACATCATTTTCTGCCTGTGCATCCATGGAGGCGGTGGATAATGCCATGGCTGAAGCACAAGCAACATATTCACGCTTTTCGGCAGAGAACCCCCCCCAGAGCGCCACTGCACCATATAGAATGTATTATGCAAAGGCTGAGGCTGCAAAAAAGGAGGGAAACCGCTCCACGGCCATAGAGATGGCCGGGCTTGCCAAAAAGGAGGCCGAGGCTGGCCTGGAGAGGAGGGGCCGCCTTGCCCAGGATCTTAAGAAAAAACTTGGCTGGTTCCAATATGAGCTTGAAAGGCTTCTGTATCCTAGTCAGGAGGTCATAGAAGACTATTTCTCTGCCCTTGAAGCATATAAGGGAAAAAGCTATGAGGTTGCCCTTAATCATTATCAGGACGGGATGAAGAAGCTCGAGATTGAGAAAACCACTTCTTTTCAGGATACTATTGTCCTCAGGGTGCCGCCGGAAATGCAAAAGACTTACAAGGGCATGGTTAGGGTCTATTCCTATATCGGAGAAGATCGGCAGCTTCATGACATAAAAGGGGAGATCGCCGAGGGGATAAAGGTAAAGTTTCTGGAAAAAAGATACATGAAAAGGGATTTCCAGTTCTACCACATCCAGACGCAAGACGGGTCTATGAATGGCTGGATCTATCCCCACTTTATAGAGCGTTAATTCCCAATATATGATACAATACCCCTAATAAATTTTTTTTATTGAAATAAGCAGAATAAAAAATATAATTGGAATTAAATATAGTGTTATTATAATAAGAACATATGGCAAAAAGAAAAACGATCTTAATAGTTGACGATCACGAACTCTTCAGGAAGGGTCTAATCAGGATCCTCAAGGAAGAGTCTTCCATCTCCGTAGTTGGGGAGGCATCGGATGGCAACGAGGCGATAGAAAAAGCCCGTTCCCTGAAACCTAATATCATACTCATGGACATTCTCCTGCCAAAGCTGGACGGGGTTGCAGCCGCACAAAGGATAAAGAAACTGCTTCCAAAATCTCTTATCCTTTTTCTCACTGCCCTTGGGCATAAGGAGAACATCTTCCAGGCAATCCGCATGGGTGCAGCAGGATACATTCAAAAAGAAATCGGATCCCCTGCCCTTCTTTCCACTCTCAGACAGGTGCCGTCGGCTAAGGGTTTTATCTGCCCAACACTGAGCAAGGATGAAATCGCCTCGCTTGTGGACAAAGTGAAGCAGGGCAAGGTTGAGTATGAAAGAATCACCACCAGGGAAAGGGAGATCCTGAAACATATCTGCGACGGAAAAACATCCAAAGAGATCGCATCACAATTAGGAATCAGCCCTAAGACAGTGGATAATCATAAGGCGAACATCATGACGAAACTCGGCATTCATGCCCGCGCCCAGCTCGTCAAGTTCGCCCTGAGGAAAGGAATTATTGACCTGAAGGTGTAGGGCGCAGGTCCACGATAAGATTCCGGCTTTCTCCTTCTTCTACTTCCAAAATAACCTCCCTGGTTTTGAATCGCGGATTGACAAGCTTTATAATATGTTTTCCTGCCGTTACCCTGATCCCTTTCAAGGGAGTGTTCCCTTCCAACTTTACATCGTCTATATAAACCTCGGCCCATGGCTTGGCGCCGATATTGAGGATCCCCTCTTTCTTTACGCTCGGTTTTATTACAGGTGTTGGAATATCGTTGGTCTTCCTGGGTTCGGAAATTTTAGGGATTGCTGCAACAGGGGCAGGCTTCTGGCTACTAATAGTATCACTACTGTTGATAGGTTTTAGGCTACTGACAGTATTACTATTGCTGGCTGGTTTTGGGCTGCTGACAGGACTGACAGGATTGGGGCTTCTGCCAGGGGCGACCATCCATATACCTGCGGCCACAACAAGACAGGTCAGGCTGATGCCTCCGGCCCATAGGACAGAGCGCGTCCGTTCCATTCCCCTGGGCTTCTTCCTTGTAATCCCCAAATCCCTCCTTGTTTTCTCCAGTGTCTTGGATTTAAGCAGGTGCTCTGTCAGGAACCCCTGGGGGTTTCTAACCCCTGATTCTGCAATAGCAGCATCCAGCTCATCAGCCAGTTCCCTGGCTGACTGCTGCCTGTCCCCGGGATCTTTTTTCAATGCCCTGAGGATGGCATTCTCAAGGCCCTGGAAAATTTGCGGCCTTATTGCACTGAGGGGTTCCACCCTTGCCTCCTGTACCCTCTTGAGGGTGCCCATGTCTGTCTCGGCAAGGAACAATCTCTGCCCGGCAGCCATCTCGTAGAGGACGATCCCGAGTGAAAATATATCTGTGCTCATATCCAGAGGAATGCCGCTTGCCTGCTCAGGAGACATGTAGGCGAATTTACCCTTCAGCATGCCTGCCGAGGTTTCGCTCGCCCTGAGGGATGCTTTGGCGATCCCGAAGTCGGCAAGTTTAACATTCCCTTCCCTGGAGATGAGGATATTCTGGGGGCTTACGTCCCGATGGATCACGCCCTTCCGATGAGCATAATGGAGGGCTTGTGCCATTTCCCTCCCAATGTAGGCAATAAGAGGGAACGGAAGGCCCGCAGAGCCTGCCCTGCCCATAAAAGTCTTGAGGTCTACTCCGTCAACAAATTCCATGACAATATAAAGGGACCCTTCTTCTTCTCCCAGCTCATGAACCTGGATGATATTGGTGTGGGTGAGGATGGTGGCGATCTTTGCTTCGTCAATAAACATATCCCGAAATTCCTTATCGGAGGAGAAAGCAGACAAAATTCTCTTGACCGCTACGATCTTCTCAAATCCCTGTGGGCCCTTTAGCTTCGCCTTAAAGACCTCTGCCATCCCTCCTACGGCAATAGGCTCAAGTATCTGATACCTGCCAGCTAACATCCTCTATCTCTCACTGAAGGGCCTGCCCTCAATCATTTCTTGTATGCCGCGATCTTCTCCTGACTCTTTGTGTAGTATTCGTTCTCTGGTGGGACCATGCTCATGACCTCCTTCCACTTCTCAAGGGCTTCCTCAAGATTAACCTTTTCTATGAGATATGCCTGGCGGAATATCTCCTCTGCTTTCTGCCCGAGATTGGCCATGCCCTCTTTTGCCTTTATGTTCCCTTCATCTACTTTTATGGCTTCTTTGAACGATGTATATGCATCGCCAAATCTTCCGAGGCTTAACTCCTCTTCCCCTTTGCCGGCATATGCATTGCCAAGAGAAGAAGTTATCATTTTCCCCGTGGGGCTATTTTTCCCCTCGGCGATCCTCTCGTGAAATGTCAGGGCCCTTGTCAGTGCCTTTATGCTGGGCTCTATCCTTCCTTTCCTGGACTCGTCCTCTGAAATCTTCATGTATTTCTTAACGCTTGTTGCAAGGACAAACCTCTCCCGTGCCTTTTTCTCTCCGGTATTCTCCTGCCAGAGGGAAATGGCCCCATCCATGTCCCCTTGCATATACCGAATGAGGGCCTCCTCATCAGGGTTCCTCTTCTCATAAAACCGCTCAGTTTTTTTCTCTCTCTTTTTCCTTTCAATCTTGTCGCCATGCTGACCTTTCTCAGGCGTTTCGTTGGCTTCCCAGTAATTAAGGAGATTCAGAAATTCAACAGCAGTAATATTGTCAGGATCGCTCTCAATGACCATCTCAAGCTTTTCTCTGGCCTTAGCCCATTTCTTCTCTCTTAAAAACACTCTGGCCTCCTCAAGCACAGGCTCCACAAACATCAGACGTAAGTTTTTTATCTCCTCCTGGGCCTTCTTGTAATATACGCTTCCCTCAGGGATCTTCCTCAACGACTCAATGGCACCCTGCATTTTTCCCTCAGCCTTAAAGGTATCAAATTCCTTCATTGCCATGAGGTTCATTTCTTCGTCAACTGCACTCTTCATGAGAGCCAGCGCTTCCCTGTCATCTGGCCGGATTGCAAGTATCTGGTAGAGAAGCTCCTTTGCCTGGGCGTAGTTCTCCACCCTCATGGCATCCTTTGCCTTGCTTAAAGTAGTAATATTCGCATCCGAAGTTGAGCCCCTATTCACAGCCATATTTTGCTGCAGGGACGGATAGATATATTTGACGGCGAAGAAGATTGCACCCAAAACCAGCAAGGAGGGGACGAGGGGTTTTTCTCGCACTTTATCAAGGATTCGCTCAATGCTTATAATCCCAGGCTCACGGATCGATCTCCCATGGCCGAGGATGAACCTGAATTTAGTCCTTCCTATATATATCCTGTCTCCATGACTGAGGGCTCTTTCTTTGATCTTTGTCCCATTTACCCTTGTCCCGTTTCTGCTCCCAAGATCTCTCAATACATATTTCCCATCTTCATAGGAAATATCCGCATGCCGTCTTGATACTATCCCGTCATCAATGACAACCTGCCCCCCCTCTCGTCTCCCGATTACAAAACGGCTGCTGATGGGGAACTCTTTGCCCTTTAATGTCCCTTCCACGCAGACAAGTCTGGCCGCATCTCCTGGCTCTGCCTGCTCTCTGGTTTGATCCGATACTGCCGGCCCATGCTGCGATGGAGCCTTTGCTTTTGTCTGCTCCAATGTCTCTGCTTTGTTCTGTGTTGTCTTCTCTTCGCTGTCAGTCACCTTCAATCACTCCCCTTCCCAGCGCTCTAATCCTTTCCTGGGCGTAGGAAGCCCTGGGATCATTGGCTTCCGGAACAACCTCAAGAATTGCCTTGAGATCCTCCTCTGCCGTCTTCATATCTCCTATCTGTATAGCCTTTTCAGCGAGAAACCTGTAGTGTTTGAACTCTTCGTCCACCCTCCTCCTTGCCTCCTCAAGCCCCTTTTGGGCAATATCCTTTGCCCGGGGCTGCCCTTGAAGGAGGGGAATGGCTTGTTCAAATGCCTTCTGCGCCCTGAAGGCATTGCCCCGCTTGATCCTCCAGTCTTTCAAATGCTCCTGTCCAAGCTTAAGCAGCTGCTCTGCCTGCCTTTGATCCCCTGGCATTGATCCAGTTTTTGTAGCTCCACTGGATTTCTCTTCTCCTCCTGAACTATAAGTAACTTGGCTGCTCCTGTCCACGCTTTTCCCCAGAAAAAGGAGGGAGACCACAATCCCTGAAAGCACTGCGATGGTCGTCCAGACCACTAACTGCTTAACCCGATAGGGCTCTTCCATTGAAAAAGTAATCGTGACATCGCCGATGGATATATTGTCTCCTTCCCTAAGTCCGGTATTTTCCACAGGGAGGCCGTTCACCGATGTCCCGTTGGTGCTGCCGCAGTCCTTGATCCGCCATCCCGTCCTCTCACGCCACACCTCGGCATGGAATCGCGAGACCCCTTCGTCGCTCAATACAACAGCGTTTGAGGGATCCCGTCCCAGGGTGACCTTTCCGTCACTGAATCTGTAAGCCTTCCTGTCCCGGGCGCTGATGACCGTGAGGTTCATCCCTTTCCATCCATTTTTTTATCGCTTCCTCCTCATGAGAATTAGGAACCTGTATCATATAGGTTCTGAAGTATTTTTCTGCTTCCTCCCGTTCATTCCGGTTCGCATGTATTGCTCCCAGGTTGTAATACGCCTTTGAGTATCCCGGGTCAATCTCCAGAACGCGGGAGAAGGTGGAGATGGCCATCTCTTCCTTTCCCTGACGGTAAAAGATCGTTCCGAGCTTGAATAAAGCAGTTAGGTTTTTTGGATCGTCATTCAGAAGCAGGAGGAACTCTCTTGCTGCAAATACATCCTCTCCATTCTGAAGGTATCCGAGGGCAAGCTTCTCCCTGGCCTCAACATTATGGGGGGAAAGGGACAGAACCTTTCTATACTCGGACAGGGCGAGATTGAGGTTCCCTGCACCCTCCCAGCACTTCCCCAGCTTGAGGTGGACCTCCGGGTCCTTAGAATCGCTTGATTGGGAGCAGGGTCCAGCCTGCCTATGGATACCGCCAGCGCAGCCAAGCGAAAGACAAATTGCAATGGAAAGGGCTTTTCTCAAAAGATTCCTCCTCTTATTACATCAAGGGCGAGGGCGCCAAAAAGGAGGATGAAGACCGAAGTGAAGATAAATAGAAGTGGGATGGACATCTTTACCGGTGCCTCCATCGCCCTCTTTTCCGCCTCGCGGAATCTCTTTGCCCTCAGCTCTGTAGAATAAACCTTCAATGCGTTTCCGACCCCAATACCCATCTCTCCTGCCTGGACGATTGCGCTCGTGAGCAGGGAGACCTCTGGAATATTGACTCGCCCAGCCAGATCCTTAATGGCTTCTGACCGTCCTTTTCCCATCCTGATCTCCTGGAGAGTCAGGAATAGTTCCTCTCTGAACGGTCCAGAAGGAAGTTTTTCCACAATTCGCCCAATGGCGCTTATCAGGTCAAGCCCTGCCTCCACGCACAGTGTAAGCAGGTCAAGCCCTAGTGGGAGGGCACGGAGGATATCCTGGTATCTCCTCCTTCTTGTGTCCCTGAGCCAGAGGTCAGGAAGGAAAAAACCAAATGCAGCGAGCAGGAATATTGTCAGAAAAGAGCCGAATCCCAGGAGAAGACCTGTCAGTATACATATCAGTGAAAAGAACTCTTTGGCGGTCAAGAACTCTTCTGCCCGCAGCGCCCCTGGATAACCAGCCGAAGACAGCCTTGCCTGGAGTGCACCGAGGTATCTTTCCAGCTCCCTGCGTGAATGAATCGGGCTGATTAGGGCGGATGCCCGGACAAGAAACCTCCAGAGTGGTGAGGATGCCGAAAGCTCCTCCCTTCTCTTTATGAGGCTCCCATCCTTCACCTGGGGTGCTTCCATCCTTGAGGTAAAGAAGAATGTTACAGCGATCGCTGCTCCCATGAAGGCGCATGAGGATAGAATGAGGAGAACTTCGTTCATATATCTATGGCGGCTATCTTTCGGATAAACACGATTCCAATCCCTTCAAATAATATCACTGCTGCAAGGACACCCCACCCGAGGGGATCATTGAAAAGCCCTGTAATCATACCAGGATCGAGCAGATAGAGAACGCTTCCCAGTGCCGGGGGCATCAGTCCTATGATAATCCCCTGGAATCTTCCCTGGGCCGTCAAAGCCCTTATCTTTTCCTCAAGCCCCTGTCTTTCTCTCAAGGTAACGGCGATCCTTTCCAAGACATCCGAGAGATTTCCTCCTATGCCCTTCACCGCGGCCAGGACCGTTGAAAGGAGCTCTGCCTCCCTGCTCTCTACCCGTCGTGACATTGCATTGATGGCTCCCTCAAGCTCCCTGCCGAGGGAAACCTCTTTGAGCACAAGGTCAATCTCCTCGGAGAGCGGCGGAGGATACCCTTGCGCTACCGATTCAAATGCCTGAGGGAGACTCAGGCCGGCGCGCAAAGAGTTTGCCACGCTCACAAGGCCGTCGGGAAGCTGATTATCAAATCTCCTGGCCCTCTCTTTCTTTATAAAGGACAGCCAAAGCCTGGGTGCCCATAGAACCCCAGCTCCTACCAGCAACGCCAGCAGAATGCTGTCAGCGAGAAGGAACATTGAAAGGGAGGCAAGGCCGGCACCAACAATGCTTATGGACAAGAGTGTGCCCGGCTGAAAGTCCAGGAATGCATCATCAAGCTCGGCTCCTGTCCTGACAATATATCTTTTTTTCCACGCCTCAGCCCAAATTTTCAAGTCGTCAAGAAGGCCTGCTCCAAGCAGGAAAAATGAGAGGAAGAGAGATGCGGTGATAATGATTCGCATGGTCATGAAAATATCTCCTGGGGAACCTTGACGCCCCTGGTGCGCATCTCTTCTATGCATTGCGGGACAAATCCTGTCGGACGGAATTCTCCAGTGACCTTTCCCTCCGGTGAATATCCTTTCTGATTAAATGTAAAAACATCCTGGAGCGTGATTATATCGCCCTCCATCCCCTGCACCTCGGCGATATGCGTAACCTTCCTTGTGCCGTCTGCGATCCTTGCCTGATGCACAATCAGGTCAATGGCGCCCCTGATCTGGTCTCTTATCGCCCTCACCGGAAGCTCCATCCCTGACATTAGGACCATGGTCTCCACCCTTGATAGGAGATCCCTTGGGGAATTTGCATGGGCAGTGGTTAGGGATCCATCGTGGCCGGTATTCATGGCCTGGAGCATATCAAGAGCCTCGCCTCCCCTGCACTCCCCGACAACAATCCTGTCCGGCCTCATCCTCAGGGCATTCCTCACCAGATCCCGTATGGTCACTGCCCCCTTCCCCTCTATGTTTGGCGGCCTTGCCTCCATCGAGACAACATGTTCCTGGGGAAGCCTTAGCTCCGCAGCGTCCTCAATTGTGACGATCCTCTCGCCTTGTGGAATAAAGGAGGCCAGGACATTCAGCAGGGTTGTTTTGCCTGAGCCAGTGCCTCCGGAGATGATTATATTCATCCGGTTCTCCACGGCTATTCTTAGAAATTCGGCCATGTTTGCGCTCATGGTGCCCCGGCCGATCAGATCTTTGATGGTAAAGGGTTTGTGGGAAAACTTCCTTATCGTGATCACGGGCCCTATAAGCGACAGCGGAGGGATCACCGCATTCACCCGGGAGCCGTCCTTCAGCCTGGCGTCCACCATCGGCGAGCTCTCGTCAATCCGCCTCCCCAGAGGAGACACGATCCTTTCAATTGCGCGCAGTATTGCTTTTTCTGTGGAGAATCTCTTGAGGGTTTTCCTGAGCTTTCCGTTCACCTCAACATAAATTCCTTCAAGCCCATTGACCATTACCTCGGTAATGGAGGGGTCTTTCAGGAGCGCCTCCAGGGGCCCAAGTCCCAGTGCTTCATCCAGGATCTCCCTTATTAGAGAGGGGCGGTCAATCCCCTCGGGCAGTGACGCATCCATCTCCTTTATTATCTCCTCCAGGGCACTTTTTGCGTTTTCCCGGACTCCCTCCATCTCATCCAGGGAGGCATGCCTGAGGTCCATGCGCCGAAGTAGCCTCTGGTGCATCTCCTCCTTGAGCGTCCTTAAAGCCTCGTCCTTGATGTCTTCTTTTGGAACGATCTCTTCTCCTCCGAGGACAGCAATGCTTTCGTTCCCTATTTTTATAATGTCCCCCTGGTGAAGCGGATATCCCTTATCCGGCTCAATCTTCTGTCCGTTAAGATATGTTCCGTTTGTGCTCCTCAGGTCCTTAACAAAATAAGCCCCATCAGAGGCAAAGATCTCGGTGTTTTTCCTTGAGGCTGAGGGATCTGCTATCCTTATTTCACACGCCGCATTCCGTCCAAGGATGGCCTTCTCGGCTATGGAGAAGACTCTTTCTCCGGCTTTGTCTTTGATAGATACCTTAAGCATAAATGGGCGAATGTTTAACCCTGTTAGCCGGAATTCCCCCTCTTGTCAAGGCCTCAAATGTAGGAATCCGGATGGAGGTTTTAAGTTCCTAAATGAATTTCTTGAGTGCCCGGGTTAATCAAGCCTCATGGGCATAATCACAGAGATGTAATCCCTGCCCTCTTTTTTCCGAAGGAGGATCGGGCTTGATTCATCTGACAGCTCTATAAGTATATCGTCCTCTTCAAGGACGGATAGAGGCTCAATAAGGTATCGTGCGTTAATGCCAAGGGCTATTTCCTCTCCTTCATATTCTGCCGGAACCTCATCCTGTGCCTCCCCAACTTCTGGATTGATGGATGAGATGAGAATAACCCCTTTTGTTAATGAGACTTTTACAGCAGGGGATTTCCCTCCTGCGATTACTGCTACGCGCCTCAGGGATGTCAGAAGCTCGTTTCTCTTAACTGTTATCTTCTTTTTTCCTTCCTTGGGAATGATCGCACTATATTCTGGGAACTCCCCTTCGACCAGTCTAGTGAAAAAAGACACTGTCTCCCCCTTCATGAGAAGGGATTTCTCCATCAATGCAAGCATGGCCTCTTTTTCGCCTTCTTCAATGATCTTTTTAATCTCAAGTATGCCCTTTCTTGAAATAAGCGGGCCTTTCTTGCCCAGACCTCCGATCGTTCCCTTTTTGTCAACATAAACAAGCCTATGACCATCGGTTCCAACCATTCTAATATTGTTGTCAACTGGCTCAATATATACTCCGTTGAGATTTTTCCTCATCTCATCCTGGGAAACAGCATAGATGGTCTTTTCAATCATGTCGTGGAAGCTTTCGCCATCAATTCGGCCGTATTCTTCCCCTTCAAATGATGGAAATGTGGGAAAATCGGCAGGATCGAGCCCTGAAACCCTAAATTTGCTTTTCATACATTGAAGATCAATCCAAAAATTTTTCTCTTCTTTTATTTGAACGCTCATCCCGCTTGGAAGCTCCTTTACTATCTCATATAGTTTTCTCCCTGGAATCGCTGCTTTTCCCTTTTCTTCCACCTGTGCAGGACAGGATATGTTAATTCCAACCTCAATATCTGTTGCAGATAACATACAAACGGATTTCTCTGCTTGAATAAGAACATGGGAGAGGATTGGTATTGTATTCCTTCTTTCTACAATTCCCTGAACAAGTCCCAATCCTTTTAAAAGCTCATCGCTTTTTATTTCTATTTTCATGTTTTCTCCTTTTCTTATATCCTGTCTATTAATACTATAATACTATTTTTATATATTAAAAATAAGTCATAGTAGTATAAAAAGTGAATATATGGATAACATCAAAAAGCCTTTTGTTATCAATAATAAACTATGTTTATTAAATCTCATCGC
>Ga0315310_10000827_pt1 | contig 19577 bp, 38 predicted proteins | sample TDP5_MG_FD_203630 | JGI IMG/M metagenome (GOLD analysis project Ga0315310, IMG submission 203630) | Freshwater sediment microbial communities from Lake Towuti, South Sulawesi, Indonesia - TDP5 | ecosystem: Environmental > Aquatic > Freshwater > Lake > Sediment | place: Indonesia: South Sulawesi... | reverse complement strand
TGCCACGCTCATGACACTTCTTGTCTGAGCCGCCCAGCTTCCAAGCCTCCCGGGGCATGGGCGGTCCCCTGTTGACGACGTGAACCCCTAAGTCATCGTTGTAGACGTTCAAGGCGATGTAGTCGTAGCCGAAGGTGCGGTCCTCTTGGTCGAGGGCGTTCTGCACGGCCTCCCTGAACGCCAGATAGTTGTTCCAGTTCCTCCTCATAGGGTAGTCGGTCGTCATGCCGGTGGAGAAGACGTAGTCCCATCGATCCACGTACTCTCTGAACCTGACGGGGTAGGGGTCTGATACCAGGAAGCTGTGGAGGGCCGGGTCCTGGAGCGCCACGCTGTCGAGGGGGTGGATCAGCTCCGATATGAGCGTAGACCTGCTTATCCCGTGGAAGAGGAGGGCCTCTTCCTGGGCGGCGGGAGGGGATAAGGCTGGCCTAGACCACTGCATGTTCCTTCCTCCAACACTGTCAGCTCTTAACTCTGACTTCCCGGCGTTTCTGATACCTCTTCCTTCTGGGCAGGGAGCATCCGCTTGTGCTTCAGCCAGTGCGTGACGGCCTCGTTGAGAACCTGAGCTTTAGGCTTCCGCTCGTTGATGGCGAGGTGGCCTACAAGTTCCCACAGCCTTCTGTCCATGTGGATGCTGGTGACGGTGGTCCCCACTTCCTCAGGGATGTTCTTCCTGTAGTGGATGTGTCTACGCCTCGACATAATCTCCTCCAAAAGGGGTATACTTCCAGCGAGTTGTTCACCCTCGGATGAGCATGTGGAAGGAACGCTTCCAGCGGCGGATGAGCATGTGGAAGGAACGCTTCCAGCGGTGCCAGAGGGTTTGATTCTGTTGATGAGCGTACATCTCCTTGAGGGATGGGGTCTTGAAGGGGCAGTCAAGGCAAGCGTACCCCGTTACCTCTGCCTGCTCCGTTACTATGTTTAGACAGACCTCGACCCTCGTCCTCGCCGGTATATCTCCTACATCGACCTTGATGACCTTCTCCCCGTTCATCAGGCTGCCTCCAAAAGAGGTTATGGGACGATCAGTGCTTCTAGGTCAAGTTCCATGATATCCCTCCAAAACGGCTAGGTTCGAAAGAGGTCTGGGTGGGCTGCGTACAGGTGGAGGACCATCTGTCTAGTGCTTAGTCTCCTCTTCCCGCAGACAGGGCACGTATCGTCAAACTCCTTCCCGAAATGTTCCTTAGCCACGTGCTTGAGTACGGCGAGGTGGCCGCTTGCACGGAAACCGCAGTAGGGGCACTTCCTAGGAATCGTCCTGAGGTATAGTCTCTTCATCACTCCGCGCCAATCTGGCAGCGTCACGGTGTAGCCTCCAAGAGTGTCTACATACAGAGCCTCACGAGTAGTATGAGAGGGCTACGAGTATTCCTCGCCTCGTCAGGTAGTATCGGTTGGAGACCCGCGACGCTAGGCCGTCCTGAACCAGGCCCTCCAAGAGGCCTGGCTCGATCCTGTCGTGGGAACGTTCCTGAATCCACTCGATCGGCTGGGCTTTCTCTTCCGTGGTGCAGCCTAGGTTGTTGAGGATCACTAGGGTTCTGTCTAAGGGGTCTAAGCGATCCGTCACATCATCTTCCTCTCTCAAGAGGCTCGAAGAGGAAAAAGAGGGAGCCTATGCTCCGTAGACGGCTTCGAGGCCTAAGATGTCACCTAGCCCAAGGGTCTGCTTGTAGTTCTCCGCGTAGTTGGCGTACCCGTACATGGTCAGCCAGTAGTCGACGTCGCTGTAGAGGTCGGCTAGTCCGGCCCAGTGGCCGAGTTCATGGGTCACAATATTCTGTAGGTCCATCTTTCCAGCTTCACCGCTCGAGCTCCACCTGAAGGCCTTGTTCAGCCTCGTGTCGGTTTCCACTATGGCTTGGCCGATGTACCAGATGTACGTGACCGCTATGACGTTGCCTCTGTAGGGACCCCACGCTACCACGTTGGAGTTATCGCGTAGGCCTGCTTGCCTAGACGTTGTTCCTTGGTAGGAGAAGACGGTGGCGGCTGTCTCCGTATCCCATGTGTTCGCGGAGGTCGTTATGGCGGCTTGCACGGCGGTCGTATCGAGTCCATAGGAGGGGTTGGAGGGGTTGATCCGGTATCCTACGGTTGTGTACCAGTGGAATGGAAGCAGCTTGTAGTGGGGGTTCGTCATGGAGTCGTCTGTCAGCGGGATCACGTACTCTCGCGGCGGTCCTCTCTCTCCCACCACGAACTCTATGATGAGTAGCTGGGCCTCGTCCGTCCTGGCTTGGGCGAGCACAGGCGTCGCGGCGATGACTGCTATCAGCAGCATCGCCAACAGCAGCTCTCTACTCTTCGTTCTCTCACCTCACTCGGCTCCTTTCGTCCCTCGATTGGGACAGGTTGCCAAGCCTCCTGCGGATTACCACAGGCTTCCTTCCTCCAAGAGGAGAGTTCGGCACGCTATGATGTCCAGCCTTGGTGGTTTCATGCCACCACCATGGGAGCATTGCGGGCCCCGGGACGCTCTAGGGGGATGGGTTCATGTCCAGCGTTTAGCTGGGGTGGCCCCGAGGGCTTCGAGGCCCTCCGCGCTCCCATAGGTGTATCTTCCTCCAAAAGTGGGGACGCCCTGCCCTAGCCTTTGCTGTTCCCTTTCTTGAACGTTGTCCTCAGGGCGATTATTCCAACTAGTGCCGCCGATAGGCCTGCTACGAAGACGTAGCTTAGACTTTCTAGGTTCGCTCTGAGCGCTTCAGTCCTCTTCTGCTCCGTGGCTAGAAGCTGTCTTAAAGCCTCGTTCTGGCGTTGAAGGCTTGTGACTTCGTTCGCCAAGGCGTCTATGCGTCCTTTGTTCTCCGTCGTCCTAGAGTTGAAGACTGCGAAGCCCTCTTGTACGTTCTCTCCGAGCAGGGTTAGGCTTCCGTTCACGCTGTCGATCCTCCTGTCGAGTCTCTGCTCAAGCATCTTGGTCTGGTTGATGAGGACGCTGAAGGCTTGGTTGACGCGTTCGAAGTTTCGGTTGTAGACGACAGCCATGTCAGCGAGGCTCTTGTTCACCGCTTGGGTCTTTCCCTCCTGGGTTCGTAGGGCGACGGAGAAGACTCGGTTCGTAGCTTCTAGGCTTTCGATGCTTGCTGTGAGGTTCCCGATCAGGGCCTCATTCTCACCTGTCCGGTTCTCGCAGTCGCCCAGCCTCTCGTCGAACGTTGTCATGGTGAGGTTAAGTTCCTCAACGGTCCCTTCGATTCCCTGCGTCGTGTTCCAGAGCAATCTGAAGGCTTCGTTGACGCGTAGGAAGTTCTGGTTGTACATGCTCACGACTTCGGTGAGTGTGGTGTTCAACGCTAAGGTTTTGTTCCAGCACCGCTCGACTATCGGGTACAGGGTTTCGAGGTCTTCACGGTTCGTGAGGGCAAGGGTTCTCGTCGCGTTCAGCTCGGATTCAAGCGTGGTGAATTCCGTCTCCGTCTGGTTGATGCAGAGCCCGAGGCTTTCCCGCGTGGCGTTGAGGACCCTGGTGAGGTTCCCCAGGTACTCCCAGGTGTAGTTGAACCTCGCGTCGTTCTGCTCGTCTTGGTCGAAGTTCCTGTGCATTATGGCGGATGAGGTGTAGGCTAGACGGTTTTGGACAGAGCTGTACGTGTTCAAGAGGTTGTTTAAGGCGTTCTGACACTTCTCTAGGAGCTCGTTCAGGTTCTCGTTGTTCACGATGAAGGTGACCTCGTCACCTGCGACGTAGATGTAGACTACGACGTCTTGGGCCTTGGCCTGTAGGGGGGCAGCGCAGAGGCTAAGGATGACGGCGGCACATAGGAGTGATGTTAGCAGTTTTCTCGTTCTTCCACCTCCAACAAGAAGAAAAAGGGGGGTCAGTCTGGATCACTCAGGCCTCTAGTTGCCTGTCATCTGGTATGTCATCGTTATGCCGCTGTCGAAGTCGATTCCTAGGCTCGCGTAGCCGCCGCCTGGAAGTGTTGCGCCGTTGAACGTCAAGTAGTCTTCGCCGTAAGCCTCTTGGTACAGGTAGCCGTCGCCGGTAGCCGACACGGTCCTTGTTCCGCCGGCGTAGTTCGTCGTCGCCGAGCCGCTCTCGCTTATGCTCCAACCCCAGATGTTGCTGTTGCTCATCGTCGCCGAGCCGTCGGTGCTGACGTCGAGCCACAGATACGCTTGTGGGGCATCGCTCTCATCCCAATCCCAGACCAAGGCCATCTTTCCAATGTACTGGCCTTGGAGCGGTGGCTCCGAGTACGGGTTTGTGGCTTCAGACCACACGTACATGCTGCCGATCGACTTCAGGTTCATCTCGACGCCGTCGTCGCCCGACGCCCAGGCCTCAAAGAAGCCTTCGACGTTGTAGATGTGGTTGGCGCTCAGGATGTTGAAGAATATCTGCTCTTGCATGTCGAAGCTGGCCGAAGAGCTGGAGGCGACGTTGATGAAGGTTTGGAGCGAGCCGTAGTTGCCTCCGACGACTCTGTAGGTTCCCGTGAAGCTCCCCGTGCCGGTGAAGATGTTGTTCTGTCCGACTTCGCCCGTATGCCAGAAGCTCGAGTCGATTCCCCGAGCGTTGATTCCGACGAAGCCGTCGGTGACGGAGAACTCTACCTCTACTGAGGATCCTCCGTTGACGTTCATATCCATGTCGACCGCCTTTACTGGGATCGCCGTTATTGCTAGGAACACCACGAAGGTTGTCAGCAGAGCTACTCTCGTCTTATCCATCTTCTTCCTCCTTCTCTCTATTGGACTCTTTCAGAAAGAAAACCCCTCGCTTGGGGCTGAGCGGTGCCCGCTCCCTGCTGGAATACCAGCAGGCTTTGCAAAGCTTATGAGCGGCTAGAACAGTAGCTTTCATGGCGCGTCCCGTGCCTCCCCTGAGCTAGTTGGAGCCTAGCTATGAGGGGGATCTTCTCAGGCCTTGATCCTCACCTCTCGTCGATCCTCTGTAGGACTAAGCGGTCTCGGCGACCATCGACCTGGAGGATCTTTATCCTGTCGCCCAGTCGCCAGCCGAGGGATTCGGCGAGGTCCTTGCCGACAGTCACCCGGTAACCTCCAAGAAGCTTCATGATGGCGAGTTCCCTCTCGCTCATCGCTGTCCCAGCTCCGTAAAGGGAGCCGACTACATTTAAGTATTGTGGTTCAGTTCTTCTTCCTACGCCTGCTTCCTGACGATCTCTACTATGTGGTCGACCTCTTCTCTCGAAGGTGTCTTGAGGAGCCTGGCGACTTTGACGGCGTCTCGGACATCTCGGCTTCGCAGCTCCCGCATGACCTTGTCGGCGATGTAGAGGGCTATCGGCTCCGGAACGCTTTCGCGTTCCTTCAGGACGGAGACGGCGACCTCTAGGAACTCGTCTGGCGTGTAGTCTAGGAAGTGGAGCTTCAGGAATCGGCTCATGAGCTCGGGTGGTATCCTAGCTACGTTGTTCGCTGATGCGAACACCCAGGTCTTCAACCGTAGGCTCTTGTGGCGTCTATACTTGGTCTCGCTGACTAGGCCACGCTCCATCAGCGAGAGGAGGCAGCTCAGGTTCTCGCTGTCATCTATCTTGTCCAGCTCGTCCAGGATAAGGTATCGGGGCCTTTCGTTGAAGAGGAGCTCGAAGAGCCCTGCCTTCGAGAGGTTGGAGCCGATTATGAAGTGGCTGCGGCCTAGCCTCGCTAGTTCCTCCAAGAAGAGGGTCTTCGCCGAGGCGAGGCTTCCCCACAGGAGTCCATGGACGGGCTGCTCCGCGCATATGCTCCGGTTGAGGATCTCCTTCTTCTGGTCGTGGCCGATGATCACCCTGAAGAGGTCCGGTGGGATCTCGGCCTCTTCCTCTTCCGGGGGCCTGACGAGGCCCTGGTAGTCTGCTAGGGCCTTCTCCACGTCAGCGATGCTTACTAGACGGTAGAGGCAGGCCTTGTTGCTCTTGAAGACGACGTTCAGGACGCCCTTAGTTACCAGAGTATTCAACGTTCGAGGGTCTCCGTGGACATCGAACCACTGGAATCCGTCATATTCATTCTGGGGAGGGTGGGCTTTCTCCCACTCTAGGATGTCGAGGAGGAGCCTCTCAAGCTCGGGTTTGTCGCTGAGAAGGCTTAGGACGCTGGACATCCCGTTCTCCTAGGCTGCGAGGCTTTATATGTATTGTAGTCCTCCAAAACCGCCGACGCGTCGGTTTAAGAGGGGTAGGAGCCGGTTCCTTTCGACTATCCTCCTCTTCATGTAGGGGCCTGTAGCCTCTATCCCCTCGTAGAACTCTATGTTGACGACTTTTCCGAACAACTGTTTAGGGTAGTTCTTGACCACGATCCCCTCGATCTGACTCTCGCTTGAGAAGGTTGATACTCTGTGTAGGTAGCCTTCAAGCCTCGCAGTGAACTTCTCAGGCGTCATGCCGAGGTCGTGGTCTACCACCGGGGCCGGTTCTCCCCACTTCATCCTCTCATACGGTGGGAGAATCCTGTTGCCTTGAGCGACATCTAGGACTATGAAGAAGGCTGAGAGCCGGTCGTAGAAGACGCTGTGCCTTATCCGGAGGTCCTCGTAGAAGATGTCGAGGCCGATCGGCTCGTAGGGATCCCAGGTCAGGGTTCCGTCCAGCTTCTCCTCTACCACAACGTCGCCGGTGAGAAGCTCCCTCATCTCCTCAGGCGGCATCAGAGGCCTCCTGGTGTGCGGTATCCTTCCTATCGGGAGCCGCATGATCTTAGCGTGATACTCGGTGTCGTTCAAGCGACACCCTCCTCCAAAAGGAACTCACCGCCGCCTTAAATCTACGACGCGTTTGGCATGTCTGAGGAGGAGGTGTTCTAGCTCGAGCATGTCGTACTCGAAGCTGCCGTTCGCTTTTGCCATCGCTATTGGGATAATGGTGTGAACCATCTCCTCCTTATGCATGTTCTTGAAGTGCCAGCAGAAGAAGCCGGATGGGAGGACTGTGAAGGACATGGCGTGGTCACGGTTCAGCTTGAGGGCGAGACGAAACTTCTCTGCGAAGCGTTCACGGTACTTCTTAGCCGCTGGGTGCATCTCGTACCAGCGGCAGCGGCGTCTATGCTTCTTGGACATGGACGCCCCTGAAGCTACTGCTTCTTCAGATATTGGGGGGCTTCCCTTTCCAGCTTCTCTCTGAGGGCTTCCTCGATAAGTTCGGCGAGCGTCTTACCTGTGTCTATGGATAGGTGTTTCAGGGCGCTCCACAGCGGGCGGGAGATGACCAGGCTTGTATGCTTCTTATCTTCTTCCGACATTCCCGAAACCTCCAATAGGGCTAGTAGTGGCAGGGGGCGACGACTATCATCCGGTCGTGTTCTTGGGTGGAGAGGATTAAGGGCGCTGACCTGTTCGGGTAGTGGACCTTGACCTGGGGTGCGTGCTTCTTCCAGAAGAGGCGGGGGTAGAAGGCTCTTATCGCGGTGTCGACGAGCTCGCAGGAGAAGCCGATCTTTGGGCCTTTATCCCAGGTGTAGGCGGCGCTGTAGCCTTCCTCTTGGCGCTTCGTTAAGTCGTGGAGGGTGAGGCTGTCGTCGTAGACGACTCCGTCCTTCCCCATGACGGCCTTGACCGTCTCTAGGGCTTCCTTAGGTAGGATCGCCGTCGTATGCCGGTTGTCCACCCACGCTTTGAAGCCCCAGAGCTCCATCTCATCGCACTGTTGGTAGGAGTATTCGCTCTGTGAACGGTTGAAGGCTGCCCTGAACCGTTCGTCAGGCGTCTTGAGGGTTTCCAGGTAGGCGACGGTCAGGGAGAACCGTGCCTGCTTATCCTCTTCTGAGCGGGGCCTAGGCCTTGGGACTCCCCAGGGCCAGACGTGTAGGCAGCCGGTTTGAAGGCTTATCTTCCGTCTCTCCTTCTCTGCGGCTGTCTTGATCGCGTCCTCGCCGACGTAGACGAGTTCCACTCGCGCGAAGCTCTCTTCCTCAGTCCGCCAGCCTCGCGCCGTGGTTCCGACCCAGCCTTTCGTCCCGTACTTCTCGTCCCAGAGGCGGCTCCAACCCCATACGCTTTCAGCGTCTCGATCTACTTCGAAGTAGCTGAGCGCCATGGGGCCGTTGTAGCCTTCAATCCATATGTGGCCGGTTATCTCCGTGTCCTTGATGAAGTGTCTTGTACCCTCCTTCTCCATGAGGGCCTTCGCCTCCTTCCCGTTCAGGTTGATTCTGGGCACTCTGAGGTGCATAGGTTTCCTCCAAGACGGGCCTTTCTCATCGCAGGTGAGCAGATCCTCAGCTTCAGGGATGGGCTGCGGCTGGCAGAGGCTTGATGTCTACGACCTCGCCGTCTCTGACCAAGATGTCGACGACGTTGCCGCCCAACATGGCTTCTAACGCTTTGTCGACTACCTGGGCGTTCTGGGCCTTTAGCTTGGAGACCTCTTCTCGGAACTCCGGTCTTACCTTGACTGCGGTCATGTCGATGGCTACGACGTATCCTCTTACCGTCACTCGCTTCAATTCGCTCATACTCGTCCTTCCCTCCAATAAGGGCTACTTGACCACGTCAACCCTGTAGACGTAGAACTTGTCGACTTTACGGGTGTGGAGACGCCGCCGTATCTCTTCAACCCACTCGGTGACGGTGTTGAAGCCTGAATCTGGTACGAGGGGTTCCAGGCATTTTAACAGGCCTTGTCTCGGTATGACGTCGAACTTCGTCACGGAGATGTCGGCTATCTTCCGGCCTCCCCTTCGATCCGTCGCCCAGTCTCTCCCGAACTCGATGTGTCGCCTGCGTCTGACGGTGTAGACGTATCCCTTCTCGAGTAGGAACTTCCTGACCCGGTCGCTCTGGAATATCATCACCATGGTTGGTTACCTCCAAAAGGTTCTCTACAGGGAGTCTACTAGGCCTTGGATTCTCAGGGATACTCCTTCGACGAGGTTTCGGCTTCCTAGGAGGGCCTCGGTCTTCTCGGGGTTGTCGATCGCCTCGATCAAGGGGTTTATGACGGATTCGCCGAGGGCTCTTAGGCCGGCGGACTCTGCGAGCTCCTTGATTCTACGGAGCTCCGCCTTCGCCCTAGTCGGGCTCTTCTTCCCTGCGGCGAGTACCTGTGAGGCTACGGCCTGTATTTGACCTCGGAGGTTGTCTATCGCCTGGGATATGAGGGTTCGACGTTGGTACTCGAGTTCTTGCCTGAGTAGGTCGTATCCACGCCTCTCCTCTTCCTTGACCCGCTCGAACTGTTCACGGTAGCGTTTCTCCACGAGCTCCTCGACTATCCCTGGGTCAAGCCTTACCGGGCGAGGGTTGAGGCTGAACCCGTGCAGGTGGCTTCCGACAGGGAGGTTGCCGTCGACACCGTACTTCTCTAGGATGGCGAGGATCTTGGCGACCTCGGTGTCCTTAAGCCTATGGAGCTCCTTGTTCAGGTCCTCGATCTGCCGGTTCAGGTTGTCGACGTAGACCATGAGCTCCGGGGCCTTCGGGAACGGTAGTAGGTAGACGACTCTACGCCTCCGCCCTGTATGTTCCCTTTGGAGCACGAGGCATTGTCGGTTCACCTCGTAGTAGAGGGCCCGTCTCAGGTTCCCTGGAAGGTTCGCTACCTTCGAAGGGTAGGGTATGAAGGAGAGCCTCCTAGTTCTTAGAACCTCTTGGCCGTAGAGGTGGCGTCGGTATCGACCCTTCAGGCTTCGTCCTCGAACCTTCCTCTCAGAGTAGCCTCGGTCCATGTCTGAGAGGAAGTCTTCCAGATCCCGGATGAGCGTGAGGTACTTCTCGCCAGGAAGCGTGGTGCAGTCTACCGTTATCGCGAGGGATTCTGCGTCAGGGGAGTTCACGTCTAAGAGGAAGCCTTCCAGGATGACGCTTGGTTTGGTCACGGTGTAGCCTCCAAGAGGTTCTAATGTGGGCCTCCAAAAGGGCTAGGTTCGGAAGAGGTCTGGGTGGGCGTCGTACAGGTGGAGGACCATCTGCCTACAGCTCAGCCTTCGCTTCCCACAGGCAGGGCAGGTGTCGTCGAACGCCTTCCCGAAGTGTGCCGTCGCTACGTGTTGGAGTACGGCGAGGTGCCCTCTCGCTCGATATCCACAGTAGGGGCACTTCCTAGGGATGGTTCGAAGCCCCAGATTCCTCATCACTACGCGCCAGTCAGGCAGGGTCACGATCGTTCCTCCAAGAAGTCTATGGCTGCGGGGGCTGCTCAGGCCTCAGGTTTTCTATGAGACCCCTTATCCTGCCGGAAATCCCATCGAAGATTGGGGAGACAGCTTCCATGCCAAGCAGCTTGACTAGGCTAATGCGGTCTCCGCAACGGCATTGGATTATGACGTCCTTCTCTTCGCCGCTCAACTCCACGATGAGCTTAGGCTCTGCCTGAACGTTTCTGCGGGTGTCTATGACGACTTGTCTTCCATGGTCGATGATAACGCCCTCACCCCAGCCCAGCGGCCATCTCGTAGATGGCATAGCAGTCCTGTCGCCCCAATGTACGGGATGCCGTAAGTTGAGGTAGTCCCAGTTCGCAGTGTAGGCCTTGTATCCTCTATTCGCGTAACTGCTCGCAACAGCTTTCCAACTCATGCTCTGTTCTCACCTCCCTTTCTTCTCCTTGCGTAGGTGGTCTTCACCTTTACGAGTGTGATAGTAGACCTGACCTTGCTGTGTTATGGTAGCTCCCATGACAACTGGCGGGAACAGGTCGTTAAGGACCGCTTCGCAGAGGCCGAGCGTTGCGAGGGGCTGAAGCCTGATGCCCCGTTCCCGTAGGATGACTTTGAGGACGGCGAGCCTAAGCCTTGGGTTCTTCTCGTCTATCTCCAGACATTTGCTCAGGATCTCCTGGTACTCTTGCTCGGGGAGGACATCGTAGCTGTGGCAGAGTCCGCACCGAGGATACTTCCGGTCGAGAGGCGACTCCCAGATGTGGCCGCACTCCACGCATCTTAATCGGACCATTCCACTCCCCTCTTCTTCACCTGCGGGGGCGCTTCCTCCGTTCCTCTATCAACCTGAGCAGTTCATCCCTCTCGCTAGGTGTCAGGATGTTGGAGGTTTTCACGTTCCTTTCAAGGATGTCGAGAGTAAGGTAGTGGGACGATCGTAGTATCCTGCCTCTCAGCTTCGCAGCCCTCTCTTGCATCCTGTAGTATTCTGGGCTACGGTAGAGCATGGCTTTCTCCTTCTTCTCCATGTGTTGACGGTAGTCTCCCGCGGTCGGCCCCTTCCTTCTTCTAGGCATGTTGACGCCTCCTCTTTTCGCCTCTGAGCCGTTGGAGGCTCGTCTTCCTCGTCTCCATCTTCAAGCAGATTTCAAGCTCCTCGTCCGTAAGCTTAGGGAGCTTTTTCCTGTAGTTGATGTCGTCTACGCTGACGGTGACGATCCACGAGACGTTTGAAGGGAGTACGAAGCCGCAGCTCTTGCATGTCCAGTTTCCCGCCCTTATCCCTCGGTTTTCCATCCATCCAAAGCACTTGGGGCACTTCAAGGGTACTCCTCCAAAAAGGTCATGGCTCCTATCGTTGGGACCGTTCGCGCTCCCGCCGATTCCACTCCCAGTTCTTTCCATGGAAGTAGAGGGCTGCGATTATCAGGCAGATGTCGGTGGGGACTAGGATGAAGGCCCACCAGTATGCGATGGGGCGGAAGGTAAGCCACCACGCGGGTTTCAGAGCCCAATCTAGCCCACCTGCCCTCTTCATCTCTTCACGCATGTTGTTGATGGCTTTCGCGTACCAGTCCTCGAGGAGCACTGGGTTGGTGGTGTTCGTTTGGAACTTCAACCATGACTCTTCGTATTGGTCTAACCTATGGGCTAGGCGTCTGAAGTAGTCCTGTTGAGCGGCTAGAGAGTTGTCGTAGGTTAGTTCCCAGAACCAGGGGGTCCCGTAGGTTTCAGCGTAGTCTCTTCCCGTGAACGACGCGTTCATGTTCTGCCAGAGTATTAGGAGCTGTTCATTCATTCCTGAGAAGGTTGCTTGGTCTATGGTCATTACGACGCGAGACCCGAACCTCCGGTTGTATTCGAGCGCGGTTGGCAGGTAGACGCCGAGGATCATCCAGGCGGAGAAGAGGATGGTGGCGGATAGGCATAGGGCGGCGAGGATGTTTCCTTTGTCACGCAAGGGCTTTCACCTCCAAGGGTCATTTCTCCTGGTCCTTTATGCTCTCGGCGACCCCTCTTGTTCGAGGGGATATCCCGGACTCCTTCTCCAGGTCTTGGATTCTCCTATCTAGGTTCTTGACGGATGCCTGAAGCTGCTCCACCGACCTGGCAAGCTCGGCTTGAGGTACGGTCTGCGGAGCCTCGTAGGTGATAGGCTGCCACTCGTAGGGTTGGGGTGTGAAGGCTACTCCTACAGGCGCGATGACGCAGGGTGAAGCTACGGCTTTCAGCCCGAACATCTCCTCTTCTCCCATCACGATGGGGGTCGCTAGGTCTCCTACGTAGAGGTCTGGGTTTCGAGGGTGGGGGTAGACGAGTAGGTTCAAGACGGGTTGACGAACATCCCTGACCTGAAACTGTAGTTCGATCTGTGGGTTGAATTCTGTGGTTCTCGGGGTGACGAGGAGCTTATGGAAGGCTACCACCGTCCTTTCTCGGATGAGGAAGTCCTGGAAGTCCTGGAGCCTGGGTTCTGGCGTCCACCATTCTGTCCTCTGCTGTCCCCCCGGGAAGTCGACAAAATCCGGGGGGAGAATCTGACGCATTGACTGCTCTACGGGACGGGAGTAATAATTGTAGTACTTGACAGCCGCGTAGAGGAAGTGGGTTAAGGCGGGTTCTTCCTTCCAGTCCCGCTCAGGGAGGCCGTAGAGCCTAGCAATCCCCTCTAGGCGGAGGAAGACCCTCATCGCCTGATCGACTGTGAGGACAACTCGCCCAAACTCTTCTTCTACAGCTTTGAGTCTTAGACGAAGAGTTTGACTCTGTTCGAAGCTTAACGACAAGTGTTACCCTCCAATATCCCGCAGCTTCTCAAGCATCTCGCGGGCGTTGAACTCCTCCCGCGTCTTGCCCCGTATCTCTCGGTTGAGGCGGAAGATCAAGAGATAGGCGTCCGCCATGTTCTTGGCCCCGAAGATCACATCGGGGAACTTGATGCTCCCTGGAAGGGTGTCCCTTGGAATCCGGTTGGGGCTGCCGAACTTATGTAGGTTATCGCTCCATATCGCGTAGTACCAGAACATTCTCTCTACCCGCATGGTACGAGCTTGATGTCTGTGGGCTCTACGCCGAGCTCCTTGACTTTCCGAATCAACTGCTTCATGACCTCGTCGGGTGTATACGTCAAGGTTCTGACCGTGTTCCCCTCGACTACGAGCGCGATCTCATCTTTCTCCACGCTTCATCCTCCAAAAGGTGGTTAGGTTTCCTTCACGTGAGCCCTGGTCGTCTGTTGGACCCTGTAGTATTCAGGGGTCGGCGTCTGCTTCTCCACGTCCACGTCGACGCCGAGCGCTCTCAGCCTAGCCATGAGCTGTTTGACGGCTTCGACGCAGCTTGGGCCTTGGAAGCCCTGTGTCTTCACGGTGGCCTTTCCTTCCTCGTCTATCTCGACTATGATCTCTCGCATATTCTCACCAGGAGAAGGCTCGGATGAGGATCTTGCCCTCTACCTTCTGGACCTGCGTCTGGTATCCTTGCTGTCTCAGGGCAGAGACGTGGGCTTGAGCCGTGTAGTTCTGGACAAGCCCCTTCTCGACAGCCCTCTGGAAGCCGTGTTGCTGGAAGAAGTCGCCTTTCATGACGACCTCTCCCTTCTGGACCTCGAAGCCCACGCCTCTCGGGAACTCCGCGCATTTGAAGCCTAGCTGGACGCGCGTCACGTTGCCGTAGAAGTCCGTGATCCTGGTCGTCATCTCACCTCCGTACTCTTTGCAGAGCTGCTCTACGACCTGTCGGAGAAGCTCTGGGTTGACGTTCTTCAACCGCACTCGGATCAGCGTTATGGAACTCATGGGTTTCTCCTCCAATAGGGTTTAGACGGCTACCGCTCCCGGTGTTAGGGCTTCGATGAGGCCTCTCACCCTTGAATCAACTGCTTCCTCTGTCTGGGCGAAGGCGTCGAGGGCGTGCTTGAGGAGGTGTTGGTTCACCTGTTCCAGGGCCTTAAGCCTGCTGATCATGCCGGTGATGTTCTTGTACCGTTCCTCGGTGTTGACCTCGAAGCTACGGTAGGCCCTAGCGAAGTGGTCCTGCGTTACATTCGGGGCTTCCTGGTCCATGGCTAGGGCTGAGGCTTCTTTGACGAGCCTTTCCAGCTCGGCGCCAGACCACATGTGCGTCATCTTCGCCGTCTGCGCAAAGTCGACGTCGCCGACAGGGGTCTTCCTCATCGCCACGTGGACTTTGAGTATCTGTTCGCGGGCCTCCGCGTCCGGTGGTAGGACGAGGATTATCTCGTCGATCCGTCCGGGGCGTATGAAGGCGGGGTCTAGGTCGATGAAGTTGGTTGCGGCTATGATGAAGCTGCGGCGGGCCTCGTCTCCCAGCCAGTCCAAGAGCATGTTCTGCATTCGGCGGCTTACGCCGCTGTCGCCTATGAACTGGGCGTCTCTTCGAAGGGATAGCTGGTCGAACTCGTCGACGAAGACGATGCAAGGCGTCATCGTCTCGATGAGGGTGGTGAGTTGCTTTACGCGGGCCTCTGTCTCGCCGACTATGCCTCTGAGGAAGTCGGCGGGCGTTATCTTCAGCATGGGCATGTTAGACTCCTTCGCTATCGCCTTTGAGAAGTAGGTCTTTCCGGTCCCCGGCGGGCCGAAGAGTAGGAGGCCTCTGGGAACGGTTAGGCCGTACTTCTGCGCGGTCTCGGGGTTTGTGAGGACTTTGATGACGCGGTGTCGGACGTAGTCCTTGAGGTAGTCGTATCCGCCTACGCTCTCGAAGCCTCGTGTGGGCTCAACCCACTCGATCCCGTAGTTCCGGAGGATGCGTACCTTGTAGTCGGTGAAGGTTCCAACGTCGAACCTTCTGTGGCGGTAGTAGCCTTCCAGGGCGGCGGTCTCAACGTCGTGAAGCGTCAGGCCGCTGCTCGCCTCAACCTGGCGGGCGTCGAAGTCGACCTTTACCTTCAGGACCTTCGCCAAGCCCTCTGCGACCTCGCCGAGGATCTTGCTCCTCTCCTCGGGGCTTGACGGCGGGATCGATATCTGGTAGCAGAGCCTTCGCACGTTGTCGTTGAAGAGGCTGAGGCTGGCTGTGAAGACGACCACTGTGCTCTTGTGGCCGTACATCCGTTGGTCGTGGCTCCATGGCACTATGACGTTCGAGAGCGCCTCGGCGTGGCCCGGGAGGATGACGTATTTGACGAAGCAGACTGTGGGGTTTGACCTGAGCATCCGGTCGAGTTGGACGTAGGGGCCCATAGGGTCGACCTGCATCTCCGTTCCGTCATAGTTCAGCCGCTCCGGGTCTATTGGAAGCTCCCTAATGGTCATGCGTTGGATGTCGTGTTCGACGAAGCCGGCGAAGTCCTTGTGCACGAGTTTCCCGAACTCACCCGTCCGCACTATTTTCCTGATCTGGTCGAGCCGCAGGAAGTCTAGGGTCTCGACCAGGTAGACGTTCGTAGCCTGGGAACTACGCTTCAGGCAGAGCTCTTCAATCCAGGTCGTCATTCGCTTTTGCTCCTCCAAGCTCTTACCTGGGCTTTGTGGAGACTCCAAGCTAAGTCTGGGTTCTGCTTCGGGAACTGGACGCGAAGGTTGTTGAAGCCCTTGTCCAAGAGGCTGCACACGGTTGGCTTGAGGTCCTTCATCTGAACCTCGAGCTTCTTCACCCTTGGCATACCGTCCATTATCCTAATACCTCGGATATAAGTGTATTCCTCCAACACTGTCCTTATTTCCTAGCCTTCAGCAGCCCCTTCGTCTTCGGGTCTCTGTCCAGCTCCTTCTCCAGGAGGTCTAGGAACTTCTCCCGGGTCTTAGCAGTGATGCCGTCTATGAAGCCCTCGATCCGACCGTTACGCGTGTGAACTCCTCCAACAGGGTTAGGCTCCGGCGGCCTTGATCGACTCTATGAGTCCTTGAAGCCTACCGTTGACTACCGCCTCTTCCTGGAAGGTGATCGCGCTGCCCTTGACCTCTTCGATGGCGTGGAACTTCTGGTCGTGGGCCTCGATCTCGTCTTGAACCCATCGTATGTGCTTGCACGTGCGGTCACTGACTGGCCGTCTTTGGAAGCGCCAGGCGGGACAGGAGCAGGTGAAGCTTCCCGCTTTGAAGCTGAGGTAGGGTTCTAGGAAGAGTTTGACCTCGTAGTTCTCGCCGGGCGTTGACTCGCTTTCAACGATCCACGACCTTATGGCTGACATGGCCTCCAAGACAGGAGTCAGTTCGGTAGCTGGCGTTCGTAGCCTACGTCTTCAACGGTGGGCTTCTTGTCACCTCTGAACCTTACTAGGCGTGGATGCCGTAGGCTGTGAGCCTCCTTCTCTCCTGAAGGTCTTAGGAAGCCGTCTTCGAGGCGGTAGACGGGCTTCTTGGCGCGGAAGGTCTCCGTAGCCTCGACCTCTACGACGACGAAGGGCTCGATCTGAACCCACGCCTCGTAGTCCATCTTCGAGAGGGGCAGGAGTTTATCGTGTAGGCTTCGCCTTAGTTGACGGTCTATGCCCGAGGCCACATCTCCGACCTCGAGGAACGAGCCGTCGCTGTCGATCACGGCGACCTTCAGGCTCGTGACCTCATTGAACTTCCAGCGGTCACGCCTGTTGAGGCCGATGATCACGGCGTCGATGCTCAGAACCTTCTTGACCTTGTAGAGGTTCTGTTGGTTGTCGCGGGCGAAGAGGCCCTCGTAGTTGCGTTGCTCAACCCAGAACTGCCAGAGGGCTCTGATCTCGTCACGGCTCCTAGGCTGGGTGTAAGGGAGCACGTGGACTAGCTGGCAGCCGCTCAGCCACGTCTCGGCTTCCTGCAACCGCCAGAGGTAGCTCTGGTTGACGGCCTTGCCGTTGACGCTGGCGAGGTCGAAGACCCCTAGGCGTATCTTGCCGTGGTCTCCGTTCTTCAGGTGGTGGATGAGCTCTGGGAGCTTCAGCATGCGCTCGCCTTCCACGGCGTAGGTTTCCGCGAGGATGACCACTTCTTGGATAGGCTGCTTGTCTAGGGCTTCCTTGAGCTCCTTAAGCCAAGGGTGGGATTCACCGTACATTGTGCCCCACAGGTTGATGCTGAAGATGCGTACTCCGCGCTGGTAGCTGATGACGCTGAACTCTCCGTCCGCTCTGGTGGGATATGCGCGTATCTCAGCGGGGCTCCATCCCGCCTTAATTATCTTGCCAATTATCCTTTCACCTGGACGGTGAGTTCCCTGTCGCCGACGGGCAGCATGTCTATGGTGACTACAGCCTTCGCTCGGGGCTTCCATGCGCTCGGTTGAAACTCTGACATGGTTCCTCCAAGGGCTAGTGTTCTTCTCCCGTATCGTAGGCGTACTGTGCGGCTTGGTCAGGGTCGTCTACGAACTCTTCGATCCGAGCCATCACGTAGCCTAACCCGTCGTCTTGGGACTTGACGTTCTTCCATACCCTTACGTGCTGTTTGAGCAGTGCCTTGATCGCGTCGTACACGGCATCGTTCATACTAGGCCTCCAAGACCGTTGAAGCTACTGCTTCACTCCGTTCATCCGCAGGTAATAGGCTTGGGCTGCGAGGCGGTGAACCTCGTCGTGGACCTTCTCGTAGTCGGGGTCGTCTACGTGGAGCTGAGAGAGCCGTTCCTTCGCTCTCTCGAGTTGGGCTTCTACGCTGCTCATAGGCCTCCAAAAGCGTCCTATGTCAAAACCCACTGCAAAGCGCCTATGGCACCTGAGTCCAGCTCGACGTTCAGAAGGATTACAGCTATGCGTCTACGAATATCAGCGTTACCGGGGTTCTCTCGGAGCTTCACCAGGCAGTCCTGTATCTCGGGAAGGTAGCCTTCCCTGATGCTTTCGAGGTTAGTGGCTATCATCTCCCGCATCTCTTTCTCGCTTCTCACGTTCTCCTCCAAAAGAGGGGTTAGGCGGCGATCCCTTCAACTCGGCCCTTGCTGGCGATGATCGCCTCAAGCTCCATGACCTTCGCGCTGACTGCCTTCTCTTCTAAGCCGATCGTCCTGTGGTCGTTGACGTTGAAGACTGAGTCTGGTGCTTCAGGGATGAGGCCTAGGAAGGCCTTGGCCTCCTCTATCTCCTGGGGTGTGACTTGGCTCTTGTCAGCCTTCATGATCTCGTCGGATAGCTCGCAGAGGTTGTCGGGTATCAGCTCCCGCAGCACGATCGTGTCGTCAGGGTTCAGGGTTAGGGCGGCGACGCGCTCCTCGTAGGTGTCTTTGAACTTGGTCACGATCACGTAGCCGAGCATGGAGGTGACTATGATCAGCTTCATGAGGTTTCTGGCTGAGGTTGCGTCCTGTGGGATGACGGCGTTGTCCTCGATGCTCGCGGAGACGCGTTGCCTGAACCTGTCGGCGGGTATCTTGTAGAGGGGTGCGTCCGGAATCTCCTTAGGGTCTGTGAGGCGGATGCGCTCGACCACCTGGCCGGTAGCCCTGACCTTCTGGACTAGGTTACCCCACCATGAGGCTCGGAAGCCGCAGGGACAGGTGTAGAGTTGAGAGTGCTCTACTACGTCGGTCTCCTTCCTGTCCTCGCGTACTTTGCGTCCGCAGTTGGGGCAGGCCCGGTAGGTGTCCGCTTCACGTACCTTCGCTAGGGTTCCGACCTTGACGACGCCTATGGGCGAGGTCATGCCGAAGACTGTGGCCACTAAACGGATTCTCCGATGTCTCAATGGATGTCCTCCAATAGGGCGGTTAGACGAACGTCGGCGCTATGGGGCGTGTAGGCTTCTTCGAGCCGTCCTCGTTGATCTCCACTTCCTCAGGGTGGGTTTTAGCGTACCAGACGCCGGCCCAGAAGGATATCTCGCAGAGCCGGCCTGCTGGTACCTCCTCTGCCTGTTCTACGAGGTCGAACAGGTTGCCGTAGGCTTCCGTTATCCTTGGGTCGCCGTCCCAGTCGAAGAACGCCTTTATCGCTTCGGACGCTGATGCCTTCTTCAACCTAACGTCGGCCATCTGAACCTCCAAGAGGGGTTGGTCAACTGAGGAACTTCTTCGCGTCCTCTTCGCTGTGGAAGAGGGTCTCGTCGCACTTGGGACAGTCGTAGTCGATGCTGTCCACGTCCACGTCCGCCGTCTCCGCCTTGTCGTAGTTCACCTTTCCCCTAGTCACGTAGAAGTCTGCTCTTCGAAGCTCGTAGGCCCAATAGACCAGGTGGTCGATGAGGTCTCCGCACTTAGGACAGTTAGGCATAGGCCTCCAAGAGAGGGATCGCGATCCGAGAGACCTTATGGTTGACGATGAAGCGTTCCTTGGAGCCGTGGTTCCACCTTCGAACGCCCACCGTGACCTGCCTCTCGCCTATCTCGACGCGCAGGAGGTCGTCATACTGTCTGGCGACCTCGAAGACGGCGTCGAGCATGTTCAGGCGGGAGAGCGGCGCTAGGGCGTGTAGCTCCGTGAGACGCTTCAAGTACCAACTACGCCTCAATTCGATCCCTCCAAAAGAGAAGCTATTGCTTCACCTGAACGAGCGTCCGGTGCTCTGTGGCCGCCAGCACTGGCCCCCCGCATGTGACGCAGTAGAGGTAGACGTTAGCGCCGTCCTCATCCTCGT
>Ga0315310_10000825_pt1 | contig 19640 bp, 20 predicted proteins | sample TDP5_MG_FD_203630 | JGI IMG/M metagenome (GOLD analysis project Ga0315310, IMG submission 203630) | Freshwater sediment microbial communities from Lake Towuti, South Sulawesi, Indonesia - TDP5 | ecosystem: Environmental > Aquatic > Freshwater > Lake > Sediment | place: Indonesia: South Sulawesi... | reverse complement strand
CATTCGTAAGAGTTTATCAATAACCATTGATAATATTCTTGAAAAAACGGATTTAAACTACCAGATTTTTATAGATTTTTAGACTTTTTTATAGATTTTTGACTAACAGTTGGTATAATATTCGGCCTCATATTTTTGAAAATCGAGATATAAGCTGATAACTCGAGTTTCGTAGTTACATCGAATGTCTTCATTTAATTGATAGAGTACTTTTCCCTCTGAAATCACAGTATATTGAATATCTAGGCCCGCTTTGTTAAGAATGAGAAGATCTATTTTATCAGAATTAAAAACAAAGGAAAATTTGAAAATTAAATCAAGAATTAATTTTTGAAAATTAATTTCCTTTTTATTTTTTACGAGAACAGCGATATCAATATCACTAAATGTCGTATCTCTCCCTCGTGCTTTTGATCCAAATAAATATATAAGGGAAAGTCGGTACTGTTTCGCAATTCGGATAATTTCATTTGAATTTATCATTTTGTTATCCTGTAAATTCATTTATAAAATAACAAGTAATAGTTGTTATTAAATATAGCCTTTTGGAGGCAAAATGCATTCCTCTCACCTTATTTGGAGACATTCCAGATACATTGAAGACAAAACCCTTCCTCCCATTGGCGCATAATATGTGGCCCATCATTCGGACACATGGATGGGAATATTCGCAAGATGCGATGGATAAGGTCTTTAAAAATTATTATAACCTGGCAAAAGTGCGGTTAGATGAATCCATTTTAACATCTAGGGATGTTATCAAGGGAAAGCTCGAACATCCTGATCGAATTTTGACCTTTTTCTTCTTTCCAGTAGTTTTTTGTATTCGTACAGACCTGCAACAAGGAACCTCTCGACTCTTATTTGGAGAGAGTGTCGATACGACTTTTATTCTTTTAGATGACTTTGCTGAGGGTAAGGTTGGATTATTGTTTAATTGCCACATGGAAGATGGAATCCCAGTGGATTGGTGGCTTATAGATGAGGAGAATGAGGGTGAGGTACTGGAAAGACGCCATTTAAAACTTGGATATAAGCTGAAAGATCTGCCCAAAAAAATTTTACCTTTATATCAATGCGGCGAAAAGGTAATTGATGTATTAAAGGATATAAGAAATGAACGAACGCCTCAGTGGAGTTCAAGCATGTATCATATATGCCTTTGTTGGATGAGTGCAGCCTGTAACTTAGGAGTCGAGATTAGCAATCACGAATCATTTGCAGGCGTTTTTGATGCTATAACTGCAAAACCAAATTGGCGGTTGTTTGATAACTATGTCGCCTTGGTTCCATGGCCGCCATTAATTCCGACCTTCCTTCTGCTTGGACGCAAAGGATTCTTATCCCGGTTAGCGGGATTAATGTGCGAGGATTACCTTTATCTTCAGGGATTAGGGGATTACTGGATTCAATGGATGACGGAAGTAATTCCTGAGATATACGAGATTACGTTGCGTCAGCGCTTAGAAGAGGTGGGAATACCTTTTCCTATTCAAACTGCCAATTGTGAACTTCCTAATCTCTTAGATAAAACGATATATGAAAAAAGTGATTTCTTCTGGATTTATCCACCAGGAAATTCCATTCGATCTGGAGACCTTGGACTCTCTGTCAAAGAAACACTGCAGGGCGTTTACTTAAATGTGAATATGGAAACTGAGCTTACTAAACAAATCACATCAGATTATATTTTATCACGTGGAATTGGGAGAGCTACTGTGGTATTCAAATAATAAGGAGAAATTCGATATAAGGAAAATTATTCGCATTTTATTCTTGATTAGCCCAATTATTTTATTAGGATTCGCAATCTATGAAAATAATCTTTGGCATCCACCATTAAATCCTAATGTGCCTCAATATATCTCTATCAATGATCTTCGATCCCATCCCGAAGCCTATCCTCCCCCAATGAAAGTTATAATGCAAGGGCTTGTTATTAACAAGAATAAGACCAGCAACTTCTTGATTTTAGAAGGTGGCACAATGGGCCCTTTTAGGGTAAATTGCTCCAACTTAGATATTAGTTTCATTAACACGGGTGTAATTATTTATCTATTGGGAGTTTCCTACTTTAATGACCCATCAAAGAATTATTTTTTAGCGGAAAATTTTGAGATTCAACAGCCAACCTATACGACTTATTTATCAATCCCTGGCGCGCTCCTAATCTTAATTATTCTGTTTGTAGGATTCAAATTCAGTTTAAAGGATTTTAGTTTTTCAAGGAAAACCAAGGAGGGAGTCCAAGATGCCTGATTGGCTGACACATATGGGAATAGCGTATGTTGTTATTTGGGGCATTAGCAAAATCCCAGAACTTAACAGCAAATTGAGGGCCTATTTCTGGTTATTCATTATCGGGATGGTCGCCCCTGATATTGAACGTTTCTTCACGGTGGTAGCACAAGTTATTGATAACGCTTATTTTACAGCCCTTACTTTTACTTTCATTACGGTTACGCACTCAATCTTAGGAGTGGCTATTATCAGCCTATTCATAACCTCCTTCTTTCCCCATGAACAACAGCGAGACACCAAATTCATTTATCTTACACTTTTTATTGGCGGGTTGGGTCACTTAATGATCGATTTGATTATGTGGCCCTGGCCGGGTATGGGACTCAACTTGTTTTATCCTTTGGCAGGTTCGGAATTTTCTTACTCTTTCCATTTGGTATGGCCATGGAACTTTACTCCATTGTTCATTACATCAATAATTCTCTTAGGAACAGTTCTTATAGACGCGATTTCGCGGAATTTTTCAGTTTTCAGGTGGCAATTTTAATTAAGATTACAATATTTGAGATCAAAAAATAGAAGAAAAGAATAGAAAGGTAATCACATGATTTGAGGTGAGAAAATTAATGCCTACAGAACTTGAAAAAAAAATTAGTAGAAAAATCGGTCCTATGGTTCGAAAGAAACTTTCAGAACCTCGAATTGCTCCATTGACCGATGAAGAATTTATTCAAAAGGCAGATAAGCTTGTAGATAAATCTGAGTGGGCTAAAGAGGTGCAATATATAATAAATTTAATAAATTCAATGAAAAGTTCATCCGCGCCACAGAGTAGATACAATGTTTTTAAGACATGGATGAGGTATCCCGAATCATTTATGCGAAATCTTATCTGGGGTTTCCACATATTAAGTCAATCAAGTTTACCTGGTCGGGATCGAGAATTACTAATATTAAGAATAGGGTGGCTCTGTGGAGCCGAATACGAATGGTCCCAGCATAAATTGATAGGATCTATGAATGGTCTTAGGTCAAAGGAAATTCGACGTATTACAGAAGGACCAGATGCTGAAGGATGGGATCCCTTTGATGCAACTTTAATCCGCGCAGTAGATGAACTATACACAGATTGTTTTATTAGTGATGCTACGTGGAATTTTCTCGCAGAACGCTATGATGAACGACAACTCATCGATTTAACTTTCACGGTTGGAACATATAACTCAATTTGCATGTTCCTCAATACTTTGGGTGTCCAATTAGATAAGGGATTTTCAGGTTTCCCCAAGGAAAAAAAGTGAAAAGAAATATCTAGTAGATTCGCGCTTTCTTTTCAAATTGGCGTTCGTAGAGCCGGGCAATTTCTTGAATAGTCGTTGTTTCCGTGGGTATTTTATCGGCACGAATCCGTTTAATGCGAGCAAATCGTAGGGCATAGCCGGAAGGATATTGAGGACTCTTTTGGATCTCATTGAAAGCCGCTTCAACGATAACATGGGGCTTTACGTATACCGTATATTGAGTTTCATGTGTTTTAATATCCTGTAGGGTCTGGGTCATTGCTTTGAATTCTTCATCGGTTAGGCCTTTGAAGGTTTTGCCAATCTCATGAAAGGTACCCATTTCAGGGTCAAACGCTGCCAAATGGTAGTTACTCAGCCAGCCAGACCGCCTCCCCGAACCCCAATCTGCAGCAACGATTAATAAATCAAGGAGGACTGCTTCTTTCAGTTTTAGCCAATATTTCTTGCGTTCGCCTGGATAATAGTGACTTTGAAGGTATTTAATCAGAATTCCTTCATGTCCTGCCGCCAAGGCATTTTGAAAAAATTGAGTAATCATTATTTGATCACTACTGACGATTCGAGTGGCAAGGGTAAGAGTCTGACAAGTTTGTGAGAGCAGTTCCCAGCGATCCTGATAGGGATAATCAAGCAAAAGATTATTATCAAGGAAAAGAATGTCAAAGAGATAGACTTCTATGGAGACTTCCTGCTGAACACGTTGGGTTTCATGGATTCGGCGAAAGCGCCGCATTAAATCTTGAAAAGGAAGCGGCCGATTTTCAGCACCTAATGCTACAATTTCGCCATCGAATATTGCCGATTGATTAGAAACCGATTTTAAAATGAGAGTGGGGATTTCAGGGAAACTCGATGTGATATCTTTAAGTTGGCGGCTGAAAATTCGGATATCATTATTTTTTTTATGAATTTGAACGCGAATCCCATCATATTTATATTCGCATGCAATTGAAGAAAGATTATTTTTGAAAATTTCGTCAAGTGAATCGATAGAATCTGCCAACATGGGTTGTATGGGGGTAAAGGGGGTTAGTTTAATATTTTCGAGCCCTTTTATGCCCTGAACTATCGCAGTTCGAGCAAGATCTCCAAGGTTGCCATGAATCGCATTCAATTTTTTTAATAGGGAATCGTTAACTTTGGCTGCCTTCGCAATTGCCTTAACCATGATTCCTTCCGCCACACCATGCCGCATCTCGCCCATAATATTGCGGATAATAAATTTTTGTTCGAGAGGGGAGGCTTCTTGAAATAGTGTCTCTAATAGGCGCTTTTTTTTCTTTCGGGCACCTTCGCCTGAAATTTGAGCTAATTTCGAGAAATAAGAATAGACAGCGCGAATGCTCAAGGTTTTTTGGAAAAGGGTAGTTTGCTTGGAATTAAATTGCGCTTTACTGACTAATCCCCATTTGATATTAAGTGTTTGAGGATCAGTCTCGGCAAAAGTCGTTCCAATAATTAAAAATACGGCGGGTTCTATCTCATTTTCATTTAAAGTGAGAATAAACTTAGCCACTAATTCAATTTTTTCAGAGCTTCGTGATATTTTTTCTAAAGAATTGCAAAGTTCCGCTAATCGGAGAAAGGGAGTTTCCATATTTACCCCTAGTGGGATTTTGAGGATTTAGGGGCAAATAATATTGTTATTTCGCCATAAGGATCTCCGCGCAGGAAGCATTTAGTCTCTTTCGCTTCTAATACTTCGTAGGGCATATCTAGATATGCCCAGGCTTCTTTAATTACAGTTCCAAAGAGGCTGGCGACTGTCCCGCCATAATCCTTATCGCCCAGAGATTCTTTTGCAATATCATCGATTCCGGCGCACATGATGCATTGTTTCATGCGGATAACTAAGCTCCCACTTTTATCTTCATTGAAGATTAACTGTGGATATTCAAAAACTTTGTAATAATTTTTCCCTATCATTCCGTGAAACATTGCCTGGGTTGAAAAGGCAGTATCGGTTATATCAAGCGATAAGGCGTAACTCATAGAGATACCCATCATGATAGGTTCACTAATTAGCTTTGAGATAATTTCCCCAGCTTGGACTTTGATTTCACTTTCAAATTCAGCAATTGCATTTGCTAAACTCCCAAGAATTTCTTCATAATCCCGTAATAACTCACGCATCATCAGACCAAGGCCCAGAACATTCACCTTTTCAGTCGATCTGAAATATAGATTTTTTCCTAAGCCAATGAGAAGTTTTCTAAACCAAGTCAATTTCTCTATAGTCATCGGATCCCTCATCTAAGCGCTCATAAATTCGATTTGATATTCACAATAAGAATCGCCGCTTCCACGAGATTTTACAGTTTTGAGCATGTAATCAGGGAGTGAGTATTTCTGGGAAGAGTATTCAAGACATGCCTGAATATAACCAAGGACTGTAATGCAAGGATGTCTCACACCCTCTAAAACAATTTCAGGATCACAATATCGGCAGTTCTTCTGTATAATGCGATATATCAAACTAATCCTACCTTTTTCTTTCCGGATAGTGACTTTATTGTCCCACATTTTTTTAAAAAAGTATTTTAATAATGGTTCAATTCTTTTTTCTTTAGGATTCCAGACTTTAAGTAATTTTCGTCCAACCCGATAGCCGACATTGCTCACGCGCTCTTCCATCTCAAAAAGTCCTACTTTATTGAGAAAAAAGGATAGAATGTTCGGATAGAACATCTTCACTAATAGATTCCCTATAAACATCTTGCTATGATCTTTAATTACAGATTCTTTATATTTCATTGAATCCTGCTGCCTATATATCCCACCTAAATTGATTTGCGAAATGAATTCTTCACTTGAAGAGAATTACTCCTAATAATATTTAAACAATATTTAAAAATTGCTAGAATAGCAGTTTTTCCAACAAATTAACATTGAGAATATCACTATAAGTGAGCAAGTTCTTGGTCAAAAAGTGCCATTAGGTCAGTCAGCTGGTGTTTTTGAAGGACTAATTGAATAGTAGTTCCAATTCCAGAAGTTAGGTCGTAATCAGACGGGTTAGATGTTGATTTGACTTTTGGGTATATTTCTAAAAAATCTGCACATAAAATGTCGAATTTTCGAGTGATAAGACGAAGCACATTTAATCCAGCCTCCAAGCGTTTATATGCCATTTCAATTCCTTCTTGATTCACTTGAGCTCTTTCAAAGAGATTTTTTTTGAATTGTTCAGTGGCATTTATATCCTCAATTTCAAAGGATTCTTCTATTAAGGGGAGATGGATTTGGTCACAAATTTCAAAGTTAGTATCAATGAAGTTTTCAACCAGATGTCTAATGGCATAGGTTATTGTTTCTTGAAGTGCAATTAAGTCTTTATTTAAAGTGTATAACATAAACGCTGAAACATTTTTTTCTTTATCTAACGTGTAATTCTGGTGATAATCTTCACGTGCCTTTTCATAAACTTTGGCGATTATGGTTTCTAGAACTAAAAAGCGCGCAAAGCGTTCATGAGCGGCATTGATTAGAAATTCCTTGAAAGTATAAAAAGTCCCTTGATTTTCTACAAACTGCTTTGGAAGGGAAAAAACAATATACCCCGGTGCATCAAAATCCTTCAAATTAACCGCACCTACCACGCTGAAAAGGGGGATTTCCTCAATAGGAAGATCTTCATGAATACTTTCATATAATTCTCTGAAAATTTTATAATCTAATACATTAATTTCAAAATGCGTTGAAATTAAGGGTAATTGGAGAAAGCCATTCATATATTGCGTTGTTGCAAGAATAATATGTTTCAATTGCTCTTCTGTAACTTGCTGTTCAGCGGCTATCGATAGTAACTGCTCGAAAAGATCAGAATGAAATTCTAAAAATCCGATTTTTATCGGGCGCATCTCCCTATTTTCAATTGTTCTTAGTTGTAATAAATTGCTATCAGTAATTTATAAAATTAACTTATAGCTCCAGACATTGAAATCTGGCATAACCACGTTTTGGAAAATCATAGTCCAGCAGTTCAATTTTCTCCGGAATTATTTTGAGAATTAATTTGCGTTTTCCTCGCACAATAGCTTGAGCTTTCTCAAATTCGGGATCATTCGGTTTTAAGAGAATAAGATGTTCTGGTCCGGTTGCAGTTATTTGCATCCCCTGAATTTTCCCCTCTTTAATGGGCGTGTAAATGCCTATACTAACAACCGGATTTGCTTCAATATTCTTTATTTTTCGACCCGGGGAGAGCCCAACATAAATATTAAAACTCTCTTTATCGGTATAAAAATCCATAGGGGTTGCGCGGGGAATATTATCATTACAAGTACATAATACCAGTTCTCCTCTTTTCCTGAAAAAATTTAAGATTTCCTTTTCCAACTCATCTTTGGGCATTTGTTCCGACATAATTTTCATCTTTGAGATTAAAAATAATTTCAAGTGGTGATGATAATAATGGTACTATATTTTTAAAAAGGTATTGAATTTCAAAAGGGTAATTTTTCCTTAAGGCGCATCCGAATTCGGTTCTGAATTTTGATCCGAATTTAAATTAAAAAGTAAGGAATTAATTATTTCGCAACAAAATCCCTTATCAAAACAACGACCTAAACAATTTTCGACATGGATGGAATAATAATCAAGCAGACAGAAATGGCGTTCTGTTTCTACATAAAAAGGGCATTCATCCTCTTCTGAATCATATGCTTGAAGTAGGGCTTGAATGCGATGTTCAGGAATGAGGGGATGATAATGAATATTAATATTTTTCATCATCAACTTAATTTTAGTTTATCTTTTATTTAAAGCTATTATTTATCCTAAATTAGAAATGAATTAACTAAACTAATAGATGAAATAAAAATAAGGACTAATAATTCACTGTTTTCAATAAGCCACTTTAAGTCGAATAGATCTAAGGGTTTATCATAATTTTTAGGGAATCTTTTGCCTCATTTGCTAAATTAATTGCGGTATTCATTTCATCTAAACCAAAGTGATGAGTAATTAATCGCTTGACATTAATTTTTTTGTATCTTATTAAGTCCAATCCCATTTCATAGTAATCTGGAGAGGAGGAATAAGATCCTACAAAATCTAATTCTTTTGAGTAAATTAAGTTAGGATTAAAGTTAATCCCCCTCTTATCATAAGTTTCAGCGAAGAATAGATAATGCCCACCCCTTGCAATCAAATCAAGCCCTTGTTGATACACAGATGAGGCTCCAACTGTGTTTATAATTATATCAACACCCTTATTATCAGTTTTATCCATTATAAAATCTTTAAGATCTTCTTCTCCAGAATTAATACAATTTTGTACGCCGTTTTCCTTGGCTTTTTGAAGCCGCCAATCAACTAGGTCCGTGGCAAATAGCTCTCCCCCATTGAAGACCTGAACCAATTGAACGAATAGCAACCCGATGGGACCAGCCCCAATCACCAACACAGAATCTCCTGGATACATATTGACCCGCATCAAGCCCCTCAAACAGCAAGATAAGGGTTCCATAAATGCAGCTTCATCAAAAGAAAGGGACTCAGGCACTTTCAGAGTTGTGTTGGCTATATTTTGCCGAGGAACTCGAACATGCGTTGAAAAACCACCGGGGTCGAGATTTGTTTGTAAGTACTGGGCACAGAGTGAGTCATGTCCTTTTAAACACAAATTACAGACACGGCAACTCGCATGATGCGCTAAAGCCACCCGATCCTCTTGATTAAAGTTCCGAACCTTCTCCCCTACCTGGACAATTACTCCTGATACCTCATGTCCCAGTACAATGGGAGTCTGCACAGTTTTTTTAACCGCCTTATGGACATCGGTGCCACAAACTCCAACCGACTTCACCTCAACTAACAACTCTTCCGATCCAATCTCTAAACCAATATTTTCCACTCGAAAATCATTAATATCATAATAGTATGCCGCTTTCAACTTGCACATCGCTCCATTTTTAGTGAACTAATAGACCCGTAATAATTTTTAAAATAGGTCTGGGAAACTAAATTTAAATTATTTAGTTTTGGCGATTTTATTCAGGGGGATTTTCAGTATAAGGACTCATGGTAAAATAGAAATCGATCGAATTCTGATCGAATCCAATCGCAAGAAATTTGCTTTTAATTTCGTCCAGTGAGAGACCCTCATTCGTGAAGACGGTAATTAGTTTATCTAGCGTTTCAATGCGCTCCCAGGGAAAGACAATCCATGCCTCTGAGTCTTTTATATAATAATCGGGGATAAATTTAGTCCAGCTCTTAATATAAAGGGTAACAGTGGTAATTGAGGCGCAACCGAGATCCTGAAGATGTTTTCTCACTAAGCTTAGACTATCCCCCGAATCGGAGACATCATCACAGACCAGAACATGTTTTCCTTTAAGCTGAACCCCTAACGGTTGTGTTATGCTGGGGGTTCGTTTCTTCTGCTTAATATCGACATAATAACTTACCGTAATATTGTAGATTGGATGGACATGCAAAAAGTCTGCGATAATTCTTGAGGGACAATTTCCACCCCGTCCAATACTAACAATCGCATCAAAGGCTATTTTATTTTCACTAATTTTTCGGGCAAGCTCCATTAAATAAGATATAACATCCGTCCAGGTGGGTATTTCAAAATCCATTGGTCACATCTCCAAGTAAAGAAAATACAATGTAAGTTTAGATGACAATAATTATAAAATCCTTAGTATTTAGGATAGGGAAACCTCCCGAGTATACTAGCCCTAATTTTAAATTCCCAGAATTTCCTTATTTAAATTGCCAGAGAAGCGGAGATTTTGGGAATGTAGAGAAGATTAGAGAAGTTTACGCACGGCTGCATCTAACCCATCCAGTGATAAATGAAACATCGGAAAAATTTTACTGATATAATCAATTGTTGAATTTGCATACCAGTAATTAGGTATGACAGGATTAATCCAAACCGATTTTTCAAAGTGATATTTTAGCCGTTTAAGCCAGATAATTCCTGGGGTGGGGTTATAATTGTAATAATCAATAGAGCCCCCTGCAGAAAAGAGTTCTGAATGTGCCATTGATGCATCGCCTACAATAATTAATTTATAATCTTTCTCATAAGTATGCAGGAGTTCATTCGTGGCAATTGATTCTCTGAACGCCATATTCTTATAAAGCTGATCATAGATGCAATTGTGAAAGTATAAATACTTGAAATCTTTGAAAGTTTTCAATTGATGCGCTGCAGAGAAGATGCGATTTACCATAATGTAGTATGGGTCCATACTACCTCCTGCATCCATAAGTAATAGGACTTTTGCCTTATTTTTGCGGGGAGGCACCATGACGATTTCCAATTCCCCAGCATTTTTGCAAGTTTTATCGATAGTTTCCTCAAGATCTAATTCCTCCTCTAATCCAGTTCGTTTCAGATTCCGTACTTTCTTTAGAGCCATTTGAATTTGGCGAATATCCAGGGTCATATCGGAGCGATAATTGCGGAATTCACGTTTCATTGCGACTTGGATAGCACTATGAGTCCGAGACTGAGCTCCAAGACCGATGCCTGTGGGATGTCGACCGCCTTCGCCGAAGGGTGATGTCCCGCCAGTACCAATCCAATGATCGCCACCATCATGGCGTTCTTTTTGCTCACGCATTCGTTGCTCGAAAAGCTGCCTCAATTCTTCGAGCATAAGGCGTTCAAGTGCTGCAATCTCGGCAGTGGATAACATCCGCCTAAGCTCGTAGGGATCTTGAAGCCAACTTTTGAGGGCTTCACTTGGTTCGATAGGCATTTGAAAGTTCTGAAGGACCTCCAGTAAATTTTTTCTGAATTGCTCAAAGATAGGGTTTTGCAGTAGGAGTAATCGTTCCTCAGGAGTGAGCATCTGGAGAAGGGCAAAAGGATTTTGCAGCCATTCCTCAAGGGTATCTTTCAAATCGAGGGGAATTTCAACCCCTCGGAAGGTTTCTAGAAAGGCCTCATCAAAATTGTCGAAATAACTCTCCTTCTTCACTAGAAGGGCACGTGCAACAAAATAGAATTTTTGGGAATTGCAATCCATAAGATTGCGTTGAAGGGCATTTATGAATACGAGCCACTCGGTCAGAGTGACAGGCACATTCCTTTTTTTGAGATTGTAAAAAAAATCGGTAAAAACCACTATTCTACCTCAAGAAAAATATTTTCAGAAAAAATGTCTTTCATTGCTGAAACTCTTGGCATTTCGATCACCAATAACACTTTTCTCTTTCATGAGCATGTCATAGTCTTGTTCCTTTTTGATCAGAGTCCCCAGAAAGGGAAATGCCGTGGTTAGTTCGGATTCGGTGATCCCCGCCTTCATCAATACGCCAATCCAATCAATTAATTCACTCGTAGAGGGCTTTTTCCGTAAATATTCAATTTTTCGCAGTTTATAGAACTTTTCTAGGCATTGCCAAACGAGTTCTTTACGAACATTTGGATGATGCACATAAATAATCCGTTCCATTAATTGAGGATCCGGAAATTCGATATAATGAAAGATACAGCGCCGAAGAAATGCATCAGGAAGTTCTTTTTCATTATTACTGGTAATAATAACGATAGGACGCTGTAATGCTTTAATTGTTTCTCCTGTTTCATAGATATAAAAGGACATATCATCCAATTCGTTCAGAAGGTCATTAGGAAATTCAAGATCTGCCTTATCGATTTCATCAATTAATAGCACTACTTGGTCTTCAGATGTAAAGGCCTCACCAAGCTTCCCGAAATGAATGTAATTTTTTATGTTCGACACATCTTTATCTCCGAATCGGCTATCATAGAGGCGCTGAACGGTATCATACACGTAGAGCCCATCTTTCGCCTTCGTTGTTGATTTGATATTCCACACAATAAGCCGTTTATTAAGACCTTTAGCAATACTGTGAGCCAACAGCGTTTTCCCCGTGCCAGGCTCACCTCGCACCAATAAGGGGCGTTGGAGCGCAATAGCCACATTTACAATATCTTTTAGATCGGAGGAAACGATATAATCATCAGTCCCCTGAAATTTATCGAACTCGTCCGCCATTTTTATCTCACATACTTTTCAATTTATCTAATAATATCCCTTATTTGAAATAATTAAAGATTCTTCTAAATTTGAAGTTGAAATTCCCAAGCGCACCAATAGTCAGGAGGATGCGGATCGGGCGGGCAAGCAATGCAGCGGGTTTCAATTCGGGAGTCTATTGCTTTTGCAAAGTTGGAATATTCCACAATCCCTACCGTTTTGCAGGGGAAATCTGGAAGATTTTTCCTAGCACGGGCAGCTTGAACCCGACAATTCTTCATTCGAAATATGCAGCGGCTTTCTGAGATTTCCACGATCTCTTGAACATTTATGTAAGCATAGAGTCGGTATTGAAGTGCCTTGATGAGAGCTGGAATTCCACCATTCGGTAAAATTCGATGGCGTTCCATTATCCGTTGAGCTTCAACGACTGTGAATTGGCTCCACGCTGTTCTATCACACGTTATAGCAGCCTCGATTCCAAAACTTTTTTCCACCGCCTGAAACCATAAGCCATCATGGGCAAGCCAATTCTTTGCGGCATCTTCAAGGAGGTCAATTAGGGCTTTCTTTGTTAATTTTTGAAGCTGGGGCAGCATATGGTTAATAGATATTTCAAGTTTTATAAAGGCTTTCAAACAGAAAAAATACTACGGACTAACATTCCTGCAATCTTAGACTCTTCGAGGCAGAAAGTCCATGTAGCAATATCTGGAAAAAGTCGCTCAAACTCCTGAACAAAGATTTTTAATTTTTCAAAGATTATCCTTAATTCTTCTTCTCCGATTATTACAGCATTTATCTGCTTTCCTTGCTGTAAATATAAGTTTTTATTCTCTTGTTTAATGAATTCAAGCTGCTTTTTACTTTTTGTCATCTCCTGCACCATTGCGCAAACACCCGTTAAACCGCTACCTAAAAGCTGCGGATCCATAGATTTAGACTGTTTAAAGTTAAAAGAATATAAACAAATACCACTAGGCTTTAGGACATAGAGTTGGCTCAAATTTTGTTCCCAATCAAATTCATTGAGGGAGGGAAGGCTCCACAATGATAAAGCAAGAAGGATAAGACCGACCAGAAAAATGGAGTGGGACCCGATTTTTATAAGCCAGGACTCGATTCCAGAAAAACTCTGCCAAATTGATCCCAGCCCTATCCCTAAAAAGGCGAGAGGAAGCCCAAGGATGGATAGCCCAAAATAGCGTTTAATGTAGCCTCCGGATTTATGGATAAATTTATTCAATTGCAATGCCATCGGAATAAGTAGAAGTGCCCCCACTCCAATACTTCCAATATAGAAAATAATGCTATTTAGTTCGCGAATTAGCCAAATAGCTACAACATAAAATCCGAATCCAACGAAATAAGGGATTTTATGAGGAAAATATTGGAAAATGGACCGGGAAACGCCCTTAAATAAGCTCACCACCAAAAAGATAATGCCCAAATAGAGACATATCCATGCCAAATATAGATAGAGAGTATCGGAGGTGTAATAATAATCAAATATGATATAAAATACCCTTGCAAAAGCGAGCGAGAGAAATCCAACTATAGCAAACTGTGTTGCATTAAGCCGATCTTTCCAATAACTTCGAATGAAGTACAGGGAAATAGCAAGTATTATAGTAATTTCAACAAAATTAAGCCCTATACTAAATTCTCTTAAGAAATCTACCGTGTATCTTCGCTCCAAAAAAATTATTGATTTGTAAAGCTACAATACAAAAAATAAGGTCATTGAAATAAGTACTTATTTTCCCAGATGCGTAACTGATAATTTTATAGTCCCATCCTTTTCATAAAATTCAAAAGGTATGGTGCATCTAAGAGAGGTATGGGACGAATTATTGAAAAGATAAAAATTAGGGGAGACCCCCAAAGTAGTGGGAATGAAGTTTTTGCCATTTATGATACAGGCACAGAATGGAGTTACATTAGAAGATCATCAATCCCATCCGACATCGTATGCTCACCTATTACACGGTTTAAGACAAAAATTGGAGGGGTCACCCATGAAATTACCGAGATGTGCGGCATTAACGGCGAGATCCAAGGGCTATCTTTCGATTTTAAAGCCTATCCTTTAGAAAGAGTTGGGATAATGGAGGGCAAAGAGGTTGCGGTCATCATTGGTGCCACAACAATGAAAGAATGGGATATCATACTCAATCCAAAAAAGAAAATTCTTGATTTATCTGCACTTAAGAGACGGGAATTTATCGAATTGTGAAAGAAAAGCGAATGAAATAAAATAAATGTAAATTTTATTAAAAGTGGAGTAATCTTACTTCCCTTTGGCTGTCCGCCTATCTCTCTATTCTCGCCTTCAAATTAAAGGATGATCAATTAAAAGAATAGATGTGTAACTGCCAATAAAAGCAGGTTAAGCCTTGAGGCCTCTTAAACGGGCTGTAGCTTTCGCATTTACGGGGGGTATTACGGTGGGATCGATACGGGTATCGATAATAGTCGGTTTCTCACAGACTAAGGCCTCTCGAATTAAGTCCTGAATTTCCCCAGGTTTATCTACAGTCTGACCAATAGCTCCAAAGTCTTCGGCGAGTTTAGCAAAATCCGGATTCGAGTAGTCGTTGCCAAAATCCGTTCCAAAAGTCACTTGCTGAAATATTTTGGGCGCATAGTAGCCAAAATTGTTCATTATAATCGTAATAGTGTTGAAACCGTTCCGTACGGCTGTTTCCAAGTCGGGCAAACTCATCATAAAGTCGCCATCGCCAATGATGCACACGACAGGCGTATTAGGGCACGCAGCTTTCGCACCTAATGCCGCCGGGAAGGCAAATCCCATAGATCCTAAGTTAATGGAGGAAATGAAAGTTCTCGGATAAAAGGTTTGCAGATAGATTGTCGTGAATAAATGATGAAGACCCGCCCCACTCAGAATTATAGTTTCTTTGGGGATACTTTCCTGAATATCTTTCATCAAACGTTGTGGCTTTATAGGAATGCTCTCAGATTCCATTTCGGTCTCTAGTTGCTTAAACATTTCTTGTTTTTTCTGGGTCAGATCTTCTATCCAAGAAGTAGCTTTCCGACCTGCGCCTTTTGAGTCAAGCAGTCTTATCATCTCTAATAGAACGGTTTTAGCATCCCCTACAATATCATATTCGCAAGGCACATTTCGACCTATGATTGTCGGGTCTAAATTATTATGAATTATTGCTCCCTTAAGCGGTACTGTAAAATTATACGTGGTGAGAGAAGAGAAGGAACAACCTATGCCTAGGATTACGTCTGCGGCTTCCAAGGCATCATCTGCAATGCTATTGCCAGCGTACCAGCCGCTGACGCCCAGAGCAAGCGGATGGTCCTCCGGAAAACAGCCCCGCCCATTTTGGGTAGTGGTAACAGGTATCTGGAGCATTTCCGCAAAATTTCGAAGCTGCTCACACGCCTGTGACCAAGTAATGCCGCCTCCCGCTAGAATAATAGGGGACTCTGCATTTAATAGCCGGTCTATCGCCGATTGAATATTGGAGAAATTTGCAGAGGGTGTTTCAACGGTTAGGGGCGGCACTATCTCCACTTCGCCCTTCTCATCATAGATATCCTCTGGCATCTCAACCATCACAGGCCCTGGACGCCCAGCCCGCGCTAAATGGAATGCGCTGTTGATAATGCGCGGAATATCTGTGACCCTTTCAATCCGCTCGCAGGCCTTGGTATAGGATTTGAGTACCGCAAATTGATTGGCTTCCCCAAAAATTTCTTGTCCAATATATTTCCGGGCAACTTGCCCTGCAAATAGCACAACAGGTGAGGAATCCCGATAGGCATCAACAATGCTGAGCATTCCATTCAGGGTTCCAGGGCCCGAATGCATTTGACAGACGCCCACTTTCCCACTTGCTCGTGCATAACCATCTGCCATGCTCCCTGCACCTCTTTCATGGCGTGTTACAACGTATTTTATATCTTTTTCTTTGCCTAAAGCGGATAGAAAGCCCGCTACGGAGGTGCCACAAATGCCGAAGATATATTCCACGATATTATTACTAAGTGCTTTTACTATTGCTTTGTTTCCTTTCATAGAGACCATAGGTTTTTCGCCTCTTAGCAAAAGTATGAATTCCCTTTATATTTTGCATTTCTATTTCATATAATACATATTTATGCATTTCTCTTTCATACAATATATATCGAAAACCTTCTAAGGTAATACGATTATAGAGAACACCTATGCAAAAAAAAGGGTAAAATGTGGCCCGCGCGGGACCTAGTAATTCGGATATTTATGCTCAATATCTTAATTCACTCGGAAAGGCAATGTGGACTATTAACGGCGTGGCCATATGCACCGCACAATCAAATCAACTCGCTCCATAACTCTGCAATGATCTCTTGGATGGGGCCATCATCACCTGGCAGGACGATCGAGGGATATCTACCGATATATACGCACAACGAATTAGCAATAAAGCCCCTTACAATCCAGCTCCATTCAATTGGATAATAATTGTTATAATAATTGTGATTATTGGGGCTATTTGTGCGGTAGCATGGATTGTACGAACTGTTATAAAGAATAAAAGGAGAAAATCTACTCCTGCTTAAGATGCGAATATTAGTAAAATAGATTTTACTTCTATTTTTTTTTGAAAAAACAAGAAATTCAAATAAAATTAGAAAATATAAAAAAGATAAATATATAAATTAAAAATTCTATTTTTTACTGGGTTTTTTGGCGGGCGCTGGTTTTTTAGCAGGTGCGCCTTTTTTAATGGGTGCCGCCTTTCCAGAGGGCGCTGCTTTTTCGGAGGGTGCCGCCATTTCTTCCATAAAGGCTCTCATGCCCTCTTTCCATTCCTCGACCTTCAGGTTTGCCAGTCCCATATTTGCGTTGGGAATGAAGAAGCGTTCCAAACTTATCGTTTTCAGCCATCGTGCATAGTGTTTCAAGCGACTGAGCATTTGTAACTCAAGATAAATTGTCATCCCCGTATACACTACAACGTCATATTGTCCATTTCCATCCAATCCCTTCCAATCAGGGTCAGAAAGGCGATTGGTAATGTTAGCAACCGTCATAATGGCAGTAGGTTTGTAGCCTTTATCGAGAAACGCTTTTGATATATTGGAAGTGGCAACTATGGGGATTTTCGCTCCAAGTTCAATGAGGATATCCAGAAGTGTTTTATTATCATGGACTGGGATTTGATCGGCGAGGGCTCCTACGACTATTAATGGGCGTTTTGCTTTTTTCAGGATTTTAGCTAATTGCACGGGCTCTTTCATTGCAATTCCCATAGTGGGATTTATGGCTGTAAATTGCCAAGGTTTTACGGACATCATTTTCACCTCTTATTCTTTTACCTTCCTGACTAGTCTTGGTAATAGGGTCGGATCCGGAATTTCACGGGGAGTCCAACCTTTTTCTTCTAGAATTGGTGTTATTTCATCCTTCAAGGTAACCGGAATATCGGCTTCGATGCGGACATATTTATCGACATCCGGAGGCATACAGCCGTAAAAACGCTTATGGAGGTCTATCCAATGGGTTAGTTTTACGGCACGCCCTTTGAAGTTATCACTAGGACGTAGGCACAATTTCGCGGCTTCCACCATGCACTCCTCGACACTTTCGCCGGCGTAGATGAGGTGTTCAGGACCAGGACCAGCATACATTTCAGTCCCTGAACGGGCATCAATAACGTTCCATGATTCGTCTTTATCACTGCGTCCTAAATACTGCCGTCGATATTTCGCTCCATGAGGGCCAACGATTACTGGAATGCCAAATCTATTGCATCCCGTTGCAATTGAAGCTGCTTTTTGGCTATAAGCGCCCCAAGCAATGCCACAGGCACCAACGCGGTTCAAAATGTAATCTGCGATTTCCTCAAAATTGCCTCTTAAATTACGTCGGGCGAAGATACTGGCCACTTTCACAGCAGCACCGACGATATGACTATTTGAAACGCACGAGCCGACATTGACTAATCCACCTGCATCGAATTCCCCAGGATATTTCTCATACAGGGTTTTTCCTTCATCATCCTTCATACGTGCAATATCCATAGCGGAACATCCAGAAACTGTAACGATGTAACGGCGTTTCAAGAATTCTTCTGCAATGCGCGCTACTTCTCTGGGACCATTGGGATAATTCGCGCATCCAACAATGGCAATAATTCCTGGAATTTCACCAAGCACGATTGGAGCACCTACATTCCGGATTTCGGTATCGCGGATCTGGCCTCGTCCGGCTCTAATCATGAATTTATCATTCTTAAAGAGCTCGTCGCCTGCACTGGCAATTACCGAGAGCGGATCCAGATCGTTCGGGCAATTTTGACCGCAGCGGCCACAGCCAACGCACTCATCCCAGAACTCTTGGAATAGGCTGAGGTCTCCTTCTTTAGCTCTTGCCATGGCTTCAGGGATCGGTAAATTATTCGGGCAATTTCGCTCGCAGATATCGCATTGCTTACATCCAGCTGCAATATTTTGTAACTCGGAAATATCGACTAAATTAGTCATTTTCTTCCGTTTCGGCATGACCTCCATCGCAACTCGCACTGCTACTTCACCTGCTTTATCGGGATCAAGAATGAGAGCAGCGGGTTCTCTTCCACTCACAAGATCTTCGATAATTGCATCAGTTGGATCTGCGGTTCGGTCTTTCAAACCTTGGCAAATTTTTTCGTTCGTAGCGATGAAGGGGGCTTGGATTTTCTTAGCTTCATCAATGGCATCACATCTTACGCACTGTTCATCGACCATAACAACATCAGGAACGCCTGAACGGATAAATCGCAACTGTGATCCAATGGACCCAACAATTTTGGAGCCAGTATCATAGCGAGTCTGGTCCAATGCGGTACAGCAGATAGCGCAAACCTCGACTTGTCCATAGGTACCGCTCTTGCGTAAATAATTCGTTACTTCAACGCCTGTAGCGACATTGTGTCCAATCATTAAGACAACAGGCTTACTGCGATCAATCGAACCCAATCCAATCTCGACGAGTTTCGCTTCGGGATCGCCTTTCGGGAAGTTCCAAGCGGCAATTTGGGCAATATCACCGATCTCCATGCCAAGTAAATCGCACATTCCGATGTGAAGCGCCTTGGATTCGAAATCAAGTGCAGAGCCA
>Ga0315310_10000824_pt1 | contig 19649 bp, 19 predicted proteins | sample TDP5_MG_FD_203630 | JGI IMG/M metagenome (GOLD analysis project Ga0315310, IMG submission 203630) | Freshwater sediment microbial communities from Lake Towuti, South Sulawesi, Indonesia - TDP5 | ecosystem: Environmental > Aquatic > Freshwater > Lake > Sediment | place: Indonesia: South Sulawesi... | reverse complement strand
CAAGTCACCAAATCTGTCTCGTGGATCGTGAGAGCGGCGTAGTCTTCACAGGTGACGCAGCAGGAATGAGACTGGACGGGATGTCGACACCTATGCCAACCACGGGGTCGCCTGACTTCAACCTCGAGAAGGCGATCGAAACTGTCCAAAGACTTCGTCGTCTGAAGCCCAGAGCCCTCCTGTTCTCCCATTTCGGCCCAGTCACCGAGAGAGTAGACGAGATCTTGGTCAACTATGGGGCCGAACTGAAAGAATGGGAACGAATCATCGCAGCTGCACTGAAGACTGGCAAGCTACCCGGCAATATGCCCGAAAAGATCGTGGGGAGCCTTGAGTTAGATAAGATTCCCCTTCCAAAAGAGATTCTGCTTCGAATTGTTCGAATGAACATTCTAGGGTATGCCTCATACTTGGGGTATCTGAGTCGACAGGCCTCAAGAGAACCATGCAAGAAATACGATGGAAAATGACTGAAACAGTGACCCAACATCCTGACTTCTAAACATACTTTTCTCAAGTGACGGCACGATCATGCGGCCGACATATGGTCCTATGAATACCAGACTACTGGTTTAAAGAGTCTGAGATTTTTCCTCGAAACAAGATTAGAGCATTGAAGTCGAAAGCGTCCCTAGAGTAACCGCTTCATCTTGTCAACGAAATTCTTCACAACATTCATGCCGCGCACGACGTATCCAGTTGAGAGCCAGTTCTCATAGAAGTTGGTGTGCAGGTTGCCTGCATAGGAGAATTTTTCGATTAGTCCTAAGCCTGGATTCTGTCGGTCCAGCTCCTCAACGTATGCCCAGAGACTTGCGTGCGTTCCGAGTTCGACTCCCCTCTTGGCGGCCACCGCCTTGACGATCTCTGCGGCCGCTCCCCAAAGCTTCTCTGAGGCTTGTGCCAGGTCCTTCTTCTCGAGGAGCTGTTGTGCTTCGAAAAGATATCTGCTATTGAGCTTCAGATATTCCTCAGTCCTAGCTTCGGTTACCACGTTTGCTCACCATGCCAAGGCCTCTCCCATTACTTAAACAAATAACGCTCACCGTATTTGCCGAGCCGCTTGTGCACTGGCAACTCAGAATGCAGTTCCTAGCCGACCCAACGACCTTTGACAGTTCTCCCAAACGAGGTACACCCGAAAAATGTCGGGGAACGCTAGGTCTCTGCTCAAGATTCAAGATGAATCTGAGCGTAATTGTTCCTCTGAAGTCCTTGAAACCAAGCTTCCTGTAAAGGTGAAGAGCGACATTATTGTCTTCATCGGTGTCTACATAGATGACCTTGATCCCTCTTCTTCTTATCTTCGACAATGCATCCCTCATGAGCGCGGTTCCGATTCCTATCCCCTGAAATCTTGGGACTACATGCAGCTCTTGTACGGAAGCGTAGCGGTCGACGTTCGGATCAAACCAGGGTTTTCTGTGAACAAAGTAGTAAAGAAATCCGGCGAACTGTCCATGTTTCTCGGCTACCAGAAGATTCGCACGATTAAGGTTTCTAAGTCTGCTCACATTGGAAAACGGGTCAGTTGGTGAGTCTCCAACTCGACCGTAACAGTCCACAATTTTGCGCAGGTCTACCGGTTTTGCGTTGCGGATTTTCACGCTCAAATTCCATATGGCCTCACCTTGCGTGGAGGTTTAATCCAACTACTCTCCGTGGAAATAATGGCAAAGCGCCTAGTATGTATTTTGGAGTTGATGGTCCTTTCTCCACGTGCCCCCACCAAACTAGGACCTGACAGAACCCGAATTTGGGTGGCAGATCGGGTTCAGGGCCATTTTGTGCCATGAACCTGGGGAAGAAGACGGGCCATCATCGTCAGGACTAGCAATCATTCGTAAGAAGTTCTTTGAACCTAAGGCAGTCCCTTGCCATAGTTAGGTTGTTAAACATGACGTATGTTTTCTCTGAGTCTAACGTTGTCACCTTCTGAAGCAGAAGCTCCAGATCTTTGTCGAGGTATGAATACCTGTAGTTCAGTTCTCGGGGCAATCCGTGAAGCCTTATGTAACTGATACGCCCCCTTGACTGAGGTTCTCTCTTAAGGATATCCACCACATGGACAAGCTGAAGTTCGGCGCAGAGCTCTTTAACAATTTTCGGGTTGTCATGCCACCTCCGGTGGCGAGGTTCCCAAGCAATGCTCAGGCCTTCTCTGGGAATCCTACCGAAGAATTTTCTCATATTCGCTACATTCTCTTTATTGTGGGCAAACGAAGGCGGACACTGAACTAGGCATACTTTTGAATCGAGCTGTTTACATATTTGTACCGTCCTTTTCCATGCATCTAGATTTTCGGCCGTAGTCTTCAGATGACCATACCGACTTGCCTCTCGTTCATTTGGGATCACTCCTGCGCGCCTCCACGTGGGACTTGAAGGCGGGTGAGTCATTGCTTGCCACGCCTTCACAACAAACTCAAAGCCTTGAGGCGCTTCTCTCCTCCATTTCTGCGCTGTGTCTATTTTTGGTAATTTGTAGAATGTTGACTGAAGCTCGACTACGTCAAACAGCTTGTAGTATGCTTTGACTCCACCCTTAACAGAGAAGCCGCAGCACCCTGCTTTGATCAATTCTCCTCTAAATGAGTAATGGGTAAGGGAAGGAATAAGCTATACGAGGAAGCAAAGAATCTGGTAGTAATACGCCTGGGCTTGGTCCTCAAATTTGAAGCCCCCCTCTACTGTGGTTCCAAGGGCCCATCATCCGATCTCAAGGATTACAACGGATGCCATCGCTGGGCAGAGCGGTCAGGACGAATACACTATTCAAGGCCATCGATGTAGCTTGTACTCCTAACATGATGCGACAAAAAGCGGACGTACAAGTCAAACGTCGGGGATGTTGTGGCTGATGAAGTCTGCAATAATCCTTGCAGGCGGGCGTTCAACTAGATTTGGTAGAGATAAAGGCCTCCTGTCCTTAGGTGACAGCACACTAATCGAGCACGTCTATGAAAGAATAAAGAGCGTAGCCAAAGAAGTTGTTATTGCCGTTGGCTCTGAGAGACAGAAGGAGACTTACTCACGATTGGTCAAGGACTGCATTTTTGCTCTTGACGAGTCACCTCGTGGCGGGCCGCTGAGCGGGCTATGGTCGGGCTTGAAGAGAGTGACCGGTGAAAAGGTAGCGGCAGTTGGCTGCGACATGCCATTCGTATCCCCAAAGCTGATGGGTCTTCTCTATGACTTGTCTCCGACATATGACGCGGTGATACCAAGGTGGCCAAACGGCTATATTGAGCCACTCCACTCTGTCTACGATGTCGAAAGCTGTCTGACAGCCACTGGCAAGGCCATCCGAAGCGGGCGGTCTGACATGAGGGCCATGATATCGACTCTTGTGAGAATCCTCTATCTATCGACAGAGGCGATTCGAAAACTTGATCCGAATCTCAGAATGTTTACTAACATCAACAGTCAAAGCGATCTTCTACGTGCCAAGCGCATATTGAGTTTGCGGGAGTCCACTATGATGTCAAGAGTTTGCCATAGCCCGGAAGCCTATCGTTAACGTCGAGAAGCCGTAAAGCCTTCCAAGCAGTCGCCGTGTTGCTTGATACGACTGGCTTGCCCAGTTCAGCTTCAAGCCTTCCAACGACTTCGATTGTTCTGAAATTCGTGCAACTGATGAATATTCCATCCGAGTCGCCTACGTGGACCTTCTTTGCGAGTGCATAGGCAACATCAGGATCCTGCAAGCCTATCTCCAAGTTGCTAGCCAAACCAAGACTGTCGATGCTAACGACTTCGAAGCCGCTGTCGCTGAGAAACTTACTTTCGAGAAGCTCAATCTCCTTTACGTAAGGTGTTGCCACAGACACCCTCTTCACCTCAAGTGTTCTAAGCGCTTCAACCACAGCTCCCGCGGTAGCCACGGCAGGAACCTGCGTTTCTTTCTCAATCCTTCGGACTATCTCCTTATCATGACCTAGCCCTCTAAACAAGCTACCGCTTGTACATCCATAACATATGAGGTCGACATTGGCGTCAGATAATTGACTGGCTGCACGTTCTGTTTCTCTCTCCATCGCTTCAAGCTGAGAAGCCGTTACGTCTCGTAGACGAATGCGCGCTGAATGAAGGGTTGCATAGCCTGACACGATGCGGTTGAATTCGGGTTCCATCGTAGTGTTCGAAGAGGGAAGAATCAGACCTATCCTGTACATATTCGGCGTCCGGGCTAACACTTGTGTTAAGTGACCAATTAATCTTGTGAGGATTGGAAATCGAAAATCTGAAAATGGCATATCTCGCAGGCCACCTCTAAGCTTCTTCTGACAGCGAGGGAATATCTCTGCGGCCGACATGTAGGGCCGGTGACTCTCTTCTTCTCAGTTTTCTGGCTTCTCGCCTCCTCCAGAGCTTGTAGGCGATTTTCCAATTCCTTGTTCAGCTTCTCCCGCTGCTTCCAGAAGCTTAAGTCTCTTCTCCATGTCTCGGTTTGCGCGTGTTATCTCGTCTTTCTGATCGTTGAGAACAAGCCCGTCAATGATCTGGCAGAGGTAGCCGATGACACGATAGTATTCAAGCCGATCTTCCACATCCTTGGCTTTGCGTGCTCTATTGTGGGCATCATCGATGGCGGCCATCAGGTTGGCTACGAGGAATTCCCGTATTGCTGGAACATCCAGCTTAGCTATGTAGAAACGCATCTCTCGGAAAAGGGCATACAAATGTATGCCTACCCTCTCCCCCTCACATTTGCCTCAACCACATGTCTGATGCCGTCTCGAACCAGTCGACTTCTTGTCTTCCCTGTCATCTTGACACATTGATCAAGCAACAGCAAGAGCCGATCGTCTGCACGAAAGCGAATGAGCCTGTTTCTCAAATCTCAGCTACCCGGCAAAGAAGTTCACGAGCCACCGCGCCAGCCATAGGCACGGTGCCAGTGATGCCTAAGGAAAATCTTATGCGGCAAAGGTGCGCCAAAACGGGCTCATGTCGAACCGTCGGGCTTTAACGCTGCTCGCCGTTTTCATTTGCGCTGTCAGCCTTGTGGACTACGTTACCGTGATGTTCTATCCTTTCGATGTGGGCTCCTATTCACTTGCTTACCAGTTTCTGCTTTCGATCTCTGGGTACCTCGCGTCGCTGACCTATTTTCTGGTGACGAGGAACGGTGTGGAGGCGATCTCGATTCTGCCGATTTTTGCTGTAGGGAAGTTTCTTGCGGAGCATATGTTCTTTGTCTGGGTGGACCTGTTCGGGGATGCTAAGGGGGCTTACCCGTGGTATACGCATAGTCCTTTGAACCCAGACGGGCTGTGGGGCTACGGCTGGACGGTCCTGGGTGTGAGAGGAACAATCTTCAACTTTATGCTCATAGTGGTTGCATATTACCTGCCCGGCTACCTGACCGCTAGGTGGCTTATGCTGAAGCATGAAAACACGAGGAAATAGCATGCCTCGTCGTGTCTATCCGGTCAGGACGAGCAGCCACATGATTGGGAAGAAAGTTGACCTAGAAAGGCCTGACAAAATCCTGAGGATAGATATGATCGGAAGAGATACAGCGATCTCCGTGCTAAAAACAAGTGAGATCTTCTCCATTGTCAAGGAGAGGAGAAGCCTTGTGGAATAGACAATAAGCATGCGACATGGACGGTCAACCGTTAGGGAGGTTTGCAATGCATCCGAAAATCAACCGGATCTATGGGTTCTTCCAACCATATCTTCCCATTAGAGGCACGTAGAGAACCTTGTCGATTACTTCTATCATCGTCATACTATCGGTTCCCTTTCTTACTAGGATGAGATCTTGAGAACCATCTGGGTTCCGCCCCACCGGGGACACTAGCTTTCCAGGAGCGGCCAACTGCTCGACCAGTGGTAGGGGAACCGCGGGGCTGTCAGCTGTCACGGAAATCTTCGTGTAAGGGGCTTCTGTCTGGTAGCCCATCGACCCGTTTCCTCTAACCAAGATGATGTCATTGTAGCCTAGCTTCCGTAAATTATCTCTGGCGAAGCGGAAGGTAACCTCATTTATCTCGATTGACACGACTTTCCCTTCTCTTCCAACGATCTCCCTTGCCAGCGCAGCACCGTACCCAGAGCCTGCCCCAACTTCTAGAAACCGATCCTCAGAGCCAAGCTCTAGCGCCTCGTAGAAAAGGGGGTAACTGTGAGGACAAGAGATTGTCTGCGTTCCATCCCCTGGGATTGGAAATGGAGCCTCAAGATACGCATAGTCAACATAGTCTCTAGGCATGAACTCCTCTCTCGGAACCTTCCTCATCGCCTCTATAATAGACCTCGACTTCAAGAGGCTCCATCCGATGAGGCGTTCGATCATCTCTTCTCTCTCTTTTAGAAAGTCTGCTTCGGTCTTCGTTGGTTTTCCATGCGGCGGTGGAATAAGCCAGCCTCTGCACAATTAGATCAAACCGCCACCTCAGAATCTCGGTCCATCCTCAATTGCTCAGATCGTCTACGCGGCCACACTTGATCCGGCCAATATAGGAGCCAGTCCAAACCAACTACCCCTCCTTACCAGGCGCCGCTGCTATCGTCAAACTTCTAGGTGATAGCAACTTCCGAAGAAACGGTTCCTGATTTCTTTCGCTTCAGATCTAGGCTCTGCCATGATTTTCATCGGCTCTATACCGCCATCACCTGCCCTATCCCAGTGGGCTTACGGTGCATCTTCCACTCGTAGCCGCATTGAGGGCACTTCACTGTTCAAACTCTCCAGTCAGATTTGGGAAAGGCTTGAAGTACCTTCATCCATAGTGTGCATCAGGATACCAGGATCTCTCCAGGTGAGTTAGGCTCAAACCACTTAACCTTTTGCGCCCAAGCCCTCAGGCAGCGGTCTTGATCACAACTCTCCAAAGTGAGGCCTATGAAGTTCCCATTCCACTCTTCCTCCTCGCTTGAATGTGTTGAGGGCATGCGGGTGTTCGCCTAGGCTTGAGGCATCATGGCTTCGCATCCAGACCACTATCTTTTGTAGCGTCATATGCCCTTACCATCTGCTGGGGTCAATAGATAATTGCGTCAATGATGCGCAGAAGCGCCCTTCGTTATGAAAGGAACACTCCTCCAACCGGAGTCTCAGCGCAGTTCGCCAAGCCATGACTTGAAGGTGCATAAAGTCTCTACTGAGTGGGCGACCTGATCAATCCCATCAAAAATTGAAAACTAGATATATATCTTAGACTGCTTTTCGAGCTTTTTTCCGATAGCAGGGAGACATCTTTACGGCTCACATCTGGGGCCGCGATAGAAAGGCTGTTATATATGATGAGGACACTACGTCAACGGGGAAGAAAATGTCTCTTGCTTCGAAGAAGGTGAGATACGGGCTTGTCGCTGCTGTGATCATAGCTCTAGTAGTCGGAATTTCCATTGGCTATGTCATTCCCACTCTTGTGCCTCCGCCTCCAAAGCCTGCGGCCCCTACCATCAAAGTTGGTCTCTTATGGCCGGTTACTGGTGCTCTGGCGCTGATTGGAAGAGATCAAGTCAATGCATTCGACCTAGTAGTAGACGAGGCTAATGCTGCGGGAGGAATAAAGTCGCTGGGGGGAGCGAAGATAGAACTCGTTCTAGGAGACACGAAAGGAGACCCGAAGACTGGGGCGGCTGAAGCTGAAAGGCTGATAACCGAAGCGAAGGTACACATTCTAGTAGGCTCGTACCAAAGCGCCGTAACGGCAACGACGAGTGAGGTTGCTGAAAGGTACGGAATGCCGTTCCTCAACCCGGACTCAACATCTCCTGCTCTTCATAGGCGAGGATTCAAATGGTTCTTCAGAGCAACTCCACACGACGAGCTTCTGGTCAAGAACATGGTCGACTTCGTGAAAGATCTCGAGAAGAAAGAAGGAAAATCCTTCAAGAAAATTGCGATCGTGTACGAGAACACCCTTTGGGGCATAGATTCCGCAAAAGTAATCAAGGACTATGCTCCGACGCTTGGCTTTGAGATAGCACTCGACATGGCCTATCCGGCATCTGCGGTTGACCTCTCCTCTGAGGTTCTGAAGCTCAAGGCTACGGAACATGATGTCCTAATGCAGGCGTCATACCTTTCCGACGCCATACTCTTTACTAGAACATTCAAGACCCTCGGCTACTGGCCAAAGCTCTGGATTGCCAACGACGCGGGCCATATACATCCAGACTACTTGAAGACCCTGGGGAAGGACGCATACTTTGTCTTCAGCCGCGAAGTCTTCTCCGCAGATCTCGGTGCGAAGAAAGAATCCATGAAGAAAGCAAATGACGCTTTCCGGTCAAGATACGGATACGACATGGATGGCACTATGGCTCGATCCTACACAGCTGCGTCGTTGGTGGTCGATGTATTGGAGAGAGCCGGGTCACTGAAGGCGGATGATATCAGGAAGGCCCTCGCTGCCACAAGTTGGTCAGAGGCTAGGGTTCCTATGCCTTGGAAAGGAGTCAAGTTCGACGAGACAGGACAGAACATCCTAGGGCTAGGAATCATCACACAGCTCATAGATGGAAACTGGAGAACCGTTTGGCCGTTTGATGTCGCGACCACGCCCTATGTCTTACCAGTCAAGCCGCCTTGGGCGTAAAATAGAGCAAAGAACGGACGTGCCGAAGGATCGATGACAGACATTCAGCTGATGATACAGGTTGTAGTGTCGTCCCTTCTGCTAGGAGGGGTATACGCTCTCGTTGCCGCCGGCTTCAACCTGATCTACGGAGTCATGGACATAATAAACTGCGCGCAAGCGGACATGATGATGGTTGCGATGTATGTAACGTATTGGTCATTTTCCCTCGGCGGAGTCCACCCTCTATTAACGCTTGCCATCAACATCCCCCTTTTTTTCGCAGTTGGGATACTTGTTCAGAAATGGATTATCGATCGACTACTCGGAGCGCCTCTATTTATCCAAGCTATTGCAACTATAGGCTTGGGATATGTCATCCAGAACCTAGCATTGTTGTTCTGGAAAGAAGACTATAGAATGATACTGATCCCGTATACAGAAAGTGTCTTCAAAGTTGGAGACCTGCACATAAGCCTTCCGCGTCTCGTTTCGTTCGCTGGCTCGCTTGTAGTTGTGGCGACCCTATATGGCTTCCTGAGGAAAACTGACCTCGGGGTGGCGATACGTGCGACCAGCGAGAGTAGGGAAGCCGCTTCGCTAATGGGAATAAATGTCAAAAGAGTCTATGCCCTTGTATTCGGGATAGGCGTAGCCTGCGCGGGCATAGCAGGCGTATTCACCTCAACATTCTATTACGCCTACCCAATGGTGGGGACTGCGTTTCTGCTCAAGATGTTCGTGGTGGTGGTCGTAGGGGGATGCGGAAACCTACTTGCATCTATAGCAGGAGGTCTCACAATTGGCCTCGCTGAAGGAGTAGGCGCGTTTGTCTTGGGCGCGTCTTGGAAAGAGGCCATATATCAAGCAGTTTTCCTCATCGTACTAGCGCTGAAACCAGAAGGAATCTTCGGAAGCAGCAGGTGACGTGCTATCCGGCCCGTCTTAACCTCGCGAAGAACCTACGTAGTCTTTGCAGGGCTTCTCTTAGCGGCTATCGTCCCGTTAGCTCTGACCCCGTTCCTGCTACATGTGGCGATAATGGTGGGATTGTTTGCATATTTAGGATCCGCATGGAATCTTGGCTGCGGATACACTGGAAAACTCTCTTGGGGCCATTCAGCATTCATGGGTCTAGGTGCATACGCATCAACAATGCTGTACATCGCGTACCGGATCACACCGTGGCTAGGGGCACTAGTTGGCATAGTGATCGCCGCGGGTTTCGGAACTGTTGTCGGAGCGATCTGTTTCAGACTCGGACTTAAGGGACACTATTTCGTGATCGCCACAATTGCTCTCGCTGAGATTGTGAGAGTTACATTCATAAATTGGGCGGATCTCGGTGGAGCTTGGGGGCTACTCATGCCTGTCGTAGGTGATTCTCTTTACGACTTTCAATTCCACTCGACAAGGGCACCATATTACTACATAATACTGGTTATGCTTCTCGGTGTCTTGTACCTAAAGTGGAGAATTGCAAATTCGAAGTTGGGCTACTACTTCACAGCGATAAAGGACGATGAAGAAATGGCAGAGACTCTTGGCATCGACACTTTCAGGTACAAATTGATCGCGATGACGATCAGTGCAGCCCTCACAGCGTTTGGCGGAACGTTCTACGCACAGTACGTCATGTATATTTCACCTGACACAGTGATGGCAGTTCATGTCTCAACGGATATCCTTATGGGACCCGTGGTAGGAGGAATGGGGACTTTGCTTGGTCCCTTGCTAGGAGCTGCCATAATTCAACCGATAATGGAACTAACCCGTGCATACGTGGGCGGTAGAGGACTGGACTACGTGGTTGCAGGGTTGCTCACGGTCGGGGTGGCCCTCATGCGACCGAGCGGCGTAATAGGATGGTTCGAGAAACCTTTCGAAGCCATCTCCAGGCCCTCATTAGAAATCCATAGAGAAGGTTGACTTCCATTGTCGCTTCTCGAGATTAGAGACGTGACAAAGCGTTTCGGCGGCCTTGTCGCACTTGATACCGTAGGCCTCGACATCAACGAGGGAGAAATACTCGGGCTGATCGGTCCCAATGGTGCTGGAAAGACCACCCTGTTTAACTGTGTCACGGGATTCTACAGGCCAGACTCCGGCCAAATCCAATTCAAAGGCGAAAACCTCCTTGGACTCACGCCGCATCAGATATGCCTGAAAGGCGTTGCTCGCACCTTCCAGATCGTGAAGGCCTTTCATAGCATGACTGTCGCAGAAAGCGTGACCACGGGAGCTCTAGCCAGAACAAACTACATGGAGCAAGCTAGGAAGAAAGCCGCCAGTGTACTCGAACTCGTAGGCCTCGCAGACAAGAAAAGTGTCCCGATCAAGAATCTAACTATTGTTGATAGAAAGCGACTAGGCCTAGGCTGCGCACTGGCAACAGAGCCGAAATTGATGTTACTGGATGAGGTTGCGGCTGGGCTGAACCCTGTAGAAATCGATCAGGTCACTGATCTGCTCAGGCGCATTCGAGATCTTGGATTGACCCTACTCGTTGTGGAACACGTCATGAAGTTGATTATGCCGGTCGCCGATAGGATAGTTGTGCTTCATCACGGCAAGAAGATCGCTGAGGGTAAACCATCTGATGTGGCTCGGAACGAATCTGTAATTGAAGCTTATCTGGGAAGAGAGTAGGATGCTCAAGGTCGAGGGGATCGATGTCTATTATGAAGATGTTCAAGTATTATGGAATGTCTTCTTTGAAATCGGAGAGGGGCACATCACAGCAATCGTGGGATCAAACGGGGCGGGCAAGAGCACCACGCTAAAGACCATAGCAGGGCTACTGCATCCGAAGGGAGGCAGCATCAGATTTCTTGGTGAAAGCATCACGGAGCTGCAACCTCATGAGATAGTAGGTAAGGGCATCTCTCTCATCCCGGAGGGGAGGATGCTCTTCTCAAAACTTACTGTACTAGACAATCTCCGGTTGGGGGCGTACCTGACTGAGGCTAGGAAGGCGAGAGAAGAAAGTCTTGAATGGGTTTTCAAGCTTTTCCCCGTTTTGTCAGAGCGAAAGGAGCAGCTTGCAGGAACACTGAGTGGCGGGGAGCAGCAGATGCTCGCAATCGCGAGAGGCCTGATGTCAAAGCCAAAACTATTGATGCTTGATGAGCCATCCCTCGGTCTTGCTCCTAAGCTTGTATCTGACATATTTGACCTCATACGGAAGATAGGCAATGAAGGCGTGTCAATTCTTCTGGTGGAGCAGAATGTTCGAAAGACCCTTGAACTAGCCGATACAGCGTACGTCATGGAGAACGGACGCATAACACTCCATGGCAAAGGCGAGGATCTTCTGAAGGATAGCAGTGTGAAGAAAGCCTACCTCGGTGTGTAAGATCTGGACAGGCTGCGTACCGAGCAATGCTTGCCTGCAGTAGCTTTGAGTAAGTCTCACTCTGATTCAGGATCACTTGTCACTGTTTGCCATCAATATGAACGAAGAACCGCACCTTGTCTCTTCAACCTGTCTTTTCCATGGTGTTGCTGCAAATCCTTCAGTGCAGGCGGAGACGGAGTCAACTTTAATCTCGACGATTGCTCACATAGAGTGTGGTGAAGATGCATGGTCTATCAGATTGACATTAACTGTGATATGGGCGAGAGCTTTGGAGGATATACGATCGGCCGTGATGAAGAGGTGATCCAACACGTAACCTCAGCCAATGTGGCTTGTGGTTTTCACGCAGGAGATCCACTAGTGATGAGGCGTACAGTGAAGCTCGCAAAGAGGCACAACGTTGCGGTCGGAGCTCACCCAGGGTTCCCTGACTTGATGGGTTTCGGCCGGAGAAACATGAGCGTTACACGGGAGGAGGCTCGCAACTACATGACCTACCAGATTGGGGCCTTGCGCGCCTTCTGCGATTCCGAGAACATTGAACTTCAACACGTGAAGGCGCATGGTGCACTCTACAATATGGCGGTCGACGACCCAGATCTCGCTGCAGCTATCGTCGAGTCTGTGAAGGACTTTACCCCCACCCCTATCGTCCTTGTCCTGGCCAAGTCCCAGCTCCAGAAGATATGCGAGGACGCCGGCCTGAAGGTCGGGAGGGAAGCATTTGCTGACAGAGCATATAACCCAGATGGGACACTTGTTCCAAGACGGACTCCAGGAGCCGTGATCAGAGACACAGAGCTGATTGAGAAGAGCGTTTTGTACATAGCAAAAGAATCAAAAGTCTTCTCTCTGGAAGGAAAGCCGATTAACTTGGGTAGAGTCGACAGCATTTGCGTCCACGGAGATAACCCTGAGGCAGTTGCAATCGCAGCCGCGATCAGGTCAGCATTTCTAAGAGAAGGAATAACTGTCGCACCGCTCAGACAGTTCGTCTAGGATCAGGGTTACAAGAGCGCTCAGGCATGTATCGTGAACCGCGTCTTCTGATAGCAGGGGATCGGGCAGTCGTCATAGAATTTGGCAACGCGGTCTCTCCGGAGATAAACGAAAGAGTTAGAAAGCTTCTTCTTCGCATTGAGAAGTTTCCCATACGAGGAGTTGAAGAGGCGGTTCCCACCTATCGATCTCTGCTTATCCATTACAATCCTATGTTAGTGCCCCTTGAAGCACTTAGGGACGCGGTCGAGACAGCAGTCAGGGAATCAATGGAGATGCCTCTACCAAAAGCAAGAAGAGTGATTCTACCAACGAAATATGGAGGAGACCGGGGACCGGATCTAGAATACGTAGCAAGATACAATAAACTTGCCATAGAGGATGTAATTCGGATTCACTCCGGCACAGATTACCTTGTGTACATGATCGGGTTCACACCAGGCTTTCCCTATCTAGGAGAGCTACCAAGATCCATAGCATGCCCTCGGCTGAGTACTCCCCGAGTAAAGGTGCCCGCTGGATCAGTGGGAATAGCTGGAACCCTGACTGGGGTATACTCCGTTGACAGCCCCGGAGGATGGAGGCTCATAGGCCAAACGCCACTCAAGCTTTTCGATGAAAAACTTGATCCGCCATCTCTTCTTCGATCAGGAGACTACGCAAGATTCGTCCCAACAAGCGAAGAGGATTTCAAGAGAGTGGAGAGTGAAGTTCGCGCTGGAAAGTACGAGCTGGAGATCTCCTACCTTGACTGATCGACATCAGCCTGACCCGGATCTCTTCGAAGTTCTCTCACCAGGGATTATGACGACCATCCAAGATCTGGGACGGTTCGGCTATAGACGGTACGGAGTTCCAGTTTGCGGCGGAATGGATAGCTTCGCCCTCCGTATCGCTAATGCGCTAGCAGACAACAGCGAAGAAAGTGCTTGCTTGGAGATGACTCTTCACGGGCCAACATTAAGGGCGCTGGGACCTTGCTACGTTGCGTTGACAGGGGCAGACATGCAACCGGTCTTGAACGACCAGAGAATTGAGATGTGGTCTGCGTATCCGATGAAGAACGGCGATGTCTTGTCTTTACAAGACGCAAGGAGGGGATGTAGGTCTTACATGGCTGTCTCAGGAGGATTTAACGTTCCGCGTGTACTCGGGAGTAGATCGACCTACATCAGGGGAAACTTCGGTGGGTATGAAGGCAGGGTGCTCAGAAGAGGGGACATCCTACGCGGAGAACAGATGTCTGTGAGAAGCAAGGTGAGGTATTTAGGTCGAGAAGATATTCCAGATTATCTTGAAAGCCCTAAAGTCAAGGTGCTCATTGGGCCACAGGACGACTTTTTCACGGAGAAGGGGATAGAGACCCTTCTCAGTTCAGAATATGAAGTGACTCCAGAGTCGGACAGAATGGGTTATCGCTTGAAAGGCCCGCCAATAGAGCATTCTGGAGAGCCTGAGATCATATCAGACGGTGTGGCGGTTGGAGCGATTCAAGTTCCAGGTAGTGGAATGCCGATAGTCGCGATGAGAGATGCGCAGACAACTGGGGGCTATCCCAAGATCGCAAACATAACCTATGTAGATCTTGAGAAGATGGCACAGCTGAGGCCGGGGGACAAAGTCAAATTCGAGCAGGTGGAGTTAGAGGAGGCGCACTTGCTGCTTCATCAGTATATGCAACAACTTGAAAATCTTCGGAAGAAAATAAAGGAAAGAGATGTGGCGCCTGAGTTTCCGGATGAAGAAACGTTGTTGCGTTTGCAGGGAGCTATCACCTGATTCGGTGCGGCTTCTATCGGAAGAGATCCTCCTCTATCGGACGCACAAGTTCCCTTGCGCTGCCTTCTCCGACAGGATAATGATAGCCCTTGATTACCACTGCTGGTACTCCGTCACGTTTGTTCATGACAAGTTCTGCCGCTGAGGCCAGCTCGTCAGCGATCGCCATGATTGTGACCCGTAGCGTATAATTGAACATGTCGGGTTCGCCGCGATAATCTCTCATAGGTTTCATTCCCGCAACGCCTATAGCGAAATTGACGTGCCCCATCCTCCATGCCCGACCGAAAGTATCTGAGATGATAACCGCAACGTCAGCTCCAGTAAGCTCCTTTAGTCGACGCCTGATATTTTCAGCCGACCTATCCGGATCCTCAGGCAAAAGGCAAACTTGGTATTCACCCTCTACGTTCGATCTGTCGACTCCCGCGTTCGCGCAGACGAACCCATGCTTCGTCTCAACTATCAGATGATTGTCCTTCATTCTAACAATTCTTGCTGCTTCTTGGAGGATCACTTCGATATGCCTCGGATCACGGTTCATCTGCCCGGCTATGGTGTTGGCAAGAGCTGAAGGTTTGACCTCCGACAAGTTGACGATGCGCCCCTCCGCCTTCGAAACTATCTTCTGAGTCACGACTACCACATCTCCGGATTCGATAGTCACCCCACTTTCCTTCCCAGCCCGAACTATCTGATCGCCAAGATCGTCTCCTCTCCTTATCAGGGGTATGCCTCTCAAGCCTTTAATTGTGATCAGCTCAGATTCTCTCCAGTTTGCGACTCTTCCTTTCTTGCTATTATTCTTATCGTAGCACATAGCGAAGGCTTTCTCAAAAGAAGGAAATTCTAGACGTATCGTAGCCCAAGTTGCGAACCAACATCTTTCGACTCCACCCAGAACTCTTAAGCAGGACTGATTCCCGATTGCTTGGACTGCGAAGTTCAGCTACAGTCCTTCGTCACTCAGTTATCTTTTTCAGGCACTTACGTCGGCTCTCTCCCATTGTACGAAGAAGACGTTAAGTCTTCGTCGGTTGAAAGAATGACTCTAGTCTCGTCCCGCCGACTAGCTCGTTGAAATCTATCTCAAGGGCATCCAAGACCTGTTCAAATGTGGATTTGATGTATTCAAGATACTTGTCGAGATCTATCTCTTGCCATGAGGGATTCAAGCGCACTGGCTTGACTCCAGGGTCTCCTCTAACCTTGACGAAAGCAATCAGGTCTCCCGGACGAACCTCTATTCCTCTTGCCTGAAGTAACTTCGCGGCCTTGACATGCTGGGGCGTAGTCTTCGTGTAACTTTCCGGAGCCCTGCTGATCATTATTGTAAAAGCAAGATCTTCAAGAGAATACTGTTGATTGCGGAGCTTCAGGTAGCATGCCCTTACCGCGTTCTTAGTCTTCTCTTTGGCGATCTCGAATTCTTCGACAGATCGAACTTGGCTTAGAGCATCTATCATCTCATAGAATGCACGTTTGAGAAAATTGGGTACGTGTCTCTTCTTTCCTGTCAGACCTTTGATGTCGACACTGCCGTCAGGGTAAACCCCGAGGTAGTTCTTCTTTCTTGAACTCAAAGCTAGGTAGCGGTAGCTCTTGTCTACCTCGAGCTCCATTCCGAGGCTAGACCTTGACCAATCGATGAGACTCTCCAACTTCTCAGCACTTGGAGTACCTAGAAAGATACTATCTGTGTCTCCATAGAATACCTCAAGGCCCAGAGACTTGGCTTTCTCGATTGTCTGAGTTATGGCATGACGGCCTATGGCTGCCGTCGCCTCTGCCACGGGGGGGCAATACAGCGCAAAGTTCTCATTGCCAAATACGCCGTAGCTGGCATTTAGCATAACCTTTAGCGCATCGGAGATTACTCTGTACCAGCTCCTCACTGACGGAGACAAGCTACCGTCCTTCGATTTGGACTTGTACCACTTGACCCTAAGATCTCGGAGGGACCCGATAAGAATACTTTCAAGAGACCTCCTCTTTGCGCACACCCAATGTGGTGTATCGGGAACGGTGTTACCCTTGCATTCCTGATGGCTGCACAGCACCGTCTCATATCCGAGGTTCCACCTCTTAATAACTGAAGGATACATCGACATGAAATCCAGAACAGAAACGCCGAAGTGAACTCCCGGAATTGGTTCGATCACGATTGCTCCTTTGTACTTCTTGCCTTTGATTACAGCTTCAGTCACAGTGGTTCCTTTTATGCGGAGGATATCATCCGCGCGTGGAATAAGGTATCCTCTCTTTCTGTGTTCACGATACATCATGCTTCTAATCCAACTCGAAACGCCTTGCCGAGAAACATCTTCCATGCTCATGAAGCTGATGCGCGACAGCGCAAGTATGAGCTTGATAACCAGACTGTCATCAAACGAAGCCAGCGCCATTACTATTTCTGCATCCCGAAAGCAATACTCAGCGAGCTCTGCATATGACAACTCAGGTAAGGAAACCTCCAGTTCTTTTTTCTCGAGACCTACGAGGGCGCCTCCAACTTCTTGCAAAGTATTCTCGCGGTACTTTTGACCAAACGCGTACACCTGAACTGACCGATTGAAGAAGAACTTGTACAGGTCGAGGTGTATCCCATACTTCAATTGGGCTGAATCTCTTGCCATTTCGATAGGTATCTGATCTCTTGTGAAGCCCAGTTTCTGAGCACGGTGCCAAAGATATCTGAGGTCGAAGTCGTCGCCATTGAAGGTCAAAATGAGAGGATAATCAAGCAAGATCCTGAAGATCTCAATCAACAGGCGCTCCTCTGACTCAAAGTATTCCAATCCGATCTTCTCTAAGGACTGGAAATTGCCCTCGGGAACGCCTGATCTCTTGAGTAGGAGAACTCGTCGAACGCCGTCAGAACCGAGAATTGAGGCGCACATGACGGGATGCTCGGCTACTGTAGGATCCGGGATCCTTGTAGCCACTGGAGAGTAGACTTCTATGTCAAGCGCAGCCTTTCGAATATCTGGAACAGGGCACTCAAGGAGACTGATCCACTCAAGCGCTAGCTGCTGATAGTCTTGGGATTCGTCTTTGAAGAAAAGACGTATGGAATTGCTTGCCTCCTCAGAGATTCTTGTCGGTGTAGGCAGAAGCTTTCCTTGCCGTATGTCATACGGCATTCCGGGCTTTAGGCTCGTATCGTATATGTAGTTCTCAACGTACTTGATGTCCGCCTCCCACGCCTTTAACATGTCTCTAATACAGCCGGATGGTCGCCCGCCTATACTGAGGGGATCTTTGGCAACGATGACCGTCATCTCAACTTCTCTATCATTCAGACCGTCGTGCTTGGATGTTCGAATGAAGTGGTCGAATCCCAGATGGTTCACGAGTGCTTCGTTCTGCTGAAGAGCCTCGATGGGCTGGTCGGACAGGCAGTAGGGCTTATGACCTGTGTCATCGTACCAGACGTGAACCTTCTGTGTTTCGGGGTCGTATAACTTGATGTAAGCTACACGTTTGTCTCCGTCGTATCCGATGGACGTGAAGTAGCAGTCGCGAAGCTCTGTCGGTGTTTCGGGCTTGAATACCAAGGATTGCTTCAGATCGACTACGAAATTGGATGCGGGTTCCTGCTTGTTCTCACCTGCGGTAAGGTACTTGTCTAGACTTGACACGGGCCGTTCGCCCCTCCCACCTCTTGCACCATACATTAAATGTTAATCTCTACACTTTTACTCTTTGGGACAAAGGAGTCTTGAGCTATCGATTCCTAAGAGATGCAGTAGCCGTTGCAGCGGAGACTCTCAGCTGGATGGAACTCGAAGGGCTCAGCGAAAGACCTGCTTTCATAAAGACGACCAAGCAGCTTGGTGTTCGCGACGTAGACTCCATGAGAGCTGCTTTCCTGTTCGTCATTGAAACTGTTCGCGCATTAAATCTCGTTGACAGGATAGCGTCATCAATTCTATCGAAAGCGTTTCTCGATGATCTAGGTCTGGGGGAGAGGAACTTTCTTAGAATATTCATCTGGTGGTCACTTCTGCGCAAGTCTAGCCGAGAAGATTCGATTGCATTGCTGGAGGCGGCTAGACACGTTCTGGGATGGCGAGAGCTAGCAGATTTGGAGCTGGCTTTCGGAAAAGTCTTGACTTTGGATCTAAGAAAATTCATGAGAAGTCTTCCTGACCCGGAGCACGCTGCCCTTACGACATTCAACAGGATGTGGTTCGTGTCCTACTGTTACAAGGTATTCGGCAGAAGCTTTGCGCTGGAATACCTGAAAGCAACCCGCAAGGCGGCTCCTACTTACCTTAGGGTCAATACACTTCAAGGCACTGAGCAATTGTTAGTCCGCGAGATAGAGCGCGAAGGGGTAAGACTTGACCCCGTAAAAGGTCTCGAGGGAATATTTCGAGTTGTTCAGACACAGAGACCTTTGATGCATACCCGAACCTACCAGCTTGGCTTCTTCAACATTCAAGACAAATCAAGCTACCTTTCGATTGTCGTTGCTGATCCAAAGAAGGGTGATATGGTTCTCGACCTATGTGCAGCTCCCGGAGGAAAGACATCTCACATCGCTCTCAGGACCGAAAACTCGGCAACCACGTATTCGATCGATTACTCACGCAGAAGGATGGCCGTCTGGAAGAAGGAAATGGAACGATGCAAAGTCTCTTGTGCCTTCCCAATAGTTGCCGATGCTCGACATGGGCTTCCGGTCAGGCAGTCGTTTGACCTGGTTATCGTCGATCCGCCGTGCACGAATTCCGGGGCGTTTGGGAAGATCCCTTCCATGAAATGGCGATTGACAGTCAACGCATTGAGGAGGCTCTGCCAGATTCAGTGGGATATAATCCGTACGGCCGTGCAAGCTGTCAAGTCTGGAGGTCGGTTGATCTATTCCACATGCAGCGTTACCGTTGAGGAGAACGAACTCCAGATAGAGCGACTGTTGAAACTAAATCCGGAATTCAGACTGGAAAGGCAGGCCCCTTTCATTGGACATG
>Ga0315310_10000820_pt1 | contig 19743 bp, 19 predicted proteins | sample TDP5_MG_FD_203630 | JGI IMG/M metagenome (GOLD analysis project Ga0315310, IMG submission 203630) | Freshwater sediment microbial communities from Lake Towuti, South Sulawesi, Indonesia - TDP5 | ecosystem: Environmental > Aquatic > Freshwater > Lake > Sediment | place: Indonesia: South Sulawesi... | reverse complement strand
ATCTACAACGACTTCTGTAACAAGGTTAGAAAGCTTTCAAACATATGCAACTCCTTCGGCTGTCCACTATGCAGCTCCATCGCCATCGCCCTAACCAGAGCCACTGGAAAACCCATAATCATAGAAAAGGTTGAAACATCTGGAGACGACAAAACAATAGAAGCCTATTACCTAATCCTCGAATGACCTGCTAAATAAGCCTTTCAAGCTTATCTATGAACTCTTTAACGGCTTCCGCCCCATCCATTACTGCTTCGGGAGGCAGAATCCCTTCGTAAAAGTTTTGGTGCAGATAATTCGCCTGCAAAAAGAGCCTGCTAAGCTCAGGGTCTTTCAGCTCGGTACGCAGTTTTGTCACGAACTCCCAAAGGTCGCCATGGGTTCTAAGCTCTACGCCCCTCTTAGCTGCTACCACCTTCACCATTTCAGCCGCTGCGCCCCAAAGTTTCTCACTTGCCTGAACGTAGTCACCCTTAGCTAGGAAGGCTTCAGCATCTCTAAAGTACTTCCGCATAAGATTCGAGTAGTGCTCAACCTTCTCGCTCATGACGCTAACCACCGCAACATGAAAAGCTCGATCCATCTCTTAACTCTTGTGACGTGCTCCCTAAACATCAAAATCCATTACCGAATACTAGTTTCTTTGTGGTGGCGCTTAAGCCTATTATTTTCAGAAGATTTTGGTGCTTTGGTTTTCCTAGTACGTGCAAAGTTGATCGCTATCGCTGCTACAGCAACCAATGCACTAACTGGAAGGTTTTCAAACCTAATATCATAAGGTGGGTTTTCATTTTTCAGATACATGACTCCTATTTCGTTGTTCGATGAGGAGTAGTATGCTTTTTGATGAGCGGCTTCGAAATGAGGTAACGCTTCTGATATGAGTGTGTATCAGTTAGACCATTTGCCACCGTTAGTGGAATTCCTATAATAAATCGCGTTATCGGTTCGTCCCAACTAATTAGAACTTTAATGGAAAGACCAATAAATACGGACATCTCTACTACTCCTGTATACGTTGGTGGGGCTTTGGCAATCCGACACTAGAAGAAACCGTCTCGGTGAGCATCGACCCAGCACCTAAACTAACGACCGTTATAGTGCCCCTCCAATAGTCAGGGTAGGGGATAGGATTAAAATCGGCTGTGTCAACCCTCTCTTCCTTGTCGCATCCCCATTTTTCGGTCATTATCCAATACGCCCTGATCGGGAGGATGTCCATGATCAGAAGGTGTTAGTCAGTTTCTCTAGAATTTTATCTAATGGCAATATCCTTCCACAGCTATGACATTTGTGGTCTAGAGGCCTCTTGTCTCCATATACCAACCTCAATCTGATGTATAGGACATTTCTCCACATTATTTAATACTTAGAGATAGTATGATGTGTTATTGTTAATTGAGAAAGGAGGTGATACAATGTTAAAGAAAAAGCAAGTTTTAACGATGATAAGCATTGCAGTGATGTCCTTCATTCTTGGAACTACGTTCAACGAAAATCTCATGGCTCTAGGTTCTAAGGAATATGGAATATCAGGAGTTGACTTTGAAGAATTCATAAACGAAACATCTAGAGTTGAGCTTATACGAACAGAGCCCATTTTTGGAAGACCAGAGGATAAGGAAGGGAAAGAAGAAATCATTGGATATCAATATGTCTACGGAGTTTCGGGTATATGGAACATTTCCAAAATACAGACTGAACCCATCATTGACAAACTTAGCACACTATTAAGTGGATTAGAATCAATTTGGGTTGGCGTTTTCTTTAGTAGCCCTTTTGAGAATCAGGGATATGAGCGAGGAATAACTGTGTATGTGTATGGTGATCGAGAATTAAGCGAAGCAGAAATAGAAACAATTAGGCTGCTAATTGAAGAATATTTAGCTAAACCTTAGACGTTGCAGGTCATTGAATAGTTCAATAAATACGAATACCTCGAATGAAGTAATATTGATAGAGAAGAAAGTTATTATAATAGAAAATTTCCATTAGACAAGTATATTTAAAGATGAGCCATTCTTTGACTAAAGCGCAGAAATTCATTAAGGTTAAGTGCAGTAGGTGTGGGTTTTCTTTTTACGAGGGCTTCCCCTGGCTTCAACTTTTCCACGATCTTCCGGACGCGTAGTTGTATTCGGTTAGGAAGATTAATCCAACTAGAGGTTTAGGGCTTCTGAGCAGTCTTTGGATAAAGGGAGAGGGTTCTAGAGCTTTAGTTTCCCAATTTATTCCATGAGTGCTTGAAGAATAAACAATATTTGTACCATCGCCCCATACCGCCCAGTAACGTCCATTAATATACCAGCACTTGTGGTCTTTAGAAAATGTTGTAGCATCGCCTATACTAACTGTGTCTATGGTACTTGCTGGGGATGCGTGAACATTTGAAACGAAAAATATGGATAACGTTTTTATTGCAAATTTATTGCAAATTTATGACAAAATTTTTAAGGATAAAATGGCTGTAACTAAGACTGCAGCGGCATTGTTGGTTGTAGGGTTAGTTATTGGTGTTGTTGCAGGTTATGGTGTGGGCTTCATTACCTATCAACCACAGATTTCCCAATTGCAATCTGACCTCTCCGAAACGGAATCAGCTCTTTCTACGTCGCAATCTGAGGTTGAGTCATTACGAGGGCAGTTAACGGAAGCTACAGATAAATTAGCAAGGACAGAAGGCGAGTTAACGAAGGCACAAACCACTATAACATCACTAGAAACTCAATTAACAGAATCGGAAACAAAGTACACAACGCTTTCCTCAGAGTATGATGAGTTCAAGTCCGATGTGACTTCCATAATCAATTCGCTGAAAAAGAAGCTGGATTTAGAGGTGCAATTCATTAACTTCGAGGCTCATTATTGGAGTGCAGCGACAGGTGAAGAATTAATTTCGATATTCTTATCATTTGATCGATTAGTAGAAGCAGTGGGAGACGTAGAACTAAGCAGGCTTTGGAGTGAGACGTGGACTAACGCTATGCGAGAACAGTCAGAACAAGAGGGACCACTTTACTTTAACTGGAACAGCTATTTGAAGTTAATAGAGAGAAATTCTGCGTTAATTCAGAGCGACTTAAGTAAGTTAGTTGCTTTACTTGCGAGTTAATCAAAAAGAGAGATATCTTACTTAGAAGAGTAGCCTATTCATTGAAACCAATTCTTTGATTATTTGTTTAAAAGATAATCCATTTTATTTACATCATCTTTCTTAACGTCACGTTAGGGTAATCTAGTATAATAAAAGGGAGTATGAGTCGGTTTTTCCGTAGTTTTTGCTCAACCCTATCGACGCCGTATTGGCGTTCTGGTTTTATTCGTTTTTGATTCTTTGGGTAGACGCTTCTACTCCTATTGCCACTTTGGCCTAAGGAACGGTCTTGGTTGCCCACACTGAGACAGCGTAGAAGTCTCCCCACACCCTGCCGGTGCTGCTAGAGACAGCCCAGTAGAATCTTATCGTGTATGTTCCATTGGAGACGATCCTTTCCCAGTCAAAGGTCCACGACTCAAGTTTATCAAAGGCCCCAATAACTCCTACTCGAGGATGGGCTACATATCCAGCTAGGTAGCTGCTGCCGGGGCCGCCAACGTTGGGATACATGGGGAGTCCACCGATTACAGCTAGGACGCCGACCGCTACATCTGCAGTTACAGCCAATTCTATGCTGAGCTTCACCTCAACCTTAACAGTTGTAGCAGGCCTTATAACGACCCGCATAACAGTGCTAATCTCTCTTAACGTTGTCGAAGTTGTATTTGTTGGGTATATCCTCCCAGCCTTCCCTGCGTGGATCCAGTAGGTAACCTCTCCTGAGAAGGAGACTGCTTCCGCTTCCTTAACATCCTCCCTCGATGATTGTGATGATTGGGCGTAGAGGACGGGAAAGGCAAAGGAAGCGATGACTATGGCAATGATAGCAACCACAGCAACTGGTAAATAATGCTTTTTCATCATTCACCCTCCTTTATTTTTTAGCGCGCAAGCGCGCGCAAATTTTAAATATTTCTATTAGAAATATTTAAAATTTAGTAACGAATGAGACTGGGTTGCCTGTTCGGGTTCTTGATATGGGTTATGTTCTAAAGCAAAGAACTAAATATTCCTCAATAATAAACTAGAAAATAGTGGAAAAAATGAGACGTGGATACTTATACGGCGTGGCAGGAATAGTTTTGGCGATTGTCTTATCGGTTGTGGCATTACCAACACTTCGCAACTACTTTATCAGGGCAAGCGTTCCTGAAACCTCTCAGCAGAAACTCTGGGAATCCACGGCTTCCAGCAACCAATTAACCTTAGCTATGAGACTTGACACGAATAAATACGATATCAGACAGCAGATGAATGTTACCTTAAGATTAACCAATCGAGGTGACTCAAAGATTACTCTTGTTTTCACTACATCCCAGAGCTTCGACTTTAAGGTGACTGATGAAAGCGGAAGAGAGATGTATAAGTGGTCATCCGAACGATTTTTCCTTCAAGTGGTAACTAAAACCACATTGGAGCCAAGAGAAAAGCTAGAACGAACCTTAGCCTGGGTGATTGATCTTCTGCCTGGATCGTACAGGGTCATAGGGATGACTGCGAAGTTCACGGTTGATGAAAGCCTTTTGCCAATAACTTTAGAGACGCCGGGAATAGTTGTTCATGTGAACTCTTAAATTGTTTCAGTGTCCTCGCAATCATGTTTCCGTCTTTTATGACTTTCCTTTTCCTGCATTACTAGAGTTAACGTTCTTGTTAACTTTCTTAAGATGAAATGGATGAAATTTTAGCTTGATATAAAACGCATAAAGGAAAAAGAGAGTGATGAGAGGAAAGGTTTTCTCGATTCAATTTTCGTTGCTTGTACTGTTAATTGCCAACGCCCTTCTACAATTTACAGTATCTACGGTGAGGGTCAATGCAGAATTTTCTCCGCGTATGCGAAACAGTTTAGTTATTGAGAACAGTAGCGGGAGGAGTAGTAGGAGATCCTCAGAACAATATGTTCCGGGTGAAGTGATTGTTGGCGTTAGAGGGCGTTTATCTACTAATTCGATCCGACTCATCCAAGACAAAGGGGGCACAGTAATCAAGCAACTTAGCGCCATCAACGCGGTGGTTGTGAAGACGGCTGAGGACAGGGTCGAAGCATTCATGGACGAGATGCGGAAAAACAGCTTGATAAGGTATGTGGAGCGCAACGGAATGATCACGTTGGATCTAACCCCCAACGATCCATACTGGTATCTTCAGTGGGGTCCACAAACAATTCGAGCAGACCTCGCCTGGGACACTCAAATCGGGAGCAGCACGATACTTGTAGCTGTAGTTGACACAGGAATCGATTATACCCACGATGACTTGGCGGCTAACTATGTGACCGGAGGCTACGACTGGGTGAACGACGACAATGATCCGATGGATGACAACGGTCATGGAACCCATTGCATGGGCATCATAGCGGCTGAATTGAACAATGAAATCGGCATAGCGGGACTTGCGCAAGTAAACGTAATGGCCGAAAAGTCACTCGACGAGTACGGAGTGGGCACTTTTGAAGATGCCGTGTTGGCGGTTACACACGCAGCGGAAATGGGTGCCAACATCATAAGTTGCAGCTGGGGCTCCTATGTTGACTCATCTGCGATGCACGATGCATTCATCTATGCATACAATCTTGGAGCACTATCGGTTGCATCAGCGGGAAACGATAACACAAATGAGCCACACTACCCCGCAGCCTACCCTGAGGTGATTTCGGTTGCAGCAACAGACTCAAGTGACCAGAAGTGGATGTGGAGCAACTGGGGAGATACAATTGAACTCGCGGCCCCTGGGGTAGACATACTGTCTGCGTCTCTAGGAAACAGCTACGCGTATAAGAGCGGCACGTCTATGTCTGTCCCCCACGTTTCAGGCGTGGCTGCCTTAATCTGGAGCCAGTTTCCGGAATATACACATGACCAAGTGCGCGTTATCCTACGATCGTCTGCTGATGACTTGGGAGACCCTGGATGGGACCAGTACTATGGCTTTGGAAGAGTAAACGCGTATCAAGCAGTTCAAGGCTTGGAAGATCACGACATCTACGTCACTGAATTGGAGGCACCCAAATGGCTCATTCCGGGGGCAACGATCGTTAACGGCACCATTGAAAACTATGGATTTAACGATGAGGCAAACGTAGAAGTTCAATTCCTGGTTAACGACACCGTTGACGACACAACGGTTATTCCAAGTCTTCCAAGTGCAACCAGCACTATTGTTAGATTTCCGTGGACGCCCATGATCGAAGGCAGCTATAATCTCACCATTTATGCTGTGCCGGTTCCGGCTGAAAACATCGTATCTAACAACTGGCTATACACCTGGGTCATGGTGACGTCAACGATGGACAGACTAATAATCAAAGATGTTGACCCTTGGGAATTCAAGTCAAACGAGGAGATCTGCGGAAGTCAGGATTTAACTTATGCGGTAATCAGCAGCGCTGAACTCGCCGGCACCGACTTGTCCATATTCACGGCAGTAGTCATAGCCAGCGATCAACCCGACCACTTCTACGACACAGTGGAGGCCAGTCTGACAAAGTTCGAAGATTATGTTAATGCCGGAGGAATCCTAGTAGCCCACGCCTGCGACATGGGCTGGCACGGTGGCTTCTGGGAAACATCGTTCCTGCCAGGAGCACCAAACCTGGGTCACGTCCCCAAGGTCGTCAACGACCTCAGCATCGTGCATCCAGATCACCCCATAATTGATGGACCCTACGGAACTGAAACAGATGATACTATCGACGGCTGGGACTATTCAGCGCACGGATATTTCACTGGTCTTCCCGAACTAGCTCAAGTGATAGTCGGCATAGCCGACGACCCGACAGGTAAACCTACATACGTTGAGTGGCCCTATGGTGAAGGCAGGGTGCTGGCAACGATGATGCCCCTGGAGTGGGTGTACAGTCATAACCCCATACAGCCACTGCCGCAGAATGAGTTTGCCTATACACCACCAGTACGGCCAACCGTAGTTGTATCATGTGACGAAGATGGCAATGGTAAAGACGTTTTCTATCTAAATGAGGATGTGTATGTGAAAGGCAGCGGTTTTCCACCCTGTAAAGACGTGACGATCTACGTCATCCCGGATGACGAAGCCCCTAAACCCGATAACGCTGTCACAGACCCTAGCACTAGCACGACGGATAAGAAAGGAAAGCTCCCAATCACTCTGGTGTGGAGCGCACCCTTGGATTTAGGAGAATATGATGTCTGGGTCGACGTGAACCAAAATGACGAATACGACAAATGTGACGTATACATTGAAAAGTGTATCGACGTCTATCTATTTATGGTTATACCTGAATTACCGATTGGATCCATAGTTCCGGTGTTAGCTATGATTGGTGCGCTCGCTGTCTTCGCAACAAGAAAAAAGCGCAATATTCTTAGTATTCTTTAGCAATAACGGCCCGGAGGTAAGCAGAGGCTATTCCGCTTCTAACAATTGTTAGTAGAGCAGAAATACATGTTCTAGGTGTACTGCTTTGGTTCAAGTCGGTCGATCGAAGCCGAATAGGTATAAACGGAAGGGGATGGTCAAGCAGAAAGGACGCTTTCGCAGAGAAGACATGGTACTTGTGGAATTTAAGGCTCCAAGGGAGCTTGTGGAGGCCTTTGACTCAGCGTTGAGGCCCCGTTTCTCCAGTAGGAGCGAAGCCATTCGATATCTCATGAGGGCGCTTGTGGAAGCATCTGAGAGGGTCAATCGAAGGAGACAAATTGAGCCGCAGAATGAGCATTGAAACGAGTCCAGTTGTTGTGGTGAATTGGCTTCATTCTTACCAATTTTCTAGGTGACCATCCTACCTGATCTATGACCTGGTCTATGACATCTAGTCCGAGGATCGTCTGAATCTTAAATATTCGGTTTTTAAAATGATCAAATTGACCCCGGAAGGTGTGAAGGGCGTGGTGCTTTGCGGTGGTGAAGGGGTTCTAATGATTATGGGATACTTTGCTATTTGTGGACAATCTGAGTAGAAAAAGAAGTAAGCAATGTTTCTCTACAGAGGAGGATAGAGAAAAACTTTGAAGGTGTTAAAATGAAGAACGTATCAGCCGCTCATAAATCGCCTTTTGACGCAAGCATGCTAAAACTAAGCATCAAAGTCTCCGCCATAATATTTACGACATTAGCCATCTATCATCAAGACTTTACTATCATAGGAAATGAGGCTATACGAAGCGAACTCATGAGCTACTTACTCGCCATCCCCTTCCTACTCTCCTACCTGCTCTACCGAAAAAGAAAAATGCTAAAAGCGGTTATCCCATTTGAAACTTCCGCTCTCAGAGGAAAAACAATTTTCACCCGTGAACTCTTCGGCATCACGCTATGTCTCCTCGCCTTCCTACTGTACTGGTATGGATCCTACACATTTCATCCTCTCGAATACCACCTGACGTCTCTGCCACTCTTCGTTGCTGGATGCGCCCTAATAATATTTAATGCACAAACGCTAAAGGTCCTAGCCTTCCCAATAACCTTCCTTCTTTTCCTAGTGCCTCCACCACTTGAAATTATCTACTTAGCTGGAACGAGTCTCTCCACATTCAGCTCCCAAGCCGCCTACACCATCCTCAAAGCCATAGGCTTGCCCGTCAATCTAGCAACCCAATATAGCACACCAGCCATAGTCCTTGAAAATTCTGAAGGCTTGCCACACACATTTGCCATCGACATAGCCTGCGCAGGCATCTACTCCCTAATAGGATTCACCATCTTCGCAGCCTTCTCCGCATACATCATAAGAGGAGCCCCATGGAAAAAAGCAACGATGCTCCTCATGGGCTTTCCACTAGTCTACGCCCTCAACATCACCCGAATCATCCTCATCGTGTTAATAGGCTACCAGTATGGAATGGAAACAGCGATGCAGGCGTTCCACCTATTCGGAGGCTGGATCCTCATCTTCCTAGGAACACTTCTCTTACTATTCTCATCTGAGAAAATCTGGAATGTTCAAATATTCGGCGAAAAATTTAAAATAGTATGCCCTCACTGCAGCCAAAGCCCAGAAAAGGAAGAAAACTTTTGCATAACCTGCGGAAGGCTTCTGAAAAACATTGAGATCAAAATCTCCAAACGAGATCTATGTAAGATAGTCGCGCTTATTATAAGTGCAAGCTTAATCGCGCTTCTCACAGTGCCTGTTTTCGCCCTGACAGAAGGACCCGCGGAGGTCATTATTCAATCACTTGCCAACGAACAAGAAAACACAAAAATACTTCCCGAAATCCCGGAATATACACTCCAATTCATGTACCGAGATAAGAAATTTGAAGAGATAGCTAAACAAGACGCATCACTAATCTATGCATACATCCCCACCAACGGATCAAAAACAAACATTTGGGTAACTATAGAAATAGCCGGTACGCAATCCTCCCTTCATCGATGGGAAGTCTGCCTAATCACATGGCCTCAATCTCGTGGTAAACCTTATGTAACGCAGTTAGATCTGAGAGGCGTCCAACTCTTACAAAACCCGCCTATAATTGGACGCTACTTTGCATACCGGACCAGATCTAATTTAATCCCAGTAGTTCTTTACTGGTACGAAAACGCCATCTTCAACACTGGCTCAGGCCTTCAAAAAGAATACGTGAAAATAAGCCTCATCGCCTACACCAACAACCCAGAAGATATCCCCCAAATCGAGCAGCAACTCCTGCCCTTCGGCGAAGCAATCGCCAACTACTGGCAACCCATCAAAACATGGTCACAGATCGCTCTAACCATTGCCCAGAATGGAATAACCTTAATAATAACAGTAGCTTTGATGGGGATTGCCCTCTTAGCGATTCAGTTTATAAGAAATCAGAAAGGGAAAAAATTCAACCTCAAGGTGTATAATATGCTTGCACCAGGAGAAAAACTCGTTCTTAGAGCCGCACATCAAGCTGCCCAAAAAGAAAGACCCACCATTAACGCAATAGCATCATCCTACCGAAAACTCGCCAAAGAACCCATACAATTTAGCCTACTCGAAAAACTCAACGAAGCCGAGGAAGCAGGCCTCGTAAAAAGGGAAGTCATCAGCCAAGACGACGAACCAGTGCTCATTTGGAAAAACCAAGTGCCTTTCTAAACAAACAATCGTTTAAGTACATCGAGATCTGAATCTGGCATAAATACAAAATCTTTTTGGGCAAATGCCGAATAATATACTTTCTTTTATCTTTCTCATAAAATTCGAGTAGTGCTCAGCTTTCTCGCTCATGTCCCTAACCACCTTAACGTAAGCTCCGACCATCTCTTAACCCTTATGGTTTAGGCTAATAGACTCATAATTTCTGGCAAATTTCCCCAGCCATCAAAGCCCAATACCGAATCATGGAGGAATAAGAATATGCAGTTTCCTCTAACCTTCTGGGACATCAGCCTCTGGCTAGCCATCACCGCCATCATCCTCCTCGCCACATCTGAATTCCTCTCACCATACTACGGAAAAACAAACCTTATCATCGAGAAAAAAAGGCTAAGGAAAACAGCCCTCGTCCTCGGCATACTATTCCTGCTCACCGTCCTAATACGCGTCTACGGAATAATCACCACGCCTTAATAAGAAGAAAATATAGAACAGCGCGCGCTAGTGCCCGAACCCGGAACTATAATTCTAATGTTGGCCATGTTCGCCACCGCCTACCTCACCAGAAAACGCATCCACTAAAAATTTCGAAAGCTCAAGGATATATCTCCTCAGATTCTTCATTAAGCGAAAATTATAATCCTCAAACTTAAATCGATTTAACCTCTCCATGCTTTCATTACGACCTTGTACTCAACCATAGAGCACGCACATAGTGGAAACGTACATATAGATCTTCTGTTTTTTAAATGAACAAGGTTGAATTGTCATGACTGCGACTATCGAGCGAGTTGAAAAGGAACTGAATGTTCCGCGAGACTTATTGTTGCGAGATGGAATGAAGAAATATTTAGAGTTTGAGCTTAGGCGGCTTGAGATAGATGCTGCTAAAATCCGACAAAAGCATGGTGTTAAATCATTTGATGATCTTTGGGGCAAACTTGAAAGTGGGAAAGTATCTGAGGCGGAGTGCTTTGATGATCTTACTCGCCTAGAATACTTGGAAACTAGAGCCGAAAAAGTTGTGAAGCTCTTAGAGGAGCTTTAAGGGTTCGGCTTTGAGTCAGCGTGAAGATCTGTATAGACATTTAGCTTATATCGCGTTAAGGGAATTCCCTGATGTAGTTGTCGGCACCGAGATTGTCGAGGGAAAACTGCGCGTTTTTATTGTTGATAAGAGCTTCATTGATGTTTGGTTTTCGGAAAAAGAAAAGGTGTATACGCATACCATTGGGAGAAAAGAACGACCCGGAGCAAGCAATCAGGCAATTCTTAACTTTTGTCCGCAAAGTCTCAGAACGCGCGCGTTGACATTCCTTTTATAACGGAAAGGGGCTGCCTTTGACACAGTCCGGAACTTCCCTACCGACAGTCTGAGCGCGCGCTAAACCTTTGACGGAGGATAGGCCATGCGAAATAACCTGCAAGAGTTGTCAACTATGGACCAATTAATAATAGACATCGTCAAGAATGAAAGTCCATCAACTGTAGAACAATTAATCAAACTCATTCAGCTGAGGCACCCCCTAACCGAAGAAGAAATTTTGAAACACATCCTACGTCTAGAAAGCCAAGGAAAGGTTGTCTTTAAGAAGGGACGTCCCCCCTTCCCTCACACACTAACGAGTTACCTCCTTTCCACTCAAGCCTACTGGTACTGGGCTACCATCATTCTAGCCATCGCCACCACCACCCTCGTCTTCACCATACCAGAAAACGCCTACCCTATCGTTTACGCAAGATACGTGCTTGGATCCGTCTTCGTCTTATTGTTGCCAGGATACGCTCTCATCAAGGCACTCTTCCCAACCAAAGAACTCGACAACATCGAACGCACCGCCCTCAGCATAGGAATGAGCCTAGCCCTCGTCCCCATCACCGGACTCCTCCTCAACTACACACCCTGGGGCATAAGAACCACCCCCATCACCCTCAGCCTCCTCGCCCTAACCACAACCTTCGCCACAGTAGCCATCATACGCGAATACCTAGCTTAACAATAAGACCCTCTCCGCTAGCCACTAGTGGAGCTTATTTCTTTTTTAGGGCTTATCTGCCGGGAGATAGAAACAAAATGGGCTTTTCATGGAATCTTCGGAAATACCGGAATGGAGACGAGCAAGCAATATTTGAGCTACTAAATATTGCATACGGAAAGTGGCATAGCCTAGAATATTGGAAATGGAAGTACAAGAAGAATCCGGCTGGCTCTCCAATAATTTGGTTAGCAGAACACAATAACAAGATAATCAGTCATTATGGTATTATTCCAATCAGAATGAAAGTAGGGAATACCTATATGACCGGATCCTTCAGCGAGGTTATGTAGACGTTAGTTTGTTAGGAGGGGCTGAAGTGGATAAGTATGGGAATATTAAACTCTACTGTCATAGGAGACTATCGTAGGCCGAATATTAGGCTTCCTGGCAGCGGAGGGGCGAATGACGCTGCTTCACATTCAAAACGAATTGTGATATTGATTCCCCACGAAAAACGTAGACTTCCCGAAAAAGTCTCATTTATAACTAGCCCAGGCCATATCCAAGGACCTGACGATCGCAAAGAGGCTGGACTGAAAGGAGGAGGTCCTTCCCGAGTTATAACAGACTTAGCTGTTCTAGGATTTCATCATAAGAGCAAGATGATGCAACTAATATCCCTTCATCCAGGTGTTTCCGTAACAGAAATCAAAAAGAACACAGGCTTCGAACTCATAATTCCAAAAAAGGTACGCACCACAGAACCTCCAACTGTAGAGCAGTTAAAGCTTCTTAGATCAAAAATAGACCCTTTTACACCTAGAAATTAAAAGATTTATAAATTCATAGTCGTCTGAAGATCTGCGCTTGCGAACGCACATGAGTTAATTTAAATAACGTGTATGCCATCATCCGAGAGCACCAAGCTAAAATAAAAGAGATAACCAACACACAAAAAAAGAGGGACAACTCATGTACGCGGTGGGACACCTAGCCCTAGGATACTTATCTGGTAAGGCAACGTCCAAACTTCTCAGCGTAAACGTAAATATTCCCCTACTATTCGTAGCTTCTGTTATCCCTGACATCGATCTGTTGATACCCGGCCTAGAACATCGTGGACCAACCCACTCCCTCATCATCTTCCTCCTTCTCTTCCTCCCAGCCTTCATCCTATGCAGAAAAAGAGCCATACCCTACTTCGTCGCCTTAGCCCAGCACTCCATCATAGGCGACTACCTAACAAGCGGAGGCATACAACTCCTCTGGCCCATATCCTCCAACTGGTACGTCACAGGAATCAAAATAATAAGCTTAGCAAACATTTCCTTAGAATGGGTCTTTTTCCTTATCTTACTCACCGTCATGTTCAAAACAAAGGATACGTGGATCCTATTCCAACCGCACCCGTCAAACATGCTCCTACTCATACCCGTCTTCACGGTTCTGCTACCCCCATTTTTCAGCTTCCCGCTGTCTGTCCCCTTACAACTCATTATCCCTCACCTCACGTATCTAGCGCTTTTCATCCTCTCCATCCTCATCGATTTTAAAACGATCATGATGCAGACCTAAGCAACGCAACAAATCATATCATTTTGGTGTCACGCTTGGAAACAAACAACTTAGCCAAAGGAACCATCCAAATAACATCAACCAACGCCATCCAATACCTAGTCATGGGAATCTTCTACATCATCGTCACGAAGACAAACGCCCTAACCCCAACAGACCTAGGAGTCCTATCCATCCTATCCTTCGTCGCCTCTATCTTCTCCCTCTTCACGATGTTAGCCCTACCCAGCGCCCTGGCAAAGTTTGCCTCCGAAAGCTTAGGAAAAGACCGATTTAAAGAAGCCGCCTCGATCCAAAAAACCGTAGTAAGAGCTATCCTAATATTGTCCATGGCTGGCTTTCTAATAATAGCCCTCTCCTCAGAAACAATCTCACAGTATTTTTGGGGCACCTCCACATACGTGCCCCTCATAATTTTAATGGCCACTTATGCGCTCCTCTCCAACCTAACCACTCTCTACAATTCCAGCCTGCAAGCCCTCCGCCTATTCAGCAAAATGGCCACCGTAACTTTCATATACATCGTTTCCAGTCGAGCCATAGCCATCATACTAGCTCTACTTCACCTCAGGGTTCTAGGCGTATTGATTGGCTATATAGCGGGATCCATTATAGCAGTAACTACAGCCATAGCCTTCATCCGCGGAAAGCTTCCAAACCCGCCTAAAAGTGTCCCTATCAAGCCCCTACTTCAATTCAGTCTCCCTCTTTTCATAAGCTCAATTACACTACTCACTTTAAACCGGGCAGACATCGTAATCCTAGCTTCTATGACCTCAAACTACGCCCTTGTCGGAATCTACCGCATCGTAGTCAGCAGCATAGGAATACTCTCTGTAATCTACGCGCCCGTCTTTGTCACCATATTTCCAGTAGTTTCGGCCAGATACAGCATCGAAAATCCTAGAGGCATAGGAAATATTTTGAGGACCGCAAGCCGATACCTATTCTACGTTATCTTTCCAAGTTGCCTAGGGTTGGCAACCATAGCCCCCACCGCCCTAACCTTCTTTTACGGATCAGACTATGCTTCAGGCGCCACCGCCCTAACCATACTATCGATCTATGTGATACTTCTGGCTGTATACTCACTTCTCACTACAACATTGACCGCCATCGGACAAACAAAACAATTACTAAAAATCAGCATAGTCTCAGCTTTCTTGACCATAGCCCTCCTTATAACCCTCGTTCCCTTCCTCGAAGCAGTTGGAGCAGCACTCACCCGCCTTATCGTGCAAGCCATAGGTCTCACACTGGCGATCTACACCCTCCAAAAGTACGTAAAAGTCCAACTAGACAAGGAAGCCATATGGAAGTCAGCCGCAGCCTCCACAGCAACCGTCCCAATTCTCATTCTAATCGAGACCATCATAAGCACAAAAATCCCCACGACACAGCTTCTCACAATAGAAATCCTAACAGCCGCTTGCATCTACCTACTCTCCCTCTACGTTCTCAAAGCCTTAAACAGCCAAGACTTCGAGCTCCTAAAACAAGCATTCCCCAAGTCCATGTCCAAATACATAAACATCCTAGAGAGAATCATGATTCAATAAGACGATCAGCCCCACTACAATAAATGAGCTATCTTCAAAAGTAGTATCGACCGGTTATTCTGCCGGTATAAAAACGGAACCCGGCGACCGGCGATACCTAGTCTTGACTTTGGCATCTAATTTAAAGTTTACAAAAGAGCACTGATAGAAGTAATAACATTAGTTACAGGCGACCAGCACTTCAAAGGCTTACCTAACATAGAAATGATACGACGCCCTACCCACAAATGAAAGTCTCCACTTATCCACTAGCCGTAATAACGATGTCAAAACTGAAAGAAGTTATCCCTGATATGCTCGATGACACCGTCAACGTCAATGTCGCTGGAACCACATGGCTTGGCTTAATCACTTGCCCGCTGTAATCCCAGCTAAGAAATATGTAATTAGAAGCACCCGACGGATTCCAATTCATAGTTTCCAAAGAAAGCGTTACATCCGAATTTCCTTCGTTCTTTAAATAAACTACAACATTCTTTGCTGATCCAGGCTCAATAGTACCCCAGTCAATCGAAGACACAACGTTGCTACAACTACGTTCCCAATAGAGCCCAATCCCAACAGCGTTAACGACCCCCACACTACCTTTAGCAGAAACCTTTTTCGATTTGTTATTCACCGCCATAACTGCGCTGCCAATAGTGATCAGAGCTAACCCAACGAGAACGATCATCGCTGACATCAAGGCGATTTTCCTACGTGATATCATGTAGACCATCGACTATGTCAGATGTAGGACGACTTACTATGCAATACACATTCATAATTCATATTTAAGTTTTACTTCATCACCGTACTACACAAATACATCATCATTCCTCGGCGCCCAAGTGATTAACTGGCAAGCTTAGCTTATAAATTTTGAAACAATCTTAAGGAAGACCTGAAGCAACAGTGTAGCTAAAGGAATCTTCCAGATAACATCAACTAACGCCATACAACACCTAGTTATTGGAATATTCTACATCATCGTCACGATCAGCCCACTATAGTAAAGCATAAGCTATCTTCAAAACTAGTATCGACCAGTTATTCTGCTAGTATAAAAAAGGGACCGGCGATACCTGTTGTTGACTTTAGCATTTAAAAGACGCAACTTCAATTCTATGCTTTGATAAGTATAAATATTACCGGTGATCAACACTTCAAAGGCCTTCCTAACGTCGAAATGATATGGCCTTCTTTCCAAATCGACATCTACAAAATTGGCTGCACCAGCTACTGTTGATTTCATCTGGGAGCACAAGGACTGACCCTGGACGCGAATTAGGGACTAAAACCGCCATTGCAAGCCTAATTGAATCATAAAACTTATAAACAAAGAAATCCCTCTTTTCAGTGGGAATTTAAAATGGAAATCCAAATTGGTAACAAAGGTAGAATAACTCTCCCCCTTAAATTAAGAATGCTATTAGGCATCAAAGAAGGCGATTCCTTGACCATTGAAATTACAAGTAGTGGCATACTTCTCAGGCCTAAGGGGATCTCAGCAAAAGAGATATGGGGAGCAGTCAAACTCGATAAAGTTGAAATCGAAGAGATCGAAGAGGCGTTAGGTAGGGAATCCTAAATGCGCTTCGTAGACTCAAACGTGTTCGTATATCACTTAGCCGCCGATCCCATCTGTGGGCAAACGGCCAAGAATTTAATGGAAAAAATAGAAGCTGGTGAAAAATCCGTCAGCTCGACGCTTGTGATTGCCCAAGTATGCAGCTACCTCAAATGGAAAAGAAGGCAAAATATAATACCTCTATTTCTGTCCTTCCTAAAAGGACTCACCTCTCTACAAAAAATTGAAACACACATGCTAGATTTCGAAGAAGCCAGAAGCATCCAATTACAATACAACCTGCCCTGGTCTATGTGGGACGACATTGTAATTGCTGCACAAATGAAGAGGCTCAACATAAAGGAAATATACTCAAACGATAACGACTTCGACAAAATCCCATGGATAAAAAGAATCTTCTGAAATTAGAAGAGCAGGTGAATGAAGCAAAATTTCTAAAAAACAAATCGCTCTAAGAAAACCTTATTAGGGCGCGCTAAAAATGATCCTAAATTTCTGAAATCAAAAATCTCATAATCCACGTTCCTTCAAGTTACGAATTCACCTAATTTCCATGGGGTGTATGCCTCCACGCTAATTGTTTTCTACGAACGCTACAATATATCAGGTCCAAGAAAGCCTTCGTGCAGATGAAAACGTTTAGGAAATAGCATAGGACTAACCCGAAAATGCTTTTAAGAGGGCCTAAATTATCTTCAGCTAAACAACCACAGAACGCCGCGAACGGCGCACCGAAGCCCGCGAACGCGAAGTACAGCAAAGACATCAATAACATGGAGAAATTCGAGGGCAAAATAGGCTTCCCCAAGATTAACAACATCAGCGTGAGGATCCAGTTGAGGCCTATCAAAATCGGCAGCAAATAAATCCCTAAGCAGAATAAACCGTCAATTTTTTCCCAGATATTCAAGTTTTCATCTTTGCTCAGCGATAACCAGTGCTTAAACGCGCATTGGAAATGCCCGTAAGCCCAACGATGCCTTTGATTCCAGAATGGCAGCAAGGTTGTAGGAGCTTCCTCACCTGCGACTGCATGTTCACAGTAACGAACCTTAAACCCAGAAGATTCAAAAATCCGAAAACTTAGGTCCGTGTCCTCCGCAAGAACCTCGGGATCAAAACCACCTAACGATTTCAGTAAACTCGTTCGGCAGGCCATAGCGGTTCCACCCAACTGGGGCATTAACCCCAGCTTTTCCCTCGCCAATTGGTCAACGCGATAACCACCAATGCGTTCGAGCCGGACGATCGCGGGAATGATCCCTTTGGCTGGAAGAACATAAATGTAACCTTGGACAGCCCCGCAAAGCGGATCCTGAAAATATGGGACAAATCGTTGGATTATATCCCTGTTCGGCAGGTAATCAGCATCAAAGAAAACCGTGATCTCACCAGTTGCATAATCCAATGCCTCATTGAGCGCTCTCGCTTTACCGGCTCCACCGTTTAACCTGTGAATCGCCATTATCCATGGATATTTGATGCTATACGCTTCGATGATTTCCGCTGATCTACCACCATCCTTCCCATGACCATCGTTGACAACTATTACTTGAAGTAGATCTTTCGGATATTCTAACTCCACAAGCCTTCCAAGGAGCCTACCGATCACTCTTTCTTCTTTGTAAGCAGGGACGATAATGGTTACGGTAGGGTTATAAAATGCTAGCATCTTTTCAAGTGAACAATTATTTTCAGATGTTAAAACCTTAAAACCGAAAACGTAATGCCTGACCGCATAAGCCAAAATTATTATCGCAGAAATTAGAAAAAAGAGAGATAAAACGTCAATCACTAACCTCCTAAGTCTCCCAGCAGGTTATGTTGATGCCGAAAGTTAGCGTTCCCTTTGGACAATCCGGTGCAAGTGTCAAGGTTATCCTCAAGGGCATCGATTCACCGATGTAAAGCGCAGCGCCGCTATAGTTCCAGCTGACACTGCCGTAAACTGTTCCGAGATCGCATTCAAGACCTAGATTGGCATGGTAATCGCCTGTATTTTCAACGATAATGTCATGTGACGCTGAACCTCCTTGGTCTAAATTACCGAAGTCAATCGAATTTACCGGGGTAACACCATCAACCTCCCACACTGCAAGTTCGTATGCCCGCACGGTTGCACTACCCGATATTGGGTATTGATACCGGACAACAATCGCCACAGCGACGCTGGAAACTAACACCAAAGCCAACGCAAACGTTGCCACCAGCAATTTCAAATTTCTCATGTTCTTCATCCTCTCTTTACCTTTACTTTTCGAAACTTCAATATTAATTATGTTCCGAATTGACTAATATTTTTATAAAAAGAAGCCTAAATTAGGATTTTTTCCAAACAAAAACCTAAAAAAATACAAATCCAAGAAAAACTTCTTTTTCAATTAAGGAATAGAGATCGGAAATTCTATTAGGAGTTAGTTAAGTGTAAACTCTGTGAAATCTTCCACTGCAGTAAAAAAACTGCGCAAAAATGGCTCATGTAAAAGATTGACAAATAAAAATTTTGTCTCAGTTCAGAAATAACCTCCAAAACATATTAAAAGAAAAAGAGAACATCAAATAAAAGAAGGGAGATAGACGCTCGAATAGACTACCCTTATCCACTGGCCGTTATGACGATGTCAAAGCTGAAAGAAGTTATCCCTGATATGCTAGAAGACACCGACAACCTCAGCGTTACTGGTATGACACCGTTTGGATTAATCGATTGCCCACCATAGTTCCAGCTAAAAGTTATATAACTGGAAGCAGTCGAGGGATTCCAATTCTTTGTCTGCATCGAAAGCGTCACAGCCACGTTTCCCTCATTCCTTACATAAACCATAACATCCTTCGTTGAGCCAGGCTGTATAACACCCCAGTCAATCGAAGAAACCACCTTGCTACAGCCACTATCCCAGTAAACCCCAACC
>Ga0315310_10000819_pt1 | contig 19744 bp, 13 predicted proteins | sample TDP5_MG_FD_203630 | JGI IMG/M metagenome (GOLD analysis project Ga0315310, IMG submission 203630) | Freshwater sediment microbial communities from Lake Towuti, South Sulawesi, Indonesia - TDP5 | ecosystem: Environmental > Aquatic > Freshwater > Lake > Sediment | place: Indonesia: South Sulawesi... | reverse complement strand
GATGATGTAGCCCAATATGTCGCCTACTATGGCTATGACTAGGGCTTCCGCGAGGAATAGGAACATTATGTGCGTAGGCGTCACCCCCACGCTACTATATATGAAGATTTCCCTTCTGCGCTCGTACACGGATCCCAACATTATGTTCAGCGTCACCATTGTAGCCAAGACGAAGGGTATTAGCTGTTGTTGCCATCCGAATACCGAGGTGACTGAGCCGTAGCTATACGAATAGATTTTGCGTCCTTCCGTCACGTAGACCTCTACCTCTCTGAAATTGTCGAAGATCTCTTTGGCCACGTCTAGCGTTCTGGTTTGGTCTTTGAGTCTCATCGAGATTGCGAAGGGAGTTCCTCCCAAGCTGACAACAAAATCATAGGGGACAACAGCTATAGATTCGCCCACCATGTGTTGAGTGAAGATTCCCGGACTGCCTAGCTGCAATGGGCTTAATCCCTCCTGATCCAAGTCTTTCATCCCCAGCATGAAGGCGTCAGGAAGGGTTCCTATCACCGTGAAGTCCATCCCAGCAACCTTCACCTGGGCTGGAAAACTCTTAATCTGTAACGTATTGGCCATGAAGTCCGGAATGACCATCACTCTGTCTTCTCCGGGTTGGATCCATCTGCCGTTCGTCATCAGGTTTTGTATCTCCCTTACCTGAGCTTCCTCAGCCGAGAGACCAAGCAAAGTGGCAGACGAATTCAACGCTCCATGCTGTATTGGGTATCCGATGAGCGAAGCCTTGAAGGGATAGTAAAGCCAAGCTCGAGGAGCAATGTATGCTTCGTCACCGTACTTGCTTTCCAGCCAGGCTAGTATGTCTTCTCCGACGCCTACAGAGAGTTGGGCCCACTCCCGGTGTTTAATCATAAGGCCGTCATAGTTGGGTTCTCCTGCAATGGGATTCGCCCTCAAGAAGGTGACAGTGTACATGAACGTGAAGGATACTAGGGCTGTTACTATGAGGATTATCGAGATGAAGGTGAGTGAGGTTCTCATCTTTCTCTTCTTCATGGTTTCGACGCTGGCTGAGAAGGAAATGGTGATAACGGAGAGCATGCTAGGCTTTTCGAAGGTTGGCCCGAAGGTTCTAAAAGCAACCTCTCGGATGAAGTTGGCGAAGTCTCCGAATATCACTCCGAAGACAGGCATTATGAGAATTACGACTCCGAACCCTATGATGACCATGAGCATGTCTGAGGCGAGTTTGAAGCCTGGGTGGAAGTACCAGAGTGTCAACAGAGTCGCGACGAAAATACCTATTGAAGCAAGCAGCCTTTTGGTTCCTGAAGACTTGAAGAAAAGCCTCTCCGCCAAGAAGGTAAACGGGATGAGCAATGCGGCGAAGAAGGGAGCGGTGTAGACTGCGTCTTCAATCATGTTTCGTATGTTGCTATATGCTTTCAGTTCGCTGATCCACGCGTTCGTGATGGCTACTATGTAGTTGTCCAGTTGTCGGTTCTTATAGAAGGCATCTGCTTCCGACAGTATCTCTCTTGTCTCCAAGTGAAACTGACTGATGGCTTTGGGGACTTCTTGCATTAGGCGGCCTAGGCGGTACTCGTTGAGGTAGAAGTAATCCCGACTGTAGTTGTGAGCTGTTAGAACTATCTGCTCTCCAGCCTTGACTTTGTACCCTGAACCTTGGGGATTCTGCTCACTTGCGTTGATCAGCGCCGCAAATGGGTATCTGGTGGCCGCTGTGGTCCTAAAGAGTAGTTCAACCGGTTGGTCGGGGATTACAAATGCCACTGCTACGCCGTAACCTAGGTTTCCATCAGTCTCTCTCAAGGAGCCCCACTGATCATCGATCGCATGTGTGGTGAACTTGTTGACTATGACGTTTTGGGAGTAGTCTCTGGGAGGTGTCAATGTATACGGATTGACTGCATCATGTAGCACTATGGTGCCCGCTCTGAATACTGTGTAGAACCCTAAGTCATGCGTGGTTAGCTCGATTTCAATTTGGTGTCTGCTGAAGATGTACTTGCCCATATCCGGGGCGTATAGTATGCCGCCGGATTTCTCGTCTGGAACAAAAGCGTAGATGCTGACGGATCTTCTCGGAAAGCCCACGGTCCTGAACTTTCCATTCTCGTCGGCCCTAACGACAATCCAGTCAGGTAGGCCGTAACTGAACCTGTCTATCCAAACCCCTACGCCGAGGGTGACTAGTTTGGGCGGATAATCGAAGATTTGTAGAAAAGTAGATGGAACAGAGAGAAATAACAGCGCACGAGGCACTGCAGTATACCAAGCTTTACCGTAGTCGTATATAGCTACCTGTCCGATCATCTCTGAGTAGCCTGAACTTAAGTAGTGCGGCTCCCTGGCAGGTACCCAAGGATACTTCATCTTCAACAAGTTTATGAGGTCTGGTGTATGCGTAAAGGCGTAGATTATGCCTGTTGTGGCCTCTGTTTGGGGCCAGAGGTTTTCGAGTTGCATCCTATCCATTCTATCGAGAGGGGTTTTGTACCATGTCAGCCTGTTGGCGTAGGCGGTGACGAGACTGAAACTCGGCACACCTTTTTCAGCGAAGTTAGCCATGAAGAACGGTTCGTGATCCAGGGGCGGTTCAATCCCTGGAAAGTATTGGTGCCAGTTCTCAACGTATATGATCTCTTGGTAGTCGTAGTCTCTCTTCAGCCTCTGCCTCATTATAGAGAGAACGTCCTTAATGTAAGCTGACGGCTTCAGGTTGCGGTCTGTTCCCGAGTAGCCAAGTGCGCCCCAACCGGCCGTTCCTATCATCCCGAAGCTCTTGGTCTCTGAGGAGAGGTCTATGTTTGTCCACATGAAGATTTTCTTCCCGAACTGCTGGTACTCTTTGAAAGCTATCCAGTCGGTGAACTGCCTCGAACCCTCCAAAGCCTGATTATGGCCTGAGAATGCTATGAAGAGGATCGTGTACTCAGGCTCGTATCCATCAGTCTTAAGTTCTTTGAGAACTCGGGATAGCTCGAGCAGAATAGAGATTCCGATCGCCTCTTCTGCTCCGGGCGCCACACTAGGCACATAGGAGAACGAGTCATAATAGGCTGAGACTACGAAGTATAGGTCTGGGTTGCGGCCCTCCAAGAAAGCGTATATGTTTGTGCCCTTCTTGTCTACCCACCTCATATCGGACTTTACCTCTACGATCTCTCCCTCATGAGTGCGGAGGGAAGCCCCTATGTCCTGCGTTACATAGAGTCTCGGAAAATTGTAAGGGACATTCAACGTCTTCCGACGATATTGGTAGAATGTGGACGATTGGGGTTCTATGAATACCACGGCTTGCGCGCCCAGCTTTGCGGCTGTGAGCCAATTCACATCAGAGTTCAAGTCCATGAGAACTATGCTATCTTCAACAGGCTTGCCTACAAAGTCTTCTGGCGAGCCTTCGCCCACGTATACGAGCGGACCCTTCACACCATCGGGTCTGGACGATGTTGCTGCCAAGTTCGGAACAAAGGAGTAGGCTGGATACAACTCTCGGGTGGACAGGATCGTTATGTTAGCTCCGTAGTCGTATGGCACAACCACGTCGAAGGAGTGGACTCCGACAACCAGCCCAAGAGAAGTAAAATATTGGAGAATGTAGTCCGAGGCTTCGGTGTACCCAGGGTAGCCCGTCACACGGGTAGGAAATCCTGAAAAGAATCGTATATGTTCTTCGATGGCCGTCTTGTTCAGTTCTTCTATGATCGTCTCGTATGGGAATCCAGCTGCCTCTGAGACGAGTGCACGTTCACTTCCTCCCTGAACTTGAATCGGAAGCCCCAACCCGAAGATAACAGCGATCAAAAGCAACGGGAGAATCTTCTTCAACGTCTGAACCACCCACTATACCTAGCCTGTGAACCGTCTCATAAAAGTTTTTGTGATGCGTCTCGGTCATACGTTCATTTCCCGACTAGGTGTATGGCGACTGATCTGATCCAAGATCACACCTAATAGCCTTCTCACACGTACGCATGAAGACCAGAACTCCTGCTCCCAGTAGCACAGACATAGTGGCGAACAGCGACGGCTGTCCGTAGCTGCCTAGTAAGTAGTAGCCCAAAGCAGGTCCTAAAGCCCAACTGAGGTCGAAAGTAATTGTGGTAAGAGCAAACGTTCTCCCGTAAGCAGCAGCCGGCGCTATGTCAGTAAGGTATGCTGTGAGGGCGGCACCCCCGAAACCTCCCAATCCTGCTAGTAGGCAAGCCAGAAGGAAAAGCATTAGACTGCCAGGAAACGAGAGAAGCACTGTCGATAATGCTAAGATCATTGTAGATACTAGTACCACTGGCTTTCTGCCGTACCTGTCGCATACCCACCCTCCGAAGACTCCCATTGGAGAAGAAACAAGCATGGGCAGACCCGCAAACGAAGATGCAACTGTTGGGAGCAAGCCGTAATTCTTGACAGCAACGTAGGGAATTATAAAAAAGAAGGCGACCCTCGGAAGGCTCCAAGCGAAATTCAAGTACGCAATTGTGAGGATTCTTTTGTCTTGGGCAAGCTTAGAGATATCGTTCCAAGTCACCTTCTCCTCCACCTTAGGTACGATCCTTTCACTTACGGTCACGACGTATATCACAAATATCAATGTGAACAGTGCTCCGTAGATCAGTATAGTCAAGTATGGCCCGAGAACGCTTGCCGACAGCCCCGCTAAGCTCATGCCGGCAAACCCTCCCAGACCTGGTAGGATAGTCGTTAGGCTATATGTCATTCCTCTTTTTTCGGATGGTGTCAAAGATCCTATTATCGATGGCGACGATACAAATATGAAAGAGGATCCAAGAGCATCAAGGATCCTTGTCATAAGTAGGTACATAATGGTCAATTCGAGTGGAATTGAGTTCATCAGTAAGACTCCAAATGATAGATAAGCTAGCGCTACAACTGCCGAGCCGATGAGGAGTGTTTTCTTCTTACCGTATCTGTCGATGATATAGCCTGCTGGTACATCAAAGAGAAGCTTCGCGATGCCGAAGGAACCTATAACTAAGCCTGTTAGAGTCGCCGTTAATCCAATGTCTTCGCAGATCAAAGGGAGCGCAATGAATACGAACGGCGAACCTATAAAGGTTGTCAAGTATGCTGTGGTTAGGCCTGTGAGAATTAATGTCTTGTCTTTCATGGCACATGAGACTGTTCAAAGAGGTATAAAGTTTTCTGTCACCGGAAGAAGTCTACAGAGCGTTATCGATGTGCGTTCTAACCAGGCTTTACTACTACGTCCAGTTCGAAGTGTATGCCACCGCTGTATTCTACCCCGGTGATTTCGACACTGTTCGTTCCCTCCTTCAGCAGGCTTGGGTCGAATTCTACTGAGAACTTGGCGGGTTCTAGTTCAGTGATTTCGACTTTCCCTATGTCTTTGCCGTTTATCGCTACGGTAACATTCCCAAATGTTGGAAGCCCTGCTTCCGACCATACGGTTATGGACAATGTTCCCTTCGCGGTCTCTCCCGAACCAACTGTAACTGGCTTATAACTGAAGGTTCTCGTAGAAGTTCTGCCCTTATCAATGGTCAGTGGGCTCGGCGCCGTCTCGTAGTGAAATGTCTTGGAGACTGCTGCTTGGCCTCCGCCGAAAAAACCAAAGTATACTGCTGCAGCGACAAGCACAACGATAGCTACCAGAATGATAGGTTTCTTCGAGACCATGAGCGCTCACATTCTTGTAAACAATCGGAATGTGTATTTAAGCTTAACATGCTTATCTCGTTGAATGGAAGATATTTACCGGTAACGGTTCGCGGTGTGTCGTGACGATTTCGGAACATGAGGTAGGTACAAAAAATGGAGGAACGCTTGGGGTTCCTTAGCTGCGTCCAAGGTTCTGTTGCTATATTACCTTTACGTCGAGGTCAAAGTTCACTTGGCCGGCAAAATCTATGCTCTGGAATTTGACGGAGTTGCTGCCGTCTACCAGAATGCTTGGGTCGAAATCTACTGAAGGACGAGAATCCACGCCAGTTATCTGCACCGTGTCTAGTTCGACGTCATTGAGTATTACTGTCAGTTGTCCAGGCTTTGTCTGAGATTCCTCTGATGCTACTACTATGAGTATTGTGCCCACCGCCGTCTCCCCCGAACCGACCGTAACTGGTTTATATGTGAAAGTTCTCGTGGCTGTTGCTCCCTCGTTTATGATAACAGCGCTTGGTGCTGTCTCGTAGTGGAAGGTCTTTGAGACTGCTGCTTGGCCTCCGCCGAAGAAGCCGAAGTATATCCCGGCGGCGACAATAACGAGTACAACTACTCCTACTATGCGTTTTATGGAGAGCAAGATAACTCACTCTCTGTTGCCTAATCTGCATAATTATTTTATGCCTAGTGCTTATAAGCGTAACGCTCGAAACAATAGTTAGAAGAACCTTGAAGAGTCCTTCTATTGGAAGTTAAGCGAGGCTCATATATGACGCGCCCCCATAAGGTTTCAAATCATCTGATTTCGCATCGCCATGGGAAGGCATCCAGAAACCGCGTGTAAGCTACTGGGAGCTGTGTGCATCGTCATGTGCGAACTTGATACTACCGTGTAAGAGATTTTCAGCGTGAATTACAGAAAATAAAAGGGGGGATTTGGGTTTAGAGTGGTAGTCCACTGACTTTCCAGATGAACAGAATCACGTTGACGTATATCAGGTTTATGCCAGCGCCAACGCAAAGCCCTGCGGCAAAGGGAACTCCCTTCTCCTCGTATAACTTCGCTCCGCCGACTCTGATGATGATATTCTTTGCGATCCACGATATTATGAATGGTAGAAATCCTCGAGGCCCAAAGACTCCAGCTATCGCAATACCTACCGGATGTATGGGGAATCCTGGACGTTTCATTCGGATGAAGTACAGTAGGAAGCCGAAGAGTATTGCAGCGAGGATTCCGCCGTAGTCTCCTAATACCGGAGGCCTTACACCCCACGGATACTCACCCGTATGCAACGGACGAGTTGGTTGAATTGCCAAGAATCCGCCGCCCCACCATGCCAGCCAGTCATTGCTGTAGGCGCCTTGAACGCCGTAACCGAAAGCCAAGAATAGATAAGTGAAGCACACAACGACTGCGAATATAGCCATGCCAACCATCTGGCTGACCATGACATCTCTGCTGTGTACCTTGTTTAGGTCTGCAATCTTGTAGGCGTTCATGCCTTCTCTGAATGCTGTACTATACCAATCTCCGTTTCTGTATTGTGTAAATGCGTAGAACATTGAGGTCCAGTTCGCTGTGTCAGGTGGAAGACCTGTGACGGCGTAGCCGACGGGTGTTGCCCATATGTTAACCGCCATGAATTCGATGTTGCACCAGTCATAGGAGAAGTGGTAGCCTCCACCATCCGCTTCCATTCTTCCCAAGCCCAATGCTAATGCAACTGCGCCAAGGGCAAAGAGAAACATCAGAACGGGGTGGGCGCCTATCGCAACCCACACGGCAATGTATACAATTAGACATAGTATCAGCCCTGCCCATAGTGTTCTGAAGGAGAACGGCTGGTTGGCCTCAACCTCGTCTGGAAGCTTCTTGAAGATCCCCTTGAACATCGTTGAGTAGTGAGGCCATCCCACAATCACGGGCCACAAGACCGCTGCAATCGTTATGCCATACATCGGCCACGCTAGCGGACCATACCAGCTGGCCCAAACCCTTGTAGTCTGGCTCCACGCACCTTGATAGTCCATGCCTGCCGGTGAGGGTGGATAGTATCCTATCGCCGTCCCCACTACTGGAACTATTATGAACATTATGATGAAACTAAGCCATACTGTGAAGTTTACATCCGTCGGAATCAGGAATGACACCCCGATCAGCTGAGACTCGTAGAAGAAGGCCAACGGAACCCAAGGAAGCAGATTCAGCGAAGTTAGGTCCACAGTTGGAATCTTGTAAGGAATATCGTAGAGACCTGGAATGTAGTGTATAACCTGTTGTATGTTTATCAGCATTCCGAGTAATATGCCCGACCACAGATACTTATTTGTCCAGATTGTACGTTTCCCTTCAACTTCAGTCACCGCTGGCGACATCACCGCATTTATGCCGACGGCGAGAGGAAATGGCAAAGCTTCAACTTCAACCCAGCTTCTACGAAGTATCGCCGCGATAAACTGGAAGAACCATAAGGCGAAGACGTAGTAGATAATGAGGAACGCCATTAGAGCTCCGTAATGACTCCAGGGAATTGGACCTCCGTAGAACAAACCTTCTATAAGCTCCGGTTGATCCTTCGGGAAGATCCAAGGTGCATCTTGTTTTATCCAAGTTGCCCAAGGTTCGCCCCAGGTTATGGCTCCTGCCACAGCTATAATCATGAGAGGTACAGGAGTGTGCACGGGCCAGGCATTCCCCACGGCAACAAGCGACATCCCGGCTATGATAACGGCGTCACGTTTGGTCAGTGCCATCGACTTTGGAAGCAAAGAACACAGCAACATTATGACGAAAATATTAACAAAGTAGAAAGCGCTCATCTCTGCAGCAAGCCATGACCAAAAGACCTCTGGCGGGAGGTCACCCATGTTAGTGTACCAGAGCCCACGATTATGCGAGAAACCGTAAGCCGCGTAATTTGTTACTCCGACAAAGAGAATCCAGATCAATCCAATGATGAAGCCCTTTGAAGTCAAGATTTCGCCGATAGTAGATTTCTTAAGAGGTACTTCCATTTTCAACCCTCTCTGGTATTTACTCTTAATCTCGATTACTTTATAAGATTTGCGGTACTGGTCTCGGCATGTGAATTTAGCACGTAAGCTTGCTTAGGCGGATTCTGTCTTAGATTTGAGGCTCATAATCTGTTTGTAAAGCATTTCAGACATCGTCTAGGTATCAAGCTCGCCCATTTTGTGACACTGGTTTATGAGCTCTCTCAGAACTCGGGCTTGATTCGTCAATCTGTTGTAGTTTTCCAGATGTTGAATCCACTCACCAATTTCTGGGTGTTCCAGCTCCTTTCCGTAGAACTCCTCAAAGGCGGAGATAGAGGACATCCCGAATCTACTTTCATAATCTCTAAGCCGAAGTTCATAAGTTTTGGCCTCTTCTTCTATCTTTTGCAGTTCAGTGTTCAATGACCTCTTTAAGATCTCTAAGACCGCTTTCCTTTGAAATTTGCTCTCGAAAACCAATTTAGTTATCGGCGTCGCTCTCTTCTTCCATTCGGAGAAGAGTAAGAAATCTTTCCTGAGAGCTGGTATCACAATTTTGAGGGCGTTCCTCTCCCTTTCCATAGAAAGGAGAGATTGATCTGACTTCAACTGACTTGAACTTATGACGATCGTTGGCTTGGCAATCTTGCTTTCTGGAAGAACAATATCGATAACGTAATCGCTTCGAACTAACGATTTCTCGTGGCAGTAAGTGAAGCCCACTTGATAGTGTAATCCGTCCGAAGACTCCTTCCTCGTAAAGTCTCTAGTGATCAGCCCTAAGTTCCTTCCCTGATATTTCTGGAAGACATATTCAACGTATTTGTCGAAAAAGTCCTTCTCAAGTATAGAGACTACGAGCGGAATTTCCAAAGTCGCCTTTCCCTCTCTAAACTTCACTTCTTTCATAGCCCTGATCCTTTCCTCGCCACTGGGTATGATGCTTAATACGGCTCTCTTTGCTGGCAGCACTGAAGCTACCACTGAGGATAGAATTGGAAGGAATACGGAGAGGAAGAAGGGTTGCACCCCAAAGAAGTTAGATAATATCTCACTAGGCATCTGCATCATGGCAAGATTCATTGCAGCATGCATGAAGCCATAAGCAAAGACGTAACCAACAAATCCTCCTATCAGCCCTATAGAGAAAGCTTCGACCAGAAAAAGGTATAACACGGATGTTGGGTCTAGTCCTATGACAGCCATAGTTGTGATTTCCCTCTTTTTCTCTGTTACTGAAGCGAGCAACGTAGCAGACACTTGGCCAAATACCAGAAGAATTGGGATGATCTGGTATTGCCATCCGAGGATGCTGAGAGTTTTCTGCCCGTACCCTATTACCTGTCCGTTATCGATGGCGTTACAGATGTATCCATAATCTTCGAAGATCCTGTTCGCAATAGAACCGATCTCGTCTCTGTACTGTTCTTTGACCGTGACTGATATCTTACTCACTTCCATTTGGGCGGCCTGACCTAGGGTTTTTGGGAGACCTACTATGAAGGTTTGGGTTTGCGGCATCTCGGGATTAGGGTCAACTCCAGAGAACAGCAGAGTTCCATCTAGGTCTGAAGATTCCATCGCTTTGATATAGTCAAAGATGCCTTTTACTTTGAAGATGTATCCGTTGATAACAAGCTCATCGTCCACTCCTACCTGAAGCCACGCTGCAACCAACTGCCCTATCAGAACATAGTCATCATCGTCCGAGGTCAGCGTCTTGCCTTTCATCATAGAAGTGTTGAAATTGGAATATTTATTGATAAAGTCGGGATTTGCAGCCACGACTGTGAAGAATTCTTCTGAGTTAGTGATTGGGTTCTTCACTGCTGCGCCTAGTCTCTTGACGGAATATGTGGAGATCTCTTCCGACTCATTGAGCGATAGAACAACTCTAAATTCGTAATCCTTAAAAGTATTCTTCAGTTCCGGTGGATATACAACCAATCCATAGTCTATGTTGCTGTAGCTTAGTAATCTTTTCACAGGGATAGAAGTAGACGTTATGGTTATGAAAGAGGCTATGCCCATAGACATTATCGCTACAGTCAGAATAGTCAATAGGCTTCGGTCTCTACGCCTTTTGAAACCATCCATACAATAGGACAGAGAGATCCCTAGCTTCCCTAGGCGGTCTCTAAACATTGTGAAGATGGAGACGGTAGCTATGGCAAGGACGAAAAGCAACGTGAACGTCGAGAAACCCAGGAAGAGCCAATAAGGAGAAGGATGGATTATACGGTCTAGGAAAAACCTCAAATATGGCTGGGTTCTAGCGAAAAAGAAGAAGACCCCTATAAAAAGAAGAAGAAACAAGTAACTGCTTCTGAAGCGTAATCTGCTGGCTGAGGTTCTCTCCTTGTAAGGAAGAAGCAGGCGCGTAAGAATGAATGAAAGGCAAGCAACGAAGAAGGAAAAGAAGATAAAGAAGATCGGTGCCTCAGAGTTCACTGAGCTGATTCTGTCCTTCAGAGAGAAGAATGTCAGCTCTCCGTTCATCAGGAGCCTTACACTTTCGTCGATGTCGCCCTGAGCAAAGGATTCCAATCCCCTAGTGAATAGTCTTTGTATGGTTCTATGCTGGTTCTCTTCGTTTGCCATGGGAAACCCATATTTCTTCAAACCATCGATCCCTTGTCTTATCTCACTTAGCTGCGTATTGGTCAAGCCTTCGACGATGGAATGGGTGATGTCAACCGTCTCTTTCTGCGGCAGCGTCTCGGCGATCTCAAATTCGTAGCTTCTCAGCTCCCAAGACGGCGGGAAGGGAATATGGACAGTGACATTAGCTCGAAACAGATGATCCAATGGAACTACATAGATAGTGGACGATAGACCGCCAACCTGTACAAAATTCACCGGTAGTATCTCGATCGGGGTCTCCGGGGAGCTCAAATGCGTCACGTTCTTCAAGATTCCGGGCGAGAGCTGGAGATTAACCATCAAGTTTACAGAGTTTTGGCCTCCCCACCGCGTTTCAGCCGATACGTCCCTGACAATGTATCTGGATTGGTTCTGTCTGAAAATCTTCTCATCCGCACCGAACCATAACCCATCGCTTGCTCTGTATATGCGTTCGCCTGCAACAGACTGCAGGACCCATAATCCATGAAAGGAAAACTGTGTGATGGGAAATCCATAAGATAATCTTTCACCGGAGGACAACGTGTGACTCACGGTTTGCATGAAAGCACCGTTCGAATCGGATATTGCGCTGAATTGTATCGGGGCGGAACGGTCGGAGATATAGATCCATAGGTCAACGCTTACATTGCACAGCGGTCTGTTTCCCGAATCGGTTATCCTTCCGAACACATTGAACGTGAACGTCCTTTGAGCATGAGACATCGTGACCAAAACCTGAAACATAAGCAACAAAGTCAAGCAGACTACTGTTCTCCTTAATGAACGACTGAGTGTATGTTTGGTCATGAGTCTTCCCGATTCGGGTTCTAGTCCAGCCTCAGCATCTTAGTGGGTGACAAGGGTATATAAAATCATATCCTAGTTTGCTGAGACAAGTTGCCTTTTAATCAGATTCCGGAGGCTGTTCAGTCGGCGTAGCCGCTTTAGGGACGGACTGGGTGAAGCTCCCGTCTGCTCTGAAATGATCCGAATTATTCTGCATTCGGAGTGAATGAGCAAGTTTAAATCTGTCCGAAAGGGTACTGTATGGTATTGAAGAGCAGAAGTAAATCGATGAGCAAAAGCCCGGGGTAGAGCCGAAACTCGTAGCTGAGGACAAGGGAATGTTGAAACACACTCTTTCGAGCTTCCTCTATCTGCATCCAGAAGCGCGAACTGAAACAGTAGTCAGAGTTGAAGAATTCTCTCGATGTGGGATTAGTTGAGGCCTTTAAAATTTTTTCTTCTATCCTTGGTGTTCGTTGGTCTCACACTAGTCCTCTTGAATTCTTCCCATCTAAACAGGAAGCATCTGAATTTTGAGACATCAACTGGGGAAGAAGGCGGCTATACTCCGCTGATAGTCAAGCCCGGCGACGATCTCAATACTACCCTTACATATTGTTGGCGGATTTTCTCTTATGTTCCTATAGAGGCTGGCGATGGGGAGAAGATTGAGAGCAAAATCGTCCTGAAACCAGACGAACGCTTTCCAAGTACTGAGTTCGGAACCATACTCGTGCAGCTGAACGGTGTTGATATCGCTACAGTTGAAGTCAAAGACATTTACACTGAGATTGAGGTCTTTTTTGATCCGCGAATACTCAAGAAGGGAGACAATCTTCTAGCGGTGAAAGGCGTAACCTTCAAGGGAGCGTTATACTTTTCAGTCAAGGTTTATGTTTCGCCAGAAAAATGACGCGTGTTTGCAGATCCCAATAGACTGTAGATGTCTCTGGTGGGATGCCGTTGTCAACTGACGAGAGTCAGCGTTTCTATGGATTTGCACTTACTTCCATTACTTCCATTGCTTTCTTTGGGTCGATCGGCAATATGTCCGGCCTTGGCAGTCTTTCTTTGACCGCCATTAAGGGCCTAAACTCCTTGTGGGGTTCCCTCTGGTACCAGTAGGCTGTGCTTGAAACATCGTCGGATCTGTGGTTGTTGTGACCGTGCTCTATTGTCACTTGGATAGATTTTTCGAACATTATGGGATCGGCTATATGGTATCTGTAGAGGGTTACTTTCCCAGACCAGTTTGGGCCGCCTCCCAGAATAATTCCATGATAGGGACTATTGTACTCCTGCTGGGGGCAGAAGGCTGTGTTGAAGTAGTCTTCGGTTCCTGTTCCGTGGAGTGATGGCGGCCACTTCTCGCCATCGACAAATATCATGTCGTCGCCTTCACCGTACCAGTTCCACTTATCGGTCAACCGCAGGTTATGAACGTTCAAGTTGCAGCCTACGTACTGTCCTTTTCCTTCCGCTTCAAGGATCAGGTAGTTTCCTTGGCCGCTTGTGTTCTTTCCTCCAAACTCGTATTCTTCGTTACTCATCTCTGCATCGCTTATGCCTTGGCAGGGATTTTCCCGGTTCCACCATGCGTGGAACCGTAGTTCCTTCTCATTCGGCTTTTCGTACTCCTCGTAGTCTACAAAGAAGTAGAAAGACAGAGCATTATCACATTCGTTTCTGATCTCTATTTTCGCTTCGCTGCTAAAGGGCATAGGGAAGAAACAGTTGAAGCCCTTTCCATCCTGCGGGCTCATACAGAGGGCAGCGGACCAGAAGTTCTTGATGATACCGTGTCCCATGCCGAAGAAGTCGCCTATCGGTGCCTCGACACTGGGAGATTTTTCACCATCCCAGTACATTCTGATAACCACTTTTCTGAGCACCCAAGGTTCCTCATGAACAGTCATCATGGTTGTCCATATGTGGGTGATGCATCCCGCTCCGAATATATTGGCTATTGTCTCCGCTGAACCCGAGCGGATAATCACGAAGTCTTTGTTTCCACCCGTCCTATCATAACTAGACATCCTTCTTCTTCTACCTTCCCTCTCTAGAGAAAGCTCTCTGAGAGAACTCCCCACAACGGGTCTCAGCAATTTGCTCATAGCACACATCTTCCCATATTCGTATTTAGGTTTGGAGAAGATATTTCACCTTCTTAGTAAAAAGCTTTCTTCGGTCTTGAACCAGCACACTCTTCTAACACGCAACTTATACTAGAACATAGGGGAAAGTCTCATCGCAGAGCAATCTTGTTCCGATCCCTATCAGCCCAATCATATGGTCAACACTGCAATGGTTGCCTTTCTTATAGCTGGTGCCTCCCGATGACCTAAAACAGAAATTCAGAAGTTGCCTTATCCTTCTCTTAGTGGGCGAATAGCCTGAGGGAATGACAATATTGGATCTAGAGAAAAAAGTGAATATGCGGTTGTTCTGAAGACCGTTATTTCTTTCTGAGGATCTTTATTGTCTCTTGGCAGAGTTTTGGCAAGTCGGCTGGAACACGTGATGTAACAATTGTTCCGTCGACCACGGCTGGCGAATCTGTAAAGGTCTCTCCGGCGTTCTTCAGGTCTGTTGTTACGGATCTCCAACACATCGCCTTCCTACCTCGCAACACCCGCGCCTCTGTGAGAATCCGCGGCCCGTGATCTATCGCTGCTATGACTTTGCTCTTTTTTGAACGGCTTCTCTGCTATTCTGACGAGCCATCTATATGTGCGCATTCTGTCTGGTGCCCTTCTGTCAGGGATTATCAAGGCCTCCCGGAAATGTCGGTAGGAGAGGTCTTTCTAATCCTTCAGAGCAGTGCTTTTCTTTATACATTCTCTGTATTTCTCAAGCATGTCGTCAAGTACATGCTTCAGATGTTCCTTGGGCATGAAACCGACAAGAGAGCCCAAAGGTCTTCCCTCACAGAAGAAGATTAGAATCGGTGTGCCCATGACCTCGTAGTGAATCCCTATTTCCCGATTAGCCGGATTATCCAGAACATTCAACTTAGCGAATTTTACCTTCCCCTTATATTCCTCGGAGACCTCTTCGAATATGGGGTTGAGCACGCGGCACCATGGACAGTGAACGTGCCAGAAATCCACGATTACCATTCCGTTAAATCTAGAGACTTCTTGCTCCCAGTTGTCGGCGGTTAGTTCTATGCATGCATAGTAACTGTGCTTTACGTAGGGTGCGACGTACATGGGTTCTATCCCTTCAATCTGTCCCAAATGCTTTGTCAGATGTTCAGCGTTTCTATTTCTAGTATGCCGCATTTTCTTCCCTTGTACTGGGCGCCGTGAACGTGCGAAGCGTCCTCTATCAGCGGGATATCGTGCTTTTCAGCAACCTCCATCATCTCGTCAACTTCAAAGGGATGCCCTCCGAAGTGAACAGGCAGTATGGCTTTAGTTCTCTTGGTGATCCTCTTTTCAGCTTCTTCTGGGCTCATGCAGAGAGTCTTCTCATCCACATCCGCAAAGACGGGTATTGCATTCTGCATCAGGACTGGACCTTGAGAGCCAATGAACGCTATCGGGGTGACTATCACCTCGTCTCCGCACCCAATCTTCAACGCATGCAAGATCGAGTGTATAGCTGCGGTTCCGGCGCTAGTGGCGATCGCGTATTTGACGCCGAAATATTTCCCTAGTTCACGTTGGAATTCTTGAATCTTGCTTTTTCCAGTCCTCCAAGCCGTTAACTGAGCCAATCTCTTTGACCTTAGAACGTCCATGACCTCGAAGACCTCTTCTTCATCAAGTGCCATATAATGTTCCGGCCAAGGCTTTCTTCTTAACGGAGTTCCCCCATCAATGGCTAATTTTTCAACCAAGATTACCCACCCCACACAACTGTCGTCCAGAAGTCACATATATCATTTATCTGTCTCGAAAAGGTCGTGCCAAACACCTCTCTAAAATCTTATGGTCAGCGTCGTTGGAAGGACACAAGTTGTCCTTAGGGATGAGCCTATTAGACGCTAGATTCGTACAAGCTTCGGCAGATAGTATTTTTTTCGCGAACCGCGACTGAACTAATGCCAGAATAGGTTCAGTGATTTCAGTTTCTCTTCTAGAATTATTATTTCGCTTTGCTTGAGTGGTCTTAGTGGTCTCCTTGGGAGTCCGGCTTTTATGCCCCTCAGCTCCAAGGCTGCCTTGAGGGGTGCTATGGGAGGGCCTTCCACGCTTCGTTTGACGGCGTTTATCTTGGTCTGTAGGTTTAGGGCTTTGTCGTATTCTCCTTTCTTGTAGACGTTGTAGAGCTCAACCAAGAGTTCTGGAACCACGTTGGCGATGCCTGAGATCTGGCCATGAACGCCTACCGTCAACGCTGCGTAGAGTAGGTTGTCGGCTCCATTGATGACGGTTATGGATTTCGGCGCTGTCTCTATGATCTCTCTGAGCTGGATGAGGTCTCCGCTGGAGTCCTTTACGCCCATGATGTTTGGGATACTGCATATTTTCGCAATGGTCTCTGGTGTTATGTTGTATCCCGCTCTGGAGGGGATATTGTACACGAGAACGGGTATAGTCACTGCTTCAGCAATTGACCTGTAGTGTTCTATTAGGCCTTCGGGATCAGGTTTGAAGTAGAATGGGGCAACAACTCCTACGGCTGCGGCTCCGCAATCCTGCGCATGTTTCGCCAACTCGTTGGCTTCTCTCGTGTTGGTTGAGCCAGCATGAACGATGACTGGAACTCGGCCCGCCACTTCCGTTATGAGAGCCTCGGCGACAGTCCTACGTTGTTCAGTAGACATTAACGGTCCTTCGCCCGCGGAGCCGCAGACGAAGAAGCCGTGAACACCTTTGCTCATCTGGAAGCGGGCGACATCTCTCAAGTGTTCGAACTCCACATCACCTTCTGAGTTGAACGGTGTTATAATCGCCGGAAATATCCCCCTAAGCTTGGCATTTTGCATATCGATGCCCTGATCCTCTTTCGGTCACTCGCAGAATATCCGAAACCTATCTTTAATACTTATGTGTCTTCTACCTTCCCAAATGTTCCGAGCACATCGGACAATGTATTCTTGACAGGTTCATAAGGTGGGTTTAGACTCGAGTTATGCAACTATCCCCCGTACTGTCACTGAACCCCTCGGATAGTTCTCTAAATGAACGAATAATATCCCGTCTTACACTCTCAATTGAATATCCAAGCATCTCTATTCTATCAACGTCTCCTTCTCCTAAGTGTCTTTTCACGGCTTCCTGTATTACTGGATTTTGTTTAGGATCAAGTCCAACAAGATGGGCTCCAACTGCTTCTACGGAGATTGCATCTCTACCAATCAAAATCATATTTGTCTGTATTCTTTTCTTTCTCTTTTCAACTCCAAGAAAGGTGTAAGTGCCATCCAGCACAGCAAGGTCTATTCCACCGATCGCCTCATACATATCAAGCAAAGCTTTTGGCAATTTCTCATGAAACCTAGCTTTTTTACTATCTGGAATTAGCCCCAATAGATTTTTCAGCACAGAACCTTTGTTGGTAAAGAAATCACCAAAGGCACCACCCTGAATTCTTCTTGGTACATGAGTACTCACAAATACACTCGGCTTGAAAACTATGTCTGACAATTGAAGTTTCTCATCTGCAACCTTGACTTCTCTAGTGTTCTTGTCAGTTGAGAGATTGAAGGGAACAACCCTATCGCTGTAGCATTTATTCCAGATCTGAAGACGCTTTTCGGCAAGTCCTGAATAATTGTCAGACTCAGCTAAGTAAACCTTTGATGCCTTGCTGAAGGCATTGCTTAGAGCATTGATCACTTCCACTGTTGTGTGCTGTGCACTGCTTTTACTAAAGACACCCACCTTGACCACAACAGGTCTATCTTTGCTGCTCAGGTCATTGATGTCGACAAGTTTGATCGCCTGATCAAAGGAAGGTCGGATGTCTTTGTCAAATTGCACTGCAACTACTTTCGACATGTTCTCGACTTACCGCAATTCTAGCCTTCAGCTGTCTGATCTTCTCCTCCAGCGTCATCTTAGAGAGCAAATCTTCAACTCTCTGCTCGATTGGCGCATTTGGATCAAGATAAGCCTTGCCTTTCTGCATTTCATCCTTTCCTTCGATCATGTTTGAGGCAACCAGTATATTAGTTTATTGTGCTAGGGCACTCCCCGAGGAAAAGGACCATCAGAGTTCTTTTCGATCTGGATGCCATTAGAGGCAACCCATATGGTTAAATGGCTTGACCTCGCTAGGGAAGAACATGCGAGAATTCATCCTGCTGTCCCGGAAGGGTAGAACAGATGCCAGCTTCGACTGTCTCAGGGACGCTGGCAGACTAGATGTGGTCTACCAGTGCATTCTCCCAGGCCTTTTCCTGTCAGGCGCAATACGGCGCGATGTTGTTCTTCACGCCGTCTTGAACGGTCCGCCTAGACCCCCTCTTAACCTTGCCATTGACGGCGAACACCTTGCAGATGTTAGGACAGATGAACGAACGTGGGAGAACATACTGAGGAAAGTTCTGTCTGGCGGAAGTCATCCCGGGATAGCCCTCGGAAAAGAGAGTTTGGAACAGCTTGTAAAGGAGAGGGGGAAAAGGAACATCTTCGTTCTGGAAGAAAAGGGCAAGGACGTTTCAGAAATGACCTTCGGAGCCAATCCTGTTTTCGTGTTAGGAGACCAAGTGGGGCTTCCAAAGAAGACCGAAGGGTTTGTCTTACGGTACGGCGCGAAAATCTCATTGGGCAAGAGGCGTTACCTTGCGGCAACATGCGTAGACATCATCAACTACTTGATCGACTCCAGGAGCATTTCACCATAGGGTCAGCTGTCAACCCTCATCTTGGCGAACCGGCGAAGACATAGGTTCACGTTTCAAACGTCCTCAATGCGGAACGACATGCACTGGTATTGCGACAAATGTCCAAAGTGTGGAATAACTTCTGCGGATGAAGCTCAAGAAGCCGCTTATCATCCAATTTAACCTAGACTGAAGCAAAAGATGCCCAGACCCCGGGACCCCGTTTTCAGGAAGTGATATTATTGAATTTGCTGACACGTGCCCGCAGGGATAAAGGATTTATGAAATATATGTGGCAAAGGTTGCAATCTGAGGTCAAACGAACATCTCATCATGGAGCAAAAGGTGAAGGAATATTGCTGAAAAGAACCTTGGGCTTGCCGGATCAGACAGAAGTTGGGAGTCTGACCCGCAAGCCACGCGTGAGCTTGACGACTTTTTCGATTGTGGCTTATTGTCAGGGAACTGGTGAGTTGGGTATCGCTGTTTCCACGGCTATCCCTGCTGTGGGAGCGATTAACCCCTTTGCCAAGGCTCGAGTGGGGGCGATCGCAACTCAGGCTTGGTCGAACCCTTACCTAGGTATTGATGGATTGAATCTTCTTGAGCAGGGTTTTTCGCCAACTGAAGTGCTAACACAGTTGTACAGGGTTGACCCAAACAGAGAAAAACGCCAGCTTAGCATTGTTGATGCACATGGTAACGTTGCAGCTTTTACAGGAAAAGAGGTTGAACCTATTAGTGGTCATCATAAAGGGAAAGGTTATGTTGTTGCTGGAAACTTGCTTGTCAACAAAAAAACGATCGAAAAAATGGCTGAAGCTTTTGAGGGAACACAGGGTCCACTTGGTGAGAGACTTCTAATTGCACTAGAGGCTGGTCAAGCCATTGGCGGCGACCGTCGCGGCAAGGTATCTGCTGCCC